>Ga0105047_10018248_pt1 | contig 10885 bp, 11 predicted proteins | sample MAT04_FD_78384 | JGI IMG/M metagenome (GOLD analysis project Ga0105047, IMG submission 78384) | Freshwater microbial communities from Lake Fryxell liftoff mats and glacier meltwater in Antarctica - MAT-04 (megahit assembly) | ecosystem: Environmental > Aquatic > Freshwater > Ice > Liftoff...
TCAAATCTTTTTCAAAACGAACGGGATCCAAAATATGCCAGCGATACAGGCCAAAACGTTGCTGCGAACGGTACGCGCCATTGGGTCTGATTACTTGGTGCAAACCAGCATACGGGGTGCAAAACTCTTTGTATTGCCCTTCTCTGTCGAAATTGTATGATCCACAGAAATAATCTTCAGTTCCGGTGCCGCAAATGGTGGGGAATTCAGAGTCACCGTCCATGAAAAACTTAATTTCGCCTTCGCCCCACCAGCCGCTGTTGTTCACGCCCCAAGCCAGATAAACGCCTACAAATTGGCCTTTCCCTTTCACATTGTCGAGGATTGTATAAACCGAAGTTTCGTTGGGGTTCGATCTGCGGTATTGTGCATGGAAATATGCAGCATCGTCAGGCACGTCTGTCAGCGTGTAATCAATTTGATAATAGAGCCGCATTTCATCTTTGTCGTTGATATTTTCCATTGTAATCCGGCATTTTTTGCGGAATGGCATCGCCCAATAACAATTGAAAGCACTGCCTGGATTTACACAAATCGCCAATGAACTTAACGGCGCATATTCGTTCCAGCCCATGGCAAAAAAATCGCCAACCGGACATTCTACCGAAGGTTCGGTTTCATCGTCCCAATACATGCGGATAATCGAGAATTTCCAGTTCCCAGTCGGGGTCATCCAAATGTGTTGGATTGCGCCCGGACCGTCAATTTCAGCCAACGTAAACGTTTCACCGGGTTTGATGATTATAAACGGATTTACTTTCCAACCCTGTCCCAAGTCGCGCGCAGCATCAGCGGCATTGGCTTTGTTCCGGATATCTTTGTTATCCAAAGTAGCCATGCCACCTTTCCCTTTTTCTCCCGTGAAATTTTCGGGACTGATAGAGCGGGTTTTTGCATCGGACAATCGGTACAAATTCCCCATGTTCATTTCCAAACCATTGAATTTTGATTGCGAAAATGAAGTGACTGCATAAAAGCAGATTGCAAATAACAATACAATTTTTTTCATTTTATTTGATTTTTGTGGGAATATGTCCAGTGCAAGGGAGCATGCTCCCTTGTTGCACAGGAGTATGCTCCCGTGTTCATAATACTGGAAAAGCAGAAATTCTCAAACGCGCGGCTCCCATGGGGATCAGCGTGATATCTTCAACCGGTTCATTCGTTTTTACGGGATAAAACGGTTGAACATCAACAAGCCCAAATTTGTCGATGCCCCATTGCGGGATGCGGCGGCCTTTGGCTTCAAGTTCAATCGGGGTGTTTTGTGGTGAGAATGGATAATCGTCCGTAGGCCATTCATTCCTAACAATTTGGAAGGATTTGGAAGGATTGTTTTTATCGACAATCAACCCGTAATTCCAAGGGCTTTTGGGGTCGATTGTGTAGGCAGGCCATTTTTCAGGATCGGCATCTTCCTGCCATTTTGAGTCGCCGATTGCCGATTCTATGCTATTGATTTTATCGTATTCTTCTTCGATTTTTAATGAAAAAGTGAGCGGACCATAATCCACCGAAACGCTGTTTTGATTGACTTCCCATGTACGAATGCCCAATTCCATTGGCAGGTTTAAAACTAATTTATCGCCATCTGCCCATTCCCGTTCAATTCGAAGATATTCTCCGGCAGTTGCTGCCACATTTAGTTTTTTACCGTTTAATTGAATACTTGCATTTTTGCACCAGCCGGGAACGCGGAAATAGAGCGGGAACTTCACATTTTGCGCAGTTTGCAGTGTGAATCGGATTTCTTCTTCATAAGGATAATTGGTTTCTTCAACCAAGGTCATTTCAGTCCCGTCGCCAACTTTTGCTTTGGTTTTGCAAGAGTTATACATTATTGCGGCCAATCCGTTGTCGTTGCTGGCCATTACTAAGTTTTGCAAATAGTAGGGGAGTGCATGACCGTGATTGTGCTGACAACAACGGCTACTGAACGGGTTCATTGTAAGAAACGGCCCGCGGTTGTCGATGCCCGGACTGTGGTTTTCAGCGTCAGCAGTTACGCCATTGGGACAGGTAATGTAACGCAACGATTTCATGTCGGTAGTAAACGCGGCTGTGAAACTATTGAACAGTACGTCTTCGCAATTGTCAGCCCAAAGCGGGTCGCCGGTGATGCGGGTAAGAATTCCGTCGGAAGTCATTTGTTCGGCAAAACCGCAGGTTTCGGTTCCCTGGCGCGGGTCGATATAACCCATTCGTGCATTTTCATCGGAGCCAAACATTCCACCGGGTACCTGGCCAAATGTGCGGCGGATTAAATAATAATCGTTGTAAGTTGCAAAGAGGTGTGCTGAATCGCCGGTTTGCATAAACCATGTTGCGGGTTCACGGAAACACTGTGCGATATTAACATTATGCCAGTTGGGGAGGCTCGATTTTTGAGTCCAGTCGGCTGTGTTGCGGTGGATTTTTTCTGCCAGTTCGAGCAACCACGATTCGCCTGTGCGGTTGTATAGCCAATAAACACTATATAAATTGTCGCCACCACGACTGTTTTGCCAGTAACTTTTCAGGAAATCTTCATCAGGAACGGAGAGTTCAAAAGCAAAATATTTTTTCATCAATTCGATTACACGTTCATCGCCGGTATATTCGTAATAATTTTGAAGTGTGAAAAGCACAATCATATTCGACCAAAAATCAAGTTTATCATCGGTTCCGTGGGCGATAAAACCCGGACCAAACCAACCATTTTCTTTTTGGCTGGCGAGGATTGCTTCAATCCAAACCATTGCTTCTTTTTTCATTTCGGGGTCATCGAAAATAAAAGCCATATCGGAATAGCCACGCAGCCAGTAGGGTACTTCTTCCCAACCGTGATCGCCGCCTTCCGATAGCCAAGCGTTGTTTTCTTTGTCGAGCCAGGCACTGATTTCGCCGAGGTGTCCGCACAAACCATCTTTTTGCAATTCGAGCAATTTCAAAATCCAGCCATCGGGTTGGATACTTCCCATGGGGAGTTTAATGAAATTTGCAGGTTGCAGCGGAGAGCGGTTACCGGGGTAAAAACTGTTTTCAGCGTTTAAATCAGGGCGCGAAACGGTGCTTGCCATTTCGCTGTCGGATTGTTTTTGGTCACATGCGGTAATAATGAAAAGAAGGGCTGCAAAAGTGGGGAGAAATAGGTTTTTTATTTTCATAATAATATCAGTTTTAAAATTTGTTTTGAAAAAATGGAAATTACAAAAAAAATTGAACCAGCCTCAAAAACTTTTATCAAAAGCAATATCGCACTTTTGTTATATTGATTTTATGTTTATTTTTAATCCACTAAAAACAATAAAAAGTCAACATCATGAAACCAAAATTCATTCTCTCGCTTCTTATTTCATTTCTACTAATTCAAAGTGTAAATGCCCAATGGGAAATTAAAAACCTGAATGAAACATCACGTTATCAAGGAGTCATAAAATTCAAAAATGATTCACTTGGATTGTTTATGGGCGGAAATTCAACTTTTTTAAAATCAACTGATGTGGGCGAAACATGGAATTTGTTTCAACTCAAAACCAAAGTAGTTATCAATGATTTTCAGTTTGTAGGCGACTCCTCGATTTTTGCAGTCGGAAATTATTACGATGCAAATGGGAAAAATATTTCCGGCAAATTGATTAAATCAGAAAATCTGGGGGAAAGTTGGGATTCGATTGCAAATATCCCGGGGAAACAGTTGCTTTCGTTGCACTTTTTTGATAGCGATTCGGGAGTTGTTGCGGGTTACGATGGTATTTACCGCACTACCAATGGCGGCATTTCATGGGATACTGTTTGGAGCATTACTCAAAATGGATATAAATACGGTGGCTTGCACCAATTGAACTTTCCATCAACACAAACTGGTTATGCGATTGGTCAAGGAAGAACACTGCACAACAACCCCAGTTTCGAAGAGTTTTTGTTAAAATCAACAAATGCAGGTTTGACATGGAAAGTAATTGATAAGTTTCCCCAATCATTAACTACTGTTTATTTTATTGATGAAGTTGTAGGTTTTATGGGGGTTGGAGATGGTGGGATTTACAAAACCTCTGATGGCGGCAATACTTGGATTGAAATACCAACCGACCCTTACAGGAGAAATTCAATTAAATCAATCCAGTTTATCTCCGAAAATAAAGGTTTTGCCACAGGAGGTGATGTTAAATTATTGGCACTTAGAGCTGAAGCTGTTGGAGGAGGTTCAAGTTTTTCGATTTTAAAAACAATTGATGGTGGCGAAACATGGGCAAGTTATGATACCCTTGGCATTCCATTAAATTCAATCTGGTTTTTAAACGACACAACAGGGTTTGTTTCGGGCGATTTCGAACTGATTATGAAAACCTCTGGAAAAATGGATGAATTGCCTAAAAATTATCCGTGGAATCTGGTTGAAACTTCAGGAATAGATGAACATGGAACTTCTAAATTGGCAATTAATGTTTATCCAAATCCGACCAGTGGAATTTTATTCATCAGAAATATTTGTCAGAATAATCAAATAAAATCCATCAGCATAGTTAACACCTCTGCGCAAATAATTGGTATTCATAATCAAATCTCAGCAAAAGAGCTTGTCCAATTAAATTTGTCGGATCAAAAACCGGGAATTTATTTCATCAAAATTGGTTATTCGGATAAAGCTGAGTTTGTGAAAATTGTAAAGAAATGAAGAATAATTAGTTGAAATCTTGCATTTTTTTTAGGCAATTTCCAACATCGCTGCAATTGAAAAAAAATTTGGGCAAAAAAAATCCCGCCATTGGCGGGACAAAATTTTAAATGTTTATTGTGTTGTAAACTATGCAAGTTTAACATTTACAGCATTTAATCCTTTTTTTCCTTCTTGCAAATCGAAAGTTACTTCGTCATTTTCCCTGATGTTTTCTTTCACACCTGAAGAATGTACAAAATACTCTTTTGACGACTCGCTGTCTTTAATAAATCCAAATCCTTTGGTTTCGTTAAAAAACTTTACTGTTCCTTTATTCATTTTGATATTATATTAATTGCGTGCAATTTACATTATTTTTTTTGAAACGGCATAATTTAATTTTGATAATACGGAATTTGTTCAGGGTTGCTTCGTTCTGGTCCCACTTTACAACCTTCATAAATTAATGTGTAGCTGACACTTTACGAATCTTTAAATTACGGAAAGAAGGTACAGTATCAGAACAACACCGCCTATTATTAGTATCAACGTGATAAATAACAACATAGTTGATGAAGAATAAAATGAATTGTTTTTTAACTGTTCTTCATGTTTTTTGAATTGGAAAAATGCCAACAATGCTATGAAAACGCCCAATCCAATCATGATTACCCCAACAAGCGATGAATCTAATTTTGATGAAATGACTTTCCCGTCTATTAATAATGAAATCTGTGTCAGGAACAAAGCGAACTTTACAATCACGAAACCAAAACCCATCAAAGCAATGCTGGTCCTGATCCATGCAAGGAAAGTCCGTTCGTTGGCCAGGTGTTCCCTTGATTTGTCGAACATGTTTTTATCTTTCAAATCTTTCATTGGTTTTATGTTTACAATCATACCTTCAATGAACCACGAAACCCTCTGGCAGCATAATAGGATTCAGCACCGTTGTGATAAACAAAAACAGTGTTGTAGCGAAAATCACAAAAAATTGCGCCTCCGAGTTTTCGAATGTCATCAGGTGTTTTTATCCAGCTTGAAGTTTTTGTGTCGAAGTTCCCTCCCGCCATTTGGCGGGATTGTAAATCCCGGTACTGTTCTTCCGATAAAATTTCGATTCCCATTTCAGTAGCCATTTCAATAGCACTATTTTTTGGTTTAAACTCTTTTCTTGCGTTCATCGCTTCTCGGTCGTAACAAACACTTCTGCGGACTTTGGGGCTTTCGGCGGAACAATCACAGAACAGAAATTCGCCCGTGTTTTTATCCCAATCTATTACGTCCGGTTCGCCACCGGTTTCTTCCATTTGGTAAAGCGACCACATTTTTTCCTTACTCAATTCCAATTTTGCCTGCACTTTTTCCCATTCAATATCCTTATGCCGGGCCATATTTTTCTCGAAACGTGCTTTTAATGTTTTGAGCAGTTCTTCGCGTTGTTCCGGTAATAAATGTTTTTTGTTTTCCATTGAGGTAGAATTTTATTTTTCCTCTAAATATAATGGATTTTCTGTAAAGATTAAAAGTGTTGTTATCAGTTTGAGGGAATTCAAGATATTATCTCCAGTTAATATATAATAATGTACAATATGAAAACATCTATCAGCAAGGGAGTTTGACTTTCCCAAGTCAAATATTTTCAAAGAATCCGTGAGTTGGAAACTCACGGTCCCAGAAACTCACGGTTCCTAAAAAAGAAAAAGGGCTTTCGAAATGTCGAAAACCCTTTTTTATGCGTTTTTTGAATTGATTGCTATTCGGCAACTACTTCAAATTCAAAATCGATGATTACTTCTTTGTGAAGTTTGATTTTTGCAGTGTAAGTACCTACTTCTTTAATGTGATCTTCGGGCAACAAAATTTGTTTGCGATCGATTTCAAAGCCTTTCTTGTTGATTGCTTCGGCAATTTGGATTGTATTTACTGAACCGAAAATTTTACCAAGCGTACTTGTTTTTGCTCCGATAGTAACCTTTTTGTTAGCTAACTTTTCAGCAATCGCAAGAGCCTCATTTTTAAATTTGGCTTCTTTGTGGGCGCGCTGTTTGGTGTTTTCAGCCAATATCTTTTTAGCCGACGCAGTAGCAGCAATCGCCTTTTTTTGCGGAATTAGAAAGTTACGGGCAAAACCGTCTTTAACTTTTACTAAATCGTCTTTGCTTCCCAGACGGTCAACGTCTTGTGTCAATATAATTTCCATTTTTCTTCCTCCTTATTATTTCATGTTGTCGGTTACAAATGGCAGCAAAGCAATAATGCGGGCGCGTTTAACTGCTTGGCCCACTTTGCGTTGGAATTTCAACGATGTGCCAGTAAGGCGGCGTGGTAAAATCCTGCCTTGTTCGTTTAAGAATTTTTTCAGGAATTCGGGATCTTTGTAATCCACATATTTAATTCCGTTTTTCTTGAAACGGCAATATTTTTTCTTTTTAACCTCTACCGATGGTGGGGTCAAATACCTTATTTCACTTGAACTTTGTGCCATTTTTTATCCCTCCTTTTCAGTTTTTTCTTTTTGAAGCCTTTTTCTCTTAGTACTGTATTCAACAGCGAATTTATCGAGTTTCACGGTCATGAACCTGATAATTTTTTCATCGCGGCGGAAATCAGTTTCCAATTTCGCAATAAATGCAGGATCGGCTTTAAATTCAAATAATTGATAAAAGCCTGTAGATTTCTTTTGGATTGGGTAAGCCAGTTTTTTCATTCCCCAATTCTCTTCGTGGAGCATTTCACATCCATTGTTTGTGATGATGTCCTTGAATTTTTTTACCGCCTCCTTTACCTGTGGCTCAGATAAAACGGGAGTACAAATGAAGACGGTTTCGTACTGATTCAACATAATCAACTAATTTTTAAATTATTAATAACTCTTTTCCAAATTTTTTTGGAAGCGCAAAAGTATAAATATTTTACTATTTATCAAACAATTGGATTCGAATGGATAAAACTATTCCCTAAAAAAATATAATGCAAAGTTTTGTCTTATTTTCGGGAAGATATAGTAGAAAAATCTTGATTTTCACATCTCAATACTTTTAAATGAATATCGTAATCATACATAAAAGCAAAATCCCCGCAACTGAATATGGTGGAATTGAAAGGGTGATTTGGTATCTCGGGGTTGAATTGGCAAAAATGGGACACAAAATTACTTTCCTTGTAAAAGCTGGTTCTGAATGTGGATTTGCCGATGTGAAAATCCTTAATCCGTCAATTTCGATAAACAAACAGATTCCTGTTAATACCGATTTTGTCCATTTTCATTTTAACCCAAGCGAAATGATTGATTTGCCGCATTTAATCACTGTTCACGGAAATTTGCCCAGCGAAACATTATTTTTTTCGAACACCAACTTTGTTTCGAAAAACCATGCTGTGCGATATGGTGCCGATGCTTTTGTTTATAATGGTTTGGATTGGAATGATTACGGAAAGCATGATTTTTCTGGCAAAGGCAATTATGTGCATTTTTTGGGAAAAGCTGCTTGGCGATTGAAAAATGTGCGAGGTGCGATAAATATTGCACATCAAAACAAAACTGAAATTAAAATATTGGGTGGAACTCGCTTGAATTTCAAAATGGGATTTCGCTTTACAATTTCAAAATGGGCATCATTTTATGGAATGGTTGGTGGAGAAGAAAAGTTGGATTTGCTAAGACATTCAAAAGCACTAATTTTTCCCGTTTGGTGGCACGAGCCGTTTGGTTTGGCCATTATTGAGAGCCTGTATTTTGGATGCCCGGTAATGGGTACAAAATACGGTTCGTTGCCCGAATTAATAACTGATGAAATTGGATTTCTTTCGAATAAGGAACAGGAATTAATAACTGCATTTAAAAGTCTTGGTGCATTTAGTTCCAAAATTTGCCACGAATATGCAGCCGACAATTTTAATTCAAAAATAATGGCCCAGAACTATATGTCGCTGTACGAAAAAATTTTGAATGGAGAAAAAATCAACAAGAACAAACCGCAATTTGTGGAAAAGGAAAATCAATCTGTCTTTGTTAAATAAAATGCAATTATCCGTTTATACGCCAATAATTATTGTCGATGATGTTACCGCCAGTTGACGGATAGGAGAGGAAGAGGGAGAGTCAAAATTTGTTTTTATAGTTTGTGGAGCTTAAACAGATAAGCAATTTTTTTAATGCATGAAATCTTGCAAATTCAATCAAAGATTTTCAATTATCAATTATTTCGCTGAAGCCGGGCTTTCTGCAATGAATTTCAATGCTTCGGTTTCATAAATTTCACCAGTCATTTCGCCCAACGAAGTGCGTGTTATGTATTTGTACCGTTCGAAACCATTAAAGTCTTCCTTGGTAAGTATGTACCCAAATGCATCGTTAGTTAAACCAAACAAGAAAGGCTGATCTGTTTTCATGTGTCGTTTAACATAGAACCCGATGTTTGGCAGTGCTTCGCCCGGTATGGTAATTACCTGCGCTTTACCAATATTGAGTAAATTGAGGCGGGTGGATATTTTAGTGAAATCGCCATTTCTGTCTTCATTGGAAACCAGCGGCGAATTTTTCAAAACAAACTGCATAATTTCCGATTCGATGGGGAATTCGATGGTTTTTGAGGCGCAGAAAAGTTCAGGGTTTTCCTGAGTTTGTGCCGATTCGACAATCCGCAAAGCTTCGTCGGACATCAAATTTCCAATGCGGATACATTCGTTCCAGTCGTTGGCTTCTTTGCCGTTTTCGAGACGGGTGTCGGCAGTAACCATTCCGCCTTGCGCACTATTCATAAAAAGTGCCACGCCGCCGCCTTTTGCCTCAATTCGATCGTACAACGGACCACACAAATCGGGACTAATCAGTTTACGGTCGGTTCCCAGGATTTCGGGATGGGTGGCATAATTTATTAACGTGGCAATTGGTTTTCCTGCGCTTTTACCTGTGCTTGCAATGACCTGGATTATTCCCATTCGACGATCGTACAATTCTGGCGCATAATAATTGTAGGCAATTTTACCTTTTGCCTCGCCAACTGCTGTTTTTAGCGATGCCGGTTCGAGTTTCGAAACTGCTTCATTTACTGCATCGGCAACCTGTTTAACACACCAATCGAGGTATTCCAAATCGGCGGCGGTGTTCCCTTTTTCATCGGGAAATGCATACGCATCGGGTGCACTGTGGGTGTGGGTAACGCCAATCAACACATTCTCCGGTGCGATACCTTTTATCAGTTTCCGGGAGCGATCGCCTAAATATGCAGGCCAGCCCAAATTGTCGATGCTGACGATTGCCACTCGGGTTTCGCCTTTTTCCAAAACCAAGGCACGGGCAAACAAATCGCCTTTTTTCCCGGTGGGCATCTCCGGGGTTCCCATTCCGCCCGAAATCGGGATCAGTTCCTCCGGCGTAATTATTCGAACTGCCACGCCTGCTTTAAAAGTTTGGGAATTTGCGCTTGCAAAGAAGAAGAGAAGGAGGATAAATAAGGTGATTTTTGTTTTCATATTTTGCTTTGTTTTAATGTTGGTTTGTAATCCTTGTTTAGTGATTTTTATTGAAAGCACAAATCAGTATAAAAATATCGGGTTCGAATAAATCCATGGGAGATATTTTCCGCCGATGTTTACATGCACTTCAACACGGTAAAATCCTTTTTCAAGCGGTTCGGAAAATGCAAATTGATAGCTGTCGATTTCGGTTGTTTTAATTGTTTTTCCGTTGTGTATTAATCTGTATTGCCCGGGAAGAGGAGTTACGGCATTCAACGTTTTCAGGTTCGAAATCTTTAATGAATCACCCATAATACCGTGAATGTTATTTTCAATTCCTATCGCAAAGAAATTAAAACCTTTTGCATCGCCCAAAGTTTTGAAAGCAGTGTAGAGATGTCCTTTTTTCAAATGTTCGCCTAAAGATTGAGTAGATAATGTATCGGCAAAAACATAGTTCGTGATGTAGTCGAAACCTTCGTTGTAGGTGTCTATCATCAAACGGAATATCCAGCCACTTGCATCGGGTTCGTGAAACAGCCAGCGGTTGCGGAAACTAACTTCCACGGTGTCGATAATTTTAGCATTGGGACCAACCCATTCCACACGGCCATCGGCAATGTTTCGTGCCCTGATGTTCTGGTTTTCGTGGGTGTCAACTGCAGAAAAACCAACCATTTTTCGGGACATGTTCAGCGAATCCCAACGTGCTAAAATATGGGTTTGTTCATCGAACATTTCGCGCAAGGCCCAAATGCGGTATTTCTTTCCGTTTACCAAAAA
>Ga0105047_10018250_pt1 | contig 10884 bp, 7 predicted proteins | sample MAT04_FD_78384 | JGI IMG/M metagenome (GOLD analysis project Ga0105047, IMG submission 78384) | Freshwater microbial communities from Lake Fryxell liftoff mats and glacier meltwater in Antarctica - MAT-04 (megahit assembly) | ecosystem: Environmental > Aquatic > Freshwater > Ice > Liftoff...
CATCCCGGTTTTTCATCGGGATGGCAATGAGCAAATGAGCAAATGGAGCGCAGCGACATCCCGGTTTTTCATCGGGATGGCAATGAGCAAATGGAGCGCAGGGCAGGCCATACGCGGCCAACGCCTATTGTAAATAAAACAATTCGGGGGGTGCAGAAATTTTCCTTCAAAAATTTCTGCACCCCCCGAATTGTTTTATTCCCCTATAAAAACTACTTAAACGGATTAGCAAAACGTTCGTCCGTCCGAATCTTATCGTCGGTCATCGTATTCAGGAACGCCACCAGAGCGTCCTTATCCGTAGGCGAGAAATTCATGCGTTTGGGCTGACCATTACTAGCCTTCAGGTTCGGGTGCAGGTTCGGATGCGACTGAACACCCGAGCTGTAATGTTCCATTACTTCCTGCAGCGTAGCAAAGCGGCCATCGTGCATATAAGGGCCGGTCAGCGCGATGTTGCGCAGCGTTGGCACCTTGAAAGTACCCTGTTCGACGGTATTCCCGGAAACGCCCCCCACGCCACGGTCGCTGGTCGTCACGGCATCGAGGCCATTGCTGGCGTTGAAGAGCATCGGGCGACCCATAGTAGAACTGTGGCAGGAAGAACAATTGGTCTGGTACAGTTGCAAACCGCGATTTTCAGCACTGGTGAATCCGCTGAAGTTGGTAAACAAGGCACTGAAAGGCTGTTTGGAAGCCTCTTGGTCAAACTTGCTTTGGTAGGAACCCAGCGCATTGATGAAGTTAGCGATGGCTTCCATTACCCGGTCTTCCGTCACCCGATTGTCGCCATAAGCTTTTTTGAAAAGTACGGGGTAGTAAGGCTGTGTCTCGACGGCATTTACCACTTCGTTCATGTGCATATCCATCTCTTTCGGGTTGCTCAGCGCTTCCCTGCTCTGTTCGGCAATAGTCTCCGCGCGGTTGTCCCACAAGAAACGAATACCGGCCGGGCCATTCAGGTCGGTGCCATAGTAGGCCGAAAAGTTGGCGACCGAAGCCAGCGCGATGGAGTTCCGGTCGGTGACTTTGCCCGATACTCCGACACTGTGAATAACATCATCACTGAATCCAATGGCCTGTTTGTGGCAACTGGCGCAGGAAATTTTACCGTCTTTCGAGAGGTTTTTGTCATAAAACAGGACGCGGCCCAGCACGGCTTTGTCACGTTCCACGGGACGGGCAAAAAGACCTGTATTGCTCAGGTGCTGGGGTAGCGTGACGGTATAGTCGTTTGGCAGGCTCGGCAGGTTCAAGTACTGGGACAGCAGGGCAAATTCCTCTGGCTCGTAATAGTAGTAGTTGAAATCGGCTTTCTTGTTGCAGGCACCCAGCAAAAGGAGGATACCGAAAACGGGTAGGAAGTATGTTTTCTTCATTGCCCAAGTTTGTTTTTGGTGAGAAATAACTGGTGTAAATATTGATGAAAGACGAGGGTTTAATTAAGTAAATAAGCAAAATTGCAAATGGAGCGCAGTGACATCCCGGTTTTCATCGGGAAGGCAAATGGAGCAAAGCGACATCCCGGTTTTTTATCGGGATAGGCAAAGATAATCAGCCAGTTACGACAAAAATAACCTCAATTAATTTTGCCAGCCTACTTACCTTATCAAAAATGATTCTTCTTCGACCATGCAAATATCCGCTGTCGGCCGCCACCCTTTTTCGCGTATTACGCCGCCAACAAATATTATTTTATTTAATATTGCGCTTCCAGCCGACGGGTGGCCTAAAATGTCCCGAAAGGTAAGCTAATATTTCAAAGTCACAATTACGTCAAATTACGTTTTACGAAACATTTAACATAAGGACGCACTGGGGTTGCATTCGGTTGGGCGGGTACACGGATATTTAAAAAATTGTCTTCGGTGAGCGTTTATGGGAAGGTCATTGCTACGCGATTTTCTGGAATAATTGCCTTACCGATGAAAAAATCGGAAGGTCACTACGTAAATAAGCAAAATTGCAAATGGAGCGCAGCGACATCCCGGTTTTTTATCGGGAAGGCAAATGGAGCAAAGCGACATCCCGGTTTTTATCGGGATAGGCAATGATAATCAGCCAGTTACGACAAAAATAACCTCGATTAATTTTGCCCGCCTACTTACGTTCCATTTGCCATTTCTCTTCCATGCAAAAGCGGGATGTCACGTTGCTTTTTTGCTTTTTGCTTTTTTGCCCTTGCCTACTTCATTCCAGCACCTTAAAAGTCGTCCTCCGGTTGATCTGATGTTCATTTTCGGTGCAGCGGGCGCAGGCACAGGGATCAGCCGGCTGGGTTTCGCCATAACCGATGGCGGCGAGGCGCGCTCCTTCTATTCCTTTAGAAATCAAATAATTGACGGCACTTTCTGCCCGGCGTTGCGATAGTGTCTGGTTGTATCCATCATTGCCCCGGCAGTCGGTGTGGCTACCCAACTGGATGCGGATGCCCGGATTTTGGCGCAGCACGTCGGCCAGCCGGTTCAGCGTCGGCTCGGCATCGGGACGAATATCCCATTTGTCATAGTCGTAATAAATGTTTTCCAGCACGATCTCCCGGTTGCGGAAGATTTTATCCAGCACAATTTCTATTTCAAAAGTTTGCGTCGGATTGGTCGGGTCTTTGGCAATGCCTTTGGTCGAGAATTTCGCATTGTTGGATAAGTACCCGGCCAGGGCCGCTGTAAACGTGTAGTCCGTACTCTCCCCCATCTCCATTTTAAAGAAGCCATCTTCTTTTACCGTAAACGTTTGCTTTTTGCCGCCCGCTGCTTCGGCCACTACGGTAGCGCCAGCCAGGGGCTTCCGGCCCAGTACTTTGCTGTTCGGGTCATCCGGGGCGGTGAGTATTTTTTCCAGTACATAACCTTCCAGCAAGAGTTTGTAGGCCAACGGTTTGGTCGGCGCGGTATCGCGTTGGGGCGGTTTAAGCGGCGGTACGCGTTGCTCAAAACGCCAAATATCGTCGCCGCCACGGGTGCCCGTCCGATTGGAAGTCAGGAATCCGCTGCGCATCAGGTCGCCGGGTTTGGTTGCTGCCGGGAGTTTTGCCCCTCTGGTGGGCAGGAACCCGAAATCGTCGGAGCCGGAGTTGACCGGTGATTTCAGATTGATCGGTGGTGCCCAGGCGTTGCGCTCGGATTTATAGGTGCGGAACACATCGAGACCGCCCATGCCGGGCAGCCCATCCGAAGCAAAATAGAGCGTATCAGCGTCCAAAGTGGGGAAAAGTTCGTTGCCGGGCGTGTTCAGGTTGCGACTGAGCACTTTGGGTTCGTCCCAACCGGATTCGGATTTGGCGTTGCGCTGCGCCGAATAAAGGTCGTAGCCGCCCCAGCCTTCGGGGTCGTTGCTGGCAAAATACAGCGTATTCCCATCGGCACTGAGGGCCGGGTGCAGGTAGTTTATTTTTTCTTTTTGGAAAGGCAATGGCGTCGGGTCGTTCCACGCGCTTTCGGCGGAAGATTTTTGGGCCAGGTAGATTTTACAGAAGGCATCATCGCCTTTGTAAGCCCCCACCGCACGCACAAAATAGACCGTAGTACCCGCCATATTAAAACAGGCCGTGCCTTCGTTGCCGCCGGTATTTAATTGACCATCAAAGACTTGTGGGCTGGCCGCCTCCGGCTCAACGATGAACAGATCCATGAATTTCTGGCCAGTCCAGTTGTAGTTCCCTTCACTTTTGGCCATCGCCCGGTCGCTGGTAAAAACTATGCGGCCATCGGCAAAATAGGTGGGGGCGAAGTCATTTTGGGCACTGTTGAAAGGAGCATCTTCCAGTTTCCAGCCATTGGCGGGTGCTTGTTTCAGCCAGTCTTCGGCGATGGTGGCAGCGGTGATCTCCTTGCGATATTCGTAGGGTGAACCAATTTCAATGCCGAGGTTTTTGAAGGCTTCGCGGGCTTCGGCGTAGCGTTCCAGTTTTTTCAACCCAAAAGCGTAGGCTTTCAGGGCATCCGCACCATAGTTATTATCGTAGGCCGTTTTGAACCAGGTCAAGGCTCGTTTGTCCTGGCCGGTACGGCGGTAGGAATCGCCGAGCAGGTAGGCCAATTGGCCGCGTTCGACGCGAGTTTTGGCTTTGGCGACTTCTTTTTCCAGCATCGGTACGGCCACGGCGAATTGTTTCCGCTCATAAGCCGTGCGTCCGTCTTTTATTTTCAGGGTGTAGGAGCAAGCCCCGCAAAAGCAGAGGGCAAGTAGAAATAGTGCAAATAACTTATTCATCGGGAGGTGGTTTTGGCCGGTAGCGGCGGGTTCAGCCGCCGACACATTATGTGTTTAACTGCCAAATAGGGTGATTTTGTTGCGCATTCGGTTGTCCACTGCGGACAAAGACGTTAATCAAAGTCAATCTCCGTATTATCCCCAATATTCAGGCTCAAATTCATGCCATGAATAGTGGTATCGCTACCAATCACGGAGCGATTCAAGACCACGTCTTTGAGGGCCGCGAAATTGCCAATAATGCTATCGCGGACAATAGAATACTGGATACTGGCATTGTCGCCGATACTCACATTGGGGCCGATGATGCTGTTGGCAATCTGGCAATCGGTACCGATGGCGACGGGATGGATGAAAATGGTGTTGTCAAATTCCGGCAGGCTGAACTCGTCGGCCGCATAACCGCGTTGGGAGAGCAGCATGGCATTGGTTTCGAGCAGCACTTCCTTGCGGCCACAGTCGAACCAGTTTTGGACGACCATGGTCTGAAACTGGTGCCCCTCTGCGACCATCCGTTGCAGCGCGTCGGTCAACTGAAACTCGCCCACGGTGCGTACATCGTTGGCCATCAAATAGTCTATGGCCCGCAGTAAAGCCGGGACGTCGCTTACTTTGTATAAACCGACCATGGCCATATTCGACTTTGGAATACGGGGCTTCTCCACCATCCGGGTTACTACGCCTTTTTCATCAAATTCGGCTACGCCAAATTCCCGTGGATCGGTCACTTTTTTCAAAGCCACGCAAGAGCTTGGCAAATCGAGCATTTGCCGCAAATCCACCTCGAAAATCGTATCGCCAAAAGCAATAAACACTTCATCCTCGTCTTCTATGGCTTCCCGGGCGGTGATAATGGCGTGGGCCGAGCCTTCGCGTTGCTCCTGATACACAAATTCGGTGCGCAGCATCGGATAGGTTTCCTGAATAAAATCGCGGATTTTGTCCCCTAAATAGCCAATAACAAAGACAAAGTCATGGAGGCCCGCCTCGACGAGTTTATCAATAATAAAACTGATGATCGGCTTGCCCGCCACGGGCATCAGCGGCTTGGGCTGCGTGTAAGTATGGGGACGGAGGCGGGTGCCGGCACCGGCTACGGGGATGACCACTTTCATGGGTGAATAGTTATTGGTTATTCGTTACTGGTTATAGGGGAGGTAAACATCGGTTGGTCACATTCTTCCAATCAATGGTAAAGTTCCGACTTTTAGAAAAAAAACCGACCAACGAACGGGCAAGGTGGTTACTAATTTTAAAAACGCTGACCAAACCGGAATGTTCCGATCTGGTCAGCCGCATTAATTTCTTGAGGATGCGAGTATTTGAATATTCGACCAAAGCACTTGGTAATCAGGTAATTGATCAAATACTCGAATCTTCAAATACTCAAAAAAACTTAGTTTACAGTGTATTGAGTCCCCAATAACCATTAACCACCCTAGAATTTAAAGCCCAGCGTCAGCAGTATATCGTTACTAACATTGTCGGTCGTGGCGACTGGCGCACCGGCGTAAGGGGCTATCGAGCCTTTGCCTCTACCAAAACGATAGCCCAGATCAAGATAGAACGACTCGCCACGAACCCCTGCTCCGGTCGTATAAGCCATATTGTAGCCCGTCTCGCCTGCTTGGGGTTTACCGAGCATATTGATGCCCGCCCGCAGTCGGAAATTATCCAGGGCCAATTCCCCGCCAATGCGGATATTGCTGGTCTGGCGATAAGCCCGCTGGATTTGATTGTTCACCGCGCGCTCATCCTCCTGGCTTTGAGCACTGGCCACATCAGCCGTGAAATTATAGGCATTGGCACTATAGTCCACGAATTCATAATCGGCACTCAGGAAACCGAACTTTTTAAACAATACCGCTGCACTGCCAATGGCCCGCCAGGGGGTGCGTAAGCGATAGTCCGAAATACCATCGGGAGAGACCAATGCTTCGCCCTGTACACTACCGCCGCCGTCTTCATAGTCGTAGGCAAAGGTGTTACTATAGGTGTCGGTCAGGCCCAGGTAGGTGGGCGTATGAAAGGCGGCACCCAAACGCAGCATCTGGGTGACTTTGTAGATGAGGCCCATTTTAAAGTTAAAGCCTACGCCTTCCGTTTTCAGAAATTCCGTATAAGTCAAACCATCAAAAAAAGGAACATTACCGCCCACACCGCCGCCAGGGTCTTTTTCCTGATATTCTCCTTCCAGCCGATAATTGACAAATGGCACCCCGATGGTGGCTCCAACCATCAGTTTCTCCTCATAATTGCCGGCAAACGAAAGCACCATTTCATTCATCCGACCGGAAGTATTGAGGGTCTGGGTACGGGTAAGCAGGGCATTTTCGTTCCCGACAAAATCGGAAGTCAATAGATTGTCCTGGTAATAAATGGCATTGGCATCAAAAGCCAGCGAAGAGCCGAATGGATCAAAACTGGTCTCGTTGCCTCCGCTATTGATCACATTTTGGGCATTGGCAAAAAAACCGTTCATGATGCTGCCATCGGCGTCGCCCTGATAATAAATGGACTGGCTAAAATTATTCAGTCGGTTCAGGCCAATACCGACGTTAAAAGTTTTCCACTTGGTACTGCGTGGCGTGGTATTAAAAATGAAGCCAACGTTGTCAAAACCGAAATTACTTTTCGTGTCTTGCTGGGCCGCGCCGCCGGGCAGCACCGCGTCCGTTTTGGAAAATTTCAAAGAGGGTGTCACCACCAGTTCATTGGAACGGAACATGGCCAGCCCCGCCGGGTTGTTGCTAAGCGAGCTGTATTCAGCGCCTAACGCACCAAAAGCACCGCCAGCACCGAGGTAGCGAGCCGTGCCACCGGGTTGGAGGTAAGAATAGCGCAGCACATCGCTGGCTAACTGGGCAAAAACCGGCGCAGCGGCCAGCAGAAAAAACAGGGGCAAAAGGGAGCGTTTCATATAGAAAAGAAGTATTTACGGCCAAAGCAAAGGGGTGGAAGAAGGTGTTAACCCCGGTTTCCACCCCTTTGACAAGTGTGTTGTAAGAAAGCTTAAAAAAAGCGGTCCACCCTATTGACCACGACGGCCACGGCTGCCAGACGACGAGCCGCTGTTGTTGCCACCGCTGCGGGTGCTGTTATCGCGTGACTCCGTGCGCGGTGTTTCGCTGCGCTGTGGAGCCGACCGGGTTTCCGAACGGTTCGGACGCTCTTCCGAGCGGGTCTCCGTTTGGCGACGGGTCGGCTGTGGCTGTTCCGTACGGGTACGACGCTCATTAGTCTGTTCCTGGCGACGGCTGGGGCGCGTTTCCGTACCTTGGCTCGGCCGACTGGGGCGCGTTTCTTCCCGTTGGCGCGGGGTCGTTTCTTCCGTCGGTTGACGGCGGCTTGGCGTGGTCTCGCTACGTGGCGTGGTCCTCGGACGCTCGGTTTGCGTGGGAGAAGTACGACCTGGACGTTCGGTCGGGGTGGTATTCCGGCCCCGGACTTCTCCGTTCGGAGTGTTGGTCGGGCGACGGTTGGTGGTTGGCGTAGCGCGTTCTGCCTGGGTCGGTTCCTTGCCGGTTGTAGTACGACCGTTCGGACGACTTTTCATTTCGATCACTGGCGAATTCTTGGTGGAAGTCGTCAGGCGACCATTGCCATTTTCGCTGATGCGGGTATAACCGGGATTGACGGAACTGCCGTTGCGACGCACACCCGTGTAGGTTTGGGGCCGATAATCACCATTTTCACCGCCATTGTTGTTGTTGTTGTTGTTGTTGTTGTAATGGCTGTTATTGTTGAAGTAATTATTGTTTGCCCAGCCATTGTTATAATACGGGTTGCAGCCGTTCCAGGTCCAGTAAGGGTCGTAATAATAGTTATTGAACACCGAAGGACTATTCCAGGCATTGAAGCCACCGAAACCGCTGTTCCAGCCCCAGGGACTGAACGCGTTGCCACCCCAGCCGGGGTTGAAGGAGTTCCACCTGTTCCAGCGATTCCAACGCTGCCAGCGACGCCAGGTCCAATAGTCGTTATAACCATGGGTATAGATGGAGTTGCCGGGCAGGAAGTACGGATCGTAGTTGTACAGGTCCACATGGTAGGGATCGTAGTAATCAACGACCGGGCTGGGACGGTGAAAGCGACGGATGCGCGAAGAATATTCGTAGGCATAGTCGTCATCATCGTGGTATGCGTCGTCGTCGTTGCTATAACGGCGGGTTACATTGCTGCCTTCATCGTTGTTGTTGTCGCCGTTGTTGTTGTTGTTGTTGTTATTGTTGTTCGGCGACACTTGCTTAACGGTAGCAGGGTCGTAGTAAAGATCGTCCTGGGCCTGGGCGGGCACAAGCAGTGCCAGCGTAAAGCAGGCCAGCAACATCCAAAGCAGAGATTTATTTTTGTTTTTCATGACAACAGTGTGTAGTATTTGATCGTGCGACTTCCGGTACGCAAGTTTACAGGGTCAAAAATATTACCTTTGCGCACTTTTTTTGGTTAATATGGCTTTAAAGCCAATTGAGTGGTGGTTAAAGTTGGTTAAGGGGAACGTGTTAAAAAGGTAATGTGTTAAAATTTTCGCCGATGGCCGTTCCCGGGACGTAATGGGGGCCTGTTTTGACCTCCTTTTTGATTCCCTTATATGATGCCTTTCCCGCAAAATAAGTCCAGTGAAAAGCAGGTTTTAACCCGTTTTTAACCAAAACAAACTACTTTTCAAAGCTAAAAAGATCGTGCCGACGGCACACCTACGCAATACACACAAAATTCTGCTCATGGCAAAAGAAATTACTCCTCGTTCGGAAGATTACTCGCAATGGTACCTCGATATTGTTCGCAAAGCCCGCCTGGCCGATAATTCGCCGGTTCGTGGCTGCATGGTCATCCGGCCCAACGGCTACGGCATCTGGGAACGGATGCAGGGCCAACTCGACACCATGTTCAAAGAGACGGGCCACGTCAACGCGTATTTCCCTTTATTTATCCCCAAAAGTTTTTTGAGCAAAGAAGCAGCCCACGTGGAGGGTTTTGCCAAGGAATGCGCCGTGGTGACGCACTATCGCCTGAAAGCCGACCCGAATGGCGGCGTGATGGTGGACCCCGATGCCAAACTGGAAGAGGAACTGATCGTACGGCCTACTTCGGAAACCATTATCTGGAATACCTACCGCGACTGGATAAAGAGCTACCGCGACCTGCCGCTGCTCATCAATCAGTGGGCCAACGTGGTGCGCTGGGAAATGCGCACCCGGCCTTTTCTGCGTACGGCGGAATTTCTGTGGCAGGAAGGCCACACCGCCCACGCTACTTCCGACGAAGCCATCGCCGAAACCCGGCAGATGCTGGACGTGTATGCGCAGTTCGCCGAGGAATACATGGCCATGCCGGTCATCAAAGGCGTGAAAACCGTCAATGAGCGTTTTGCCGGCGCCGTGGACACCTATTGTATAGAGGCACTGATGCAGGATGGCAAGGCGTTGCAAGCGGGTACGTCGCACTTTTTGGGACAAAATTTTGCCCGCGCTTTCGAGGTGTTTTTCCTGAACAAAGAAAATAAACAGGAACTGGTGTGGGCGACTTCGTGGGGCCTTTCCACACGCATGATCGGTGGCCTCATTATGACCCACTCCGACGATGAAGGGCTGGTGGTGCCACCACGCCTCGCGCCCATCCAGGTGGTTATCATCCCTATTCCGAAGCCTTCGCCAGAACTGGACGAAGCCGCTGCCAAGATCGCTGCCGCGCTGAAAGCCAAAGGCGTGCGGGTCAAAATTGACAACGATGACCAGAACCGTCCCGGCTTCAAATTTGCGGAATACGAAATGATTGGCATTCCGGTGCGCCTCGGTTTGGGCATGCGCGACCTGGCCGCTGGTCAGGTGGAGGTAGCCCGCCGCGATACGAAAGAAAAAACCAACGTGCCACTCGAGGGCATCGCGGAATATGTCTCCAACCTGCTGGACGAAATTCAGCAAAACCTGTTCGACCGCGCCAAGGCTTACCGCGATGCCCACATCACGCGGGTGGAGACCTGGGCGGAACTGGAAGACGTGCTGGAAAACAAGGGCGGCTTCGTCTCCGCGCACTGGGATGGCACGACGGAAACGGAACTGGAGATCAAGGAAAAAACCAAGGCGACCATTCGTTGTATTCCATTAGATGCGGTGGAGGAAGATGGTGCCTGTATTCTGACGGGCAAGCCGAGCAAACGGCGGGTGTTGTTTGCGCGGGCGTACTAGTGGGGTGAGAGGGTGGAGCTGCGCCGGTTGGTGGGGCTCCACTCTTTTTTAGTTGGTTTTCAGGATTTTATGGTAGCGGCTTCGGGGCGTGGATAATCTGCAAATTTCCTATATTTTTGGAGTCAAATTCAGATTTCTTACTATGACTATCGAACGTACGGCAGACGAAATCATCGTGAAACTGCCAACGAATATCAACATCGAGGAAATTCAGCGGTTTTTGAACTATCTCCGCTATAAAGAAATTGTTGCCAAAAGTAAGGCGACCCAAAAGGACGTTGACAAACTCGCCAGAGAGGTCAACAAAGGTTGGTGGGAGAAGAATAAACATCGCTTTGTACCCGGCGAATGAGAGTCATAGGTAAATAAGCAAAATTGCAAATGGAGCGCAGTGACATCCCGGTTTTCATCGGGAAGGCAAATGGAGCAAAGCGACATCCCGGTTTTTTATCGGGATAGGCAATGACAATCAGCCAGTTACGAC
>Ga0105047_10018251_pt1 | contig 10884 bp, 10 predicted proteins | sample MAT04_FD_78384 | JGI IMG/M metagenome (GOLD analysis project Ga0105047, IMG submission 78384) | Freshwater microbial communities from Lake Fryxell liftoff mats and glacier meltwater in Antarctica - MAT-04 (megahit assembly) | ecosystem: Environmental > Aquatic > Freshwater > Ice > Liftoff...
AAGGCGCAGGCGTTTTACGAGCAGCTAACCGCAAACAGAAAAGCCTGACCCTTTCCCGATCCCTGACCCTTTCCCGATCCCTCGTCGCGGGTCGGCGATACCGTGCTGGTTCGCAGGGTCGGGAATACCGCTTGGATCTCCTTTACCAAAATGGATGCGATCCAGGGACGCCCCGATGCGGAGAAGAAAACCCGGCAATGGGGGCCCTTTGACCTGCACTTCGACCGGGTCGTGACCCGGGTGGAAGGCAACCGCATCACCCTGTACTTGACCCTTCTGGTGTCCTTAGAATCCAGTCGAACCGACGACCCATGGCACGTGCCTCGCCGATCCGGAATTTTCACCATGAACCAATTGCACCTTAAACTGAAACGCACGGCCCTGTGTGTCGCCCTGCTGATCGGCCCCACCGGGGCCCTTTTTTCCCAGAAGGCTCCTGCCCCTGCATCCGAGGCCGTGACAGAGCTGGAGAAATTCATAGTTTCCGAATCCGCCGCAGCCGCCGCCGGTGGTCTTCTGCCGACGTCCCGCAGCAGCGACTCCGTCTTCGGCTCCGCCAAATCCATCCTCGATATTCCGCGCTCCGTCACCGTCCTGACCCCCGATCTCATGCAAAAGCTGGGAGTCCGAAGTTTCGACGACATCGCCCGGGTCATGCCCGGGGGGGAACGGCCCAATTATTACGGAGTTCCCGGCACCCCGTTCATCCGTGGAGACTTCGCTGGGACGTTCTTCAATGGCATGCAGCGCGCCTTCCAGCGGAATGAAATGCCCACCTCGTTTGGCTCCCTCGATGGCATGGACATCGTTCGAGGACCCGCCCCGGGGAATTTCGGCCCGACCCAAGGCGGCGGCTACATCAACTTCCTGCCCAAATCGCCCTACTACGACAAATTCCGTGCGTCCTTTCGCACCACCGTAGGCTCCGACGATTACTTCAATACTCAGGTGGACGTGGGCGGCCCGCTTCTTGCCTTCGGCAGGCCCATGGCGTACCGCATCTCGCTGACGAATCAAAACGCCGATTCGTACTACAAGAACGTCAAGAACGACTACATCTCCCTTTACGGTGCCCTCAAGGCCCAGATTGCCACGGACATCTCCTTTTTCACGGGTGCCGAGTACTACAACTACAAATCCAACGAGAACGCCGGCTGGAATCGCGTGACTCAGGACCTGATCGACAACGGCAACTACATTGTCGGTGAAGTCGCCAACGCCACCAGCCCCGTCGCCGGCGGCTTTGTGCTCCCCGGTGCGGTCCCGTTCATTGGTTTCGGCGCCAGCGCCGCCAAGATCGGCGGCTCACAATTCGACAACAGCGGAGGTGCGATCATCCCGCCCGCCAGCTACTTCGCCACGCTCTCCCCCCAGCTTCGGGGGCTGCTCAATCCCACCACAGGGGCCTACACCGCCGCGTTCTTCAACGCCGGTGGCAAGGCGCTCACGACCAAGATCGAAGGCGACACGGTGCTCGCCGATCCCGGCGATTTTGCGAATTCGGAGAATCTGCTCTTTTTCGCAGATTTGGTAAACACGCGCTCCTCCTCGCTGACGCTGAAGAACCAGTTTATCGTCGACTGGATAGACACTGAAAAGGTTTCCTCGTACGGCTACGCGTTTGCGATGAAGCAGTTCATCATAGAGGATAAAATCAGCGTCGAGCAGAGTTTCACAGGGATCCTCGCCAGCCTCACCTCCGGCGGGTCCGTTCGCTATAGCTGGGCGAAACAGCTCCAGGACTTCGCTGCGGAGCCCTTCTCCCGCCGCGATATCGGTAATCCGCAGATCACAGCCAACTCCGTTGTCCTCACCGGCCCGCAGCGTCCGCTGTTCGGCGATACGCGCAACCTCTGGGCCCAGAGTTCGAGTACGGATCTTTACCAACTCGCCGCTTTCTCGGTGGGCGAACTCAAGTTCTCCGACGCCTTCAGCACTTATTTCTCGCTCCGCGTCGAGGGTGCCAGTTTCAAAAATCGCATTCCCGGAGAACACGAGCGCAACGCCAACCGCGGCCGCCAAGTCGCCAAAGGCGGGAAGAACTACTACATGGCGAGCGTGAACCCGATCTTCAAGATCTCGCCCCAACTGTCGCTCTTCGCCTCGGGCCTCTATGGCACGGCGCTGACCCCCTCGCAGGGCGGAAACGTCGCGTCCGAAGCCAATTTCGGAGAGACCGGTCTGGTCGAAGGTGGCATCAAGGCCTCTCTGCTCGACGACACGCTTTTCGCCGCGCTGTCGGTCTACGACTCCACCCGCCGGCGCTTCAACAACTTCACCAATGCCCAGGACGGCCTCCGTTCCCAAGGCATCGAGTTCGAGACCACCTGGCTGGTGACCAAGCGTCTTTCGTTAATCGCCAACTTTGGAGCGAAAGAGACCCAGCTTATCACCCGCCCCGGCTTCCGCTTCGGCGCCACGCAGGACTACTACACGCCCTTGGTTGCGGGCGGGCTGTACGTCGACTTTGGAGACGCCACCGGACTGATCGCAAAGAACAACCCTGACGGCCTCTTCGCCGGCTCGCCGCAAAGTTCCGCCAACCTCTTTGCCAGCTACGACCTCGGGTACGGTCTCGAGATCTCGGCGGGTCCTCGTATTCGAGGCAGCTACTACCACAACTACGAACGCACCCTCCGCCTGCCGTCCTCGGTCATTTGGAACGCCAACGTGGCCTACAACCGCGGTCCGATCCAGGTCCTCCTTGAGCTCACCAACATCGCCAGCGAGGACTACTTCAACGGCTCGGATCCCATCTTTGCCGCCAACACCATCATCACCAAGGCCCCGCCGATTCGGGGTAAACTCAACGTCACTTATAAGTACTAGGGTCACTGCAAGGGCGTGATCGTCGCCGATCCAAGGCCAAAGGCGGCGGGATGCTCCCTCCGCCTTTTTTTACGCTTAGCCGCCCCGCTAAACTCCGGCCCCTTGGCCCGCAAACCCGAGCCCGGCCTCTGCAGCATCGGTTAGGACGGTAGAGTAGGCAGACCGAGAAGAGTCGGCCAACTCCCGCCCCTCATAAAACCTGACGAACGGATTTCACACCTCAGCCGGTCCCGGCATAGTGAAAATTTCGGCTTTCCGAAAACATACGTCGCAAAACGATCGGCACCGGCAACAGGTCAGAGGTAGTGGCCAGAGTTTCCCGGCCACGAGGGACCGAGGCCCTCCAAGGGGGTTGTGGAGGGCCTCGCTCCGCCGAGGCCGGGATTGCGCGGCTGCGCACTGCCAGCACCGCCCCGTGGGCCGCATCGCGCACGAGGTGGGTTTTCGCAGCGGGTCTCTTGCGACGGAATGACATTGTACCGGTTTGATTTGCAGCGCGCTGCCTACTGTTCTTCGTCAAGCCCCCTCGTGCGGAGTGTGCGACTTTGGAGCATACATTACGACGCCAAGGACGAGAGGATACTGGCGGCCATTCTGTATACAAAAAGTCGGAATAAAACTTGCACCTGACGACCCTCCCGGCACATCCGCTAAAAATAAAACATACTAGAATTAAGCGGTTTAAATTCTGTACGAAGACGAAGGCGGAACCTAGCGGTACTTCGTGGAGGGAGGAGTGCACCGATATGGACCCCAAAAAGGGGCCACGGCCCGCCGTGTATAACCTCGCCACAAGCAACCACGAATATGTCTTACCGCCGTGTTTCTCGCTCGGTCTATGCACGCATCTTCTCCCCGAAGCCGAGCCCGCCCGTCGACTCCGCTCGCGCTAAGCGCGTGCGAATTGCGATCGTAGAGGATCAACCGGTCTTCGCCCGCTTCCTGGCCGCTCTTTGCACGAAGGAACTGAACGGCGATATCGTTTTGTGCGAAACCCACGGCAGACGGGCAATGGCCCAGATTCGTAGGTTCAAGCCGGATCTCCTTTTGCTCGACCTCTCGCTGCCGGACGTGAATGCGCTGGAAGTCGCTCGTCGCGTCCGCACGCAGGTGCCGAGTGTCCGCATTCTCATTTTGTCCGCGTACCGCGATCCGAGCACGATGCTGCGCGTCCGCGAATCGGGCGCACACGGTTTCGTCGATAAACGACTGCAGAATCGGGCCCTGTTGACCGAGGCAATCCGCCGGGTCGGCAATGGAGAACGCTATTTTGGGGCGGTCGCGAGAGAAACCACACCGGTTCTGCAGCAAAGTCCGCGTGCACTTCGCCGATTCTTGACGGACGGCGACCGAGCGATCGATCCTGACTTGCATCGGCGAAGGGACGACTGACGGCGAAATCGCGCTCGACGCGCGTCTATGACGGGTCTTCGCTACGGCTTCGAACTCGCGACTCTCGACCCACAAGCAAAAGCCTGGCGGAACCACCAAGACGGCCCTGGGCTGAAACTTTCGGGAGCGCAGGTGTGTTAACAGCGTGTGGCACCTCATTGCACACCGTGTCCTGTTTCCTCACGCTATGAAGACTCTCCCAATCCTTTTACTCTGGGCGCTGTTGTTGGCGATCTGCTGGCCACTCGCCCTGCTCGTATTCATTCTTTGGCCGGTCTTTTGGCTGCTCTCGATCCCCTTTCGAATCGTCGGAACCGCGATGCGGGCAATCCTCGCCTTGGTCTCGGCGCTCCTCTTTCTCCCCGCACGATTGCTGGGATACCGCGGCGCGTGACGCCGCGTGCGCGAAACCACGGTTTGCGGCGGTGATTGCCCCGGCGGGCGCGACGATTTGGTCGGAGGAATAGAGCGAAGAGTTCCCCTAGGGCAATTTCCCGAACGCCGGTTTGGCTACCGGCCCGATTGGAGGGGTGAGGTCAATGTGATTTACTGTGGATGGAAAAAGCTACTCCCACCGTCACAACCCTCCACCCTTAAACGAAACATCCTCCTCATGACTTCGATTCTTTCGCTGCTTTCGTCACTCTCCCCCGAACTTCGTCCGTCGTCCGAAGAGGTTGAGGCTTATGCGCAGTTCATCGCAGCGCGAGAAGGTCGTTCGCGCAAACAGCTTTCCAAATATCGCTACGAAGCCGAACTACAGATTTGGGTGTCTCGCTGGTCGGCCCCGCGTGCATCGGTCGAACCCCTGCCCGAAATGCACGCACCGGCGATGCAGGGCGGGTTGGTGGCTTAGGCCGAAATCAAAGCGTCGAGTTTGCGTGAGAGGTGCTTGAGCCACTCGCCGTCGTCGACCATAGCCGGCAGACGATACTGTTCGGCGATAATCCAGCCGGAATAGTGGATTTCGTCGAGCGCGGCCATGACCGCTGGCCAATCGGCGTCGCCATCGAAGAGATCCGCTTCGAAGCCGGCGCTCGGTCCCCGTGTGTCGCGCACCTTGCGGTTGAATTCCTTTACGTGGACCTGGACGATACGCTTGCCCAGCGTACGAATCCACTGCTCGGGAAATCCGGTGTTGACGATATTTCCGGCGTCGAAATGCCACTGCACCCACGGGCTCTTGAAGGAATCGACGTAGCTGACCGCCTCGAGCGGACTCAGGAGAAACTGGTTCCAAACGTTCTCGATCGCGATGATCACGCCCAACGAAGCGGCCAGAGGCACCGCCTTGGCGATCTCCTCCCGCGACCGATCGTAGGCGTCGGCATAAGACACCGTCTTGGTCACCTTCCCAGGTACGAGGAGGACCGACTTGGAGTTGTAGGCTTTGGCATCACGCAGCCCTTGGCGAAGTCCCTCCAACCCGACCGCACGCACCTCCGCACTCGGGTCCGTCAGCGGTTTTGCCCAGTGAGTGGAAACGCATACGCTGGGAATCTCCAGCTTGGTGGCATCGCGTGCGGCCAGCACCTCGGCTTGATCCTGCGCGCTCATCACCTCCACTCCGTCGAATCCCGCGGCGGCGAGCAACTTGAACCGATCGAGCACACTTCGCTTTTCTGCGGTCGGGCCACGGAGGGTCGCCATCATGAAACCCTTCTTCAAGGTGCGCGCGTGTCCCCCGCCCTTCGCGCCGCCGGTGGACGAAGCGGACGGAGACGTTTGCGAAAACGAACGAGCCACCACGGTGGAGGCGACGGCAGCGGCGGCTGCGTTTCCGAGAAACTGTCGGCGGGTGTGCATAAAGGAAAAGAGAGCGACGAACGAAGGGAGGCGGTCGGGAGAAATCGAATACGCGATCGTGGCGGCGACGAAGCGAAACCTAGAGCGGCTGGAAGCCCAGGAACGTTTCGCCTCGAACGGGGCCGACGACGACGACCGCGCCCGCGAGCAAGAGACGGATTCGCGTGACGCGGAAGGTAAAAGTCATCGAGCGGACCCTGACTGAAGAGGGAAACCCATAACCGGGTCAATCGCTTACTGACTGCGCAGCCGAGGACCAACGGCCGACGCCTCGCCCGAACGAGAATCGACGACCCGAGGCAATCTCCTAGTTTTTTTCGAGAATCCGCTTTTAGCGCTGGCGGGTACCCCGCCCTTTCACCTTTTTCGACCCACCGCCGCATCCCCGGGCCACTGACGCATCCTTTCCCGTGAAATCGCTCTTTTACCCCGCCTCGGCGGCGAGTCTGGCGGAACCCCTCGCCAACGGCGTCCACATCGTCAATCTCACGTGTCACCTCCCCATCCAAACCGCCTTGGTGATCGGGGCCGGCCCCATCGGCCTGATGTGCCAGCAGGCGCTCCAAGCCATGCGCGGCGTTAACACCGCCGTCTCGGACGTGTCGGCGGGACGGCTCTCCACCGCGACCGCCCTTGGCGCGACCAAAGTGTTCAATGCCAAGACCGACGACGTCGCCAGCGAATCGCTCGCCTGGACCGACGGCGAAGGCGTCGATCTGGTGGTCGATGCAGCCGGCTCCGCGCTGACCAAACGGCTTTCGCTGGCCGCACTCCGCCCGGGCGGAGTCGCCGTTTGGATTGGGCTGCACGAGAACATAATGGAAATCGACTCCTACGAGGTGACATTACCGGAGAAACAGGTCTACGGCACTTACGCCGCAAAAAAGGAGGAGCTGATCGAGGCGCTCGAATTGATGCGTGCGGGAAAAGTGGACGTCACCTCCTGGACCGAGACGATCTCCTTGGAGAAATCGGAGCCCGCCTTCCATCGCATGCTTCGACCGGGCGACTGCGAGATCAAAGCCATCTTCGCGCCTTAATCTTTTCGCTACCCTATGAAAATCGTCATCACCGATCACGGCTTCCCCTCGATCGAACAAGAACAGCGTCTGTTCGCCGCGGCCGGCTGCGAACTGGTCGTCCTTCAATCCAAGGATCCTGCCGTGCTGCGAACCGCTTGCCGCGACGCCGATGCCTTGCTCGTACAATGGGCGCCGATCGATAAGGACACGATCGCTTCGCTGGCGCACTGTAAGGCGATCGTGCGTTACGGGATCGGGTTCGACAGTGTCGATCTCGCCGCCGCGGGTGCGCGAGGAATACCGGTCTGCAATATCCCCGACTATTGCATCGACGAGGTCGCGAATCATGCGCTGGCGCTCGCGCTGGGACTCGCGCGACAGGTTCCCCAGACCGACGCTGCCGTCCGCGGTGGCACCTGGAAGATCTTCCCTCCTTCGCCCTTTCCCGCGTTTCGGACGACCACCTTCGCGACGGTCGGTTTCGGACGCATCGCTCGCGCCGTGTTGGAACGCGCGCGGGTTTTTGGCTTCAAACTCGCCGCCTATGACCCCTTTGTTCAGCCCGCAGCGTTCGCCGCCGCCGGAGTGCGCCAAGTGGACGTCTCGGAGCTTTGGAGCGAAGCGGGGATCGTCTCGCTGCATCTTCCGCTGAACGCGCAGACCAAACACATTCTCGGTCGCTCGGCGCTTGCGCAGATGCGCTCCGATGCGATCGTCGTAAATACCGCACGGGGCGGGTTGATCGACACGGTCGCCCTCGCAGAGGCGCTCCACGAGCGCAAAATCGCCGGCGCCGGCCTCGACGTTTTCGAAGTGGAGCCACTGCCGAACGATCATCCCCTGCGCCTCGCACCCAACCTCGTTCTCACGTCCCACACCGCCTGGTACAGCGGCGGCAGCGTTCCGGAATTGCAACGCAAGTGTGCCGAAGCCGTGGTGCGCGCGATTCGCGGCGAGCCGCTCGTCAACGTCGTCAACTCCGCCTTTCTTTCCCCCACCCCATGACGCTCGTCGATCTGTCCCACCCCCTCGTCCACGGACAACCTAATTTTCCGTCTGACCCCAAACTCAGCATCGTTTCCCACGGAGACACCCGCACCCTGCGCTACAATATGACGCAGGTGAGCATGGCCACCCATCAGGGCACCCATCTCGACGCGATGTATCACTTCGTCGACGACGGCAAAACGATCGATCAAATGCCGTTGGACTGGTTTTACGGCGACGCGATCCTCCTCCGCATTCCCAAGGCCGCTCGAGAAGAGATCGTCCCCGAGGACTTCCAGAAGATCGAAGCCCTCCTGCAACCTGGGACCAAATTGATCTACGAGACCGGTTGGCACCGGCAGTTCGGGAAGGACAATTACTTCAGCGACTTCCCCAGCCTGACGCAGGCGGCGGCGCGTTACCTGGTTTCCCGGAAAATCCGTCTCCTCGGGATGGATACGCCCACTCCCGGCCGCGACTGGTACGAGGTCCATCACATCCTTCTCGGGAAGGACGCCGAGATCGTCGTGGTCGAAGGCTTGACCAATCTCGACCGACTGCCGGACCGTTTTATCTTCAGCGGTTTCCCGCTCAATTTCCAAGGCCGCGACGGCTCCCCGATCCGCGCGGTGGCAATTCTTCCATGAAAGGCCTCGCCGATAAAGTCGCGCTCGTCACGGGCGGCCTGGGCGACCTGGGTTACGCCTCGGTTCTCCGTCTGGTGGAAGAGGGCTGTCGGGTCGCGACGTTCGACCTGAAAAACGATAAGGACAACCTGCTCGGTCCGCAGGGTGTTTTCCACCAATCCGTCGACGTCACAAACGGAGATGCGATCGCCCTCGCCTGTGCCGAGGTCAAGGCCCGGTTCGGCCCCATTCGTATTCTCGTCAACTGCGCCGCGCGTTTCGTCTTCAAGAGCGTCGATGCGACGGCGAAGGACTGGCAGGACATTCTTTCGGTCAACGTGGTCGGAACCTCGCTCGTCACCCAACACGCGGTCGCGCAGATGAAGGACGCCGGCGGCGGCAGCATCGTCAATTTTTCGTCCGTCAGCGGCTTTGTCGGCCAAGCCAATTTCGCCACCTACAATGCGACGAAATTTGCCCTGCGCGGATTGACGAAATGCTGGGCGCAGGATCTCGCGCCGCACAAGATTCGGGTCAACACGGTGTGTCCCGGATATATCTATACCTGGGCGTTCGTCGACTCCTGCAAGAAACTGAATCTCGACCTCGGCGAGGAGGACCGCCGCGCCTCCGCCCTTCACCTTCTCGGTCGTCAGGGCCGTCCGGAGGAAGTGGCCTCGGCGGTGGCTTTTCTTGCGAGCGAAGAGTCCTCGTTTATGACCGGCAGCGATCTCGTCGTGGACGGCGGTTACCTGGCGCGCTGATCGACGCGCGCTATCCAAACCCCAGATCGACGCCGAAATCCCCAATCCAGAACCGACGAGATCGACGGGGTGAGATGGCTCCCAGGACCCAGGATAGATTTGCGACACGAATGGCCTCCCTCGTTCCTCTTTTCCGCTACCGCCGCCCGTCAGAGCAAGTGATCGGCATTCCCATGCAAAGGAGGCACGTGGAAGCCGGTTGACTCGGTCTAATCGCTTGTGGCGTCATTTGATTTTTCCCGGTTTCCTCTTTTTGTATTCGTTATCTCTCATGCGCTTCAGCTGCCTGCTCGCCCTCGGCCTCGTCTCCCTTTCCAGCTGCCTGTATGGTCAAAGTGGTGACAAAGCCGGCGAGGTTCAAAACCAGCCATCGGCGCACCTGGTTATCCCGCCGGCCCCCGCGCTCTCGGTGGAGCAAGCGCTAAAGTCCTTCACGCTCGCCCCCGGCTTCAAGATCGAAGCGGTCGCGAGCGAACCGCTGGTCCGTGAGCCCGTCGTTTCTCTGATTGCGGAAGATGGAAGCATCTGGGTGGTGGAAATGCGCTCGTTCATGCCGAACGTGGATGGCACGGGCGAAAATGAACCGACCGGCACGATCGCGAAGCTCGAAGACAGCGACCGCGACGGCAAAATGGACAAGCGTATGGAATTCGCCGGCGGTTTCGTTCTCCCCCGCGCCCTCTTGCTCGTCGGAGATGGCGTGCTCGTCGGCGAGCCCCCGCACCTCTGGTTTCTGCGCGACACGAACGGCGACGGAAAGGCCGACGAAAAAACCGAGGTCGCCAACGACTACGGCGACACCTCCAATCCCGAACACACCGCCAACAGCCTGACCTGGGGATTGGATAATTGGATCTACAGCGCCAACTTCACCTCCCGTTTTCGCTACAAGCAAGGTAAATGGACCCGCGAGAAAACGCCGTTCCGCGGCCAATGGGGTCTCACCCAGGACGACATCGGTCGGCTCTATTTCAACAACAACAGCGTCCCGATTCAGGCCGACGCATTCCCCGGCGAGTACCTCGCGCGCAATCCGCAGATGCCGGCATCGCAGGGCTTGAATCGCCGCCTCGCGGATCCGGATTTCCTCAAGCTGTTCCCCGGACGCGTCACGACGGGCATCAACCGCGGTTACAAAACGCTGGGCGAAGACGGCATGCTCCGCAGCGTCACCGCCGCTTGCGGTCCCGTCATCTATCGCGGCGCGCTCTTCCCCGCGGAGTTCAACGGCAACGCGTTCGTCTGCGAACCGTCCGCCAATCTGATCAAGCGTATCGTGATTGACGATACCGACTCCGTTCTCGCGGCCCGCAACGCCTACGAAGGCTCGGAGTTTCTCACCTCGACCGACGAACGTTTCCGGCCGGTCAACCTGACGAACGGCCCCGACGGCGCACTCTACGTGACGGACCTTTACCGCGGTGTGCTGCAGCACCGGATCTACGTCACGTCGTATCT
>Ga0105047_10018252_pt1 | contig 10883 bp, 14 predicted proteins | sample MAT04_FD_78384 | JGI IMG/M metagenome (GOLD analysis project Ga0105047, IMG submission 78384) | Freshwater microbial communities from Lake Fryxell liftoff mats and glacier meltwater in Antarctica - MAT-04 (megahit assembly) | ecosystem: Environmental > Aquatic > Freshwater > Ice > Liftoff...
ATGGACCGGCCTGGCTCCTTCCCGACGGAGATGTCGGTCGCTATCGGATCGCTGGTCGGGTCGACGACGGCACCCGCGCCGCCATCGAGGAGCACCTTGACGGGCTCCACCTGTGGCTCACTCGTGTGTTAGGTCGACGCCTCAGCCATCAGGCCGGACAGGAGTTCCCGACCGGCGTGGCCAGCAGATCTCGCACGCCATCGCTGAAATCGCACCAGCCCGGCGGCCCAGCCGTGCCGATCTCCACATGATGCTGCTCGCCCGAGCCCAGCGTGATGTGGAGCTGCTGGTTGTGGCGCTTGGGCGCGTCGGCCACCAGCTGAATGCCGACGCGAGACCACGTGGTCGGAGGTCCGGTCACCGAGAACGGCGTGGGGTGGGGCGCGATCGGGAACAGGTGCACGGCACTGGCGGTCACGGCCACCACGTGGCTGACGTTCTTGGCCGAGGTCGCTGCCATCTTCTTCCGGCGGTAGAGGATGCCGATGATCGGCGAGATCGACCCGATGGCCCTGCCAACGCTGTAGTCAGTCTTGAACTCTTTCAGGGCGCCGCCCGGGCTGAAGATGCCGATGGCCAGGATCGGCTCGGCGATGTGCGGCGCGAGAGCGCTGCGGTACATCTCACGGCGGTCGGCGGGCTGTTCAGTCTTCATGGTCCTGCTCCTTGGTCTGCGGAGCCGATAAGCCCCGCTGTCGATAGGACCATCAGACCGCGGAACCGCCGAACAGAGATGAGTAACGCCTACTCATCTTCCGACCCACACCAACTGAGTGGACGCAGCGCCCAGGGATCAGCCGCCCATCCCGGGCATGGCGTGGTCGGTCGACTGGCGGGCGAACCAGGCATGCAACGCCGTCACGAGTCCCACTTCGGTCGAGGAATAGGTGACCTGACCGCCTTCGGGAATCTCGCCATAGACGACTGTCACCCGCGCGGCGCCCTGCTCCAGGTCCTTGACGCCGGCCATGTCCATGCCGTGGATCTTCGCGGGATCCGAGTAGTTGCCGTTGCGAAACTGTTCGGCCTCGTCGCGTAGGTGGGACCGGATCAGTGCCAGGTTTCGAGTGTCGGCGGGATCGTTGACGGTCACCTGTTGCACACCGCCGTCGATCGTTTGGGTGAACGTGTGCGTTGTGCGGTTCAGGTCGAACGGCATGACCTGCTGGGCGCGGGCTGGCATCGTCTGATGGTCGGTCACGGTGCTGTGATGGTTCCGCCCGAACGCGAACCACGCGCCGCCAGCGCCGAGCACCAGGACGATCGCTACCCCGGCGGGCCACCAGCGACGCGCGTTCGGACGCGGCGTCTCATCAGGGATGTTCATACATGGCCTCCACGAGTACAGAGAGACTCGAGCTGGCGACCCAGCCGGCTGACCGTGCTCTTCTCCAACCGCAACCGACGGCCCAACTCCTCTTGAGATAGCTGCGAATCGCGAGAAAGTTTCGCCATAGCGTGCGCTTCGGACACCGGCACCGCTCAGCCGGCGACGTCGATGACGCCCATCATGCCGAGGTCCTCGTGATCGAGGATGTGGCAGTGATACACGGTGCGCCCGACGATCCCCGTAAATGGGATCCGGATGCGGAGCTCGCTGTTCGCAGGAACGTTCACCGTGTCCTTCCAGCCACCGGGCGCACGCCCGTCGATGACCTGGAAGGGCCACACATGAAGGTGGAAGGGATGGTCCATGGGTGACGTGTTGCGGATCGTCCACTCCTCGACCGCACCCAAGCTGACCGTGATGTCGGTTCGAGCCGGATCGAAGGTCTTGCCGTCGATCGTGAAACCCATCATCGAGCCACCGCCACCCATCATCGAGCCGTTTCCCATACCCATCGCGAGCTCGAGGGTCCGCGTGGACGTCGCAGACGTGGGGCTCATCGAACCGGGCTCGACAAGTTGGGACGGCAACGCGGCCGGCCCCGAGTTGCCCGTCACGGTCATGGTTGCAATGGTCAGCTCTGCTGTGGACGAACCAGTGCGGCCACCCATCCCGTTACCCATGCCGCCGCCCATTCCCGCGGTCCCTCTGTCATACGCGAGGGCCTGGAGTCGGTAAGTGCCTGGCTTGGTCGGTGTGACGAGCAGCTCGGTCCGTTCGCCCGGGGCGAGCATCAACTCATCGACGGCGACCGGAGCGGCGAGTCGACCGCCATCGGACGCGATGGCGTGAAGCTGGTGGCCATCGAGGACGAGCCGGTAGTAACGCGATGCGCTCGCGTTGACAAGCCGCCAGCGTTCCAAGCCCCCCGCTGCTGCAGCGACGTCCGGCTGGGAGATGCCGTTGACGAACACCCTGTCGCCCTGGCGGCCCTGCATCTGGCTCATCCCTGATACCCCGACAAGAGCCGCAGCATCGGAGCCGATCGGCGGGTCGGCGAGCACCCAGACACGTTCGATCGACGAGGCCATCTCGGAGATTTCATCGATCCCGTCAGTGACGACAATGGCACCGGCAAGACCGGCGGCGACCTGTTCGGCGACGTGACCGTGGGTGTGAGGGTGATACCAGAACAGACCGCTGCGGTGATCGGCCGGAATGTCATAGGTGTAGGTGTGAGACTGGCCGGGCGAGACGGTCACGAAGATGTTGTCGGCATCGCCACTCGGTGACACGTGCAGCCCGTGGGTGTGCAGGTTCGTGTCGGTATCGAGTTCGTTTTCGAGGGTCACGACCAGGCGGTCGCCCGGTCGCACGCGCAGCGTCGGGCCAGGAGTGGAACCGTTGTAGGTGTAAGCGAACCGCGTGCCGTTCCCGAAGGGAACCTTCTGAGCTTCGGCACGAAGCGTGAGCTCGAGGCGGCCATCGCTGCTCTTGTGCACGACCGGTTGCACGAACGCGCCATCCGACGTCACCGTCGGCGAACTGCCGGTCTTTCCGCTACCGCACCCGGCGGCCAGCAACGCAACTCCTCCGGCGCCAGCAACGACCAGGAAACTCCGTCGTGACGTGACGCCAGGCTCAGTACCCACGGCGTCGGTCATCGTCCTGGTGCTGCGTCCGACGATTGTCGGGTCATGTTTGAGGCCTCAGGCCTCCCGTTCGAAGAATCGGGGCCCATCAACCGGCGAGGCGTCGCGTGGCGAACGAGTGTCACAACTGCCCACACAGCCATCACGACGAACACCGCCATGATCACCAACATGGCGATCCAGCCACCTCCGCCCCATCTGGCACCGTCAGTCCAGTCGTGCATCATCGGGCTCAGTCCTTCGCTCGTCGACTCGCTACCTCCAGCTTCGAGATGATCGCCAGGGCGGGCCAGGGCCGAAGGTCACTCGATTCGAGACAAGATCAAGCGCTGTCGATGAACTGACCCATGGCCTGCTTTGGACTGCGTTGCTCGTTAGCACCGCGCCACAGTCGCTCGTCAACCACTACCCGTGGCTGACTTTCGGCCATACCATTCTCGGTTGATGACGACGGTGAAACGGGGGTGGTTGATGTGCGCCGCGTCCGCGGTGCTGTTCGGGGCTACGACACCGATATCGAAAGTGTTGCTCGATTCCATCCCGCCGATCACACTGGCCGGACTGCTCTACCTCGGCGCCGCCGTTGCCGCCGCGCCCTTCGCCGCACGACAACGAACGACGCCTCCCGGTACGGCTGACCGGGCCCGGCTCGCTGGTGCGGTGATCGTCGGTGGCGCGATCGCACCGGTGCTACTGCTCGTCGGGCTCGACCGGACACCAGCGCCGACCGCATCGTTACTGTTGAACCTCGAACTCGTCGCCACCGCCGTCCTCGCGACGTTGATCTTTGGTGAGCACATCGGGCGACGAGCAGGTCTCGGGCTCGGACTCCTCACCACGGCCGGGCTCGTCCTCGCTGGAACCGGCGGGTCGGTCACATGGGGCGCCGCACTCATCATCAGCGCGTGTCTCTGTTGGGGGCTCGACAACAACCTGACCGCCACTGCCACCGGCATCACCCCCGCTCAGATCACGCTGGCAAAGGGCGTCGTCGCCGGAAGCGTCAACCTCGTGCTGGGGCTCCTCACCGAACACTCCGACCTCGCCGCGTCGGCCATCGCGTGGTCGTTGGTAGTCGGCGCAGCCGGATATGGGGCATCGATCATCCTGTGGATCGCGGGCGCGCGACTCGTCGGCGCGGCGCGAAGCCAAGGCGTGTTCGCCACGGCGCCGTTCATCGGTGTCGTCCTCGGTTGGGTGATCGCCAGCGGCGGCATCCTCGTCTCGCAGGTGATCGCACTCGCGGTGATGGCCCTTGGCATCTGGATCGTGATCGGATCCGACCACTCCCATGAGCATCGCCACGACCCGACCCTGCACACCCACGCTCACCGTCACGACGATGACCACCACGACCACACGCACGACCAACCAGTGACCGGCGCCCACCTCCACGAACATGAACACGATCTGTTGGTGCACACCCACGACCACCTCCCCGACGAGACACACCGCCACGACCACCAGTGACCGACAATTGCCCGCGGTTCAGCGAGCTGCCATGGGGGTACCGATGCCCTACAGGACGATCCGCTGTGCGCGGCAACGGGGGTTCGAAAGCGGGGATCTCATGAAACCGATCAGTGTGGTGCGCCCGTGAGCACGAGAACTCACCACTCCGACGATCTGTCCAGCGCGATCGAAGCGAGATCGCACACCCATCAGCCCGGAGATCATGAGCACACCGATCGCCGCGAGTCTGGTGGCCACGAGGGTCATTCCGATCATGCGGCGATGTTTCGTCGCAAGTTCTGGATCAGCTTGATGCTGACGGTTCCCGCCGTCGTTTACAGCCACATGTTCCAGGATCTTCTGGGGTACACGGCTCCGATGATCCCGGGTCATCGTTGGATCGCCCCGTTGTTGGGCACGGCGGTCTTTGTCTACGGAGGCCCGGTCTTCTTGAGGGGCGGTTGGGGCGAACTGAAGGCGCGTCGCCCCGGCATGATGCTGCTGATCTCGATGGGTCTGCTCGTGGCCTTCGGGTCGTCAGTCGCTACCGAACTCGGCTGGATCGACGTCGACCTCTGGTTTGAGCTCGCAACCCTGGTGACGATCATGCTGCTCGGTCATTGGCTCGAGATGCGAGCTATCGGCCAGGCCCAGGGTGCACTCGCCGCACTCGCTGAACTTCTTCCCGATGACGCCGAACGCCTCGGCGAGTCAGGCGAGACCGAGCACGTGTCGATCGCGGAGCTCGCCGTCGGTGATGTCGTTCTGGTCCGCGCCGGCGGCCGCGTCCCCGCCGATGGTGAGATCGTTGATGGCGAGGCCGAGCTCGACGAATCCATGATCACCGGCGAGTCCCGTCCCGTCGCCAAATCAGCGGGAGACCACGTGGTTGCCGGCACCGTTTCGACTGACTCCTCCATCCGGGTGCGGGTCGGCGCCATTGGCGACGACACCGCCCTGGCAGGGATCCAACGACTCGTCGAAGACGCCCAGAAGTCCCAATCCCGAGCCCAAGCGCTCGCCGATCGTTTCGCGGGACTGTTGTTCTACGTGGCGTTCGCCTCTGGTATCGCGACCTTGCTGACCTGGTTGGCGCTCGGTGACACCAACGCGGCGATCGAGCGGACCGTGACGGTACTGGTCATCGCCTGCCCCCACGCGCTCGGCCTCGCGATCCCCCTCACCATTGCGGTGTCGACAAGCATGTCGGCCCGGGCCGGGATCCTGGTCAAGAACCGCGTGGCGCTCGAGCGGATGCGCACGATAGATGCGGTGCTGTTCGATAAGACCGGCACGCTCACGCTCGGCCAGCACCACGTGACGGGCCTGGCATCGTCTGGCATCGACGACAGCGAACTGTTGCGGCTCGCGTCGGCGGTCGAAGCCGAGAGCGAACACCCCCTGGCACGAGCCATTGTCACCAAGGCGAAAGAAGCCAATTCTATGGGGCACGGCACGGACATTCGCAGCATCACCGGCCGCGGCGTCGAGGCGACGGTGGACGGCGCCAATGTGGCCGTCGGCGGCCCGGCCCTCCTCCGAGAACGGGGCCTCACCGAGCCCGCAGAGCTGACCGCGCGCACCGATGACTGGCGCGCACGCGGCGCGGCGGTCCTCCACGTCGTGAGAGGGGACACGATCGTGGGCGCCTTCGCTCTCGAGGACGTCGTGCGGCCGGAGTCGAGAGCCGCGATCGACGGGCTGCGCCGACTCGGGATCCGCTCGGTGATGATCACCGGCGATGCCCAACAGGTCGCAGACGCCGTAGCCACAGAGCTCGGTATCGACGAGGTCTTCGCCGAAGTCCTGCCCGAGGACAAGGACCGGGCAGTCACCGATCTCCAAGAGCGTGGCCTCAAGGTCGCCATGGTGGGCGACGGCGTCAACGACGCACCAGCGCTCGCCCGAGCCAATGTCGGCCTCGCCATCGGCGCCGGCACCGACGTCGCCATCGAATCAGCAGGCATCGTGCTCGTTTCCTCGGACCCTCGCAGCGTCCTGGCGGTCATCCGTCTCTCCCGGGCGAGCTACCGAAAAATGGTGCAGAACCTCGCCTGGGGCGCCGGCTACAACATCATCGCCATCCCAATGGCTGCCGGAGTTTTCGCGTTTGCCGGGCTGACACTCTCCCCCGCAGTCGGCGCCATCTTGATGAGCGCCTCGACCGTGGTGGTCGCGCTCAACGCACAACTCCTGCGCCGAGTCGTGCTCCGGCCCGACACCGACCAACTGCCCGATCAGGTCCCCGAACCTGCGCACGATCAACGAAATCTTTCGCCCCTGCCCTAGATCGTCAAACGGAGATACGGACAGCCGCGGGTCCGTCCGGTTGCGGTGAGCAGGGTGGTCGCGGTGTCGTCGAGGCCCGTCCATCGGTTCAGTTCGGTCAGGTACTTGGCCCGGATCAGGCGCGGTAGGTCGGGCAGGGATGGCGTGTCAGCGAGAGGCGAGCTCCCGACCTCGGTCTCGGGATCGGTCAGGAGCCACGCATACCAGTCGAAGCCGACCGAACGCCTGAACTCATCGATGAGCTCGACGCGCAACTGCCGCTCGCCGACGTGGCTGCTACACAGTCGCTCGACGCGTTCGATCGCTCGGGTCGAGGGGCCGCCCGATGCTGTCATGGGTGCCAATAGTAGAAGAACCCCACGTTCCTGGGATATGCGTCAACAGCAGTGGTCCGTAGGGTTCGATCATGCCGTTCCTCCACATCGAGCACCCGATTACCGACCTGAAATCGTGGGTCTCTGCCTTCGCTGGCTTCACCGAGACGCGTCGCCAAGCGGGCGTCACGGCCGAGACCGTTCGGCGCCCTGAAGGCGATGACGCCTTCGTCGTAATCGATCTTGAGTTCGACACCACTGAACAGGCTCACACCTTCTTGCACTTCCTCGAGACGCAGATCTGGGTCGTGGCAGAAAACGCACCTGCGCTGGCCGGTAGCCCCGAAGCAAGGATTCTCACGACCGTCGAGTTCACCGGACCGGACTGGGAGCCGCCGTCCTGACTGCACAGAGCGCTGGATCACATTCGTCTACGCCGAAACCGATCGACGGGCATCCTTGTCGGCGAGGACTCGGGCGAATCGTCCGCCAGAGTGTCCGGTCATCAGGTCAGAGTGGCGTTGACGGAGTTGATCGAGTTGTCAGTAGCTGAAGGTGGTGGCGCCATCGCCGATCCATTCCCAGAGCTGCACAGTTCCGCCGAGGCGGGCGTTGGTGACGAGCGTCACCTCCTGGAGATGCTTGGAGTTGAAGCAGATCGGGCACGCGAGGAGTTCGCCACCGGCGGGCCAGCCGGGCTCACCACCCTGGAGGCCGAAGTGCTCGAACTCCTCGCCCGAGGTCCGCAACAAGGGCATCGCGCGGCAACTCGGGATCAGCCCCAAGACCGTCAGCAACCACGTCGAACACATCTACACCAAGCTCGCCGTGTCGAGCCGGGCCGGCGCCGCGTTGCACGCCATGAAACTCGGGCTGGTCGACTCGACGTCTATCGAGGGATAAGCAGGAACCCGAGGTGGCGGCCATGTTATCGAGAGGGGTTACTGGCGTAGTCCAGCGGGTACCCACTCACTGCCGGCGACAAGGGAGGCACGATGCTCGACACTTTCCAAGCAGCACGAGACCACGGATCGGGCTGGAAGGACCGGCTCGGTCGCGTCGGCCTGACCGGTCGGGGTGCGCTGTACGGTGTCATCGCGTTGTTGGCGCTCCAGTTGGCTTTCGGTTCACCGAAGGGTGACGCCTCGCCGAAGGGGGCAATGGTATGGATCGCTGAGCAACCGTTCGGCAAATTCCTCCTCGCTGTCATGACTGGCGCCCTGTTCTCGCTCGCCGTCTGGCGGTTCCTCGACGCCGCCTTCGGCGACCCCGTCGAAGGCGACCAAGCGTCGGACCGCGTCCGGTTCGCCGCTAAGGGCACCGTCTACTTGGGCTTCGCGATTACGTCATTGTCCACCACCATCGCCAACTGGGGTGGGTCCTCCACTGGATCCGGCGCAGGATCAGGCGACGGCCAGACACAGAAGAAGGCGACGGCGTTCGTCATCGGCTGGCCCATGGGCCAATGGATCGTCGGTGCCGTCGGCTTCGGCGTCATCGGCTACAGCGTCTACATGTTCAAACGCCACGCTATCGACGAGAGGTTCATGAAACGTTTGTCCACCAATCTCGGCAGCGTGCGCACGATCGGCCGGGTCGGATACGGTGCACGGTCGGCGGTCTTGGCGGTGGTCGGCGTGTTGCTCATCCAAGCGGCAGTTATCTACAACCCGGACAAAGCAGGCGGGCTGTCGGCCGCCCTCCAACGACTCGCCGAGTCGACCGGCGGCCCCTGGTTACTCGGGCTCGTGGCACTCGGCCTGTTCGCATTTGCCGCCTTCTGCGTCGCCGAGGCGAAGTATCGCCGAGCGGCATGACCGAGACTCCGTCGAGTTTCCCGCGGGCAGGGAGGGCGGCGCGGAACCCAGCGATAGCCCCGTCGGATTCGACGAGAAGACCAGCATCCAGGCGACGGTCCATGTCGTGTTGGACAACGCCAGCACTCACAAGACCCCGGCCGTTCACAAGTGGCTCCTCCGCCACCCGCGCTTCACGTTCCACTTCACCCCGACCAGCTCGTCATGGCTCAACCTCGTGGAACGCTGGTTCGCCGAGTTCACCCGCAACATGCTGCAACGCTCGGCGCATCGAAGCATGAAAGAACTCGCCGACGACCTCGACCGATGGAACGCCATCTGGAACGACGACCCGAAACCGTTCGTCTGGCACAAGACCGCCGACCAAATCCTCGACAGCCTCAAGAAATATCTAGTGAACTTCTGACGGGGGTCACTAGTGGGGCGTGCCTGCGGCGGCGACCACCCTTCAAAGAGTTGCTGACCCTTGTTCTATGCCAACCAGTTGCCTCGGCAATCTCGAGGATCGCCCATCCACGCGCGTGCAGGTCATTGATGTTCACTGTACATATCACGCCTTGACGTTATGTACACTTGCGACATGGACGTCGCAGTCACCGAACTCAGAGCCCACCTCGGCCGGTGGATAGACGCAGCACGCGAAGGCAACGACGTCGTGATCACCGATCGAGGAACTCCGGTTGCCAGGATCGTCGCCCTCGACTCGACACCGGTCATCGACCGCCTCACCGCTCAGGGCGTCATCAGTCGCCCGACCCGCTCGACCCGGCCGATCGCTGGTGACCGGCAACGACCGACGCCGAAGCGACCGGTTGCGGACATCGTCAGTGAGCAGCGTCGCTGAACGTGGCTCTCGTCTATTTTGATTCGAGCGCGCTGGTCAAACTCGTGCTCGACGAGGTCGGGTCCGACATCGCTGCGGCCCTGTGGAACGCGTGTGATGTAGCGCTGTCGAGTCGACTGGCCTATCCGGAAGTCTGCGCAGCGCTCGCAGCTGCCGGCCGCAACCACGACCTGACGGAGTCGGCGGCGACGGCGGCGACGTCTGACTGGGAACTGTTCTGGGCATCGATGCGTCCGGTCGAGTTGTCAGCCGACGTCGAGCGGGCTGCCGGTTCGCTTGCAGCAACTCATCAGCTCCGTGGGGCTGACGCCGTTCATCTCGCCAGTGCGCTTGCGCTCGGCTCGACAGATCTCACGGTCGCGGTGTGGGACAAGCGCCTTCACGCTGGCACCGCCGCTGTCGGCCTCGCTGTTGCGCCAGCGACCCTCATATGACATCCCAATCCGCGATCTGAGCGATACCCAGTGCTCGTCGCACACACAGTCCCGGATATGTAGCGCGCTTTGCGGTCTTGAGCCTGGGTCGCGGTGGGGTGGGCGGCCTGGACGGCGTCCTTGAGCTTGGCGGAGATGTGTCTATTCTCCGAACCCGGCGTCTCGGGCTCGGAGTGCGGCTTGGGTGCGGTCGGTGGCCTGCAGCTTGGTGAGGATGTTGGAGACGTGGTTGGCGACGGTGCGAGAGCTGAGCAGCAGCGTTCGGGCAATGTCGCCGTTCGACTTGCCGGCGGCCAGTTGGTCGAGGACCTCGCGTTCGCGATCGGTCAATTCTGGGAACGGCATGGTCGGGGCGGGTGGTGGCGCGGCGAAGGTCCGCAGCACCCGGTCGGAAATGCCTGGGCCGAAGACGGCGTCACCGGTGGCGACGCCGCGAATCGCTCGCTCCAGTTCGTTGGGCGCGACGCCTTTCAGGACGTAGCCGCGGGCACCGGCACGTAGCGCTGCAAAGACGTTGGTGTCGTCATCGAGCATGGAGACGACGAGCACAGCCGCTGTCGGGACGGCGTGGCAGATCGCCCGGGTTGCGGCGATGCCGTCGACGTCGGGAAGGTGGAGGTCCATCAGTACGACGTCGGGTCGGCACGCCAGCGCAACGGCCACCGCCTCGCGACCGTCGGCGGCCTCACCGACGTGTTCCATGTCGATGACCGAACCGAGGAACGCCTTGGCCCCTTCACGGATGAGCGCGTGG
>Ga0105047_10018253_pt1 | contig 10883 bp, 8 predicted proteins | sample MAT04_FD_78384 | JGI IMG/M metagenome (GOLD analysis project Ga0105047, IMG submission 78384) | Freshwater microbial communities from Lake Fryxell liftoff mats and glacier meltwater in Antarctica - MAT-04 (megahit assembly) | ecosystem: Environmental > Aquatic > Freshwater > Ice > Liftoff...
GCCTTCAGCGTTACAAAACCCGAGCCAGAAGTCATCGTTGGCTCCGGTATCCTGCCTTTGTAACGCTGAAGGCGTTACCGCCAGCCAGCCTGCGGGTTGCGGTCGAAGACCGCTACCCCAGGTGCCAGCAGCCATTGGGCTCGGGTCGCATGATGAGCGTGGTTGATGTCGGGTGTCGTTCGGGTGGTTTGGAACGGGGTTCTGAAAGGGACGTGAACGACTCATGATCGAGTTCAATCTGCTGTTCGTGCTGGTGCTCATTGCGATCGTCGTCGTCTCGATCCTCACGGTCGCTGGCGGAGCGACACTCGCCGAGCGGAAAGTCTCCGCGTGGATGCAGGACCGCGTCGGCCCCGATCGCGTCGGGCCACTCGGTACCCTCCAGCCACTCGCCGACGGGATCAAGATGTTCCTCAAAGAGGATATCGTACCCAAACACGTCGATAAGCTCTTTTTCGTCCTCGGGCCGATCCTGTCGTGCGCGATCGCCATGATGGGTCTGACTCTGATCCCCGTCGGCCCCTCGACACCCGCTCCCGCACCCGTTCCGCTCGAAAACGGTGTCGTCACTCAGGCAGCGGTCGATACCTTCACCGCGCAGATGACCGCGTACCAAAAAGCCGACAACTATTCGATCGCCTCGGGAATCGACATCGGCATCCTGTTTTCGTTCGCGGTCGGTTCGCTCGCAGTGTACGGGATCATCCTCGGCGGGTGGTCTTCCAATAGCAAGTACGCGCTGTTGGGTTCGCTGAGGGCGTCCGCCCAGATCATCAGCTACGAAATCCCACTGGGGATGTCGATCGTCGGGCTAATCCTGTTTACGGGTTCGCTCAACCTCGAAAAGATCATCGACTGGCAAGCGAACAACGGCTGGTTTATCCTCTATCAACCGCTCGCGTTTCTGCTGTTTATCACGTCGGTGTACGCGGAGTGCAACCGCCTGCCGTTCGATCTCCCCGAAGCCGAACAGGAACTCGTCGGCGGCTACCATACCGAGTGTTCGAGTATGAAGTTCGGCTTCTACATGATCGGCGAATACACGCACATGATCTCGACCTCGTTTCTGATGGCGATCTGCTTTTTCGGGGGGTGGCATTTTCCCGGTATCTCGATGGTCGATGGCTACCTGGGCGCGTTCCTCAAGTTCGGCATCCTGATGTCGAAAGTCGGCGGATTTCTGCTGTTGTATCTGCTGGTTCGCTGGACGATCCCGCGCTTCCGCTTCGATCAGTTGATGGGCCTCGCGTGGCAGGTGATGTTCCCACTCGCCCTGATCAATCTCGTGTTCGTCATAATTATCCGCGAGTACGACCTCAGCAACTGGATTCTGACGGGGATTTCCGGGGGGCTGTTCTTCGGGGCGGCGATCCTCTCGACCCGCGAAGTCGATAACAAACGCCGCAAAGTCTCGTACTCCTGAACCATCCGACGGAAGGAAGATCACTATGGCCGCTGCATCCGAAGCCTCCGTTCGCTGGATCGCCGAGCCGAAAATCGGCTTCTGGGAACGCATGTACCTCCCCGCGATCTTCGAAGGTCTGCAAACGACAGTCACCCACATGTTCGCGCCCAAAGTGACCGAACAGTATCCCGAACAGGAACCGACCCTGCCATCGAACTACCGCGGCGTGCATCGCCTCAACCGCGACGACGAAGGCCGCGTGAAGTGCGTTGCGTGTTACATGTGTTCGACCGCGTGCCCCGCGCACTGCATCGACATCGTCGCCGCACCCGCACCCGCCGACTGGGGACCGGGCCGCGAAAAGTACCCCGAGATGTTCGTCATCGACGAACTCCGCTGCATCTTTTGCGGTATGTGCGAAGAAGCCTGCCCCGTCGATGCCATCGAAATGACCAGCCTGTACGACCTGACGGGACTGTCGCGCGAGCAGATGATCTTCGACAAGGAAAAACTACTCAGCGTGTTCGACGAAACCGTCCGAGCGGGAACGGATCCGATCCGCACCCGCAGCGGTAACCTCGGCCCCGCCGCCGAACTGCCGATGATTTGAGCCGCTTGCGTCCGGGGTGGGAAGCATCCGGGAAACGGCGTTCGGAGATTGGTACCCAAGGTTGTCACCCCGGGCTATTATGTCTCCGCCCCGTTGGGGCTCACCGAGATCGAACGCCTCCGGGCGGCGACATTCGTGCTTTGTGTTTGATGGCTCCGGGCCTGGAGCCCCAAAGGGGCGTGGACATAATAGCCCGGGGTGACAACCCCGGGTTGCAAGCTGTTAACGTCGAAGATCGATATTCTGACCCACGCGAGATCCATGATACTGTACGCAGCATCCCTCGAACCCGCCGAGCGCACGAACTGGGAACTGTTCGTGCCGCTGTTGTTGGGCATCATGTCCATCCTGTATCTATTGCCCCGTCCGTCGGGTCGATCGCTGCGTCTGGGTTCGCTCCTGGGTGTCCTCGCGGTCGGTGCGTTCGGGTATCTGCTCGTCGCCGGGATGGGCGGCCTCCTGGAGCCGAACCCCGAAACTGTACTATTTACCGCATTCTCGCTGCTCGCCATCACATTCGCCGCGATGATGATTACGCAAATCAATCCCGCTCATTCGGCGATCTGCTTCGCGGTTGTGGTCCTGAGCGTGTGCGGGCTGTTCCTGCTCAATGCCGCCCCGTTCCTGATGGCCGCGACGGTCATCATTTACGGTGGGGCGATCATCGTGACGTTCCTGTTCGTCATCATGCTCTCGCAGCAGTATTCGCAGTCGGATGCCAACAACCGTTCCCGCGAACCGTTCGGCTCCGCCGCCGTCGGCTTTATCCTCCTGGGAACCCTCCTCGTCGGCGTGCAGCGCGTCCACACACATACCTCGATCGATACCCTGGTCGCCGACCTCAACGCGATCGCCGCGAGCGAAGACTATGCCGAGGTAGCGAAGATCGCGGGCGTTCGGGGTAAAGATGTCGATTCGAGACTCGTCGTGCGGTTGCGCGATGCCTCGAAGCATCTGGGACTGCCTGCGACCCCGGATAAAACCAGGCTGGTCCCCGCGTACTTCGAGGAGGTCACGACCTTCCAGGAACGCGAACTGAGCCTGAAAACCGATCTGCTCGACAACAAGCCGACGCTCCTCAAAGAGATCCGCGACGATGCCCGCGAACTCGCTTCGACCCTCGCCACGCTCAAAGCCATGAAGCAGAGCGGCGAACCGGCGGTCAGAGTGACGCTGTCCGAACACTCGGTCGCCAAACCCGTACCGGACAGGGATCGGTCGCCGTACCCGCCCCGGCAACTCCCCGCCGCCAACGTCTCGGCCCTGGGACGCAGCCTGTTTACCGATCACCTGCTCGCCGTGGAACTCGCGGGTACGCTGCTGCTGGTCGCTACCATCGGCGCGATCCTGATCGCCGGCCGACGCGAAAGAGGAACCGTATCGTGATGACGACCGTCGGACTCCCCCATTATCTCGCGGTCGGTGCCGCACTGTTCTGCATCGGGGCGATCGGCTTTTTGAGCCGCCGCAACCTGATCCTGATGTTCCTCTCTGCGGAGATGATGCTCCAGGGGGTCGCGCTGAACATGGTCGCGTTCTCGCGGCACTATGGCAACATGCACGGGCAGATCTTTACGATGTTTCTGATCGCAGTCGCCGCGTGCGAAGCCGGGATCGCCCTGGCACTGATTATCTCGCTGTACCGCCGGTCGCGGTCGCTGGATATCAGCGTCTGGCAGGATCTGCGCGAACCCGATACCGCCCCGATGACCGACCTCGAACCACTCCCGAAACCCGAACCCGAAGAGGATATGCCTCGACTGCCGGTCGCCGGACGCGAACCCGCTCACGAGGAGACGTACTATGCCTGAGCCCTCTGTCCTGTTGTGGTACATCCCCGGTCTGCCCCTGCTGGGTGCGATCGTCTGCCTGCTGTTCGGCAAATACCTCGGGCGGTGCGCCGCTCTCCCCGTGATCCTCGGGGCGGTGTTGTCGTTCGCGGCTTCCGTCTCGACCGCGATCGAAGTGCAGACGCGCGGCGTCGCTCCGCCGGTGGCGATCTCCGCAGGCGGACCCGGTGCTGGCGCAGCACCGATCGATCGAAAGGGTCGCGTCACCACCGAAGACCGGGGCCCGACGGTCGTCGTCGGGGGCAGCGGTACCCTGACGTGGATCGACCTCGGCGATTTCCAGGTTCCTCTGGTGCTGTCGGCCGACCCGCTGACCTGCATCATGCTGATCGTCATCACCTTCATCGGGACGTGGATCTTCGTGTTCGCGGTGGGCTATATGGATCACCACGGACACCTCGATCCGGGGTACATCCGCTTTTTCGCGCTGGTGGGACTGTTCCTCACCGCGATGACCCTCCTCGTACTCGCCGACAACTTCATTCTGATGTTCGCCGGGTGGGAAGGTGTCGGGGTTTGCAGTTACCTGCTCGTCGGCTACTGGTATTACAAGCCCGCTGCCGCCGCTGCTGCCCGCAAAGCCTTCCTCGTCACCCGCCTGGGCGACGTCGGACTGATCCTCGGTATCATGCTGCTGTGGTCGGCGACCGACTACTCTCTGACGTTCGATGCCGTTTTCGACCGCGCCCAGGCTCTGGCGACCACGCGACCGGGACTGCTCACCGCGTCTCTGCTGCTGATCCTGTGCGGTTGCTTCGGCAAGTCCGCTCAATTCCCGCTCTACGTCTGGCTCCCCGACGCGATGGAAGGCCCGACACCCGTGTCCGCGCTCATCCATGCCGCGACGATGGTGACCGCGGGTGTTTACCTGATCGCCCGCTGCATCCCGATATTCGCGCTCGTCCCCGAAGTTCAGATCTTTATCACCCTGACCGGCGGGGTGACCGCGCTGATCGCGGCATTCATCGCCCTGACTCAGACCGATCTGAAGCGCGTCCTCGCGTACTCGACCGTGAGCCAGTTGGGCTATATGTTTATGGCACTCGGTACCGCCGGGGCGATCTCCCCGACGTTCGCGGTGACCGCGGCGGTGTTCCACCTGTTCACGCACGCGTTCTTCAAAGCCGTGCTGTTCCTGTCGGCGGGTTCGGTGATGCACTCGATGGGCGATGTCATCGACATGCGCCGATTCTCCGGGTTGCGCAAAGTGCTGCCGATCACGCACCTGACGTTCCTGGCCGGGTCACTGGCACTCGCGGGTTTGCCGCTGTTGTCGGGGTTCTGGTCCAAAGACATGATCCTCGAAGCCCTGCTCAAGTCGGGCGAGGATGCCCCGAAGTTCGCCAAACTGTACTGGTTCGTATTCGGGGTGGCAATCCTCACCGCCGGGATGACCGCGTTCTACACCTTCCGCGCCTACTTCCGCACATTCTGGGGGCCGAAGCGGTTGCCCGAAGAAGCGGGGGACCATCCGCACGAGTCGCCTCTGGTCATGACGCTGCCGCTGCTGGTACTGGGGGCCGGTGCGTTGGTCGCGGGCGCGGTCGCCGAACCGATCACCGGGTTCTTCGGGCACTTTCTGGAGAAATCGACCGTTCTCCAGGCCGCCGAGGCCCGAAGCAAGCTGCCTGCGATCGATCACGCGCTCAACTGGTCGCTGGCGATCGGTTCGTCGCTCGTCGCGCTCGCCGGTGTGCTGCTCGCCGCGTTTATGTACGCGAGCGGCGCTCGCAACGCGCCGCTCGCCGATGGGGCGGTGCCGAAAGCGCGGGGCCGGTTCTACTACCTGTCGCTGAACAAGTTGTACGTCGATGAGATGTTCACTGTGCTGTTCGTCAAGCCTTTGACCGGGCTGGCGTGGGCGGCGCGGGCGGCGGAGAATCTGGTGTACGACCTCGTGCGACTGGTGTCGTTCGTGCCGAAGTTCGTCGGCAGCGTACTCGCGCCGATGCAAAACGGACTCGTGCAGTTTTACGCTCTGTCGATGATGGTCGGCGTGGTGGCTCTGGTGAGCTACCTGGTGCTGTTCGCCAGCCGATAAAACCGAGGGCCACTCGTCGCCCCGGTGTCGAGGATCGGTGTCGGATAGTGTTTGTTCGGGTACGCTACTGAGGGGTCGGGGACCGCTATGTTTTCCGAGGATACGATTCGATCCGTGCTGCCGCTGCTCTTCGGACTGCCCATCGCCGCAGGCATCGCCTTCGCGCTGCTGGCCCGTCTGGGGAAGAGCGTCAGCGCGAAGTTCATTCGGGGTCTGGCCGTCGCGGTCGCCCTCGCGCATCTGCTGATGGTCCTGCCGCTGATCGCGTGGTCCTCGACCGAACTGGTCTCCGCGCAGTCGCCCGGCCAGATCATCCCCTCGACCCGCGAGTACCCGGTATTCCTCCCACGTTGCGTTCCCGGCGATTCGATGACCGACCCCAAAACCGGGGCGGCAGCCGAGACGCACGCGACATCGTGGAACCTCGTGTCGTTCGCCGAACCCAAAGCCGACGGCCCGAAGGTCGGCGCGATCCAGTTCTTCGTCGGCATCGACGGGCTCAACGTCTGGCTGATCGCCCTGTCGAGCCTCATGATGGTCCCGGTCGTACTCGTCTCCAACGACACCATCCGCGAGCGAGTGCCCGGGTACTTCGCGTGGCTGTTCCTGTTGCAGGCGGGGATCGTCGGCGTGTTTCTCGCGTTCGACATCGTGCTGTTTTACGTTTGCTTCGAGTTGACCCTGGTACCGCTGTTCTTCCTGATCGGCAGTTGGGGAACGGGGTCCAATCGCCGCGAGGCCGCCCGCAAGGTGTTCCTGTATACGCTCCTCGGCGGGCTGTTGACCCTGCTGGGGATCGTCGGCCTCGTGCTGTTCGTCCAGTCCCACAGCCCCAAAAACGAGTTGACGTTTTCGATCCCCCGACTCGCGTCGCTGATGCAGGACATCCTCGCCACCGCAGGCGACCGGGCTTCCGAGTACCGCACGATTCAGTATTCGCTGTTCCTGGCCCTGATCGCGGGGTTCGCGGTCAAGATCCCGATCTTCCCGCTGCACACCTGGTTGCCGGGCGCGTACTCCGAAGCCCCGATCGGCGTGACCGTTATGCTGTCGGCCCTGATGGCCAAGATGGGGACGTTCGGACTGGTCCGATTGTGTTTGCCGCTCGCGCCGGATGCGACAATCGCCATCGGCCTGCCGATCGTCGGCGCGCTCGGTGCCGTCGGCATTATCTATGGGGCGTTGTGCGCGTACGCTCAGACCGATCTGAAAAAGCTGATCGCGTATTCGTCGGTGTCGCACCTGGGCTTTTGCGTGCTGGCGATCGTCGCGTTCAACACCGAAGGCATCGCGGGCGGCGTGCTGCACATGGTCAATCACGGGCTTTCGACGGGTGCGATGTTCCTCGTCGCGGGCTACCTGCTGCGTCGATACACCTCGTCGCAGATCTTCGACTACTCGGGGATCTGGGCGAAACTGCCCAGGCTGACGTTCTTTATGATGATCGCGTGCCTGGCGAGCGTCGGCCTGCCGGGTCTGAACAACTTCGTATCGGAAATGCTGATGCTGGCGGGCGTGTTCAAACTCGAACGCGGCGGCATCGCCCCGAAACTGATGGCACTCGCGGCGGGTCTGGGGATCTTCCTCAGCGCGTGGTACGTCCTCACGATGACCCAGCGGGTGTTCTTCGGCCCCGTCCGCGAACCGCTCCCGGTCGAGCCCGGTCCCGTGAAGGACCTCACGGGTAGCGAAATGCTGGGGATCGTACCGCTGACGGTTGCGATGGTGCTACTGGGTTTGTTCCCGTCGATGGTCCTGGAAACGATGAAGCGCGATGTCAACGCCCTGAGCGAGATCTCCAAAGTCGCCGACCGACGGGTGTACGGGACGACCGCACCGCCGGCCGCTCCGAAAATCGGCCCCGAGCCGAAAATCGCCCCCGCGCCGAAGGCGAAGGATTGAAGGCTTGAGACATAGGAGTTACGCAGTCGCCTGGGTGGGGCGGGCTTCCAGCCTGCCTTCGGGGTCCGATCGGACAGGCTGGAAGCCTGTCCCACCCAGGCGACTGCGTAACTCCCGAGACAATCTGCGCTGTCGGTTCCGGTTGCCTTCCGAGTGGGCAACGGACAAAAGCCGTCGGTCGGTCGGTCGAATCGGTATCCGTTATCGTGTGGGAGATTGCCTTCGTGAATCCGCAAGTGGAACAGACTCTGCAGAACGTCTTCGCCTACGTCATCCCCGAAGCCGGGCTGGTCGGGCTGGCGTGCGTTTTGTTTATGCTCAGCACGCTGCGGGCCTCCCGTACCCTGGCTGGCGTACTGTCGCTCGTCGGCCTCGTCGCGGCGGGCTATCTGCTGCGCACGTTCCCTGGAACCGCACCCGAACTGCTCACCGTTTCTGCGGTACTCACCGACCCCCTGTCGCTGTTCGTGCGCTACGCGGCACTCGCCACCGGGTTCGTGCTGGTACTCGTCTGCTGGAACGATGTCGGCAATAAAACAGCCGCCGACTACTTCGCCTGCCTGATGATTATCACTGCGGGGTTCTCGCTGATCGGGTCGGCGAACGACCTCATCGTCGTGTTCCTCGCCCTGGAAATGATCTCGATCCCGACGTACATTATGCTGTGGCTGCCGAAACCGAAGGACTACGCCGCCCAGGAATCGTCCGTCAAATACTTCATGCTGTCGATCGTCTCATCGGCGATGCTGCTCTTCGGCTTCAGTTACCTCTACGGCATGACCGGCACGACCAATATCGCCGCGATCGTCGAGATCCTGCCTTCGGTCGTTTCCGGCGACGGCGCGACGATGTTCGCAGTCGCCAACGTGATGGTACTTGCGGGGATCGGCTTTCGGATCACCGCGTTTCCGTTCCACTTCTACGCCCCCGACGTGTACCAGGGGGCTCCGACGGGTACGACCGCGATGCTGTCGTTCGTGCCCAAGCTCGCGGGTTTTATCGTGCTGTTGCGGTTGTTCGCCCAGCCGCGCGAAATGCTCTACGCCAACACCCCACTGATGAACCAGACGCTCATGCTGTTCTGGATCCTGGCGACGGTGTCGATGGTGGCGGGCAACGTTCTCGCGGTCATGCAGACCAACATCCGACGAATGCTCGCGTATTCGGGGGTCGCCAACGCGGGTTACATGCTCATCGGCATGGCAGTGATGCCCTCGATCGGCGCGATGGTCGGCGATGTGCCAGCCGGATTGCGCACGATCGCGCCGGGCGGCGAAGCGATGCTGTTTTACCTGATCGCCTACGGGGCGATGACCGTCGGCGCGTTCGCGGTTCTCAGTTACATCGGTTCGCCCTCGACCCCGGTGGACGACATCGAAGATCTCAGCGGGCTGTCGCAGACCAACCCGTACGCGGCGGCTTCGATGGGGGTATTCCTGCTGTCGATGATCGGCCTGCCGCTGACCGCGGGGTTCGCGGGTAAGTTTCTGCTGTTTCTGAGTGCGCTGTCCGCGCCGAAGGATGCCCCCCTGAACCCGATGTACGAGATCCTCGCGCTGATCGCGGCGGTCGCGGCGGCGATCGGTGCGTTTTACTATCTGCGGGTCATCGGGGTGATGTATCTGCGCAACCCGAATCGCAAGTCGATGATCACCGGCGGACTGGCGGCATCGCTGGCGATCCTGATCTGCCTGATCGCGACGATCGGTTTCGGGGTCTACCCGTGGGCGTTGATCTCGCAGACGCGGGCGGCGGTCGGCTCTCCGTGATCGGGTTCGGGGGTTACGGCTCGGTAACGAGCATCCGATCCCCGTACGTTTCTCGCAGATTCGCGGGGGTGAATACCTCCGACACCGGGCCGAAGGCGATCGCGCGGCCCTTCAAGAGCAACACCCGGTCGAAGTACTGTGGGACGGTTTGCAGGTCGTGATGCACCACCACGATGGTGCGGCCGTCGTCGCGCAACTGCCGCAGGATGCGGACGATCTCGCCTTCGCTGCGGGCATCGACCCCCTGGAACGGTTCGTCGAGGATCAGGACTTTAGCATCCTGGATCAGAGCGCGGGCGAGAAACACCCGCTGCTGCTGACCCCCCGACAGCTTGCCGATCTGCCGCGTGGCGTACTCCGCCATCCCCACCATCTCCATCGCTTCCCGAGCCCGGATTCGCTCCGCCCGACCGGGGCGACGGAACCAGCCGAGCGAGCCGTAAGTCCCCATCAGCACGACATCTTCGACGGTGGTCGGGAAGTCGGTATCGATCCCGGAACGCTGGGGGACGTAGCCGATGGTGGACCGTCGCGAGCGTGGGGTTTCGCCGAAGATGCGGACGCTCCCCGCGTCGGGTTTCAGGAGTCCGAGGATGGCTTTGAGCAATGTGGTTTTGCCCGCACCGTTGGGGCCGACGACCCCGGTCAACTCGCCGACCGGGATGTCCAGAGTCAGATCGTCGAGAACGACGCGGTCGCGGTAGATCACCGTCAGATGGTCGATGGCGATCGCAGTCGTCGAAGTGCCGATTGAGGGTTTCACAGTCGCTTCGGTTGCGTCGATCACGGACGGAGCCCTTCCACCATAGCGCGGACGTTAGCTCGGATCATGCCGAACCAGGTCGCGGCATCGCTGCCGGGTTCGCCGAGTGCGTCGGAATAGAGCTTGCGGGGCGAGATACGGACATCGACCGCGTAGCCGCTTTTGACCGCTTGTTGTACCGCCCGCAGTCCCTTTTCGGGGACGGAGGTTTCGGTAAAGATCGTGGGGATCCCGCGTTGGCCGATGGTGTCGGCGAGCTGCTGAGTCTCGCGGGGGCTGAGTTCGGCCGCGGTCGAGACCCCCTGGAGTCCGATGACTTCCATGCCGTAGGCGCGACCGAAGTAGCCGAAGGCATCGTGCGAGGTGACGAGTACGCGGCGGTCCGCCGGGATTGTGGCGATCTCGGTTCGCACCTCGTCGTCGAGGAGTTTCATTTCCGCGAGGAGTCGGTCGGCGTTGGCGGCATACTCGTCGGCGTGCGGTGGGTCGGCTTCGACCAGGACATCGCGGATACGGGTTGCGGCCTGCATCCACAGCCGGACA
>Ga0105047_10018259_pt1 | contig 10881 bp, 6 predicted proteins | sample MAT04_FD_78384 | JGI IMG/M metagenome (GOLD analysis project Ga0105047, IMG submission 78384) | Freshwater microbial communities from Lake Fryxell liftoff mats and glacier meltwater in Antarctica - MAT-04 (megahit assembly) | ecosystem: Environmental > Aquatic > Freshwater > Ice > Liftoff...
CCGCTGCGTCGGCCCGGTTGCGTCGGCCGTCGACGGTCATCTGCGTGGTCGGTGAGTTCAAGCAGGGAAAGAGCTCGCTCGTGAACGGCCTGCTCGGGCAGCAGGTGTGTCCGGTCGACGACGACCTCGCCACCGCAGCGATCACGTTGCTCCGCTACGGCGACGAACTGGCCGCGGCGGTGCGGCGCCGGGTCGACGGCCAGCAGGTCACCGAGCGCATCGCCGTCGACGACCTGGACAGTTGGGTCACCGAAGCCGGCAACCCCGGCAACGAGCGAGGGGTCGAACGGGTCGAGATCGCGGTGCCGAGCGCGATGTTGCGCCAAGGCCTCGTGGTCGTGGACACGCCCGGCATGGGCGGGTTGGGCGCGGGCCACGCGGCGGCCACCCTCTCGTTCCTCCCGTTCGCCGACGGCCTGGTGCTCACGTCGGACGCATCGGCCGAGCTCAGCGCCCCGGAGATCGACTTCCTCCGGCGCGCCACCGAGCTCTGCCCCACCGTGCTGTTCGTGCAGACCAAGATCGACCTCTACCCGGCCTGGCAACGCATCTTCGACATCAACAAGGGCCACCTCGAACGCAGCGGCGTCCGCATCCCGATGGTGGTGGCGTCGAGCGCGCTACGGCTCGAGGCTCTCGACCGCAAGGACCGATCGCTCAACGAGCTGTCCCACTTCCCCGAGCTCGTCGCCGCCATCGACCAGGGCGTGGTCGCGCCGGCGAAGGCCACCGCCGCCGAGCGGTCGGCCGGCGACGTCCGCGCGATCGCCGGCATGGTGCGCAGCGGGTTGGCCGAGGAGCGGCGGCTCTTGTCGGACCCCGAGGCGATGCGCGAGGGCCTGGCCGAGTTCGAGCGCCTCAAGCAGCGCCTCGAGCACCTCCGCGGCCCCGCCGCCCGGTGGAACGTCGTGGTGGGCGACCGGGTGGGCGACCTCAGCTCGTCGGCGATGCACCGGTTCCGGGGCGCCATGCGCACCATCTCCCGCTCGATGGACGAGCAGATCGAGAAGCTGAGCAAGGGCGATCAGTGGGATGACATGACCCGCGAGCTGCAGACGCTGGTGGCCGAGGAGGTCACCAAGGCGTTCATCTCGGTCGAGGAAGGGCGCCTCGCCATCCGCGCCGAGGTCATCGAGCTGCTGCAGGAGGAGGACCTGTCCTTCGCCGTCGGCGAAGGGCGGGGCACGGCCATCGACGTGAGCGAGTTCTGGCAGACCAAGTCGATCGACGAACAGGGCAGCAAGGCCAAGCAGGTCTTCCAGTCCAGCGTCGCCGGCATCCGCGGGGCCCAGGGCGGCATCTACATGTTCGGCATGCTCGGTAGCTTCCTCCCCGCCGCCGCAACCGTGCTGATCGCGTCCAACCCGGTGCTGCTCGGTGCCGGGGCGCTGTTCGGTGGGATGCAGCTCCTCGACGACCGCAAGCGCAAGGTCACCGCCCGGCGCCAGGGCGCACGTGCCCAGGTGCGCCAGTTCCTCGACGACGTGCAGTTCGAGGTGACCGACGAGCTCACGAGCCTCCTGCGCGACGTGCAGCGCGATCTCCGCGACGAGTTCACCGAACGGCTGGGCGAGCTCCAACGCACGTACACCGATGCGGCCAAGCGGGCCCAGGAGGACGCGCAACGGAGCCAGACCGACCGTAGCGAGCGCCTGGCCCAGCTCGGTGGCCAGATCCAGGCGCTGGCCGCGGTCGACGCGGCGATGGCCGAGATGGCGACCGGGTCGGCGGGAGCGAAGCCATGAGCACCACGAGCACGGCGGGCTTCGGCACCGCGGCTGACGAGGTCCTCGAGCTCGTCCGGTCAGTCGAGCGGGCGACCGCCGGGTCGCCGTACCAGGAGCGCATCACCGTCATCCGCGAGCGGCTCGAGGGGCCGCTGCGCGTCGCCATCGCCGGTCGGGTCAAGGCCGGCAAGTCCACGCTGCTCAACGCGCTCGTCGGCGAGCGGCTCGCGCCGACCGACTCCGGCGAGTGCACCAAGATCGTCTCGTGGTTCGAGCGGGGTCAGGGCTACGAGGTCCAGGCACGGCTCCTCGACGGCGAGGACCGAGCCGTGGCGTTCCAACGCCGGGACGGAGCGCTCGACATCGAGCTGGGCGGGTTGACCGAGCACGACATCGCGTCGTTGCGGATCCGGTGGCCCGCGTCGACGCTCGAACGGATCACCCTGATCGACACGCCGGGGCTCGCGTCGATCAACGACGAGAACTCGCGCCGCACCCGTTCGTTCCTCGAGTTCGACGCCGACAACCCGAGCGACGCTGACGCCGTCATCTACTTGATGCGCCACGTCCATCGCAGCGACATCGACTTCCTCGACGCGTTCATGGACCGGTCGGTCACCGCTGCGTCGCCCGTCAACGCCGTGGCGGTGCTGTCCCGTGCCGACGAGATCGGCGCTGGCCGCCTCGACGCCATGGAGTCGGCCGGCCGGATCGCCCGGCGCTACCGCGACGACCCGTCGGTCCGCGGGTTGTGCGCCACCGTCGTGCCCCTCGCCGGCCTGCTCGCCGAGACGGGACTGACCCTCCGGGAGGACGAGGCATCATCGCTGCGCACCCTCGCGACCACGGACCCCGCGACGCTCGAGCAGATGCTGCTGTCGGCGGACCAGTTCTGCGACCTGCACGCGAGCGAGCTCACCCTCGAGCTCCGCCGCAACCTGCTCGACCGCCTCGGCATGTTCGGTGTGCGCCTCGCCCTGCGCGAGGTCCAGGTCAACGGCATCACCACCGCCGCTGGCCTCGGCCCCGCGCTCGTCGAACAGTCGGGCCTCGGCGAGCTCCGGCGGGTCATCGACCAGCACTTCATGCCGCGGGCCCGGACCCTGCAGGCCCGCAGTGCGCTCGTCTCGCTGCGCACCCTCGCTCGCGAGCTGCGCGGCGTGCACGGCGCCGTCGCCGACAAGCTCGACCGCGAGGCCGAGCGCATCGAAGCCAGCGGCGTCGAGTTCGCCCGGATCCGGGCGGCCCACCTCGTCGCCTCGGGCGTGGTGCGCATCCGCGACGCCGATCGTGCCGATCTCGAACGCGTGCTGCTCGCCAACGGGCCCGAAGCGGCACTGGGTCTGGGCGCCACCGCTTCGCCTGAACAGGTCCGGGCCGCGGCGCTGACGGCGATCGAGCGCTGGCGCTCCCGATCCGGCGACCCGCTCGCCGACCAGGCCCTGCGCGAGGTCTGCGAGACCGCCGCCCGCACCTGCGAGTCGATGTACGCCGCCGCGGTCTGAAGCCGCTGCCGGCACGGTCGCGCTCGCGGAGGCGATGATGGGCCCCAGCGGCGTGGTCGCTCAGCGCCTGGCAACGCCCGGCGAGCGGCACGTACCCCGGTGCCCGGCCGGTCGAAATCACTCAAACAGGTGACGCGAATGGTCCGCATGGGTTGGGCCAATCGCTCCTCCTCGCGCCCATGATGGACGTGCCGCTTTCAGGCGATCTGATGGCGTACACCGACAAAGGCGGCCACCGGTGACAAGCAGCACATTCGAAACACCCGTACGGAACCTCGTCGTCCACGACGACTCGGTGCACTCGGCGGCCAAGGATGACCCCTCGGCCGACCGGCCACCATCGAAGCGCGCACGAACACCAGCGTCAGCTGCGTCCATGGGCGACCAAGACCACGACGCCTCCCTTCTCTGCGATGGCGGGCCCGTCGACCTCGGTCGCCCCGTTCGGGTTGGGGACCCAAAGCCGCGAACCGTGATGGCGAGCGCCACCGAGCGAGCCCAGGCCGACTCCCAGGCTCTCGACATCATCCTCGAGGCCACCCGCGCCCTCTTGTGGATCTCCACCGCCGCCGATGCGCGGGCCCTGGCCGAAGGTGTCGTTCGATCACTCGGCGGAGACGTGATGCCGGCCGAAGCAGCCGACGGAGACGCGGTGCCCGTGGACCTCTCCTTCGGTGACGGCTGTCCGGTCCTGCCCCGGGCCGCCCCGGCCAGCGAGGCCCGAGTGCTCCTGGAGCGACACCTTCCGATGCTCGTCGAGGACATCCATCGCGCCCTGGAGCTCGGAGCGCAAGCCGATCGCCTCGCAGAGGACGCATCGATCGACAGCCTCACGACGCTTCCCAACCGGCGGATGCTGGGGCGAGTGCTCGGACGCATGTCGCCCGGCGACATCGTGATCATGATCGATCTCGACCACTTCAAGCGGGTGAACGACACCGATGGTCACGCGGCCGGCGATCGAGTGCTGCGGGCGATGGGAGTGGCTCTGCGGAACACGACTCGGAGTCGCGACGCCGTCGGACGATACGGCGGCGAGGAGTTCGTGGTGGTCCTGGCCCGCGGTTCGGACCCGAACTCCTTCCTCGAGCGTCTCCGGACGACCTGGGAAGCGGAGCGGCCCCAGCCGATCACCTTCAGCGCGGGCATCGCCATCATGGGCAGCGACACCTCGTCGGTGCTGGATGCTGCGGATGCCGCGATGTACCGCGCCAAGGCCGCCGGCCGCGACCGGTGGGCCTTCGCGGCCGCCGAGGAACCCGACGTCGTCGGGTCTCCAGCCCCGCTCTCGGAAGCGGGTGACCGCTCGCGACCGTTGTTCGTGGCGTTCAGCGAGCTGGCATCCGTCGACGGCGAGCCGGATGACCTCGAGGTTGCGATCCGCAACCGCCTCGGCCCCGTCGAACGTGCTCGCGGATTCCGCTCCCTCGAGGTGTGGGCCGATCTGAGCGCCACCACCGCGTACGCCGTGGTCTCGCGCTGGGACGACCGCGAATCGTTCCGGGAGCACATGGGATCGGAGGATCTCCGTCGTTCCCACGACCGCATCCCCACCGAGCGCGACCGGCTCCGCTCGTCCCGGCTCCGTGAGTTCGGCATCGTGTCGACATGACTGCGGCGAACCCGACCCTGATGGTCGACGAGTTCCTCGCCCACGCGCTCGCCGGAGACACAAGACTCGCCGTGGGGATCGCGATGGGATTGGTCGACGAAGGCTTCAGCGCCGACACCATCATCGCAGAGCTGCTCGCGCCGGCCCAGCACCAGATCGGTGAACGCTGGCAGCGCAACGAGCTCAGCATCGCCGACGAACACCTTGCGACCGGCATCACCGATTCCGCCGTCCACGCAGTCGCCAACGCCTACGAGGAGACCGGTACCACCGGGCTCGTGGTCGTCGCCTGCGCGGAAGGCGACTGGCACGCCATGGCGGCGCGCATGTTCTCCGAACAGCTCCGCTACCGCCAGGTCGTCACCGCGTTCCTCGGCGCGTCGACGCCGAGCAGCCACCTCGGCAAGTTCATCGACCGTCACCGACCAGAGGCGCTCGCCATCTCCTGCAGCCTTCCCTTCTCCTTCGCCGGCGTCACGAGCCTGACCGACGTCGCCCACTCCCGCGGCGTCCCCGTGATCGCAGGAGGACGGGCCCTGCACGGCGCACCGGCCCGAGCACTCGCCCTCGGCGCCGACGCATGGTGCAACGACGTCGACGTTGCGGTGGTCCAACTCGACGCCTGGCGCGCCGACCCACCGCACGTTCGCCGCGAGTGCACCCCGTTGCCGAGCGACGCGATCGAGCTCGATGGTCGCGCCCACGAGGTCGCCGCGACGGCCTTGGACACGCTGGCGATCCGCTTCCCGTCCATGGCGAGCTACGACACCCGCCAGATCTCCCGCACGCGCGAAGGCCTTGCCGACATCGTCCGATACGTCGCGGCTGCGGTGCTCGTCGACGATCCCGAGGTTCTCACCGACTACCTCGACTGGCTGGACGTGGCCCTGTCCACGCGCGGCTTCCCACCGACGGCGATCGCCACCGGGCTGGAGACGCTCACCCCCCTCACCACCGAGATCTGCCCCAGCAGCGCCTCGGTCGCCCATCTCGGGCTGGCGCACCTCACCGCGGCGTCGCGGCCGTGACGGGAGCGGAGAACGCGAGAGCCACGCCGTCGGTGCGTTCCCGATCGAGCCAGCCGCCCGGGGCCCGCGGTCGAACGATCGACCGAGCAGCGTACCGAGAGTCGGTGGGTAGGCCACGATCTCGCCCGTCCAGCACCTGAGACGCCCGAGACTCCCGTCCGTCGAGCACACCCACCACGAGCGCTGCCGCGTGACCCGCAGGGGTACCCGGTGGGAAGGGACGAGCGCCACCAGACGTGGGCACCTCGTCGATGAAGGATCAGCGTGTCCCGAGGAGGATCGGGAGCAACGCGTCCGCAACCTCGGTCGGTCGTTCCTCGTGTGAGAACAGGCCTGCACCTGACACCACCGCCAGTTGGGCGTCCGGGAACGTCCCGACCATCTCCCTGGCCCACTGGAGCGGGAAGAACGGGTCCAGGTCACCCCAGACGAGCTGGACCGGGACATCGATCCGGCGATGCACCTCGGCCAGGTCCCGCACGTGTTGCCGGTCGAAGCTGCGGAGGACCCGCAACGCGGCATCGCGACGCGCCGGCACCTGGTGGAGCGGCTCGAGGAAGAACTCGGCGAACTCGCCGTCGAGCAACGACGAGTCCGCGAAGGCGCCGCCGAGCACGAAGGGGTTGCTCCGGAGGCGCCGCTGGCCGACCACCCAACCGAGAGCCGCTGCCGCCCCCGGTACGTGACGAATCGAGAGGAACGACTTGAACCGCCAACTCAGCCCATGTGGCTGTTCGGTGTTGATCAACCCCATGGCCCGCAGACGTGGGTCGCCGGCCATGGCGTGCCGGGCGATCAGCCCGCCGCTGTCGTGGCCGACCACCGCGACATCGTTCAGGTCGAGGAGGTCCACCACCCGTCTGACGCTGCTGATGTGCTGGTCCACCGTGAGGGTCGTGTCGGGCGTGAAGCGGCTCGAGCCGGCGCCAGGAAGATCGATGAGGTGGCAGGTCACGTGAGCGGACAGGTGCGGCAGGAGCGTTCGGTACGTCGCGCCGCTGACCGGCCACCCATGGACGAACAACACATCGGGTCCGGTGCCGACCCGCCGGTAGGCGACCTCGCCGGCCCCCACGTCGAGGAACCGGTCGGGCTCGCGGCGGAACAGCTCGGACGCACCGGCCGTGGTCAGTGTTCGCATCGAAAGCTCCTGTGGGTGTCGGGCGGGCAGGTCATCGCTCTGGGGTCTCGGCGCTCATCGGCTCGCTCGGGTCGTGGATCATCACCGCGCTCCCGAGGTCGAGAGGTCATCCTCTGCCCCGATCCCAGCCAGTTGTAGTTACCGCTACGGAACCGTATCTGAAGTGACCACTACAATCAAGGGGTACCTCGAGTCGGGGTCGAGTTCGTCAGCGATCCCGAGGGGCTCACACGTCGGTGGGACGTCTGCGTCACCGAGGTCCTTCGCAAGATCGATGGCGACGGGATTTGCGTGCATGCCAACCAGGATCGGCGAGTCGGGGACGCTCACGGCGAGGACACGACGAAGGCCTCCTCGTTCGGGCGGCGAGGACACCGACGCCGCCGTGGGCGTCATCCGGCCGGAGAGACGTGTGGGACTATCCGCTCGGGTCCCGATTGAGGATGCCGAGCCTCGAACCCCACGAGTGAGCCCTGATCGGCGCGGCGACGTTCGCTATGGTTGGCTGCCGGGGCGGGCTACTCAGGGGAGCTGGAGGTCGAGCGTTGCACCGTCGTGGACAGCCATGGACGATCGCAGTCGTTGCGCTGATCCTGGTGGCGGCGTGCACCGGCAACGAGCAGAGCGCCCCGGCGCCTTCGGAGACGACCGGCACCCAACCCGGCCCACCCGCCACCGGGCGCGACGCCGAGCCGATCACGGTGATCAACACCGACCCGTGGCCCATGCACCCGATCGACGGAAGGTACCGCGGCGCAAACGCACTCGGCGCTGCGGACGTCAACGGCGACGGGCACCGTGACTACGTGACCAACTACGAGTTCGATCAGCGATGGATCCTGGCGCTCCACCCTGACGACGAGCGCGACGTTCGCCGGTCGTGGCCCACCGTCGAGATCTGGAAGCCGGATCCCTTCGAGAGTGGAAACGGCAAGAACCCCGAGAGCACCACCCTGGGCGACTTCGACGGGGATGGCAACGTCGATGCCGCCGGCGCACACGGGTTCTCCGACATCGCGGCCTTCGAAGGCAGCGCCCCCGGCGTTCACCTGGTGTGGGGTCCGCCTGCTGACCAGGTCAGCGACCCCGGCGCCTGGGTCGACGGTGGCTGGGTACCCGACACCGTCGACGTGGGTCACCCCCACTGGGTCTTCGCGCACGACGTCAACGGCGATGGCCTGACCGATGTGACCGTCGGCGGGCGCCAGCACGGCGGGGGCGGCGGCTACGAGAACCCCGACAGCCCGAACGGCAACGGCACGTTCACCGGGCTCGGTTGGCTGGAAGCTCCCGTCGACGAGGCCGCCCGACGGGACCTGTCCGCATGGACGTTCCACCACATCGATGCCGACGCGCCCTCGGGGCACGGCTTCGTGTTCGCCGACCTCGATGGGGACGGGGACGACGACATCGTCGACGCCAATGCCGACTTCGACACGCCCGAGGAGGCGGAGGACGTTGCGTGGTACGAGAACCCGGGTGCTGTCAGCGCCGGGCTCGAGGGCGAGTGGCGACGCACCGTGCTGCTCCGGAGCGACCAGTTCTACGCCAAGCCATCGGTCGCCGTCGGTGATCTCGACGCTGACGGCGACCTCGACATCGTCAGCCAGACCGACCGGGAGCTCGTGCTGTTCCGCAACCGGGGCGAGGAGCCCCTGGCCTTCGACACGGTCGCGGTCGCCAAGCCCGAGGAGATCGCCTGGCGATCCCGGCCCATCCGCCTGGCCGATTTCGACCGCGACGGCGACCTCGACATGGTCGGGATGCTCATCCACGACGCCAACGATCTTCCTTCGACCAAGGCATCCGCGTTCCTGCTCCTCAACCAGGGCGACCCGTTCACCAACGACGGGTGGCAGCTGGTCCCCGTCAAGTGGGGGCCGGGCCCGACCATGGCCCTTCCCGGCTTCGGGGAGAAGTGGGACCAGGTCGACGTGACCGACGTCGACGGCGACGGCGACCTCGACGTGGTCGCCAACTGCGAGGAGTGGTGGGCCAGCCCACAGTTCGAGGCGGCACCGTTCTTCACCCCGGACCTCACGGTCTCATCGGTGGCCGTGGTCTGGTTCGAGAACACCCTCGGGGAGCAGTCACCGACCTATCGGGAGACCGACGGGCTGATCGAGATCGAAGCTGAGCGCCCATCGGTGATCCACGACTCGAGCTGGGTCGAACGCGCCCCGGTCGGGGCCGACCGCGCCAGTGCCGGATCGGGCGTGCAGCCTCCCTCGGCGCTGCAGGCGCACAACGGGCTGCGACCCCCCGGCGACGGGACGCTCGCTGCGTCGGAGACGACCGGCGTCAGCTTCGCGATCGAGTCGAACGGCGGCGACCACATCGTGTGGGCTCGGATCTTCGCACCTGCCGCGTTCACGAGTGACCTCGGCGGCAAGTCGGCCGACTCCGCGTGGTTGCTCATCGACGACGGTGAACCGCTTCTCCTCGGCGATGCCGTCGCTGAGGGCGTCGACACGTGGACGTGGGTGCGGGTGACCGAACCGCAGTCGCTCGAACCGGGCCAGCACACCCTCGCACTGCGACCCCGAGAGCGCGGAACCGCGATAGACAAGCTGATCCTCACGACCGACCCGACCTACCGACCTCGCTGACGCAGCGAGTCTGATGTCACGCGGAACGAGGTGGCGGGCGAAGAACCAGAGTTGAACGCCAGCAGGATCCACCGCTCGCCGTTCGCTCGTCACGAACGGGGGTCAGAGGTTGTTGGTCTGATCGAGGATGGTGCGCTGATCGAAGTAGAGGCGTTCGCGGCGGAGATGAGCGCCGTCGAGCTCCATCACGATCATCATGGGCAGGGCCAGGGTTCGGCCCGACGGGGGAAAGGTCTCGCCCCACGGCATCGCGAGCGGTCCGGTGTTGTTGCCCCGCACGATGAGCTCGAGCAGCGCGCCGCCGGGGATCGCAGTTGCCTGCTGCACGTCCATCGCGACGTCGGGGAACGCGTGGAGGATCGTGGCCTCGTGGGCGACGGCGTCGAGGCCGGCGAGTGTGGCATGAGGCCAGGCGGCTTCGTAGTCGGGGTGAAGGGAGGCGAGCACGGCGTCGAAGTCTCGACGGTTGAAGGCGTCCATCATGGCCGCCGCGAACGCGGGTGGGTCGGTGTCTGGGGGCGGGGCGATCGACGGGGTCGTTGCGATGGTCACGGGTCGTGCCTTTCGGTTGGTGGCCGGCTCCACCGACCGCTCGGCTTCACCGTCGCGCCGGTTCCCGATTGATGCCTCCCCCATGCGGGGGAAGAACGCTCGGGCACCCGGGCGGCAAGATGGGCAGTCGTGAATCCCACTCGTGTCCCCCAGCCCGAGGCTCCGTTCATCGGTCGCGCCCGGGAGCTGCTCGCGGTCCGGGCGCTCGTGAACCAGAACCTGAGAGGGGATTGAGGGCGACGTGGAGTTCGATGCCGATGACCTCACGGTCGGCGCGGCGCGGACTGCTTCGGGTCGGGACGCGATCGCCAGCCGCTTTCGCGGTTCGAAGGTGATTGCGAGGCGTTGAGCTCGGCTCGAGTCAGCGGGAACGCCACAGGTCGGCGAGCGGGTCGGTGTCACTGAGGCCACCGAACACCCACACCACGCCGTCGGCCGTGGCGACCGCCGGCGCGATGCGCAGGGTGGCAGCACCCGATGGTGCCGGAAGCCAGTTCTCATCTCGCTGGATCCAAGCATCGCCGGTGAGCCCGTCGGGTCCGTCGCCGCCGATCACGAGGAACTCGGGGCCGAGCGCTCCTCGGGAGCGAACTCGAGGCGACGGCCCGTCACCCGGCAACTCTCGCCATCCGCCGGCGCCGAGCCGCCAGGTGTCGCCCAGGTAGGGCTCGTCGTCGTTGCGGCCACCGAAGAGGACGACCTCGTCG
>Ga0105047_10018260_pt1 | contig 10881 bp, 9 predicted proteins | sample MAT04_FD_78384 | JGI IMG/M metagenome (GOLD analysis project Ga0105047, IMG submission 78384) | Freshwater microbial communities from Lake Fryxell liftoff mats and glacier meltwater in Antarctica - MAT-04 (megahit assembly) | ecosystem: Environmental > Aquatic > Freshwater > Ice > Liftoff...
CGAGCGGTCGGACAGGCCGTTCACCACCGGGATGCTGCCGAACCTGGCGAGGTCGAGTACCGTTTCGTGCTTGAACGTCCGTAGCACGAGGCCGTCGATGTACCGGCTCATCACACGGGCGAAGTCGGGCAGCGGCTCCCGCCAGCCGAGGCCGATCTCGTTGCCCGGCAGGAACAGGCTGGTGCCGCCCAACTGCGCGATGCCGGCCTCGAAGCTGAGCCGGGTGCGGAGGGACGGCTTCTCGAACACCAGCCCGATCACCTTGCCGGCGAGTGCGGCGTTCGACTTCTTGGCCGCACGGTCGGCTTTCAGTTCGGCCGCCCGCCCGAGCAGTGTCCGCAGGCGCTCCGCCGGCTGGTCGATCAGGTTCAGGAAGTGGTTCATGTTCGCTCTGAGCTAAGAGCCGAGAGCCGTGAGCGGCACTCGGTGTGTCCGTTCGCCGTTCAGGTCATCGTCTCGACCCGGTAATACCTCGCGCCCCGCCGCCGCCTTTCTCACGGCTCTCGGCTCACGCCGAGTGGCTTTGAAGCAATTCGGCCACCAGCGCGCACCCGTCGTCGATCTGTTCGTCCGAGATCGTCACCGCCGGCAGCAGGCGGAGGACGGTCCCGTGCGTGCAGTTGATGAGCAGCCCGCGTTCCAGCGCCTTCTGTACGATGGGGGCACCTTCGACGGCCAGTTCTACGCCGATCATGGTGCCGAGAATGCGGATGTCGGTGACGAGCGGGCAGGTCGCCTTCAGCGCCTCGAAGTGCGACCGGAACCGCTCGCCGACTTCGGTCGCCCGCGCCAGCAAGTCGTCTTCGTCGAAGGTCTCGATGACGGCCAGCGCCGCGCGGCAGGCGATGGGGTTGCCGCCGAAGGTGGCCGCGTGCGTGCCGGGTTTCAGCTTCTCGCCCACTTCGGGCTTGGCGATCAGCCCGCCCAGCGCCACCCCGCCGGCCAGCGCCTTCGCCAGCGTCACCACGTCCGGCACCACGTTCCAGTGCTGGTGGGCGTACCATTTGCCGGTGCGGCCCATGCCCGTTTGCACCTCGTCGAACATCAGCAACATGCCGTGCTTGTCGCACAGTTCGCGCAGCCCTTCGAGATACCCGGCCGGCGGTAGGTTGATGCCGCCCTCGCCCTGAATCGGTTCGATCAGGATGGCGGCGGTTTCGGAGTCGATGAGTTTTGCGGTCGCGTCCAGGTCGCCGTGCGGGGCGTACACGAAGCCGGGCAGCATCGGCTCGACCCCCGCGTGATACTTCGGCTGGGCGGTCGCGGACAGCGAAGCGTAGGTGCGGCCGTGGAAGCCGTTGGTCATGGTAATGACCTTGTACTTCCCCTTCGGCTTGCCGTTCAAGCGGGCCAGTTTGATGGCCGCCTCGTTCGCCTCGGTGCCGCTGTTGCAGAAGAAGCAGACGCCGCCCCACCCGGTGCGGTCGCTCAGTTCCTTCGCCAGCAGCGCCTGCGGCTCGGTGTACCAGGTGTTCGGCACATGAATGAGGGTGCCGATTTGGTCCCGCACGGCGTCCACCACTTTCGGCGGGCAGTGGCCCAAAATGCCGCAGCCCCAACCGGGGAAGAAGTCCAGATACCGGTTGCCCTCGGCGTCCCACACCCACGACCCTTCCCCGCGCGTCAGGCACACCGGGTAGCGGGTGTAGTTGCCGATGAGGTACTTCTTCGCGGTGGCGATGACATCGGCGGTGCTGAGGGTGTCGGCGGTCATGGGGTGGAAGTCTCGGATCGGGCGAATGGGAACCGCGGAGCAATCGTCGCCGCGAGCTTGCGAGCGGCTCGAGAATGGCTCAAGGGACAACTTCGGTGCCGCCGGGTTCGCCGAGGAACTCGGCCAGCAAAGCGTGCGGGTCGCGGCCGTCCAGAATGACGGCGCGGTTCGCTCCGGCGGTCAGCGCCTCGAAGCACGCCTCCACTTTCGGGATCATGCCGCCGTCGATCACGCCGGTCGCGATCAGTTCCCGGCACTCGGCGACGGTGAGTTTCGGCAACAGCGACTTCGGGTCGTGGCGGTCCTTCAATACGCCGGGCGTGTCGGTCAGGAACAGCACGCTCTCCGCCCCCAGCGCCCCGGCCACGCCGGACGCGACGGAATCCGCATTCACATTTAGCCAACCGCCGTCGTCGTCCACCGCCAACGACGGGACGACGGGAATGCGGCGGTCCCGCTCCAGGTCGGCTTCAAAGTCGTCCAACACGATGCGCGCGATTTGACCGACGCGGCCGAGGTCGATGGGTTGCAGGTCCAGGCCGGGCAACCGGAGTCGGTCGCCGGAGATGGGGAAACTGTCGCGGTCGGTGTATCCGGTGGCGGACCCGCCGAGGGCTTCCAGTTGGGCCACCACGCCGGCGTTCAACTCGGACAACACGCGAACGACGATTTCCAGCGTCGTGTCATCGGTGTACCGCCGCCCTTGCACCTTCACCGGTTCGATGCCGGCGGCGGCCATGGCGCGATCAATCGGCTTGCCGCCGCCGTGAACCAGGGCGAGCCGCATTCCCAAATGGCGCAGCGTGACGACGGCTTCGAGCGTGCCCCGCGTGACGGCCGGCACTTCCATCGCGCTGCCGCCCAACTTCACCACGACCGCGCGGCCGTGGAGCGCTCGCAACCGCGCGGCGGCGGAACGGAGGACGGCGAACGGCGTGCCGGGGTCGGTCATGGCAACTCGACGGGACGACGGCGAAGCGGAAAAGACGAATAGTAGGGCGAGCGGTCGGGAGCGTCAACGGGTGGCGACGGGCGGAGCGAGAGATGAGAGGAAATGAAAAGGCCGATCCGCCCGCGGTCGGGCGGATCGGCCGTGAGTTATCACGAGATCACTTGGCGGGGGCGGACGGGATCGACGGGATGCCCGGCGCGGCCGGCATCGGGAGCGGGTTCAACGGCGCGGGGTTGCTCGTGTCGGTGGTCGGCGGAGCCGGCACCTTGGCCGGGGGCGGCGGGGCGACGTGCGGGAAGTACGGGTTCATCTGACCGCCGTACCCACCGCCATAGCCCCCGCCACCGTACCCACCGCCGCCATAGCCCCCGCCGTACCCGCCGAACAGCGGGGCGGGCGTCTGGAAGTGGCCGTTGTACGGCCAGTACAGGTACCACGGGGCGGCCTGGAAGGCCGGCAGCGATTGCTTGCGGAACAGCGGGAAGATGAGCCGGTTGCTCGGCGGCCCGTTGAACGGGTTGCCTTCGCCCCCGGCGGTCGCCACTTGGGCGAGCGGGGACAGCAGACCGGCGGCGATCACGCCCAGGAACAGTTTCGTCATGGCGAACCTCGGTTGATCCGAATCCGTGGAAAGAAGTGGCGCGGCTCCCTGCGAGCGCACCGAGATGTTGCGTGGCAATCATGACCCGCGTCGCCCCGGTGGGCAAGCGAAGCGGGTCGCTGAAAGGCGGGACTTTCCCGCCGCGGCGCGGCCCAGCCGCGCCAGCCGTCAGTTCCCGCAGCCGGTGCCGCAGCCGAACCGGTGGAACGGGTGCAGCCGCGTGCCGACGTTGCGGAACGTGGCCAGCGCGTAATGTCCGCCGCCGCACGAGTCGCACCCACCCGCCCGGTGGAACGGGTTCAGCCGCGCACCCACGTTCCGCAACGTGGTCAGGGCGTACCCCCCGCCGGCGGCACCGCCGCCCCGCGCGAAGCGGCCCCGTAGCCCCTGCACCCACGGTGCCCAGCCGGTGTTCACTCCGAGGCCTCCGCCGGCCGGGCCGGTCGGCCCGTTGTACCGCAGGTCCGAGGTCCACGGGCCGTACGGCTCGAACGGGTAGTACCCCTCGTAGGGGCCGTAGTTCACGAGCGGCCCGTGCTGGTGCAGGCCGGGGAACAGGCGGAAGCAGAAGCCGAACGGGCAACCGAACGGCGGCACCCCGAACCCCGGCCCACTCGGCCCCCGGCCCCAACCCGCCCCGCCGCAGTTGCCCGACGCGCACCCTTGCGCCCGCGCCGGTTCCGCCGACGCCAACACCATCGGGGCGGCGAGTAGCACCGCCCAGAGCATCCGTCTCATGGCTTGAATCCGTTTCGTGGTTGTCCGGACGCCGGCCGAATCCCGACCGTCCTTGCGCTCCGGCTTCAACCAAAACCATGCGCCACGAATTGGCACTGGAACGACGGGAAAGGGCTCCGACCGCGAGAACAGCATCGCCCGGCGCGCCCGAACCGATGCGACCGCGCCGAACCCGGAACGGTTCGGAATTGCTACGACCCGGACGCCTTGCCCGCGAGCGTCAGCCACTCGACCCGCGGCAGACCGACCGACCCGATAGTCCGCTCCGCCGGCGCGTGCGAATCGCTGCCGCCCGTGCAGGCCAATCCCAACTGCCCGGCGATTCGCACGAGTTCCGCGATTCGGCTCAAGTTCGCGGCCGGGAACTTCACCTCCACCCCGCGCAGGCCAAGTGACGCGAGTCGGGAGAGGGCCGCCTCGTCCCACCGTTCGCCGGGATGCGCTAACACCGACAGCCCGCCGGCGGAATGAATCAGTTCCAAGGCGCGGGTCATCGGCATCAGGTGCGTTGGCGGCACGGTTTCCGAAAGTGGTTGCAGGAACCGGCGGAAGGCGTCGAACCGCGTGCGGGCGTGACCGGCCCGCACCAGCAGCCCGGCCAAGTGTCGCCGGCCGAGGCTGACCGATGCCCGCTCCGCGACCGCCACTTCGCCCGCGTTCACGGCCGCGCCGCGCTCGGCCAACACGTCCACGAACCGGCGGAACCGCTCCCGCCGCGCGGCGCAACTCGCCTCCAGCGCCGACCGCAATGGGGCATTCGCCGGATCGACGAACAGGCCGAGGACGTGAACCTCGCGGCCGTCGTATTCGGTCGAGACTTCCACGCCGGGCACGATTCGCGGCGTCGGCAGGCCGAGCGCGACGGCTTCATCGTACCCGGCCAGGGTGTCGTGATCGGTGACGGCGAAGGCATCCAGCCGGGCGTTCCGCGCGAAGTGAACGAGTTGCGACGGGGTGAGGTCGCCGTCCGAGGCGGTGGTGTGCAGGTGCAGGTCCGCGACCACGCGGGTATCGGTGGCGGCCGCCAGCCGGCAGAGCGCGGTGAACGGGTCGCCTTTGGGCATGGGGTGGGACTGTTCGGGATTGCTGATGTGGTGAAGACCTTACCCCGACCCCGTCAGGGATGGGGTGTGGCAATTGATCTTGGCGGTTCTGGGCGAACCGCCAAGGTCAATTGCCACACCCGGAATCCGGTTCACCCTTGACGGGGCGCGGTTCGGGCGTCAATTTGAATCGGTTGCGCGGCCTCCGCCCGTTGCGCGACGGCCGGGGATGCCCTTCGCCGCCGGGTCGCGCTTATGGGACGGCCCGACACCCCCTCTCCCGCCGATGGAACTGCGGGGCACCGCCACGGATGCGGCATCCCCGACCCGCGACCGTGGAGGCAACTCCGGATGAAGTGGCCCGCTCGATCCTCGCTTTTACTGTCGCTCGCCCTGGCGACCGGCCCGGTCCACGCCCAGCGGCCGAACGCCCCGGACGCCAAGGCCGGCCCGTGGGCGAACAAGTTGTTCATGCCGAACGTCGAGCGGAACCCGAACAAGCCGGCCCCGCGCGTCCTGGCGTACGACTTCGGCACCGTCCCGTTCGGCACCGTCTGCACGAAGACGTTCACCGTCACCAACCCGTACGCCGTGCCCATGCAAGTGCTGGACGTGCGAGTCGAGTGCGGGTGCCTGAAGGCCCACCCGCCGAACAAGGTGCTGCACGCGAACGAGTCGGCCGACTTCACCGTGACGATGGACGCGGGCAAGTTCAAGGGCGCGAACGCCAAGCGGATGTACGTCACGTTCGGGCCGGACAACGTGTCGGTGGCAGAGTTGGAGTTCAAGGCGACGAGCCGGGAGGACGTGTCCATCAGCCCCGGCGGGGTGGACTTCGGCTTCGTCCCGCGCGGCACGAAAACGCCCGCGCGGGTGGTGACCGTGAAGTACACCGGACGACGGAAGGACTGGACGATCACGGACGTGGTGCGGCCGTCCGCCGCGCTGGATGTGGAGTGCAAGGAGGTGTCCCGGCACGGCCCGTTCGGGGTGACGTATCAGGTGGCGGTGACGCTCAAGGACGACGCGCCGGCCGGTCCGCTGACCGAACCGGTGCAACTGAAGACGAACGACCCGACCACCCCATTCTTGACGCTGAACGTGACCGCGCGGGTGCAGCCGCCGTTGGCCGTCATCCCGGACACGGTCACGTTCCGCGGTTCGACCGTCGGCACCGAACGGCAATACAAGGTGCTGGTGCGGGGCAGCGGCGGCACCGAGTTCTCCCTGACGGCGGACACCCCGCCGGACGAGTCCTCCGCGCGGGCGGAGGGGATTCTTCCGACCGCCCGAAACGTCCATGTGCTGACGGTCAAGTACACGCCGCGCGCCGCCGGCCCGTTCCGTCATGAGGTGAAATTGCGCACCAGCCTGGGCGGGCCGCCGCTCGTGGTGGTGGTGGAAGGCGACGCCAAGTGAGGTGACGCCTGTCGGTCGTCGGCAGGGCCGCTCTCGTCCGTCGGGTTGCCCTTTACCCGCATTCTCCGGAGTGGTATTCCTTTCGGCCGGGCGGTCACGTGTGTCGGTCCCGGCACGGAGGTCTCCGCACATGAGCAGGGCGATTCGCGCGGCGGTCTGGGCCGTCCTTCTGGCAACGACCACCGCAATCGGGCAAGCACCGTTCCCGCCCTCGGGAACCCCCGAACCCCGGCGCATCGCGCTGAACGGCGACCCGATTCCCGCCGGCGAACCCGCCGCGCCGCCAATCGTCGATCCGGGAGTGACGCCCGCGCAGCAGTTGCTCCCGCCGGTCGCGCCGATCGGTGGGGTGCCCGCCCGCGTGCCGGACTCGCCCCGCGCGGCCGTCCCGAACGGGGTCGTCACGACGCCCGGCCTCGCCAGCCCGCCGCCGGTCGAGCCGCCGCCGCCGACCGTCCGCATTCAGGTGCAGACGCCCGCCCACGTCCCGCCCGGCAAGCCGATCCCGTACAAGGTGATCGTCACCAACGTGTCGGCCGCCACCGCGTATCGGGTGAAGGTGCGGATGCCGCCACCGGACGGCGCGGCCACGATCTCCAAAGCCGAGCCGAAGCCGGACAACGTCAAGGAGTGGAAGGTGCCGGCCGCCGTCGGCGGAGAAATGCTGTGGGAGTTCAAGTCCCTCGGCCGGGGCGAGCGGAAGGTGATCGACTTGGAGTTCACCCCGCAACAGACCGCTAAAGAGGTGCGGGCGAAAGCCTACGTCAGCTTTGAACACGGGCAGGAGGTGGTCACGCAGATCGAGAAGCCCAAGCTGTCGGTGAAGAAGGCCGCCACGAAGGAAGTCGCGCGGGGCGAGCCGGTGGCGGTCGAAGTGCGGGTGACGAACGTCGGCCCGATGCCCGTCCACAAGGTGCGGCTGGTCGAAGTGGCCACCCCCGGCTTCACCTTCCAGACGGGCAAGGACGCAACGCCCACCCAGAAGGCGAACGAGCGGGCGTGGGACCTGGGCACCCTCGCGCGCGGGCAGTCCAAGATCGTGCGATATCAGTTGACCGGCGGGAAGCAGCAGGGCGGTGAACTGCTCACCACGTCGCACGCCACCAGCGAGGACGGCGGGGTTCCGGATACGGCGGAGGCGAAGACCCGCATCCTCGTACCGGACCTCGGCTTCACCCTGACCGGCCCGGCGACGGTCGAATCCCGCAAGCCGGCCAAGTACCTGGCCGTCGTCCGCAACAACGGCACCCTGCCCCTGACGAACGTCGTCGTCAGCATCCCCACGCCGGAGGACTGCGACCGGACGCAGGTGAGGAGCGACGCCCGCCTGTACCCCGACCGGGCCAGTTGGGTGATCCCCCGCATGGCCCCCGGCGAAACGTACGAGTACCACCTGTCGGTGGTGGCGAAGTCGTCCGGCAAACGGGTGGTGCGGGCCACCGCCCGCGACCAAAGCGGCGCGGTGAACGCCGAACGCGAAGCATCCACCCAGTTCCTGGGGCGGGCCGATCTGCACTGGCAACCGACCGTGCCGGCGATCTTGGCCGTCGGCAAGCGGGGGCAAGTCACCGTTGTCGTGCGGAACGACGGCGAGGAGACGGACAAAGGCGTGTCGCCGCGAATCGACATCCCCGACGGGTTGAAGGTGATCGAGGCGACGCCGGGGCCGCCGACGCAAATCCTGGCGAACGAGGTGGTATTCAACGCCGTCGAGATTCAGCCCGGCAAGACCGTGACGTTCACCGTCACGGTTGAACGGGCGCAACCGGGGCGGAAGCGCATCGGCCTGCGGTTGGAAGCCCCGTCCCTCGGCGACAGACCGCTCTTCAAGGATCAGACGGTGGAGTAGCAATTTCAAGACCTCACCCCCCGGCCCCCTCTCCGGGACGGAGAGGGGGCCGGGGGGTGAGGTCTTGAAAACCTCTTCGCACCCCCAAAGGACACCCCTACACTTCCGGCATGGAAACCGTTTCGCTTCCGTCCGGGCGGTCGTACCTGCTCGCGCGGCCGTCGGTCGGACAACCGCCGTGGCCGCTGGTGCTCATGCTGCACGGCACCGGCGGGTCGGCCGCGTTCGCCGCCGACGAGACCCGGCTGGTGCCGTTCGCCGCCGAGGCCGGGTTCGTCGTCGCGTTCCCCGACGGGTTGACGGCGAACCCCGCCGAGCCGCCCCGCTTCCTCACCAACCCGCGGCGGTGGAACGACGGTTCGACATCGCCCGGCGACCCGTTCCACGCCGATACCGACGACGTGAGCCACCTGGCCGATGTGGTCGCCGACGCGGTCGCGCGTGCCGGCGGCGACCCGCGCCGGGTGTACCTGACCGGCTTTTCCAACGGCGCGGCAATGGCCTTCCGGTTCGCCGCCGAGCGGAGCGACCTGCTGGCCGCCGTCGCCCCCGTCGCCGGCTATTGCCCCGCCTCCGTTCCCACCCCCGCCCGCCCGGTGCCCACGCTGTTCCTGCTGGGTGAAGCCGATTTACTCATCCCCATCGCGGGCGGCCCGGTGCGATCGCCGTGGGGGAATCGCGCCGTCACCCGCCCGCCCATCCGCGACACGATTACCCGCTGGGAGTCCCGCCTCGGCACGCCGTTTGAAGTCGTGACGGTGCCGGGGTTGGGCCACCACTGGCCGGGTGGGAAAGGGCAGTTCAACACGAGGATCGGGGGGCCGACCAGCGACGGACTGGACGCGAATCGGGAAATTTGGGCCTTCTTCCGCCGCCATCGGTTAGAGTGAAAGCCACACCAAGAGGAGGGGCCGTCATGCGGGTCGCGCTCGTCGGAATGTTGGCCGTGTCCTCCGCCGTGGCCGCGCCGGTGCCCAAGGATTTCAAGGCGAAGGGGGACGACAAGTCGCGGATCGTCGGCCGCTGGCAGCGGCTCCCGCCGAACGGCAACGACATCTGGGAGTTCTTCGCGGACGGCACCGCGCGGTTGCCCAGTCGGGGGCCGAACGAGCCGCCCATTCTCTTCACCCTCGACCCGACGGCGACCCCGAAAACGTTCCAGTGGAAGCCGACGTGGGGCACCTGGAACGGGGTCTACGAGCTAAATGGCGACGAGTTCCGCATCGCCGTCGTCAGCGGCAACGGCCCGCGCCCCACCGTCGCCCGTCCGGGCAACGGCCACGAGTTCTACGAGTTCCGCCGGATGAAATAGGTCTTTTTCGGGAAGGCGAGGCTCCCGCCGAGCCACCTTCCACCCACGCGGCTCGGCGGGAGCCTCGCCCTCCCAAAAAACTACAGTAAAATCGCCTTGGCGATCAGGAAGAAGATGGCGATGCCAGTCACGTCCACGAACGTGGCCACGAACGGGCCGGAGGCGACGGCGGGATCGCGGTTGAGTTTCTTGAAGATGAGCGGCAAGATCGCCCCGACGACGGTCCCCCACAGGCAAATCCCCAGCACCGACAGACCGATGACCACCCCCAACGCCCACCGGGGGATCGGCTCGCTTCGCACCTCGCTCCCGGCGGGGAACGTGTAAATCAAGTCGTCGCCCGCAGTCGCCGGCGCGGGCAGAGTCTCGTCCTCCGGCAACCGCACCCGGCTGAGTTTGTCCGTCGGCCGCGTCGTCTCGGTTCCGGCCGGGAGGGTGAAATCGCGCCTGTCGTCCGGGGCCAGCGGGGCGTTCGCGGGCACCCGCACGGTGAACGCCTGCTTCGCCTTCTGTGGCCCGCCGCGCGTGTCGGTGGGCGTGGCCGCCCCGCGGAAGAACGCGATGGCCCCCAGCGTGGTGCCGAGCGCGACCCCCATCAGCAATTCTCGGCGAAGAACCCGCTTCCAGTCCTTCAATTCGAATTCGCCCAGCGCCATCGACCGCGTGATGAGCGTCGCCGCCTGCGCCCCGGAGTTGCCACCGGTGCTGATGCAGAGCGGAATGAACAGGCTCAGCACCACCGCCGCGGCGATGGCGTCCTCGAAGTACGACATGACGCTGAACGTCGCCAGTTCGGCGACGAACAGCAGCGACAGCCAGAACGCCCGGCTCCGCCAGATCTTGCCGAACCCGGCGTCCAGGTAGTTCTCGCCAAGCGGGCTTACGCCGGCCTGCCGCTGCAAGTCCTCGGTCGCCTCTTCGGTGATCACGTCGATGGCGTCGTCGTGGGTGACGATGCCGAGCATCCCGCCGTGGTCGTCCAGCACCGGCACGGCGATGAAGTCGTACCGGGCCAGCAAGTCGGCCGCGACCTCCCGGTCGTCGGTGTACTTGAGGGCGACCAACTCCTCTTCCATCAGGTCTTTGAGCAGCGCGTGCCGGGGGGCGAGAATCAGCGTGCGAAGGGATATGGTGCCGAGCAACTTCCGGGGGGCGAGACCGCCGTCCGCCTGACGAGTTGCGTCGCCGAGGACGTAGATGTAGTAAATGGTCTCGCGGTCGGGGGCCTGCGCTCGCAGTTGGTCCACCGCTTC
>Ga0105047_10018261_pt1 | contig 10881 bp, 12 predicted proteins | sample MAT04_FD_78384 | JGI IMG/M metagenome (GOLD analysis project Ga0105047, IMG submission 78384) | Freshwater microbial communities from Lake Fryxell liftoff mats and glacier meltwater in Antarctica - MAT-04 (megahit assembly) | ecosystem: Environmental > Aquatic > Freshwater > Ice > Liftoff...
CACCGCGCTCGTCGCCCGCTTCGCGGAAATCGCGTGGGAATTTCCCGCCGCCCGCGAGCGCTTCCTCTTCGAGATCCCCAATGAGCGCGACAACCAGTACCATGCGGATCTGGTTTCAATAAAACAGCCCCACCGCATCGCCGAGCTGGCCAACATTTATCTCTCCGCCGCCGCCCGCATCCGGCAGGTCGCTCCCGGCGCACGCGTCGGCGGTCCCTCCGCGCTGAACTCCTACAACATGGATTTCCACGAGCAGTTCATCGCCCTGACCGCCCCGGCGCTCGATTTCTACTCAGTCCACCTTTACGTCAGCGGGGACAAAAAGGAGTCCGACTCCAGCATCCTCGCCCGCGCCGGATCAGCCTACGCGCCGGTGAAACAGATCAGGGAGATTCTTCGCAAGAACTCCAGCGGCCGCGAGATCCCGCTCTCCGTGGACGAATACAACATCGCATGGGGCTGGGAGGATAGGGAGCCGCGCATGACCAATTCCTTCGGCGCAGTGTGGGACGCGTGGTTCATGCTCACCGCCTTCGCCGCCGGTGCCGATTCCGCCGCCGCCTGGAACGAGAACGACGGGATCTACGGGAAATTCTCGCCCGATGCCAAACGCCGCCCGGCCTCCCATGTTTTCCACACGCTCAATACCACCTTCGCCGGATCCTGCGCGATCCTCGAGACCAACGAGCCGGAGCTGCTTCAGGCGCTTGTCACCCAGGATGGCAGCCATCTCCTCCTTGTCCACCGCGGCCTCCGCGACCGGACCATCACTCTCCCCGAAGGAGATTGGAAAGGCTGGATACTCAAGCAAGGCCTCGAAGCCCCCGCCGAAATCGCCGCGACCACCGAGACCTCGCTGCCCGGTGTTTCGGTGATCTATCTGGAAAGGTGAGCGGGGACAAGACGAGCCTCTCATCCCGCCCCCAGCCACGGAGCGATCAAGCGAGGGTCTGCGCTACGCTTGCCACTCGCCGGGCGGTGTTTGCGGAAAGCTTTTTCGGACAGGTGGGATGGCTGATCCCGGAGGGATCGCGAGCCAGTAGCCGGGGGCCGAGCGCAGCGACCGCCCCCGGAAACTTTGAACACGATTTCCGCACCCCGGCAGGGGTGCTAGCAACTCCGCTCAATCCAAAAATCTCTCCTCAAATACAACGCCTGACTTCTTCAGGAAATCGATGAGTTCATCCCGGAAGGATCGCTCCCGATGGGTGGTTTTGAGAGAAATGAGCAGATGGACATGGTCATCGACTCCTCCCACACCCAGCGGGACTCCGTCGAGGCCATGAACAGTTCCACCCGGATATTCATGAAGCCGGGGCAAAAGATCCTTCCGTGAAATCGGGCGGCGGTCTTTCGTGCTGAACACGACGTGGTAAAGGAGAGAGTAATATGTGCCTGCCATGGTTCCGAATTCTGCTTGGAAATGGCTCACAGGGCAGTCGGGGAATGCTGGCACCCCTTCCGGGGTGCGATATCTCGACACGAGGTTCCGGGGGCGGTCGCTGCGCTCGGCCCCCGGCTACTGGCTTGCGATCCCTGCCGGGATCAGAAGAAGTTTTTATCCCGAAGGGATTCCAGCGAGTAGCCGGGGGTCGAGCGATAGCGAACACCCCCGGATTCCGTCCGGTTGGATATCGCATCCCGGCAGGGATGCCAGCGACCTGCTTGCGATCCCTCCGGGATGATCCGCGCCACTGTTCACAGATCGAACTCCACGCCCGGCTCCGGGATGATGACTTCCACGCCGGGTAGGCGGGATTCCAGCTCGTTTTTGAACCAGGCCATCGCTCCGTCATCGCCGTGGACGAGGAAGATTTTCTTCGGCTTCACGCGGACGGCGTAGTCGGCGATGGCATCGCGGGTGGAGTGTCCGGAGAAATCGAAGACGCGGGTCTCGCAGTTGAGCTTCACCGGCGGGTAGGCGGGATCGAGCGTGATCATGTCGCCCTGTTTGGCGGCGCGGATTTTTCCTCCGGGCGTTTGGGAATCCGCGTAGCCGACGAAGAAGAGACCGTGCTTCTTGTTTTCCAAAACACCCTGCCGGGCGAAATTGTTGGAGACGGTTTTCTCCGACATCATGCCGCTGGAGAGCGCGTAGATGCAGCCGTTGTTGAAAGGGATGGGGCCGACCCGCTTCTTGTTTCCTCCGGCGAGTTCCATGTCGTTGAGGAACTTGAAGCCGCGGCGGTTGCGGCGGGAGACATCGGAGAACTTGTCGTAGATGGTGGTCATCTTGGTGCTGAGTCCGCCGATATAGACCGGCACTTTCGCGTTCACCAGACCCTCTTCCTTGAAGCGCTGGAGCATCGCGAGCACCTCCTGGGTCTTGCCCATCGCGAAGACCGGGATCAGCACCGAGCCGCCGCGTTTCAAGACTCCGTTGATGGCTTCCGCGAGCTCGTCCTCCTCCGCGCGGCGCGAGTAATCCGCCCGCCGCGCCTGCTCGCCACGGGTCGTTTCCACGATTAGGACATCGACTTCCTCCTCCGGGAAAATGGCACCCTTCTGGAGCGTGCTGTCCTCGAAGTTCACGTCCCCCGTATAAAAGACCTTTTTTCCCTCCGCCCGGAACATGACCCCGACCGAGCCCATGATGTGGCCCGCGTCGAAGAACTCGGCACGGACTTTTCCCCCCTCGTCCACGTCGAAGACACGCCCGACATCGCGGCGCTCGAAGATGCCCTTCATCCTGTCGAGCTCCGGGTGGCGGAAAAAGGGATACTCGGTGATGCCAAGCTCCGTGCGCTTGGACTCCATGACGTTGACAGAGTTGTGCAGCATCGCGCAGGCGAGTTCCGCGGTCTCCGGTGTGAGGAAAATCTTCGCATTCTTCTGCCGTTGCGCGCAGACGGGAAGGGTGCCGACATGATCGAGGTGGGAATGTGTCACGATAACGGCGTCCGCCGTATCATCGCCGATGAGATCGTAGCGCGGCTGGGCGGTGAGTCCCTCCTCCTTCGGGTGCATCCCCGCGTCCAGGATGATCCTCACCCCGCCGGAGTCCAGCACGTAGGAATTCGCTCCGATGCCAACGTCCCTGCAGATACTTTTGAAAACCATGTCTGCGCGCACCCTCACCAATCCGCCCCGCGCTGTCAACCCAGTCCGTTGACTGCATTACGGAGCGATGACCACCTGGCCGGCTTCGAGGCCGGCGGTGATTTCGGTTTCCTCGGCGGAGGAACGGCCACGGGTGACGGGGCGGTGCTCGGTTTTCCCATCGGCGAGCTTGACCTCGATGGTCCAGCCGCCCGGGCCGTATTCCAAGGCTTTGGTGGGCACGGCGATGGCTTTTTCCGCAGCGTAGGAGACTAGGTGGATCTCGACGGTCTCGCCCGGGGACGGCTTCGCGTTTTCCGGCCACTCCGGGGTGAAGGTGGCGCTGTGGGTGAGATCGGGATTGGGAGTGGGGCTGACGCTTTTCAGGGAAACGGGGATCACGATATCCGAGCGGCCGGGAAGGTGGGCGGTGCCTTTGGCCTCGGCGGAAAGTACCTGGGCGGTGGCTTGGTCAAGGAAAGCGTGGAGCGTCAGCTTCGCGGTGGCGGGGATGAAGGTGGCGATGGTGGTGCGGACTGGCGGCTTGCCCTCGGTGACCAGGGTTTTGATCATTTCCCCGGTGGTCCATTTCCCGTCCTCGATGGAGCCATGGTAGAAAAGACCGTCGGCAGGAGCCTTGATCTCGAAGAGGCCGCGGTCCTTCACCATCTCGGCGAGGGACTGCTTGTTCCTTACGAGGGAGGTTTTCAGGCCGGCGATCTCGAGTTTCTTGAGCTCGATGGAACGGGGCATGTCCTTGGTGGCCTTGTCGAGCTGGAGGGCGCTGTCATCGCGGCCCTGGGTGAGCTTCACCGCCTTGCGCGGGATGGCGACCTCCATGCTGCGCTTGTGGTTGAGCACTTCCATACGCAGGGCGAACTCGGCGGCTTCGACGCTGTCGCGCTGCTTCTCCAGAATGATCTCCTCGGTGTCCTCGGTGAGATCGTCCGCCTCGTACATCTGGAGGAGCTGCTTGAGTTCCTCCTGGTAGGAGGCGAGGATCTGCTCACTGCGCTTGAGATCGAAGCCGGCGGATTCCTCTTCCGACTTACGGCTGGTCGCGGTGAAATAGGCGAGCTCCTCGGCGGCTTCCTCGGCTCCCAGCTTGAGGCGGGCGAGCTCCTCGGGGACGGTTTTTTCCAAAGTGGCGAGGTCGAGTTCCGCTTGTGCCAGCGAGAGGGTCTCGGTGGAAATGGCGCGGCGTGTGTCGGCGAGGGCTTTGTCGATTTCCTCGGTGTCGAAGGTTAGGAGCGGCTGGTCCTTTTTCACGGAGCTGCCGTGATCCGCGATGGTGAGGATCTGGAAGTCGGTCCATTTTTCCGCGTCGATGCGGATGGGGACGCTCTGCTCCGGCAGGATGGTGGCGGGAAAGCTGTGCGCGGTGAAAAACGGTTTCATTTCCAAAGTGAGTTCTGCCGCATGGGTGGTGGCGGCGATGAGGACGGGAATGATTTTCTGAAAATGACGCATTGGATCGGGCTGGTAAGGAGGGGAATGAAGCATGGAGGGTGCATGGACTCAAGCTCCCCGTGATTTCCGCGCAAGCCAGATGGGAAGCAGGCGTGGCTTGCGGGCGTTCGGCACCGCGGGGATGAGATGCTCGACGACCTCATAGCCCTCGCGCTCGAGGTTGCGGGTGAGGTTGGGCATTTTCTGGGTGGAGGCGATGGTGATGAGACCACCGGGCTGGAGCGCCTCATAGGTGGCGGTGAGCCATTTCTTGTCGTTCACCAGAAGCTTGCCGCGTGAGCCGAGCGGGGCGGAATCAAGGTGCAGGAGGATGGCGTGGAGGCAACCGGAGTTTTTGTTGAGAGCGCCGGGGCCGGAATCCGGCTCGATGGTGACGCGTGGATCGGAGAGGGGGCTTTCCGGGAAAAACTCGCGGTTCCACTGGATCAGCTCGCTGCGGTTGTCCGCGACGGTATAGACGGCGCGCTTCTGCGGCAGCTCGGCGATGATGGATTCCAACATGTGGCCGAGGCCGATGCCGACTAGCCAGACGCGTGGCTGGCGGGCCGGACGGAAGGGCGCGGCGGCGAGCTTCGCCAGCTCTTCCTCGGCGGCACGGGTGGCGGGGCCGCAGATCTGCTGGCCGTGGACGAGAAGATAGTGGCGGCTGTCGTGCTCCTGGAGGGCGAGGGGGCTGCCATCCGGGAGGACGGTCTCTGCCAGATTAATTCTTGGTTTCATGTCGGCTTGCTGCTTGCTAGGTATCGGCAAATCTGTTAATCGACAACCACCATGTCAGAAGAAACGCCTACTCCAACCCCTGAATCGTACTCACCGGCAGCCGCAGCACCCGCTCCGGCTCCCGCATCCGCCTATACCAAAGAGCAGAAAGACAAGAAACTCATCGCGGGTCTTCTTGGAATTTTCCTCGGTGGTTTGGGAGTCCACAAGTTCTACCTCGGTTATACCAAGGAAGGAGTGATCCAGCTTGTCGTGACAATCGTCACCTGCGGATTCGCCAGCCTTGTCGGACTGATCGAGGGGATTCTCTACCTCACCAAGTCCGACGACGAGTTCGTCGCAACCTATGTCGTCGGCCGCAAGGGCTGGTTCTGAGTTCCGCACCGCATTTCAGGAAAAAAGAAAACCCCGGCCATTGAAGGCCGGGGTTTTCGGGTTTTTGAAGGTCTTCTACCAGGCGGTTTCCCGCCGAGGCATCAGAGGCTTCCTTTAAGAACGGAGGAAGGCTTGAAACCGACCGACTTGGAGGCGGCGATCTTAAGGGCTTCTCCGGTCTTCGGATTGCGACCGAGACGTGCGGCGCGTTTTTTGACCTCGAAGGTTCCAAATCCGATGATTTGGACTTTCTTGTCCTTCTTCACGCCTTTGGCGATGGAGGAGAGGACTGCGTCGAGGGCTTCTTCCGCGGAACGCTTGGTGGCGTCTGCTCCGAGGGCTTTCTGTATGGATTCTACTAATTCAGCTTTGTTCATGGCGAGAGCGTTTGTGCGATTCGCGGGAGAGGGATGCAAGATAAAAGCTGAGATTGTATGAAGGATTTTTTTCAAGCGAATCCTTGACTTTACGGGCGTTTCCAGCTTGTGCGCGGGTTTACGGGAGTCGATCTAACAGTTTCTTCCGGAATAGGGTTCGCGGAAATGGATCGACAGATGACTACGGCGGACATAGTAGGTAGAGAAAACCCCATGGACATGAAATTCCTTTTATCCGTATCCCTTCTTTTGATGGCTGCTTCCCAAGCGAGGCGGGCGGAGGACGAGGCCGGATGTGAAGGACGGTCCGGAAAACGACTACTGGGCCCATGTGGATTTCATCGTGGGGAAAGCGGAGGAACTCGGGCTTCACGTGGGTTTCCTGCCAACCTGGGGCGACAAGTGGAACAAGAGGTGGGGAGTGGGTCCGGAGATTTTCACGGAGCAAAGCGCGGCGGCCTACGGCAAGTGGCTGGGAACGCGCTACAAGGACAAGCCGGAACCTGCTGGAGTCGCGGCCGTCTCCGTGGAAAAGGTCAAAGCCTGGTGGTTCAATCCGCGCGATGGGAAGGCGACACCCATCGGCGAGTTTGCCGCTTCCGGCGTGCGCGAATCCCGCTCTCCGGACGCGAACGAAGCCCTCGACCGGGTGCTCGTCCTCGATGATGCCTCAAAAAATTTCCCTCCGCCCGGGTCGGCACCCTTTAAAAAGCGATAAAAGATAGCCCGGCAAAGCCTTGTGAACCGTCATTTCCTCACAAAAACAAAAGATTGTGAAATTTTTCACAAATAGAACTTGCGGTGAAATGCCCGGATCGCTATCACCCCGCGCCTAAACGTCTCCCGGACGATTCACACCATGCGTTTTCTTTGCACGACACTTCTACTCTGGATCTCCTGCCTCGCGATCGGCCTTTCCGCGCCCGATCTTGCCGAAGCGGAACCCGGTGCGGCGCATTCCACCGAGCACGCGGAGCATCATGAGCACGTCCTTCCGCTGGACGCGCAGAAGATCCACAAGAACATCCCTGTTACGAACTCGATGGTCATGGTCTGGCTCGCGGTCGGCCTCATCGTCCTGTTCTGCCGCGCCGCCACCGGGAAGATGAAGCTCGTTCCAACCGGCCTCCAGAATTTCGCGGAGTGGGCCGTCGAGTCCCTCTATATCTTCCTTGAAGGGCTGATGGGCGCGCACCTCACCCGCCGTACATTCTGGTTCTTCGGCTCCATCTTCTTCTTCATCCTGGTCAGCAACTACCTCGGCCTCATCCCCGGAGTCGGCACAATCGGCTGGAACCTGACCAACGGAGCGGGGGAAAATGTCGGCTTCCTCGGCTGGCTGCGTGGTGGTATGGCTGATATCAACATGACCGCCGCGATGGCCTTCACGTTCGCAATTCTTTGGATCTACTGGGCCGTCACGGAAAACGGTTTTGGCGGTGTTGCAAAACACATTTTCGCCCCGAAAGGCAGCTTCTCCGGCCCGATGCTGGCTATGATGATCCCCATCTTCCTCTTCGTCGGCGTGCTTGAAGTCGTCTCCATCGCGATCCGTCCGGTCGCGCTTTCCTTCCGTTTGTTCGGAAACATCTACGGCGGCGAGCAGACCATGGAGAAGCTGATGGACCTCATCCCGAAATCCATGCAGATCTTCCTATCCTGGATCCCGGCTTTCCCCTTCTATTTCATGGAGCTTCTCGTCGGCTTCGTCCAGGCGCTCGTCTTCACTCTGCTCTGCGCCATTTTCCTCAAACTCATCTGCGACCACGGAGACGAGCACAAGGCGCATCACTGAAAAAATTTCAGCAGGCTGACCATGGCAAGACCGTGGGGCCTGCGGAAAACCACAACACCAAACCACACACACAGAAAATATGGGAACAAAAGCATTCGCAGTCGCCCTCGCCGCCCTTGGAGGCGGTCTTGGCATCGGTATCCTCGGTTCGAAGGCAGCAGAAGCAACCGGTCGCAACCCGGGTGCCGCTACTCCGATCCTCGTGATCTCCATCATCCTTGCGGCACTTATCGAGGGTATCTTCATCCTCTCCGCATTCGCAGTGCCGTTCTAAGCATTCCGCCGCGCGCGTCCGATGGCGCGCGCGGCACCTTTCCTTTTCCTCTCCCTTTTTCCAAACGACTAACTTCCCGCCATGATTACCATCCTCGCACAAGCCGCCGAGCAACCGGGCGCGTTCGAAACGATCAAGCAGACCTTCGGTCTTCACACCCCGTTCTTCATCGCGCAGGTAATCAACTTTTTTCTCGTCGTCTGGGTCCTGAAGAAATTCGCGTTCGGACCCATCCAGGAAATCCTCAACCAACGCCGCACCCGTATCGAAGAGGGTGAGGAAAAACTCAAGCGCATCGAGAAGCAACTCGCCGAATCCGAGGCGACAACCGCCGCCGCCATCGCGAGGGCGAACGAAGACGCCCTCCGCCTGATCAGCGAGGCCAGGGCAGGCGCCGCCGCTTTCTCAGAGCAGAAATCCCAGGAGGCCATCGCCAACGCCCAGAATATCCTCGCGAAAGCCGAGGCCGCTGGCAACGCCGACCGCGAACGCATCTCCATCGAGCTTAAGCGCGAGTTCGGACGCCTCATCGCCGAAACGACCTCCCAGGTCACCGGCAAGGTTCTCAGCCCCTCGGACCAGCAGCGCATCAACGAAGAAGCCCTTGCCAAGGTCGGCAACTGATCCCTCCTTTCCCGTTTTCCCCAGATGAAAATTTCCAAAACCGCCGCCGCCGCCGCACGCCGATTTTTCGGCATGTGCCAGGTGAACGGACAGCTTGATGACGCGAAGCTGAGCGGCGTGGTCTCGAAACTCATCGCCGCCCAGCCGCGTGACTTCCGCGCCATCCTTGCCGCACTCCAGCGCCTCGCGCGCCTGGAGGCCCACCGCCGCAACGTCACCGTCGAGAGCGCGACCGAGCTCGACTTCGCCTCCCAGCAACGCGTCGCCACCGGCCTCGCCAAGGACTACGGCGACAAGCTCAATATCAAATACAGCATCAACCCCGCCCTCCTCGGCGGACTCCGCATCCAGGTTGGCGACGACGTCCTCGACGGCTCCGTCCAAGGCCGCCTCGACCGCCTTTCCAAAGCATTCTGATTTTTTCCCAAACCGAATTTCCCCAAACCTCCATCCATTCCCATGAGCAGCATCCTCCAGGACATCGAAGCACAAATCGCCGGCATCAGCTCGAGCGTCGAAAAAACCAATACCGGAACCGTCCGCAAAGTGGGTGACGGCGTCGCCATCGTCGAAGGACTTTCCGATGTCATGCTCAACGAGATGATCGAATTCGACGGCGGCGTGACCGGCATGGCCCTCAACCTTGAGGAAAGCGAAGTCGGCGTCGTCCTTCTTGGCGATTACGCGAAAGTCACCCAAGGCGCGGTCTGCCGCACCACCGGGAAACTCCTCTCCGTCCCTGTCGGCGAAGCCCTTCTCGGCCGCGTCGTCAACGCCCTCGGCGCACCGATCGACGGCAAAGGCGAGATCGCCCCATCCGCCTACTACCCGATGGAGAAAATCGCTCCGGGCATCATCAAACGGAAATCCGTTTCGGTCCCAGTCCAGACCGGGATCATGGCCATCGATGCCATGGTGCCGATCGGCCGCGGCCAACGGGAGCTCATCATCGGCGACCGCGCCACCGGCAAGTCCACCATCGCCGTCGATACCATCATCTCCCAGGCGCAGCAGAACAAAGCCGCCGAGCAAGGCAAGCTGCAGAACCACAAGCCGCTCTATTGCATCTACGTCGCCATCGGCCAGAAGCTCTCGAACGTCGCCCGGATCCAGAAGACCCTGGAAGACGCCGGCGCGATGGAATACACCACCATCGTCTCCGCTTCCGCATCGGACGCCGCCGCCATGCAGTTCCTCGCGCCATACGCCGGTTGCTCCATCGCGGAGTACCTCATGGACAAGGGTCAGGACTGCCTCATCGTCTTCGACGACCTTTCCAAGCACGCCGTCGCCTATCGTCAGGTGTCCCTGATTCTCCGCCGCCCATCCGGGCGCGAGGCCTATCCGGGTGACGTTTTCTACCTCCACTCCCGCCTTCTCGAGCGCTCCGCGCGTCTCTCCGAGGCAGCGGGTGGCGGCTCGCTCACCGCGCTTCCCATCATTGAAACGCAAGCCGGCGACGTTTCCGCATATATCCCGACCAACGTGATCTCCATCACCGACGGCCAGATCTACCTGGAAACCGACCTCTTCTACCAAGGTGTCCGCCCCGCGATCTCCGTCGGCCTCTCCGTCTCCCGTGTCGGCTCCGCCGCCCAGACGAAGACCATCAAATCCGTCGCTGGAACCACGAAGCTCGATCTCGCCCAGTATCGCGAGCTCCAGGCCTTCGCCCAGTTCGGCTCCGATCTCGATGCCTCCACCAAGAAGAAACTCGAGCGCGGTGCCCGCATCGTGGAGCTTTTCAAACAGAACCAGTATTCCCCGCTCGCGATGGAGATGGAGGCCATCTATCTCTTCGCCATGCAGAACGGCTACTTCGATGACGTGGCTGTGAAAGACATCGGCCGCTGCCAGGACGCGATGGGCGAGTTCTTCAACACCCGCAAGGGCGAGCTGCTCGACAGGATCCGCAACGAGAAGCCGGATTTGAAAAAGGACGCCGCGATGGTCGATGCGGTCAAACAGGGTATCGACGACTTCAAGAAGTCCTTTAAATAGATTTTCGTTAGAAGTTATTGGTTAGAAGTTAAAAGGCTCCGATTCGTGACTCTTCCCAAATAACCAATAACAAATAACCTCTAACATTTTCCAAAGGAAAAAAGAATGGCCAACCTCCGAGACATCCGCCGCCGAATCAAATCGGTCAAGAACACCGCCCAGATCACCCGGGCGATGCAGCTTGTCGCGGCCGCGAAGATGAAGAA
>Ga0105047_10018262_pt1 | contig 10880 bp, 6 predicted proteins | sample MAT04_FD_78384 | JGI IMG/M metagenome (GOLD analysis project Ga0105047, IMG submission 78384) | Freshwater microbial communities from Lake Fryxell liftoff mats and glacier meltwater in Antarctica - MAT-04 (megahit assembly) | ecosystem: Environmental > Aquatic > Freshwater > Ice > Liftoff...
GGGTTCAATAATTTATCCAGACTCTCGGACGATTGCTGGCTGAATTTCACGGAGCTGTCGACGAGCAGTTTGTTGGAAATCGCCTCGAAATCCTTGCTGAATTTTTGCTGGAGCAGCTCGATTTGCTGACGCTCGGTGTCGAGTCGTTCGCTGAGAAACTTGATCCGTTCGGCCATCTCCGCCTCTCGCGTCCGGAACGCGTTCAGCTCCGTTTGCTGTTCGACTCGCTGTTTTTCCCGGACCTCACGGTCGGTGCGAACCTCGGCGAGCGCCTGGCGCGTGGCATCGAGCTGAGCCTGCGCGGTGGCGAGCTCCTGAGCGGTTTGGGTTTGTTGGCCGCGGACCGTGGCCAGCTCCTTTTCAAACCGCGCGTGGGCGGCGGCGGCGGTCTCGGTCATTTGAGTTTGCAGCTGGCGGAATTCGGCCAGCGCCATTTCGGCGGAATCGCGTTTTGACTCGGCGGAAGCCCGCGTCCCGGTGACATCGTTGAGCGTGTGGCGCAGTTCAATCAATTCGGTTTCGCCTGCCTGCACCTGGGCCCGCAGTTCTCCTTCGATGCGAGTATCGTGGGGTGCGGGCCGCAGCGATTTGGCCAGCCAGCCAATCAGTGCGCCAACGACAAGACCGATTAAGACATAGACGAGGGGATGCATAGAGCGTCGTGAGAGCGATGAGAAGAAACGACAAAGGACCCAGCGCGGAACGGTCGCAACTAAATGAAATGCCAACCGACCTTTCCGGATTTCATTTGTAGCTACGAGCACCAGCGAGTGGATTTTTCGGGGTTTCCCCCACCGTAGCTACGAGCACCAGCGAGCCGGTCCGAATTCCCACTCCCCCGTTTCAAACGCCGCGCGCTGGGGACTTATTTGATCTGCCAGGCGAATTCCGCGCCGGATTCTCCGGGCGCTCTATCCACCACAATGTCGAAGCTCGTGGCGGTCGGCCGCGTGATCCAAAATTTGGTCGCGTGACCCAGGTCGTTGGTCGCAGTGACGGCGATATCGGCCAGGCGTGGGGTGACATTCAGACCATGCGCAACGGTGACGGCACGTTCCGAACTGTTGACGCGCGCCGAGCCACTGTTCTCCGTTCGATAACCGTCGTTGTGGGAGACGAAGACTTTTCCGCGGCACTCCTCGGCAATCTCAACCCCCTGCATGTCTCCGCGAAAGCTGTTTCCGTTCAAGTGTACATTCTCGACCTCACCGATCACGCGAATGCCGGTTTTGCAGCCGACGAACAGCACATTTTGGATACGTACATCCTTGACGGCTGGCGTGCGGTAATCCTTTGACGTGCGTTTGATGATCAAGCCGACATCGATCAGCGGCCTCTCCCGATCGCCGATGACGCCGCCGTTCAGGAGAAAATCCGTCGCTGAAATACTCACGGTCCCCTTCGCGATGAGCCCAGTGATAACATTGCCGCGCCCGGTGAATTGCACGGCGCCCTTGCCTCCGCTAACGTCTCCCGTGGAGGTGCAATGGTCGGCCCGGATGAGGAGGTTGATCCCGTTATCCGTGCAAATATTGCCGGCGAGGGAGATTCCCTCCTGAAACGCATTGACGCAAATGCCCATGCGCTTGTTACCCGAGCAGATATTGCCCTGTACGACGCAGTGGCGGTTGAAGATATATAAAATAATCCCGTCCTCCCACTCGGAGTTGATACAGATGTTGCCCACGATCCGGCAGCGCTCACTCCCGCGCAGAAGAATGTTCTTATCATGCGCGCCCATCGAGGTCACGTTCGTCACCACGCTTTCGACCACGCCAAACAGGCTGATGTTATGGAGAATGGCATCGCGAACGGTAATGCCCTCAATCGTGATGTTGGCGATGGTGCCCAGTCGATTGGCGTGAACGGTGATGCCGCATCCCGCGCGGGTTTCCTCCGACGGATGATCCATTCTGCCGGGGGCGAAATTGAACTGCCGCGCCTTGTTCCCGTCGATGGTGCCCTTGCCGTGAATGCGAATGTTGGACTTGTCTTCGATGAGAATGGCCGAGGACTGAGTCGCTATCTGGGCCTTAGCGGCGACACGATAGGCTTTCTTGAAATCGCGGCCCAGCACGAGCGAGTTGCCCTCGATCGCCACGATTCGGCCGCATTCACCGGCCTCGCGGCGCACCTTCGGGCCGCCGCCTTGGATCGGGAGGCTTTCGTCGCCGAGGGAAACCCACTGACCCACATAGAAACGGCTGGCGTCGGGCACTTTAACCCGCGGTTGCCCAATGACCACGTCGGTGGTCAGAGTCTGGATATGGGCATCCGCTAGCTTGAGCGTGCCAGTGAGTTCCACCTCCTGATTTGCGGAAGGTTCGAGGGCGTTCGTAATGAGAAACGTGCCTTCCGGGATGACGACCTTGCGGCCCGTATCAAGTGCGGCCTGGATGGCACGAGTGTCATCCGTCTGGCCGTCGCCCACCGCGCCGAACTCCCGGACCGATACGCCGGCCAGAAGCGCTCCAGGAGTAGCCGCCGTAGTGAGGGTGGTCGCGGCGGCTGCGAACAGTCCCGCCACGATGATGACGAGGATGGAAAAGCGGAAAGAGGCCGAGACGATATTATACATAAAGAGAGCTCAGACTGTATGAAGAGTACAGAGGCGTCCCGCTGACGCCCCAATGCGTCTGAAACTCGCGCCCGCCTGGCTCCAGCCGGCTTTTGCGACTAGAACCAGAATCCATGCGCGCGAAACCTCGATGACCTGATCAAAACGAGCCGCGGAGGCCAGCGGTCAATATAACGCCGAAATTCTGAGTCGAGTAGCGTTGCGCGTAGTCAGGTGTTTCTGCGCCCCACATGGCGTGATGGATCGGAGTGCCGAAGATATTCTTTCCGTTCAAGAAGACGAAAACCGATTTCCGGACTTGTATATCGAGGCTGGCGTCGAGGGTCGGCCCGGCTGGTTTCAAATAATAGAAGCCGTCGGGGCCGCGGGTGGGCTGCGGGCTGGCTTTCAACCAACCGCGATAATTCCAGTTGGCGCGGAAGGTAAAGGGCTTCTTGTTCACGGTAAAACCCCAGTTAGCGCTCAGCGGAAGGAAATAACCAAAATCCGACAGATTGCTCTTGGACGTCACCTTCAGCTTGGTGCCGTTCACGAAAACCTTGAAGTAACGTCCCCATCCGCCCAAAGGCTCCAGCGACTGGTTGATGCTGAACTCCGCACCGGTAATACGGGCATCGCCGGCGTTGATCTTCGTCGTGATCAACCAGTTTTCGTATCGCGAGTCGAAGCCTAGCAACGCCAGGTCGGCGGGCGTCGCCACCCTCGAAAAGGTACCGAAGAAATCCGTGATGTCCTTTTGGTACACTCCGGCGCTGAAGACACCGCCCTGCTTGGTATAATACTCCGCCGACAGGTCGAAGTTGTCGGCATACCATGGCTTGAGGCCGGGGTTGCTCGTGGTGAGTGTTCCCTGGATCTGGCTGGGATCGGAAACGTCCGCTTCGTTTGTCACCGTGTTGGCGATGATATTGGTGAAGTCGGGCCGGCCATAGGACTTGGCGTAGGAAGCGCGCACGATCAGGTTGTCCATCGCATTGTAGCGAAAATGGAGGCTGGGAAAATAACCGTGCCGCGAACGGCTCGCGTAGTTGCCGCGCTGCGTATAGATTACCCGCATTTCCTCAATCGAACCCGCGAGTCCGGCCTCGACCTTGCGGACGCGCGCGCCGGCGGCGTTGTGGGCAAAGCTGCCATCCGCGTTCCGCTGGAACACCGCGCTGGGATCCTGCAGCGCGCTCAAACCCTGGTTGTCCGTCTTTTCAAAGCGCACGCCGGTGAGGATGTTCAAGCGATCGTGGAAGAAGCGCGTCTCTCCCTGAATATAGGCGGCGGTCACGGCTTCCCTGATATGGAACGAGTTTACCCGCTCCGCCTGCTCCGAGGCCAGGACCTGCGCCGGGGTCTGGAAGAACAGGTCTGGATTCGCCTGATACGCGCGATAGGCGACCAAGGGTGAGACCATCGGTGCAAGTTTTTCACCCTGGTTATAGTACAAGCCAGGGTTGTTATAGACTTCAGCCCGGAAGATCTTGGGCACGTAGGGGGCCGCTGACGTATCGCCATTGGGCGGACGATAGGTGTACCCAAAAGACTGACGCTGGCTGTCCCGATCCTGCTCCTGAAACAGGCCGCCAATCTGCAGGGAAAAGGGAAACCGCCATTGATCGAATTGCCGGCGGAGATCCAGATTGTACGCTTTGACTTCATCGCGGACATCCCGCGGAGCCAGCGCTGCGGCTGTCACCGCGTAGTTGTTGATATCGTAGATGTCGACTTCCTGGTTCGCATTGTCGAAAGCGCGGATCGTCATGCTATCCGGCCCGATGTCCGTGAACGACACCCGCACGGGCGCCTTCATTCCAACGGTGAGGCTGTTGAAGTAGCCGTGCTTTTCCTGCCGGAGTGATTTGCGAGCGGCGGAGCGGCTGACATTGGCGTCGAGCTTCCATTTACCGTCGTTGAATTTGTAGCTGAGGTTCCCGCCGGTGGAGGCGCCCTGGGTTCCCTGTAAGGTGCTGGGGATGGTCGCGGAGCCGCGGCCCGTGGCCCCATGGGTGAAATCGGGTCCGTAGCTGAAGGGCGCGCCGCCGGCCACGGTGGGGGTGGGATTTGCGCCCGCGTTTTGCGCAAACTGGATGTTGGCACTCGCCGCCGTGTTGTAGCTCGTCTGGATGCCCGCCGACAGCACGCGGTGCGGCGTGATGCGCCAGTCGGCCTTGACGCTGATCGAATCCCGCTGCGTCGTGTTCAGCGACGGACCGCGATTGATAATATCGCCCAGGAATGGTTTGGCGAACGATGTGCCCGTGTTGGCGGCCGTCGCGTTGTAGTTGCGGAAGAATGCATGGCTGGCCGTCAGAAATTGCGTGTGCAGCCCGGAAACGACGAAACCGAAGTTTTTCGTGACGGGATTAGTATAGTTGAAATCGAAACCGGGATAGAGCTTGTAAGTCCTTTCCTCCAACGTGTCGGGCGTCTTTTTCAGCGAGAAGAACTGGTCGTTGGTCGTGAAATTGACCCGGTAGCGAAACTCCGCGCGATTGCTTTCAAACGCGGTTTTGCTGATGAGGTTCACGGTCCCGGCCATGGAGTCGGCCCGCGTGGACGGCAGAGGGGATTTGATGACCTCAACGCGCGAAACATTGCTGATGCTGATGTTGCTGACGTCTGCCGTGCGCGTGTCGCCGCCGGTGTTGGCACTGGCGAACTGCGCACCATCGGTGGTGAACACCGTGAGGTTGGCGGGCAAACCGCGGAGCGAGAGATTATTTACTTCCGAGCCACCCCCGTCGGTCGGAAGCACGCCGGGCAGGAATTTCATGAACTCGCCGATGTTGCCGCCGGTGATGTCGCCAAAGGCCTCGGTTGAAACGACGTCCTTGGGATTGCTCGCGAACCTCCGCTCGTTGATGGCAATGGCGGCCGCGTCGGTCTCCAAAGCAGTCGAGACCACAAAGGAGTCCAACATGACGGCGTCGCCGTTCTTCCCATAACGCGTCGCGCTGGTGAGACCGACATCCTGGGCGACACTTCTCCCTGCGCTCACGCTTACGGAGAGCGTCTGGAGATCCAATCCCGTGTAGAAAACCTCCAGGGCGGCTGGTCCGCTCGGGACGTCGACCAGATGGAAGCTGCCCGATTCATCGGTGAGCGCAACCACGCCCGTTTCCTTGACCGTCACGCGCGCATTATTCAAGTAGCGTCCCGTGACCACGTTTTGGACCCGGCCGCTGATGCTGCCGGAGTTTTGACGGACGGCGGGAGTGGCCGGTCCATCAGCAGCGCGCACCGGGAGCGCTGACGTCACGGCGAGGTAGCCGCCGAGGAGCAAAATGAAAGGTCGGTATTTCATAGGTCGTAAAGTTCGCCGTCTCTGAAAGCCGAAGGGGTGATAGCGCGGGTACCCTTCCATAAAAAAGACTTCGCATGGCCAGCACAATGGCCATGGTGTGGTCATGGCGCATATCCACTTTTACCCGGCGTTTTTCGCGCGTCCATCGCTGGACACTGCGTTGAATCCGGGTCGCCGATCTGCACCCACCACTCCCTGGTGAATCCTGACGGCAGATGAAAAATCTAATCGCGGCACCCCGTTTGTCCGAGCCCCTGAATCGGCAAACGCTTTCGGCGCAAGTGGCTGCCTTGATGCGCAGTGCCATCCAGCAGCGAACCTGGATCGACTACCTCCCGAGTGAGCGCCGGCTGTGCGAGTATTTCGAGGTCAGCCGCCCGACCGTTCGTTCCGCGCTGCAAGGGTTGGCGCGTGAAGGCCTGGTGGAGATCCACCACGGCCGTCGAAATCGCATCCTGGGACGCACGGCCAAAGAATCCGTCAGGCAAAACCGGTTCGTCGGGATCGTGACCCAGGTCCTTGCCTCACAATCCAGCGCTACGAGTCAACAGGTCATCACCGAATTCCGGGCGGCTCTCGCCCTGAAAGGTTTTGCGACTGAAATTTTCATTTGTCCGCCCCGTATCAAACGCGGGGGTTTTCGCTTGCTGGAAAATTTTGTACGGCAAAATCGCGCGGCCTGCTGCGTTTTGGTCAGCGTGAGCGAGGAAGTTCAGCTGTGGTTCGCCCGGCATGGCGTTCCGGCGCTGGTCCTCGGATCCTGTCACAAAGCCGTACGCCTGCCCTCGCTCGATGTGGACTATCGATCCGTTTGCCGCCACGCGGCGGGAATTTTTCTCGGGAAGGGCCACCGCCATCTTGCCCTGGTGGTCAAGCACTCCGGTCTGGCCGGGGATTTGGCCAGTGAAGAGGGTTTCAACGAAGCGGTGAAATCGCACGCCGGCGCCGACGTACGCGCAAAAATCATCCGGCACCAAGGCAACGCTCAAAGTATCACGGCGTGCCTCGAACCCCTTTTCGAATCCGCCCATCCGCCGACGGCGCTCTTGGTGGCGCAACCGCGCGATGTCTTCGCGGTCATCATCTATTTGTTGCGCTGCGGGCGGGCCGTGCCTGACGCGGTCTCACTGATCGCACGTGACCAGGACCATTTATTCGACGCCGTAACGCCGGCGGTGGCGCACTATCGTTTCGATGGCAGCGCTTATATGGAACGTCTGACGCGCCTGGCGTCCAAGTTGATCAGCACGGGTTATCTGTCACCTCAACCCACACTCTTCACGCCGAAGTTCTTCGCGGGTGGCACCGTGAAACCGCGGAAACTAGCCGCTCTTTAGATACGCTCCCTCCCCGTTTCATTCGCAGTGGGTCCGATCATGCGGCTTGGGCAAAGAAGTTTATGCGTCTCCCTTGACCCCGGTGCTGAATCAGCGTCCGAGTCAGGGGATGAGGCACGGCCGAGAAAGGGTGGGACTGGCAGCCTATGTTTATAGCCTGCTGCCGGGCGGGGCGGACACGGACGACGTTTTGCAGGAGGCGAAAATCGTCATGTGGAAACAGTTTGGGCGCTTCGAGGCGGGCACGAATTTTCGGGCGTGGGCGCGGACAATTGCGTTGCACCTGGTGCTTAATTACCGGCGTTCGGACGAGTGGGACCGGCAGGCGGAGGAGTTGAAATTTTGCCTGCGGAAACTGCCCGAGGCCCATCGCGCGATCGTGGTGTGGCGCTACTATGAGGATTGTGACGTGGAGGAAATCGCGGGGAAGAGCGATCGGTCGGTCGAGGCGGTATATCGGTTGTTGAGCCGACGGCAGTTCATCGCATTCAAAATCTCCAGCCGCGTCGGCGCCTCCAGCGTGACCATCGCCCCACTATCAAATTTCAACGTCGCGACGCCCTCCACCAGCGCGAGGGTGCCGGGCCCCAGTTTCGAATTTTCCAGGGTAGGCAGAGTCGAACCCGCCCATTTCGTGTTCTGCGCCTGCACGAGCGTCGCGACCGTCCGCGGACGCGCCATCTCCCGGGCCCTCGACATCACAAACCCCAATGCCACCGCCGCGGCCAATGCCGCCAGCCACCCACTCCAGAAACTCATTCCGCGCTTCCTCGTCAGCGCCCCCCCGCGCCCCTCTTCTGTCGTCACCTGCAGCATCTCCCGCCCGGCCGGTTCCTCCGGCGCTCCGAGCAACAACGGCAAACGCTCCCCTTCCGCGCGCAACAGCCCGTGCATCCACACGCGCTCCGCATACGCCGCGCGTAACGCCGGATCGCTCACGACTGCCCTCTTAAAAGCCTCGCTCTCCCCGGTGGACAACAAGCCTTCGATCATCCGCTGGATCCGGTCGTCCTGGTCATCGCGCCCGTCGTGCTCGTTTTCCGCCGATTTATATTCCGGTTTCATCGCACACCCTCCGCTGACGGCGCTGCCGACTTGCCCGGCCTCGTCAAGAATCACGACGGAGTGAGGCGCAAACTGGTTCGTGGAGAGCGCGTGCGCTAGGGTCTGCGCGCGCATCCCGGCACTTTCCAAATCTAGGACTTGCTGGCGTTGCGGAGCGAGCACCAGCACCGGCCTGTCGGTTGAAGCAATGGCCCGCTCGATTTCCTTCAACGTGTGCGTCTTGCCGGTGCCCGCGCCGCCGCGAAACAGCGTCACGAAATCATGACTTTTCAAAATCTTTTGGGCTGCATGAACCTGCTCGGCAGAAAGGCCGGGCTCCGGTTTGTAGTCGCGACACAAATCGAAAAACGTGTTCGCGCCGGTCTGCACGGCGCGGCCAATCTGGTCTTCGCAACCAGCCAGCTCCCGAGAGGCGAGCTTATGCGGCGCGCCGTTGAAGCGGCAATAATCTCGCTCCGCAATGGCGCGGTCTAGGTCGGCGAGATCGAAATTTTCGCCGCGACCTCGCGCGAGCGCCGCTGACTTCAGTTCATAATCGTTCACCACTGACCGACGTGCGAACAGATGTTCGTCGGCCCAGCCCACCGTCGCGCGAACGTCGGCCGTCTGCGTCTGATGCTCGGCAGGTCGGCGCAAATTCTCGATGGCCCGGTGGTCCTCATCTGCCATCTGCTTTTTCCAATACGAACGCAGTTCGTCCGCCTTGGAGTTTTTCATTTTCCGGCGACGATGCTCGTGCGCAATGCGCGTCCGGAGTTCACCCATGTCCCCATCGCGTGACGCACCGCGCGATCGTGCACCGCGATTAGCCGGCTGTCCTCGCAGAGCGCGACAATCGAAACGCTCTTCGGCGGACTGATGGTGAAGTCGTAAAAAATCCGACGGTTCGCCGTGATTTTCCCATTTTCGCTACGCACCGTATTCAACCGTTGCGTCAGCCGATTGCCGGTCTGCGGATTCCTTCCTTCGCACAGGGCGAGAAAATCTTTCTCCGAGACAACGGAAGTGAGCCCGAGTTTTTTGGCCGCCTCGCCGATCCAGTCGCCGAACACGGCTTGGCCTTCAGAATAGTAATCGCCGACGCAAAGGTGCTCGCGAAAATATTCGCGCGCGTTCTGTAAATTCAACTGTGGTTTTGGTCTCAACATAGTGCCCCTCTAACTAAGCGCCGGTTTCCCCGGCGAAATTCGGTGCGACGATTCCCGCGTTTGGATCGCGGTGATTTCTACCACCAGACACGCGCTCTGGACTGAAATCACGCCCGCTCTTCTCCCGGAAATACGGTAGTCGCGTAAGTGTGCATCGACCTCGATCCCCAGCGCGAAACGCAGACGCGTTTCTTTTTCAGGTAGACGCATTACCCCTTGCGAGAAATCGCAACGGTTTGCCGGATCGGATACTCATCGGTGAACGTTGATGAACACGTCGGGAGTTCGCCTCGTTTCGCACTTACGAAAGTCCGACGGCAACGAAATGACGCGGTCAACCGCTGCGCTCTGCCCGCATCACCTCGTTGAAATCGCGGAAAGGTCGCATGGCTCACGGGACGCCGTGCGCTGCGCCTCCGGCCCGCCGACCCGTGGGCAAGCTCGGCACGCGCAGACGCGCGTTGCGGCGGCTCGGCTTCGCCTCGGGGGTAGCCGCCGCAAAGAAGCGGGGCGCTCGCCGCCGCCGCCGCCCCCGCACCCCCGGCTCGGGGCAACTAATAAGAAAGCAATCGGTGCGCGGCCGTTGGCGCGCCGGCCGCTTGAGCGCGTCGCGCCATCTTTGGGCAAATGCAGGCAGGCGCGCGACACACGTCGTGCAACGAGGTCCGATAACGTGATGGCACGCGCGCTCAACATTCCTGCCCATACCGGCTCCCGCGAAAACAGGGCCGGCGCTAGGGTCCCTGTGACTCATCCCGCCGGGCCACGCCGCCATCAACCGATCTGGCGAGCTCTGCGACCGATGGGGCACCCCGTTCTTTTCCACGCCGAGTCCGGCACCCGCATGGGCATCCCCTCCGCCGGGCCCGACAAGAAAATGTGGACCGCCGACGATATCGTGCTGACTCCGTAGGTGGGCATCTGTTTCAAGGTCGTTACACAAGTTTGATCGGTGATTCCGATGCCGGCTTGGGGGCCTTGGGCCAGCCGCAAGGTGGCGGCTGAGTCCCGCCGACCAGATCGCGGAGCGCTGAATAAACTCAATACCCCAATCCCCAAACCTGACCCGTTCGTCTGGCCGGCGCCCTTCGGTTCGACGCTGTGCCGCCTCCGTCCGCGTTTACGTTTCGCGCAAAATTAACCTGTAGCGCCCTGACCCCGAAAGCCTCGTCGCTCGTTCGGGGGCGCCCGGCCGAATTTAGGTCCGGGTGGCTGCCAATACGCAAAGCCGCGCGGCCTCAAGGGCGCCGCGCCAGCATAATTTCGGTGGCCACACTCCACCCGAGCTGACGAAGCCGCGGCAAGTGCTTCTGGATCCGGGCCTCCGCAACTGGCCGGTCGTGGTGGATGGCCAGCGCCGCGTCGAGCAGCCTGCCACTGTCCGCGGGGTCATCAATATCGAAGGTCCAATCGCTGAGACCTAGTTCCTCCAGCATCCAGACCTTCCTTCCGTTCTCGAC
>Ga0105047_10018264_pt1 | contig 10878 bp, 7 predicted proteins | sample MAT04_FD_78384 | JGI IMG/M metagenome (GOLD analysis project Ga0105047, IMG submission 78384) | Freshwater microbial communities from Lake Fryxell liftoff mats and glacier meltwater in Antarctica - MAT-04 (megahit assembly) | ecosystem: Environmental > Aquatic > Freshwater > Ice > Liftoff...
CCACGCGAACGCCGAGGACGTTGCGCTCGGTGGCGTTCTCGTCGTCGTCGCTGCCGCGACGGTGGGCGGCCGCGCCGGGGCCGGACTTGGGGCTGCGGAAGCTCAGCGCCACCCGCACGACCGAGCCGTCGGTCGCCTTCTCCACGTCCGCGAGCTTGCGCCGCACATCGCCGGCCGGGGTGCTGCTCCACTCGAGCGGCGAGCCCTTCCACGAGTCGTCGAGCGCCATGCGGTCGCCCATGACCATGCCGACGGCGCCGCCGGCCTTATCGACGATGACGCAGTACGAGGGGGCGGTGCCGAACTTGCGCCCGTCCTCGCCTAGCGCCACGCCGGCTGGCGCGCCTGCCGCCGTCGCGGTCCAGACGCCGTCCTCCTGCGAGTACGTGACGGCGAGGTACGGCCCCTTGCGCGCTCTGTCGAACGCCAGCGGCTTGGCCGACTTCAGCGGCTCGTCGAGCGTGAGGATCGCCCCGGGCTGGCCGGCCGCGAGCGACGACAGGGTCGCCTTCACAAGCTGCCCGCCCGCGCGGACGTGGACGGCCTTGATGAACCGTGGGTGGACGAGGTAGTCGGGCGCGATGACCTGGGTTGGCGAGAGCACGAACCCGGGCAGCTCGACGGGGCGCTCTTCGGCGATTGCCTCGTCGGTGTCGGTCCCGTGCGCCTGGCCGCAGAGCGGGCAGCGCTGCGACCACCCGCCGCCGGTGGGCGTTGCGCCCTTGTCGAACTGGAGCGTGTACTCGACGCGCACGAGCGACGGCATCACCGCCTCGAGCACGGCCAATTGCTCCGTCGCCGACGCGCGCTGCGTGGCGGCCGGCGCCTTCTCGTCCGCCCGCGCGCCCAGCGCGACTGCCAACAGCCCGACGACGATGCCCAGTGTGTGTTTCATGAATGGCCCCGAACTGGAAAGGAGGCGGCGGGGGATCTCAAATCTCAAATTTGAAATCTCAGATTTCAAATTTGAGATCTTTTGTCTCCGGCCGCCAATCGAAACTCAAGAATCAAAACTCAAAAATCCCACCGTCATTCCCGCCCGTAATCCCGCGAGAAATCCAGCACCACCTGATTCATTCGCCCGTTTCGCAGCACGCTCAGGACGGCCCGGTGCTTGCGCGCAACGTTATCGACGGCCGCCCGGTGGGCGGCCTTGACGTCGTCCAGGGAGCCGACGTCCTTGCCGTCAACCTTGACGATGATGTCCTGCTGCTGCAGGCCGCTGGTGGCGGCGTTGCCGGGCGACTTGATGCCGAAGACGAACACGCCCTTCTCGCGATGGAAGTAGAGCTCGGGGTTGTCGAACTGGTTGATCGACTTCACGGTGAAGTCCCACCGCGGCAGGTCCAGCTCCTCGCCCTCGACCCGGCCCTTCTCGCGCGGCGTCAGGGTGACCGTGAGCGTCTTGCCGTCGCGCAGCAACTCGAACTTGGCCGGCTCGCCCTTGGGCAGCAGGCCCAGCAGCCGGCGGATGCCCGGCAGGTCTTCCTCGGTCAGGCCGTTGATCGCGACGCCGTTCGCCTTCATCACCCGGTCGCGCGCCTGGATGCCGGCCCGGCGGGCGGGGCTTTCGAGGTCGGTGTCGCCGATCATGACCCCCTCGGTCCCGTCGAACATGATGTTGCGGTTGAAGTCCTTCAGCGGCTGGAGCTGCAGGCCGGTCCAGCTCCAGTTCACCCGGCCGTGCTGGCGGATCTGCGGGATGATCTCCCGCAGCGTCTCGCCGGGGATCGCGAAGCCCAGATCGCCGCCGCCCGATGTCCCGCGCGTGTTGATGCCGATCACCCGGCCGTCCGTGTTCACCAGCGGCCCGCCCGAGTTGCCCGGGCTGATCGACGCATCTGTCTGGAGCCAGAGGCTGTAATCGCCCGCGCCCGGCAGGTAGCGGCGCGTGCAGGAGATGATGCCGATCGACACCGACCGGCTCAGCCCCCACGGCGCGCCCATGGCCATGACGAAGTCGCCCTCGGTCAGCTTGGTCGAGTCGCCCAGCTCCGCGAACGGCAGCGGCTTGGCGTCGGGGGGCATCTTGAGCTGCACGAGGGCGACGTCGGTGTCCTTGTCGGTGCCGATGACCTTCGCCTCGTACGCCTGCCCGTCGAAGAGCAGGCACCGCACCTCGACCGCCTTGTCCACCACGTGCCAGTTGGTGAGCAACTCGCCCTTGGGGGAGATCAGCACGCCCGAGCCGGAGACGTCCTGCGTGACCTTCTGGCCGCCCTCGAAGCTCTCGTGGACGCACTTGATGAAAACGACGGCCGGGAAGACCTTGTTCTTGGCCTTGGCGATCACCTCGCGGAAGTCGAGCTTCTCAAGGCCTTTCACGTCGGTGCCGCCATCGGCGCCCGGGACCGCCAGAGGCGAGGCGCGCGTGGTGGCCGGGGGCGGCGCGCCTCGGGAGACCGTTGCGGCGCACAGCACCGCCAACACCATCGCGGGCCAAAGCCAGAGCCGTCGCGTCATCGAAAGCGCTCCCTTCGGGGCAGGAACGGGGGGTGCAAGTCGGGCGGGGGGGACAAGCATGCGTGTGGGGGTCGCGGTGGAGGGATCGACCGGGTCTTGCGCGCTTGCCCAAGGTCACGTCCCCGCGACCCTTATACGCCGCGACACGCCCGGGTGTCAATTTGCGCAAGGCGGGCGCGGGGGGCGGGTTCTGACGACGGTAACGTGCGCGGCCGTCATTTGACACGCGCCGCCGCCACCGCTAGTTTCGCCGCTTTCCCGCGGCCGAATGCTGGTCGGACGCCGCCGCGCCGCGCGGGATCATCGCAAGCCCCCATTTCGCGAACCCGAGCGAGGACGCACCGCCATGCCACAGTTCAAGGACATCACCCCGCCCGCCGCCGGCCAGGCCATCACGATCGCGGCCGGCAAGCTCCAGGTCCCCGACCAGCCGGTCATCCCGTTCATCGAGGGCGACGGCACCGGCCCGGACATCTGGCGGGCGAGCGTGCGCGTGTTCGACGCGGCCGTGCGGAAGGCCTACGCGGGCAAGCGCCGGATCGAGTGGCTGGAGGTCTTCGCGGGCGGGAAGGCGTTCGAGCGGTTCAACAACTGGCTCCCGGACGATACGGTCGCCGCGTTTCAGCACTACCTCGTCGGCATCAAGGGCCCGCTGACCACGCCGGTCGGCGGCGGCATCCGGTCGCTCAACGTCGCCCTGCGGCAGATGCTCGACCTGTACGTCTGCCTTCGCCCCGTGCGCTACTTCACGGGCGTCCCGTCGCCCGTGAAGCGCCCGGAGAAGGTGGACATGACGATCTTCCGCGAGAACACCGAGGACATCTACGCCGGCATCGAGTACGCGGCCGGGACGCCCGAGGCGCAGAAGGTCCTGGACTTCATCCAGAAGGAGTTCCCCAAGGACTTCGGCAAGATCCGCTTCGGCACGAAGGAGAAGACCGCCGACTTCATGAAGGCGACGCAGCAGGCCGGCGAGCCGACGGTGCAGGTGGGCGTCGGGATCAAGCCGGTCAGCTACCAGGGGACGGGGCGCCTCGTGTACGCGGCGATCGCGCACGCGATCAAGCACAAGCGCAAGAGCGTGACGCTGGTCCACAAGGGGAACATCATGAAGTTCACCGAGGGGGGCTTCCGCGACTGGGGCTACAAGATCGCGAAGGAGGTCTACGGCGCCGTCGAGATCGACGGCGGCCCGTGGTGCCGGATCCCCGAGGGCAGGCCCGGCGCCGGCATCGTGATCAAGGACGCGATCGCCGACATCACGCTCCAGCAGGTGCTGACGCGGCCGGAGGACTTCGACGTGATCGCCACGCTCAACCTGAACGGCGACTACCTGAGCGACGCCCTGGCCGCCCAGGTCGGCGGCATCGGCATCGCGCCCGGCGGCAACATCAACTACGTCACCGGCCACGCCGTCTTCGAGGCGACGCACGGGACGGCCCCGAAGTACGCGAACCAGGACGTGGTCAACCCCGGCTCGGTGATCCTCAGCGGCGTGATGATGCTGGAGTACATGGGCTGGCAGGAGGCGGCCGACCTGATCGTGGCCGGTTTGGAGCGGTCGATCGGGGCGAAGACGGTGACATACGACTTCGCGCGGCAGATGGAGGGGGCGACAAAGGTGAAGTGCAGCGAGTTCGCGGACGCGATGATCGGGCACATGGGGTGAACGGGCGAGGATGCCGAAAGTGTTTCGTGGGATGCTCCGCGAGGGTGACCTGCCGAGAGTCGGCCCGGCCCGAAATGCGCTCGGCGTGGTCACGTCGGCGGAGAAGCCGGAGAACGCACCGCGGGAGTGGGTCCCCGACATCGATCCCGATGGGGCGGGGGTGGTCCGCACCGCGACGGGCGGCATGTCGGTTGCGCCAAGCCTGTCGGCGCTCCCGGCGCACCGGATTCCGGAGCGGCTTCGGGAAAGGGGCGTGACGAAGGCCGTCGGGAGCAATAAGCTGTTCGTGTGGTCGCACGGCGATGGCGACTTTCAGGCCGGTCCGGTCGCACCCGGGTTGGCGCTGCGCCCGGACGCCGGCGTTCGGCCGACGCACGGTGTCGTGGAGCCCGCGGCCGCGATGACCGTCGAAGCGTTCCGTGAACGCCTTGCGGCGACGGCGGGCAACTGGGCGGTCGACGAGCCTTCAAAATGATCAAAGCGACGTCCAAACCCGTTGCCCCCCTCGATCCGCCCGAACGGCAGTACGAGCGGTCGCTGCTCCGTTTGCACGAGCTCATTGCGCTCGGTCAAGGCGAGTCGGACCAGGCCGATGAGGTCCGCGACGCGATGGACGCCCCTTGGGGCGACTTGGACGAGGACCAGCGGGAAGTGCTCGGCGGGCTCTCGGCGGACCTGTACATGCTCTCCGGCGGCGAGGTCCGCGAGCCCGCCGATCCGACCGAGGCGGCGGAGGTACTCGATCTCCAACGCGCCAAGCTTTACGAGGCGCATCAGTGGGGGCCGTTTCTTCAGGTAATGCGCCGCGGTCCCACTACCCTCGCGCCGTGGTTCGTGGCGTTCGGCCGCGGCCGGGCCTACGAACAACTCGGCCTGAAGTTGGCCGCGGCCCGCTTTGTCGAACACGCCGACGCGCTGCATCCCGGCGACAATTACAAGGCGTTGGCAATCGAGTTCTATAAGGAGGCGGGCGACGTGGCTTCGGCCGTGCAACGGGCGAATGACGCCCTCGATCGTCCGCAGGCCACTGCGGGACTGCTCGTCATTGCGGCGGGTGCGCTCCTGTCGTCCACGCGCGACGCTCGCCCCGAGGAGGCGGGACCGACTTACGGACGCGTCCTGGCGGCAATCGACCGGGCGCTTCGACAGGAGGCGATTGACAATGGCGTCCGGGTCGGGGCGCTCGTGCTCCAAGGGCTCGCACACGAGTTCTCGGGCGGGCACGACGCGGCCCGCGCGGCTTTCGCGGCTGCTGAAGAACTGGCGCCGTTCGACCCGGCCGTCCGCGAGGCGAAGTCGGGACTCGCTGCCCAACAGTCGTCACCGCGCGACGTACCCGATCTCGCCCGGAGCCGACGCTTTGAGTTGGCGGAACGATTGCAGGAAGCGCTGGTGGCGTAGGTCTCCTGCCCGTCGCGCCCCCCGCCTATTCGTCCAGCGCCTTTAGCGCCCCCTCCAGCAACTGCTCGATCGCCGAGGGCTGGTCCACGCGGATCGTCAGGTCCCACGCGAGCTTGTACTCGGTGTGGACGGGGCGGAAGCCCAGGTCGGCCACGAGGTGGTCGTGGATGTCGGGCATGTGGGCCGCGCCATAGAAGATCGCAACGTTCTTCTTGCCGCCGGCCAGGGTGTCCTTGAGGACCTGGAGGGCCTTGGTGTTGCGCTCGTGGACGATGACGGACTTGCCGTCGGCGCCGGCGAAGCCGGCGGTCTGGGCCTCCAGGTCCTGCATCTGGCGGGCGAGCAGGAGCTTGAGTTGCCGCTCCATGTCGGGGCGGGTCAACATGCCCACGAGGTCGCGGAGCATCTGGCCGGGATCCTGGGCCTGCGCGCCCATCGCGCCGGGGTCGCTCATCGCTTTTTGAAACGCCTTGAGCAGGAGTTGCGGGAAGGTCTCGCCGCGCTCCTTCTGCAGCCTCTCGAAGGTCTCGGCGTCGAGGTCGGCGTGGACAAAGTTCTTCTTCGTGTAGTCGATGCAATCGAGCTGGAACTCGAGGTTGAGCGAGTCCTTGAGGAACCGCTGCATCTTCCCGATCGCGCTGCCCGACTCCTGGCCGGCGACGGGCAGGCCGCCGTCCTTGGGCTTCACGAGCTCGTAGAGGACGGCGTCGTAGTTGTCGAAGGAGTTGGCGAGGGCTTCGAAGTAGGACCGCTCGCCGATGTGGACGGCCGACACGAGGTCGACGCGCTGGCCCTTGTCGTTCTTATAGGTCACGACGGCGGCCTCAAGGCGCCCGCCCGCCCGGCCGTTGTCCACGAGGCGGAGGAACGTCGGCTTCTCGACCGCCGGCCGGGTCGCGGGCTCGGCCCGCACGCCCTGCACGTAGGACAGGCACAGCACGATCACCGGGAGGGGGGCGAGGCGTCGCAGGTTGCGCATGGGAAGGGCTCCTGTAGACCTGCCAAGAGTATAGGTCGGCCCCGCGGGGGGCCGATAGCGAAATTATTGGACGCCCGGTGCTGGCGGCGACATCGTCACAGCCCCGCGACCAGCTCGATCACCGTGTTGACGCCGCGCTCCCACTCATCGCGGGGGATGGTGAGCGGGGGGGCGAGGCGGATGACCTTGCCGGCGGTGACGTTGATCAGCAGGCCGCGCTCGACGGCGGCCTCGACCAGTTTCTCGGGGGGCTGGGCCAGCTCGATGCCGAGGAACAGGCCGCGGCCGCGGACCTGGGTGACCTTGCCCTGGAGCTTGGGCTCGCCGCGGAGGCGGGCGAGGGCCCACTCGCCGAGGAGGGTGGTGCGCTCCAGCAGGTTCTCGCGCTCGATGACGTCGAAGATCGTCTTGGCGACGGCCATCGCGATGCCGTTGCCGCCGAGGGTGCAGCCGTGGGTGCCGGGGACGAGGAGTTTGGCGAGCTCGGGCCTGGCCCACATGACGCCGACAGGGAGGCCGCCGCCCACGGCCTTTCCCAGGGTCATGATGTCCGGCTCGACCTTGGCGCCGCCCGGGCCGGTGAAATGCTGGTGGGCGAACCATTTGCCGGTCCGGCCGCAGCCGGTCCAGACCTCGTCGAAGATCAGCGTGAGCTGCCGCTGGTCGCACAGCTCGCGGACGCGCGCGGGGTACTCGGCCGGGTGGTGGTTGATGCCCCCCTCGCCCTGGATGGGCTCCATGATGATGCCGCAGGTCTCGTCGTCCACGGCGGCGGCGAGGGCGTCGAAGTCGCCGAAAGGGATGTTGGCGAACCCGGGCACCTCGGGGCCGAAGCCCGCGCGGTACTTGGCGTTGCCGGTCGCGGCGAGCATGGCAAGCGTGCGGCCGTGGAAGCTGTTTGCGAGCGAGAGGATCTTGCCGCGCTTGGCGCCGTCCTGGTGGCCGCGGAGGCGGGCGAGCTTGCAGGCGGCCTCGTTGGCCTCGGCGCCGCTGTGGCAGAAGAAGGCCCGGCCGGCAAAGGCGATGCGGGCGAGCTGCTCGGCGTACTCGATCTGCGGTTCGTTGTAGTAGACGTTGCCGACGTGCCAGAGGCGGCGCGCTTGCTCGGACGCCGCCTCGACCAGGGCGGGGTGGGCGTGGCCGAGGATGCCGCCGCCGAAGCCGGCGAACAGGTCGAGGTATTGGCGGCCGGCGGCGTCCCAGACGTGGGCGCCCTGGCCGCGCGCCATGACCACGGGCAGGCGCCCGTAGTTGCCGATGAGCACCCGCCCCGCCCGTTCCAACCATTGCTGCATGTCCGACATCGCTCGCTTACGTCCTTTCGAGGTTGTTCCGACCTTGGCGGAATGGCCCTCACCCTGCCCTCTCCCGGCGTACCGGGAGAGGGTTCTCAAACAATGCCCGTCACGCCTTTGCGTCCTTGAGGAGTTGGCGGAGGACGCGGTGGAGGATGCCGCCGTGGCGGTAGTATTCGATCTCGACGGGCGTGTCGATGCGGCAGGTGGCGAGGAACTCGGTCCGCGTGCCGTCGGCGGCGGTCGCGACAACCTGGACGTCCTGGCCGGGCTTGAGGTCGTCGCTCAGGTTGACGAAGTCGAAGGCCTCCTGCCCGGTGAGCTTGAGGCTGTTGCGGGTCTGGCCCTTCTTGTAGACCAGCGGGAGCACGCCCATGCCGACGAGGTTGGAGCGGTGGATGCGCTCGAAGCTCTCGGCGATGACGGCCCGGACGCCCAGGAGGAGCGTGCCCTTGGCGGCCCAGTCGCGGCTGGAGCCCATGCCGTAGTCGCGCCCGGCCAGGACGACCAGCGGCGTGCCTTCGGCCTGGTAGCGGACCGAGGCGTCGAAGATGCTGGTGACCTCGTTGGTCGGCAGGTACGTCGTCCAGTTGCCCTCGGTGCCGGGGGCGAGCTGGTTGCGGAGGCGGATGTTGGCGAAGGTGCCGCGGGTCATGACGCGGTAGTCGCCGCGGCGGGCGCCGTAGCTGTTGAAGTCGAGCGGCTTGATGCCGTGCTCGACGAGGAACCGGCCGCCGGGTGAGTCCTTCTTGATCGAGCCGGCCGGGGAGATGTGGTCGGTCGTGACGGAGTCGCCCACCATGATCAGGACGCGGGCGGCCTTGATCGGCTGGATGGGTTTGGGCTCGGGCGCGAGGTCTACGAAGAAGGGGGGCTCCTGGATGTACGTGCTGTTGGCGTCCCAGTCGAAGAGCTGGCCGCCGCGGACGGGGATCTCGTTCCACTCGAGGTTGTCGGTCTCGACGGTCGCGTACTGCTTCTGGAAGAGGTCGGGGGAGATCGAGTGGGCCATCGCCTCGTTGACCTCGAGCTGGGTGGGCCAGATGTCGCGGAGGAAGACCTTCTCACCCTGCTTGCCGTAGCCCAGCGGCTCGTCCATGAGGTTGGCGTCCACGCTGCCCGCCAGCGCGAACGCGACGACGAGCGGGGGCGAGGCGAGGTAGTTCGCCTTCACGTGGGCGTTGATGCGGCCCTCGAAGTTGCGGTTGCCGGAGAGGACGGCGGCGGCCACGAGGTCGCCCTCCTCGATGGAGTGGGCGACGGCCTCGGGCAGCGGGCCGGAGTTGCCGATGCACGTCGTGCAGCCGTAGCCGACCGTGTGAAAGCCCAGCTTGTCGAGGTACTCGTCGAGGCCGGCCTTCTTGAAGTACTCGGTGACGACGCGGCTGCCCGGGGCGAGGCTGGTCTTGACGTAGGGCGGCACCTTGAGGCCCTTCTCGACGGCCTTCTTCGCCAGCAGCCCGGCGGCGATCATCACCGACGGGTTGGAGGTATTGGTGCAGCTCGTGATGGCGGCGATGACGACGTCGCCGTGGGTCATGTTCATGGACCGCATCCTGGCGGTGCCGGCGCCGCCGTCCGTGTCCTGGCGGTCGAAGATCTGGGTGGCGACCGTCGTCTTCTGGTCCTTGAGGTGCTCGGTGGTGGCGGCGGCCCGTTCGTCGTCCCCCTTATAGGCGACGCCCTCGGTGCCCCAGCGGTCGATGCGCGGGGTGGCCGACTCGCCGACGCTCTTCTTGTAGTAGTCGACGAGCGTGGACTGGAAGCTGGTCTTGAGGCTGCGGAGCTCGACGCGGTCCTGCGGGCGGCGCGGGCCGGCAAGGCTGGGGTGGACCGTGTTCATGTCCAGCTCGAGCGTCTCCATGAAGCGGGGCTCGACGCCCTTGGTGCGCCACAGGCCCTGCTCCTTGGCGTAGCGTTCGACGAGGTCGGTGAGCTTCGGGTCGCGCCCGGTGAGGCGGAGGTAGTTGAGGGTCTGGTCGTCGATGGGGAAGAAGCCCATCGTCGCGCCGTACTCCGGGGCCATGTTGGCGATCGTGGCGCGGTCGGCGACGCTCATGGTCGCCAGGCCGTCGCCGTAGAACTCGACGAACTTATCGACGACGCCGTGCGAGCGGAGGATCTGCGTCACGACCAGGACGAGGTCGGTGGCGGTGGAGCCCTCGGGGAGTTTGCCGTAGAGGCGGAAGCCGACGACCTGGGGCATGACCATGTAGATGGGCTGGCCGAGCATGCAGGCCTCGGCCTCAATGCCGCCGACGCCCCAGCCGACGACGCCCAGGCCGTTGATCATCGTGGTGTGGGAGTCGGTGCCGACGAGCGAATCGGGGTACGCGACGCCATCCTTGGTCTGGACGACCTTGGCGAGGTACTCGAGGTTGATCTGGTGGACGATCCCCATGTCCGGCGGGACGACGCCGAAGTTGTTGAACGCCTGGGCGCCCCACTTGAGAAACTCGTAGCGCTCGCGGTTGCGCTCGAACTCCTTCTTCGCGTTGGTGAGGAAGGCGGTGGGGCTGCCAAAGTCGTCCACCTGGACGGAGTGGTCGATGACGAGGTCCACGGGGACGAGTGGGTTGATCTTGCCCGGGTCGCCGCCCGCGCGGTGCATGGCGGCCCGCATGGCGGCGAGGTCAACGACGGCGGGGACGCCGGTGAGGTCCTGGAGGATGACCCGCGCGACCTTGAACGGCACCTCGCCGGTGTCCGAGACGGCCGGGTCCCACGCGGCGAGGCGGCGGACGTCGTCGGAGCTGACCTCGAACTCGTCGAGGTTGCGGAGGCAGCTCTCGAGGATGACCTTCACGGAGACGGGGAGCGTGCTCACCTGACCCAGGCCAAGCTGCTCGAGGCGGTTGAGGCTGTAATACCGGACGTCGCCGGCCGCGGTCTTGAGGGTGGCTTCGGCACCGAAGGGGTGAGTGTTGGGCATAGCGCTCTGTGGCAGTTGTAAGCGAACAAACCGACCGTTCGAACCCGTTGTCCCGCGCGGGGTTAGCGCGGGCAAAGGGGCGATTCTATGGGTGGAGGGGCGGGGCCTCAAGGAACAATGGCCCGCCGGGCACGGTGGA
>Ga0105047_10018265_pt1 | contig 10878 bp, 11 predicted proteins | sample MAT04_FD_78384 | JGI IMG/M metagenome (GOLD analysis project Ga0105047, IMG submission 78384) | Freshwater microbial communities from Lake Fryxell liftoff mats and glacier meltwater in Antarctica - MAT-04 (megahit assembly) | ecosystem: Environmental > Aquatic > Freshwater > Ice > Liftoff...
ACGCTCGTGGCTCTGTTTCTTACGGTTCGAGAGTCGTCATCTTCGCGTCGAGCACCTTGGCGATCTGATCGTGCAGTTCGTCCATGTGGGCCTTCGCCGTGTCGTTTTTCTCGTTCGGGATCGCGTCGGCGAGCTTCGTACCAATCTCCTTTAGGTGCAGCCGGGCCAGGCTGCGGGCATCCGCCGGGATACCCGGCCGTTTGCCGAGGGCGATGCTGCTGAGCCTGCCGACGTATTCCCGTTGCAAGTTTCGGCGGATCACGCTCGATTTGCCATCGGCGAAAATCGAATCGCTCAAAGAACGGAACACTTCCGAGAGTTCGAGAGGTTTCTCTTTCGGATCGGTCATTCTGGCGTTGTTCAGAACGGAAGTCATGGTGCCGGCGTCGAGGAGTTCGCTGAGAACCACCTTTTGAATGCTGAGAACTCGCTCGTACAGCGGGAACTCCACGGCTCGCATCGCCCGTTCGTTGCCCCAGTGAACCCAACGGTCGGCGCCGAGCTTGCGTAGCAGTTCGGGCGGGAAGTCGAATGGCTTGTCCGTCAGAATGTTATCCTGAAGGAACTTCAAACTCTCGCGTTGTTGTGCCGGGCTGGTGGGCACGAACGGATCGCGTGCATTGGAATCCCCTTTGTGGTCGCGGTGGACTGCTGCCCCGCCGATGTGCTTGGCGGCGAGGGCGCTGGCGTTACCGTACTGGTTCATCAACACGCCGAAGGCGGCGCGGGCGCGTTGATAGCCTTCGCCTTTATCGACGGTTTGCTCGGCGAGCTTGGGAATCAGATCTTGGGCGATCTTCACGCGGTTGCGAGCGAATTTGAGCGTGTCGGCACCCAAATCCCATTGGTTCGTGTGCGGATCGTTGGAACCGTACAAGTCTTCGTCCGTGCCGTAGATCAAACCGGCCTCGGCACAGCGCGAAGCGATTTTCGCCAGTTGTTCCTCGCTGCCGTTGGGCGTGTACGCGTACTCGATGGCCCAGTAATCGTAGGCCCCGAGGGTGGGGGTGAAGTAGTGCCCTTGCTTGGTGCCCTTGGGGGCGATGTTGGCCGGGGTGTAATCCATCACGCTGCCGACGAGGCCGCGTTTGCTGGTAATCGCGGTATCGTGCAATTGCTCATTGGGGAGCATGGTGCTGGCTTTGAAGTTGTGCCTGAGGCCGAGCGTGTGCCCGACTTCGTGCATGACCGTTTCCTTTACCGCTTGTTGAAGGAGTTCGTCGGGAAGCTTGTCACCCTCTTTCGCACCAACTTCCCCCGCGATGTTCATTAATGCCAAGCCGAGTTCGCTCATCTTGTGGTGGGCGCATTGGCAATAGCCGTGGCGAACGGCTTCGAGGCGATCCCGCAGCGGTTCCTTCGGCGCGGCGCGATCGTTCCAATTCATGGTTGCCCGGAGTTCATCCAGCGGGTGCATCGGCAGATCCCAACCGCGGCGGCTCGCTTGGATGTTGCTAACAGGTTCCACGAGTTGGCCTTTCTCGTCGCGGTGCAAACGGGCTTCCCCCTTGTAGCTGCGAACCATGCTGGCATCGAAGAGGATATCCGCATCGAGGAGTTCGCCCGTGTAAGGGTTCGCCCGGCTCGGCCCGATAGCGTAGGGCGTTTCCGAGGTGATCCAGCGGAACGTGGCGTAGCTGATATCTTCGGGGTCGAAGTCTTCGCCTTCTTGCTGCCGCACTTCGATGGCATCGCGGAAGCCGATCTTCTCGAAGGCCTTGTTCCATTCGAGGATGCCTTCCCGCACGGCGGCCCGATATTCGTCCGGTACGCTGTTCTCGATCCAGAACACGATCTTCTTCCTCGGCGGCACCAACTTCGCCCCTTCTTTCCACACCGAGCCGTCGGCCCGCTCCAAACGCCAACGGTTGACGTAACGTACGAAGGCAGTATCGGTCGATTCCTTGGAGAAATCCTTCATCACGGTGGTGAAGTGGCCGACGCGGTCGTCGGCTTGCCGGGGCGCGTAGCCGATTTCCGGGAGTTCGACGATGCCGTAATGGACGATCACCGAGGCTCCTCGGGCATCGGGAATCGCATCGTCCGAACCGTGGTGGTCGCCGCTGCGTGCGCGGGAGAAGGTCGCGGCGACTTGGAGTTCGACGTTCTTTTTGAAGCCCTTCACCTTGTTCCAGGTCGTGCGTTGCGGGTCGAGGTTGCCGATGCCCAGGTCGCCGAAGTCCGAGAAGAAAATCGAGTTGAAGTCGATGACGATCGACGCTTTGGCGGGGTTCACCGTTTTGATCGGCAACGCCATGAGTATGGAATCGGAATAGGTGGTATCGAGGGCTTTCGCGGCGGGCGTGCCCGCTTTGGCGGTGTACTTGGTGTTACGACGGATGACGAAGACTTTATCGCCGGAACGTTTGAACGCGATCACCCATTGTTCGCCGAAGTTCAGCGTGGTTCCGCCGACGCCCGCCCCCTTGGCGATCGCCATCGGCACCAAATACGGACGATCGAGTTGGCCGATGCCGATCTCGGCGTACAAGTGATCGTCTTTTTGATGGAGGGTGAACAGGCCTTCAGTGACTTTCGCCCCCTTCAAGAACGTGGCGTATTCCGGGAACTTCGGCGGCTCGGCCGCTGGTGGGGTTTGCGTTTGCCCGCCGTTGGCGAGCATCAGCACGGCGAATATGGCGAACAGCGGCAACGAACGCAAAGACATTGTGAAACCCTCGAATGTTCAGCCGCGGCGCCCGGAGGAGCGAATGGGGCCAAACAATTAGGGTATCTGGCAAGCTGTGGCGATTGCAAGGCTTTTGACGGAATTGTGGGAGATTTCGGCGGCGCAAACTTTCCGGCCCTGCGGGATATGCTGAAAGACGCTCACCGAACGCCGAAGGCATGCGGAATTCCTCAGGCGCCGATGTTCACGATCTCCGCCTTGCGTAGCACGCGCTTCAGCAACCCGGCCAGCACGCGGCCGGGGCCGATCTCATAGAACTTGGTCGTGCCCGATTCTAGCAGGCCGCGGAGGGTCGCTTCCCAGAGCACCGGCGAGAGCACTTGCTTCACCAGCAAAGCCCGAATCTCGGTGGGGTCGGTGTGCGGCTTCGCATCGACGTTACTCCAAACTGGGATCCGTGGCATGTGAATCGTAATACCCGCCAGCGCTTCGGCCAATCGTTCGTCGGCCGGTTTCATTAACGAGGTGTGAAAAGCCCCGGCCACGGCGAGTTTGGCCACGCGGTACTGTTTTAGCTCAGCCAACTGACAAGCTTTTTCGATGGCCGCGGCGGAACCGGAGATCACGGTGTTGCCGGGGCAGAGGTAATTGGCGATTTCCAGCACGCCCGCACTGCGGGCCTCGATCACCAAGGCTTCGACATCGGGCACGTCGATGGCCAGCACCGCCACCATGCCGCTGGGGGTCGCTTCCGCGGCGGCTTGCATCGCTTCGCCACGGGCCTTTACCACAGTCAAGGCATCGGCGAAGGTGATCGCCCCGGCAAAGGTCAGCGCGGTGTACTCGCCGAGGCTCAGCCCGGCCGTGTTGGTCACGCCTTCGAGTGCGGCCGGATCGGTCGACTTGAGTTGTTCGAGCGCGGCCATGCTGGCCACGAAGATCGCCGGTTGGCTGATGTTCGTGGCGTTCAGCTTCTCCGCCGGCCCGTTCGTGCAGACTTCGAGAAGATCGTAGCCGAGTATGGCCGAGGCATAGTCGAACAAGGCCTTCGCGGCAGGCAGGTTGGCGGCGAGATCGCGGCCCATACCTACGGTCTGAGCGCCTTGACCGGGGAAGAGAAAAGTGGTGGACATGTTCGTTATTCCGAGCCGGAAGCGTAAGCGACGATATTGAAGCCGAGAAGAACCGTCGCTCACGCTTCCGGCTCGGTAAAGCTAAACCTCGTCGCCCATCGGGGGCAGGGCAGCCAATTCTTCGGTGATGTGTTCGTTCAGCTTCACATGCACGTTCTTGACCGCGGCACCAATGGCGTTGGCGATGGCGCGTTCGTCCGAGCTACCGTGGCAGATGATACAAACGCCGTCGATGCCCAGCAGTGGGGCACCCCCGGCAGCGCTGTAGTGGAACTTGCCGATGAGTTGTTTGACGGCCTTCATGGCGATGTCGCGTTCTGTAGCCAATGCGCCGACCACATCCTTGCCGACCATGCCCATGATAAAATCGAGGCACCCCTCGGCGTGCTTCAACAGCACGTTGCCGACGAAACCATCGGTCACGATCACATCGGCCACGCCCTTGTGAACGTCCCGGCCTTCGACATTGCCGAGGAAGCGCGGGGCCAGAGGGCCATTGCGGAAGTAGTTGTAGGTGGCCTGAACGAGTTCGTGGCCTTTGCCTTCTTCCTCGCCCACATTCATCAGGCCGATCCGGGGATCGGCGATGCCCAGCATGTGCTTGGCGAACGCGGCGCCCATCACGCCGTATTGAACGAGGTGGCTCGCCTTCGGGAAGACGTTCGCCCCCACATCCATAACCACGCAGGCGCCTTTGACGTTCGGCATCGTCGCGGCGATGCCCGGCCGGCGGACACCTTTGAGGAAGCGTTTGCTGAACAACCCCCCGGCGACGACGGCCCCGGTGTTCCCGGCGGAAACGAAGCCATCCACCTGCTTGGTCGCGGTGAGCTTCCAAGCTTTTGCGATGGAACTCTCGGGCTTCTTCCGGAGGGCTTCCACCGGCTTTTCGTTCATGCCGATGAAATCGGTGCAGGGGATGATTTCGAGACGGTCGGCAGGGAATGAACCGAGGGCCGCGAGTGCGGTTTCGAGTTCTGCCTGCGGGCCAATGAGAGCGATGTGGAGATCGGGCGCAGCGGCAAGCGCCTGGGCGGCGCCCACCACATTCGGGCGAACCCCGTGGTCGCCCCCCAAGGCATCGACGGCAATCCGCATGGGGATTACTTCCCGGCTTCGGTTTCGTCCGCCATCACGATGGCGTCGCGGCCTTGGTAGAAGCCGCAGTTGCTGCAGACGCGGTGGCCAAGCACCGGTTCGCTGCAACGGGGGCAGTATTGCACGCCCTTGGGCTTGATGTTGTGGTGGCTCCGGCGGTGACCCTGCCGGGATTTGGACGTCCGCCGTTTCGGTACTGCCATGATCGCCTCAGCTTCGCTCACAAGAACTAATCGGTATAGGCTAGTTATGTTAGGAATGGCATTGGAAGTGTCAACCGGGCAATCCGCCATCGGGTGAGGCAATTCTTTCTGGCTGTATTGTTCCCACCCTCTCCCCTTGAGGGAGAGGGTGAAAAGCGAGCGTGCCAAAAGATTTGCGATACCCAGTTCAGTATCCCCAAAATTGGTTCGGGACGCTGCTCAATGGCGACTCACGGCTGGGCGGGGAGAACGTTGTGATCGACCGTCGGTTTGGTCTCACCGTATTGATCGATTTCCCGGAAGATCGTTTGCCGAGTTGCGGGTTTCTTGCCGTTCAGAAGCACCAAGAGCACAAGCACCAAGGCGCCGACCCCGGCGAGAATCGTGGGGATCAGGAACTTCGATTGCTTGATCGAATCATCGGAATCATCGTCTTGCTTCTTTTTGAGCTTCCGGATCGGTTTGGACGTGTTGTTGTTGCGTACGGTTTCCCAATCGGCACTGATCTTAGCCAGTTCGTCGGCTAAGGCGTCGGCGGAAGGGAAACGCTCGTTGGGGATCTTTCGCAGGCAGCGGTTGCAGATCGCTTCCACTTCTTCCGGCACATCGATGCGGAGTTCTCGCACGGCGATCGGTTCCATATCCCGGATGCGTTCGAGCGTTTCCAGTAGCGAATCCCCTTTGAGCGGAACGTCGCCCGTGAGGCATTGGTAAAGGATCACGCCGAGGGCATACACGTCGGTTTGCGGGCCGATGCGCCGGCCTTGCCCGGAGGCCTGTTCCGGGGCCATGTACGCCGGGGTTCCCATCACGGAACCGGTCATGGTGCTGTTTTCCGGCCCCAATTGTTTCGCCAAACCGAAGTCTGCGACCTTGGGCACGCCGTCCGCGGTGAGAAGGATGTTGGACGGTTTCAGATCGCGGTGAACCACGCCCTTGCTGTGGGCGGCGCCGACGCCCCGCGAAATCAGGTACATCAGTTTGACGGTTTCGTGGATGCTCATCTTCCCGGCGTTCATCTTGTTTTCGAGAGTGCCGCCATCCACATACTCGGCCGCGAGATAGGGGAAGCCGTTGTACTCCCCCACATCGAAGATCTGCATCACGTTCGGGTGTTGTATTTGGGCAATCGTGATGGCTTCGGAGTTGAACCGGGCGACGTCTTCCGACGAGGCGTGCGAACGGCCGACGAGAACCTTCAACGCCACGAGGCGTTGCAATTTGATTTGTCTGGCCCGGTAAACCACCCCCATTGCTCCCCGGCCGATCGCGGCGGAGATTTCGTATCCGGGGATGTGATCCATGTTGCCAGCTGATTCGGCCGGCGCGTGCAGCATTTCCGTCGCACCCCGTTGCGATGCGTCGGCGACGTCCAACATCGGAATGACCGATTCCGGCAGCGTGATGGTAGGATGCAGATCGGGGAAGCTATCTTCGCCAATGGAAGCGTTCGACCCTGATGTTCCTGGCGAATCCGATGTCATGATCGATTATCTCGGGCGGAGTTCTGTCAGGAGTATAAAACCGAATTCGGTTCCGATGCTAAGAAAAAGCGGCCGGGATTGGCAACTCTACCCAATGGGCGAGTGTACCAACCGGATCGCCGGGGTTCATTTTCCCGATTTTAGCCGGAGAATCCGCCATTGTGAACGCCCGATCGCCAATCCGATCAAAATCCCCGTCCAATCGATCAGTACATCCGTCGCTTTCCCCGAGCGATTCGGCACGAATGTTTGCAGGATTTCCGTTGCTACTCCGTGGAGCATCAGCAGCGAGAGGGCGAAAGTGAGCACGGGGCGCCGCTGCGGTAGCCATTTCCCTGCGAGGTAAGTGAGGCTGGCGTACATCGTGACATGCAGTAACTTCGCCAATACGAGTTTTATGATCTTCAATTCTTCGAGTTCGAACGGGAGCGGGCGGGGATCGAGGAGTTTCCAAGTCCAGAGGGGCAAGAGAACGAAAAAAATCGCGGCCGCGATTCGGCGGCGGGTCGATGGATCGTTCACTTTGTGCTGGTTCCGAGGTCGCGGAGGCGGTTGCGCAGGTATTTCGCCCGTTCCGCGTTGCGGTCTTCCGGGGCGAGGTGTTTGCCCGTCAATTTTTGCAAGTGCGCGGCTTGGGTATGGATGAACAACTGATTGATCGTCGTGGGCGGGAGATTTTCGAGTAAATGGAGGTGGATACCCAACCGCACGGCGGAGAGGAGTTCCATGGTTTCCTCGGCGGTGATCATGGTGGCGCTGCTGAGGGTACCGATGGCGCGGGCCGCGCGATTTTGTTCGTCTTGTCGGCGCTCTTTGATGAGCGCCTGCCGGGCTTGGCGTTCGTACGTGAGGATCATCGTAATCACTTCGCGGATTTCCCCGAGCAACCGCGTTTCCGCCTTACCGAGCGTGACTTGGTTGGAAATCTGGTACAAGTCGCCGCTGGCACGGGTACCTTCCCCGTACAAGCCGCGAACGACGAGGTTGATCTTCTGGAGCGCCCGGAAGACTTTTTCGATCTGTTTGGTAATGCCGAGGGCGGGCAAGTGGAGCATCACGCTGGCCCGCATGCCGGTGCCGACGTTCGTGGGGCAGGCGGTGAGGTAGCCGAAGCGATCGTGGAAGGCGAAGGCGAGCCGGGCCTCGAGGGCGTTATCGACGGAGTCGATTTGTTCCCAGGCTTCGTCGAGGGCCAAACCGCTCCGCATCACTTGGATGCGGAGATGATCCTCTTCGTTCACCATCACGCTGACCGATTCCTTGGCATCGAAGGCGACGCCGCGCGGGCCTTCGAGGGCGTTGGCCAGTTCCCGGCTGATGAGTTGGCGTTCGACGAGAAATTGCCGATCGAGTGGCACCATTTCCTGAACGCTGATGTATTCGAGATCGCCGGAGAGGGTCGATTTGCGCACGGCATCGCGCACGCGGGATTCGATCTCCGCTTTCTGGGCTAGGCTGGCGCGGGTAGTGAAGGGGGTGTCCGCGAGGTTGCGGGCCAAGCGGATACGGGTGGAAACCACCACGTCGGAATCCGCTCCGGTGCCGCGCAGCCACTCGCCGAGGTTGGGGAGAAGGTCGTCGAGGTTCATCCTGCTGCTTCCTTCTGGCGAATCCTGTCGCGGAGTTCCGCGGCCCGTTCGTATTCCTCGGCGGCCACCGCCGAATTCAACTCGCGCCGCAAACCGTCCAACACCACCGACGCCGCTCGGCCAAGTGGCATCTTACCCCGATGTTCGGTGGAACGGTGAATCTTCTCCAACAATTGGCCGAGTGGCACCGCGAACGCATCGTAATCCCGCGGGCAACCGAGGCGCCCCGCCGCGCGAAATTCTACGAATTTCATGCCGCATTCGGGGCAACTCAACTTTTCCGGATCGTCGGTGGTGGGTTCGCGGTGCTGGCCGAGGATCAGTTGCACCAACGCCTGAACGTTGAGCTGTACGGTCGCCCCGGTTTCCGGGATGATCTTTTTCTTGCGGGCGCAGGCTTCGCAGATGTGCGATTCCGTCTTGGTTTTATTGAGGATATCGGTGAGGTGGATCGTCGCGGGTTGGCCGCAATACTGGCACGGTTTCATGGGGAATCCTTTCAAATCCGGTACCGCAACGGGGGCGATGCCAACATCCATTCAATTCTCTTCGAGGCCGCGGATGCTATCGCGGAGCCGTGCCGCTTCTTCGTAACTTTCCCGGTGGATGGCATCTTGGAGTTTCCGCCGGAGCTTGATGAGTTCCACCCGGCCATCCTTCCCCGCGGGCGCCCGCAGCGGGGTCTTACCATTGTGTTTCAATTCCCCGTGGATGCTTTCCAAGAGCGGCACCAGTTCCTCTTGAAATTCATCGTAATCGTGCGGGCAACCGAGCCGGCCGGAATTGCGGAACTCCACGAACTTGATTCCGCAGGCCCCGCAGACTTTGCCACCGGGATCTTCCGAAGCGGCATCCGAAGAAGACTTTCCCCCCGCGGGCTTGGGAGTGTTCCCCGAAGCGGGGTACAGGTGCTTTTTCGCGCAGTCTTCGCAGAAGTGGAGTTCCTCGAATTTCTCCGAGGGGAGCACTTCCGTAATGTGCAGGGTGGCCGGTTTGGTGCAGCGTTGGCACTTCATGGGTCGGTTCCGCACGGGAAGAGTAATAGGTGCATTATATACCTGCGGTCGGAAGTGAGGCGAGTTGCGATTGCACGGGCGAAGGCTCAATTGTATTCCCCTGCGAGCATGACGGAGTGGTGACCCTCGATTCTGGCAAAAACCTCGAATGTTCAATCTTCTGGATTCCCGCGTAGGCGGGAATCCAGAAGAGCAACCCCTTGGGAAAAGCTGGATTCCCGCCTACGCGGGAATGACGATGCGGTTGGGTCGATTCGGTGACTTGCCAAAATTGATCGGCAAACCCATGTTGGAGCCGCAGAATGCATTTGCCCGAACGCCGACGCTTTCTGAAAACATGTGCCGCCCTCGGGGCGGGCGCTGCACCGTGGGGGTGCGGGTTGATGGGGCCGTACACTCTGCCGGGTTACACCGCTCCCAAAAACGAAACCGACGTCGCCGAGGAAGGCACCGAAGCCGCTGCGGCCACCGCTGTGACAATGACACTCTTCAAATCCGCCACTCCGGTGGAACCGCCTATTCCCAACTTTCACGCCGATCATCCATTCCTTTACGCGATCCGCCATCGGCCGAGCGGGGCGATCCTTTTCATCGGCCGCGTGGAATATCCCGGCTGATCGCCGGCTGATCGGTTAAAATTCCCGGCATGTCCGCAATCCATCAAACCACACGCAACGACGGCGTTGCCGTTCTCACCCTCGATCAACCGAGTAGCCGCGTAAACATCCTCACCCGAGAACTTTGGGAGGAACTCCGTGCCGCTCTTTTGCAACTCGCCGGGCAATCCGAGGTTCGCGGGCTCGTGTTCGCCAGTGCCAAGCCCGGCATCTTCATTGCCGGGGCCGACCTGAAATTCTTCGCCAACGTCTCCGCACCGAACGATCCCGCCGTGGCCAAGTTGATCGGATTCGGCTTGGAGACGCTTGAACTCCTGGAAACGCTGCCATTCCCCACGTGTGCGGCCATCGACGGCACCGCAGTGGGTGGCGGGTTGGAAGTTGCGCTGGCCTGCGACACGCGCTTGTTGGGCACGAATCTGCGTGTCGAACTCGGCTTATCGGAAACCAAGCTGGGCCTAATCCCCGGTTGGGGTGGCACGCAGCGGCTGCCGCGGATCGCCGGGATGGAACTTGCCTGCGACATGCTGGCCAGCGGGCGCTCGTTGAAGGCTGAGGAAGCCTGCGAAAAGGGCTTGGCCTCCGCGGTCGTTCAATCGGGCGAACTGATCGACTTCGCCGCGAGGCATGTGCTGCTCGAAGGCTGGCAGGAGTTGCGGGCGATGAAACGCGGCCCCGTGGCGATCCACGAAAGCGAACGCTTCTCGGCTCCCGTACCAAGTTCCCCGGATGCCATCCGCGAAGCGATGATGTTGTTGAACCGCGGTGCCGAGTTGCCGTTGGCGGAGGCGTTGAAGTTGGAAACCGAAGCATTCCTGCGATTGGCCGGGTCCGAGCAATCGAAGGCGAGGATCGCCGCGTTCTTCGCAGCGAGGAAGGGTTAGTTTCTTTCAGAGCCGGAAGCGTTAGCGACGATCTTGGCTGCGATCGTCGCTAACGCTTCCGGCTCGGATCAATGCATTCAATCCCGGAGTGCACTCCCCGTCAGCGAGAGGAATACCCGCTCCAAGCTCGGCTGTTCGATTTCCATCGTTTCCACCTCACCGGACAGAGCTACGATTTTCGCCAAGATCGGCGGCAGTTCCGCCGCCGCGATTGTGACGGCGTTC
>Ga0105047_10018267_pt1 | contig 10877 bp, 11 predicted proteins | sample MAT04_FD_78384 | JGI IMG/M metagenome (GOLD analysis project Ga0105047, IMG submission 78384) | Freshwater microbial communities from Lake Fryxell liftoff mats and glacier meltwater in Antarctica - MAT-04 (megahit assembly) | ecosystem: Environmental > Aquatic > Freshwater > Ice > Liftoff...
GCTGCGCGAGCGTGTAGCTCGAGCACCGCCGGCGATGGGCGCGTCATCGCCGGCCATGGGCGCGTCATCGCCGGCGATGGGCGCGTCATCGCCGGCCATGAGCAGCCGGTGCGAGGTTGTCATCCGGCCTTCGTTTCCAAGCTTGCGGAAATGTTTTCGCGGCTCTGGGGAGTTCGGCCGCCCTTCGAGCTCCCACACCTCTGGATAACTAAGGGTGAGGCGCTTCGAGAACTCGGCTGCTCGGCGGTCTACATGGCTGGGAGCGAACGCACTCTTGTAGCCGCAACATCCGACGCCAGCACCCAGCAACGAGCGCAAGCCACTGCGGACTCTGCTCGGGCTGTCTCTTCCGCCGACAGTCACTGCTGGCTGCAGGTTTGGTGGAGCAGCCGGGGACCTATTTCTCCGATGTTCTTCGAGACGTTGGCCTCCCCGCCGACGTACAGCGCGCCGATCGCGAAGTCGCCACGTACGCTGTCGTCGCCCTTGATGAACTCGCTGGCCTCGCTCCCGGGCTCGCGGACTATCCGGGTCACGTGCTGGATGTGGCACAGGCTGTCGGACGCCCTCAGGCCGAGGTTGCGTCGCAGGTCGCGCGTCTTTTGGAGCGGCACGCCGCCGAGTGGCAGACGCTCATCCACGCGCTTCCCCCGAGTAGTTGGGTGCGGCAAATTGCGTTCCCTCAACAGTCGAACGGGTGAACGATGGATCAAGCGAAAGTAGGGGAGCGGCTTCGAGTCGCTCGATCAGCAAGCGGCCTCACCCAGGAACAGGCGGCCGAGAAGCTCGGACTCGCGCGCACGACGCTGGTCGCCATCGAGAGAGGAGACCGCCAGCCGCGCCCGGAGGAGCTCATCGCTGTCGCGAAGCTCTATGGCGTGAGCATTCACTCTCTGCTCCGGCCCTCCGCCGTTCGGGTTGACGTCGTCGGTCAGTTTCGTCGGAAGCTCGGAGTGAAGGAGGACAAGCACGGTCTCGAGGCTCTGGCGCTCCTGCACGATCTAGCAGCATCTTATGTTGAGCTTGAACGACGCCTCCAGAAGCTAACGCTGGTCGACTACCCTGCAGAGCGAAAGATTGGGCGGGGCCGTGTGGGTATCCGCGTGATCGCACGGTCGTGCAGCTCTTCCAGGCGCAGGTCGAGCGCTCTCCCGGGGCCATCGCGGTCTCGTTCGAGGGCTTCTCGCTCTCGTATCGCGAGCTCGATCGCCGGAGCAATCAGCTCGCTCGTCACCTGAAGCGGCGCGGCGTCGGCAGAGGCACCCTCGTCGGCATCCTGGTGGAGCGCTCCCTCGATATGGTGGTGAGCGCGCTCTCCGTGCTCAAGGCCGGCGGGGCCTATGTCCCGCTCGATCCCACCTATCCCAGCGAGCGCCTCGGCTTCATGGTGACCGACGCCGATCTCTCGCTGATCTTGACCCAGGAGCGCCTCATCAGCGCTGTCCCCAAGGGCTCGGCCGAGCGAATCCGCCTCGACTCCGACCGGACCTTGATTAGCCTCGAGAGCGAAGAGCTTCCTGGCCTTGAGCCGGGAGAACAGGGTGCGCTTCGTCAGCCAGAAGGTGCAGCGCGCGCTGGATTGGCTCGGGGGGAGCGTGCGGAAGAGGGTGGCGTCCAGGCCCTCAGTCGACACCACCGCTCCGGCCCCTGCCAAAGCGACCTCGACTCCGCAGTCGGCCTTGCCTGGCCGAGCCATTGGCAACGGCACGGCGGATCCCTGGCTCGAGCGCCAGTTCCCGGGCGCGAGCTTCGTGCCCCTCACGGTCACGTGCAAGATCACCATCTTCCGGGTGAAGAGCCAACCCTACTGGCGCATCAACGACGAGCAGCTCGGCTGGGGAGACCGCACCACCCGGGGCGTCGAGGTCAACTGGATCGCCGGCGAGCACGGCGACTTCATGCGGGAGCCGCACGTCGCCGTGCTGGGGGAGAAGCTCACCATCACCCTGCGCCGGGTGGCCGCAGAGCTCGACGGGCAGGGGGAGGCCGAGGCGACCTGGCCCCTGCCGCCGCGCTCATAGCTTCAGACGGCGGCAGCGGTGGCGGCATGCGCGCCCTTGAGCATCATCGAGGTGATCGCTCCGTAGGCAGCGGCCCACTCCTTCGCGTGCTCCTCCGTCCAGTCCGCGCCGGCGACCTCGGCGAGGGTGGTGATGAGCGCGTCGCCTACCCACGGATACATGTCATCGGTGACGCCGTACTCGACGTGCTTCACGCCGATCGCGCCGAGCTGCTGCTCGAGCCAGGGGGCGTCTTCGAGGTGATCGATGACCGCGACCAGGGAGGCGGCGAGCATCTTCTCCTGCTGCTCCCGGCTGTTCCGGCTGAAGAGCGGCTTGGCCTGGGGATACTTGGTGAAGAGGATTTCGTAGAAGCGGTGGGTGAGGTTCGGGCTTCGCTCGAGGACGAGCTCGAAGCTCGAGCGCAACAAGGGGACATTCAAGCTCATAGGGCCTTCCGGGGGGTGGATGGGTTTATCGAAATAATTGCCTATTTCGACAGGGCGCGCCGATGAAATGAGCGCTCTGCCGGAGCCGGTTGCTCGTCCGCGGCCGGTGATGCGGCCGGTGATGCGGCCGGTGATGCGGGACCTGCCGTCGTCGCTCCCGTACCGCCCGCATCGTGCACGGGGCCCGCGGAGTGCCCGAGCGGTCTCTGCGAGAACGGCGCGTGCGTGGGCACGCCGGGCAAGAAGTGTGGCACCGGAACGCCGACGATCTGCGCGGACGGCGACGCCTGCACGGACGACCTCGACTGCAAGAGCGACTACTGCAACGCCGCCGTCTGCGCTGCGCCCGGCGCCGCTGCGAGCACCGACGGTCGGCGCAACGCAGGTGAGACCGACGTCGACTGCGGCGGTGCATCCGGAAAGGTCTGCGCGATCGGCCTGAAGTGCAAGGGCGCGAACGACTGCGAGGCCGGATGCGCGGGCGGCGTCTGCGCAGCGGCGAACGGCAGCGACGGGAAGAAGAACAACGGGGAGACGGACGTCGACTGCGGCGGTCCCAACGCGAAGAAGTGCGCGCTCGGCCAGGCATGCGCGACCGGACCCGACTGCGGTCTTGGCTACTGTCCCGCGGCCACGTGTGTGAAGCCGACGAGCACGGACAACGTCCAGAACGGCACCGAGACCGACATCGATTGCGGCGGCGCTGCGCAGACGTTCGGCGGCGTGACGGTTCCGGCAGCAGCAAAATGCCTGCTCACCCAGGTTTGCGGCGCCGACACCGATTGCGAGAGCGCCGTGTGCGCCACCCACAAGCGTTGCGTGGAGGCCGAGAGCTGCCGGCCGCTCCACGGCGGCTATACGTGCGGCACCGGCGAGCACGGCGTCGCAGGCGCCGTGCACGAGAGCTGCTGCAAGACGCTCGCCGTCCCCGGCGCCGCCACCGTCATGCAGGGAGGCGTTGCGAAGAAGGTCTACCTCGACAAATACGAGATCACGGCAGGCCGGATCCGTCAGTGGCTCACCGCCGTCGGACCGAACATCCGCGCGTGGGTGAAGGCGCGCATCACGGTCGGCAACGCGCTCTACGATCCGATCCTCGCCGCGCAGTTTCCGAACGATCGAGCCGACTACCTTCCGTCGCTGTTGATGAGCGAGCAGAAGGTCATCAGCGACCCCGATGCGACGGCGGAGACCGACATCAGTCTCCTCTCGCAGCTCGGCCCCACGTCGTACGTACGAGGTGTCCTCGCGAACGGCGGCACGAGCGGCTGCGCGATGAACAACGCCGTGCCCGGCCAGCCGATCGGCAACTTCAAGTACGGTCACCGCACCTACTGGTTCGACGCGGCAGAGTCCGCCTACTTCTACGAGGTACCTCGCCCCGCCACCTCGACGAAGGACCTGCTCGACGAGAAGTCGATGAACTGCATCACGCCGCTGATGTTCACGGTCTTCTGCGCCTGGGACGGCGGCTACATGCAGTCGCAGGACGCGATCTCGAACGCCTACGGCCCGAGCAAGTGGCCCTGGGGCGCGCTTCCCGAGGTGAACGATGACGTCGCCAAGATCTCCAACTGGAACAACGGCACGGGCGGCTTCAACAACACGAAGAACCCGCGCTACCTCTGGCCGCTGGTGAACTACGGAGCGTTCGAGGCCGACTTCACGCCGATCATCGCGGCTCCCGGTCGCTTCGTCGGCGACAAGAGCCAGGTCGTCCCGGCCGTTCCGGCGGGCGATCCGCCCCCTGCCGAGAGCTGGATGGACCTCGGCGGCAACATGATCGAGTGGTCGCAGGTCGGCGGGACGTGGCGCGGTTGGACGGCCGCCTCGTTCGAGGGTCACCTCTATCCGCGGGCCTGGACCGGCACCATCCAGTCGCTCGACAAGTATGGCAAGGGCGGCTCGCGCTGCATGCGCCTCAAGTAGCAGGCAGGCGGGTCAGCCTGGTCGGCGGCTCCAGCGCGAACGCAAATTCGTCAGTAGTTGAACTGAAGCTGGAGGCGCAGGAGTCGGCCCGACGCTTCCTTGCCGTTCACGGTGCGCGAGCTCTCCATGTACTCGGCGGTGAGCTCGAGCCACTTCTTGAACTGCCACTCGAGGCCGGCGTTGAGCTCGCGCACCTCGTGGCGTGGCGCGTTGGTCTCGAACTTCTTGCCGCCGTCGTAGCGGTGCACGCGGACGTACGGGGTGAAGATGCCGTAGTCCGTCGTCGGGACGCGGACCATCGTCATCGCGTAGCCGCCGTCGAGCGGTCGCTCGACGACGGTCTTGCCCTCGAGCTCCGGACCGACGCCTGCGTTGTATTCCATCTGGAAGCCGATCGGCTTCGGGTAGAGCACGAACGTCCCGTGCATGCGAAGATCGCGGATCTCCTTTGCGCCGCCGAAGCCCTCGCCCTTGGTGGGGACGAACAGGCCGGTGTAGCCGCCGGTGGCGAGCTCGAGCGTCTGGGAGCCGATGTCGAACGGGTAGGCGACGCGGGCGACGAAGTGCTTGTTGGTGTTCCGCTCCTTGGTGTTGAGAGGCTGGCCGTTGATGAAGCCAACCGACACCAAGCCGTAGTCGCCGGAGCCCTTGAGCCCGTCGTCGACGAGGTGCTTGAAGCGCGCACGCACCGATTCGGGCGCAAACTGGAAGTGCGCGCCGATATCCCGCTCGTTGACGAATGCGCTGTTCAGCGCGTCGCTGCGGTCGAACGGGAGCCGGTTCTGGCTCGACTGCATCAGCTCGAAGCCGTAGGGAACCTTCGACTGGCCCGCGCGGATGCGGAACTCTCTCTTCGCGTCGAGGAAGATGTCCGTGTACCAGTCGCGGACGATGGCCACGTTGAGTTGCTCGCCGATCGCGCTCGCGAAGTCGGGCTGGAGGTAGACGGACATGAACGGCGCCAGGTCGCCGAAGATGATGAGACGCATGCGGCGGAAGAAGATGCCGCCGTCACCTCCGACCGACTTGTCGCCCTGGTCGCTCTTGAGGTGGGGGTTCGACGCGCCGATCTGGTTGTAACGGAGCTGCGTGTAGCCCCGGAGGTGAAGCCGTTCGTACCAGGCCTTGCCTGCCTCCGTTCCCGCGGCCGGTGCGCCGGGCGGGCGATCGTCCGCGCGCGCCGGCGCGGGCAGCAGGAGGGGGAGAACGATGAAGAGGAGACCCCAGAACGCCCCTCGGATGTCACGACCTTGCCTCACGGCCACCTGTTACCAGCGTAAAGTGGGGCCGAGTGTGAACTGAAGGTGCCGCTTTGCGTCACCTAACCGTCACTTTCGAAGCTCCTCGGAGGAGCGGACTTCAGCAGCGCTGCCCCGCTGACATGCACTGGTAGGTCCCCCAGCAGAGCTGACGGCTCGTGCCCGGGGCGCAGGTCACGACGCCCTCGAGGCGACTGCAGGTGACGGTGGCGCCCGTTCGCTGACAGGAGACGTTCGCCTCGATCACCGAGGCCCACGGCGCACCAGAGGACTTGATCCCGGCCGCGCCGAGCGCGCCGACGATCGCTGCGGCCAGGGGCTTGTCCCTCGCCGCTGCGTCGTCCGAGAGCCCTGCCGGCTCGCCATTGATGTCGGTGAACGAGCAGTCGTACGTCTTGAGCCCAACGAACGGGTCTGCCGAGAGAGCCTCACCGCCGCGGTCGGGCGTGTGCGTCCTCTCGATGCACTCGAGGTCATGTGCGCCGACCGCGTTGACCCCCACGAGAGCGGCACGGATCGCCGACTCCTTCCACTTCGCGATCGCCACTTCGGGCGATGCCGGCTCTGCCCTCAGGTAGCACGCGCGGTCGTTGCACCACACCGAGCTCGCCTGGACGATCGAGCGTCCTCCGTCCAAGGCGTCCGCGTGCTTCACGGCATCGACCGCCCGATAGAGGGCCTCTGCCCGCCGGGCCTCCGAGTCGACGATTCGAATCGATGACCCGCGGGCCATCTCGATCGCACACGAGCTCGTCTTCTTCAGCGCATTGGTCTCGCAGCGTGCGTACACGTTGACGGCCTTCGAGCTCGAGCCCGGAGTGTTTGCCCCCGCGGCCACGAAGGCGGCGTGGACGCGTGCCGCGGCGGCGGCGGCCTTCGCCGTGATGGCGTCGGAGCTCGAGCCCGCCTCTTCGTCGTCCGTACTCTCTGCCGCGCAACCCGCGGTGACGGCGAGCGAGGAGGCAACGAGGACCAGCATGGCACTACGAAGAAACGTCTTCACGGGATGCTCCAGTTCTTCCGCCGCTTCACACTCGAATCGGCGTGACGGAGGGACATGAGCACCCGACATGCCACGCGCTCACGCCTCACGACATGTCGAGATCGCGCGCATACGCCGCGATTTGCCCTCGACGATGGAGGCTCCACCGCGATCCGTGAGGTGCGCCCGCTCCATCGCGCCGGACGACGAGGCTCGCGAGCGCTGCACGCTCTGCGAGGACCCGCCGTCTCAGCGCGAGGAACGTCACGGGGATGAAGAGGCTCGTCACCGCCGCGATCAGCGGCGGCACGGCGTAGAGAATGACGCCCGGCACGCAGGCGCCGAGCAGCGTCCAGCCATAGGGCGACCAGACCGACGGGACGCTCTCCGTCGATGTCGGGGTCGGGTTCCATGCCCGGAGGCGACGCGCGAAGCGAACGGCCATCATGCAGAGCACGCCGTGGCCGACGCCGGTGAGCACGAGGCTCACGAGGATCCACCAATCGAACTGCTCGAGCTGCCCGATGCCGACCCACCCGAGCGCGAGGGCGAGCATCAGGTGCATCGAGAGAGGGGCCACGAGAGCCCAGCCCACCAGGGGCACCCACACACTGTGGAATTCCAGCGAATCGACGCGCGCGGTCAGGAGCGCGAGCGGCGGCGCGTGCTCCAGCCGGGCGACGTCGTGCCGGATGTCGCTCATCGGCTGGACCGCGCCATCCATCGCCGTCTCCATGCGACGACGCGCGGCGCTCCACGCGATCGCCATGGCCACGGGGACGAGCAGTACCGTCGCCACGAGGATCGATGTGATGGGCGGCTCGTTCGCGAACAGGGGCGCATCGAGCAGCGCCCTCGCGCCGTAGGTGAGCCCCGACAAGAACGTGATGCAACCCGCGCCCGCGATCGCCGTCGCGCCGCCCGCGACACGCGCGACACGCCGCGCGTGGACGCTCACGAGCTCGTCTCTCGCCCCGTCGACCTCGCACCTGCGGAGGACCAGGAGCTGTTCGCGGCGGAAGCGGAGCCCGCCCTCGTCGTCGCGGTAGGAGAGGATCGGGGCGAGTCCTTCGAGCACCCTCCATTCTAGGCGACGGGCACGCGAAAGGCCGGCCGGTCGACCTCGTTCTCCGACCGTTCGAGGACGACTATTCGACGATTCTCACGTCAGGGCGCGCAGGCGCCGATGAAGACCTTCCCGTCGAGCGCGAGGCCGCCGCCGGTGACCTTGACCGGGACGCACCTCTGGCCCTCCAGACAATGGGAGTCGGCCTGGCAGAGCCGCGTGTCGCCGGGCCCGCAGGCGAGGCTCGTCGAGCAGCTCGCCCCGGCCGTTGCGGTCGCTGACATCTGGAGTGTGCCTTGCGCGCAGCCGGCTCCTGCGGTGAGCGCGGCGTTGGCGTTCGACAGGCAACAGGGGGCGATGTCGTTGCACTGCCGTCTCGAGAAGCATGTCCACGCCAGGTCGCCCCCGCAGCCTGTGGCCGTGCACCCCTGCGTCGCGCCGAAGCAAGAGAACGGCTGCTGCTTGGTGCACCCGAAGCTCGTGGGAGTGAACAGGCACCCGGTCGGTCCCGAGTCGGCACCCGTGCTGGCGTCGACGGACGACGATGCGTCAGCCGCAGCCGCCGCGTCGCCCGGGGGCACACACTTCGAGGTGCCCTGAACGACGCTGCAGGTCAGCCCGTCGCTGCAGGTGCCGTTCGCGAAGCACGCGTTGTCGAGCGAGCCCTGCGCCGCCGCTCCCGACGACGTCACCGCGGGGTCGTCCCCGACGCATGCCACGACGACGAGCGAGCCGACGATCAAGGCGCCCACGGACCAAGACGAGAGCTTTCCCAAGGTAAGACGACGCTACCACGGGTCACGCGCTTCGAGCCCGGTGACCACGCGAACGGGCAGAAGCTCGAGCTGAAGGTCGACAAGGTCCAGATCTGCGTCTTCGTGGAGGGCCAACGCGTTTGCCCCTCGGTGCCTCCCGCGCAGTAGAGACTCCCGGCAAAAATAGTCTGCGACCGCGCGCGACTTCGAGGCTCTACCCCTCGAAGGAGAGCTCGAATGGCTCGTTTCTCATGCGTCGTGACCTCGCTGGCTGCCCTCTTCGTTCTCGGCCTCGCGCCGGCCTGCTCCGTCGGGGAGGCCGCGTCCTCGGAGGACCAGGCGGTCGACTCCTCGGAGGACGAGCTTCGCACGCTGACGGCCCCCGAGATCCTCGGCTCGCTCGGCTACGGGCAGACGAGCGCGCCCGTCGCCTATGCGAAGACCCCGCGCTACCGGGCGTTCTCGTTCGTCGCGAGCGCCGGTGACGAGGTAGAGATCGCGATCAATGCTCTCTCCGGCAAGAGCGCGCAGCTCTGGCTCACCACGAGCACGTTCGCGAACGTCACGACGTCGACGACCGGCCAGCTGCCGAGCGCGAAGCTGAAGACCGCCGGCACCTACTACATCGTCTTCCGCTCCTCGGACTTCGCGCCTGCGTCGTACGCCGTCACGCTCTCGAAGGTGGTGCCCCTGCCGCCAGCGTCGCCGACGTGGGTCGTGCCTCCGGCGCTCATCGGCGTCGAGCTGCCGATCGAGCTGACCTGCCGGCGCGGCTCGTATGCGCCGTGGACGGTCGGTGCGGCCGTGCGCATCCGTCCGGCGGGCGCGCCGAACGGGCGAGTCGAGATCGTCGACGTCGAGGAGATCCACTCCTTCCCCAGCGCGCCTGCGATGCTGCCCTCGCCGTGCAGGGAGGAGCCGACCAGCGTTCGATGCGGCGACGGCAACCCGACGTACATCACCGTCGGCAGGCCGGCGCACTTCGCTAGCTACAGCGTCTATGACGGCAAGCTCTCCGTCGTCCTCCGGCAGACGCTCCTCTCGAGCGCGCCCGGTCAGCTCGACATCGTGACGTGCAGCGGCGGGAGCACCTGATCGGCTCGCGGCTCGAACCTCGAGAAGATCGCCTGGCCGGAGCGCGGAGACCGAATCCGCGGCGAGCCAAGTGGATCCGACGTGGCCCGAACGCGCGCGTCCGACGCTGAATCGCTACGCGAGCTGCGCCAGTTGCGCACGAACGTGCGCCATACGCGCAGGTCTCGATCACTCGCGAGTTGTCGGCGAATGTTCGCCGCGCAAAGGCTTGGCGCCGACCGCGAGTCGCGTCAACGTAGGTGCATGAGGCTTCGAGCTCTTCTGCCGTTCCTGCTCCTCGTCGGTGCGTGCTCGGACGACACCGCTTCCGCGCCCGGCGACCTGCGAGGCGCGACGGGCGCAACGGACGCGACGGTCACGCCCGGCGATCACACGGAGGGCGAGGGCGGCGACTTCGGTCAACCGAACGACGATCCGGCTGCCGGCGGCGATCTCGGCGACGACGCAGGCAGCGACGCAGGCAGCGACGCCGGCGCGACGCCTGCGCCGAAGGGAAACGACTGCGTGTCCGGGAGCTACTACTGCGGCGGCGACAAGGTAACGGGGGACGCGAAGACCCTCTACCTCTGCAAAGGCCCCGGCACGCCCACCGTCGCGCAGCGCTGCACGACGGCGTGCACGGTCAACGCGGGCACCGACGATTCGTGCGCGGTCGATCCCTCCGCGCGCGTGGCCTCGCCTGTTCCTGGCAAGGTCGTGACGTATCCGTACGGCGTGAAGAACTCGGGCTACGCGGCCGGTTTCCACACGGGCGAAGACTACGCGACGCCCACCGGCAGCAGCGCCGTCGCCGTCCGGAGCGGCACGATCCGCTGGTCGAACGACAACGGCGGCGCCTACGGCCGATGGATGGGCCTCGACGCCGACAACGGACGTACGTACGTCTACTGCCACCTCTCGACTCGCCTCGCGGTGGCGGGCACGAAGGTGGCGGCCGGTCAGGTCATCGCGAAGACCGGCGCGACCGGCAACGTCACGGGCCCGCACCTCCACTTCGAAGATCACCCGCTCGGCAAGTTCGTCTACGCGCAGGTCCGCAAGCCGACCTGGTGAGCCCAAACGTGGCACGCATGGCGCCCTGCTACGTGAGACGCTGGCTCCATGAGGTTCGCGCAGAGGTGTATGACAGCGAGCGCTCTCGCGGTCTGGAGCGTCACGTGCGCGACCAGTGCCGCGGCGGAGACGCCCCCGCACGTCACCTCGTTCCAGGCGCCCAGCGGATGCACTTCGCAGGCTCTGTTCGTCGGTGAGGTGGCGAGGCGAACGCGCCCTCGCGCCACGGAGGACACCGAGGCGCTCTCCTTTGCCGTCCACGTGGAGAGCCTCGCGCCCGGACGTCACC
>Ga0105047_10018269_pt1 | contig 10875 bp, 5 predicted proteins | sample MAT04_FD_78384 | JGI IMG/M metagenome (GOLD analysis project Ga0105047, IMG submission 78384) | Freshwater microbial communities from Lake Fryxell liftoff mats and glacier meltwater in Antarctica - MAT-04 (megahit assembly) | ecosystem: Environmental > Aquatic > Freshwater > Ice > Liftoff...
CAGGGAGGGGGTGAAAGCCCGCCCCTGCCAGGGGCAACTTCGCACAGCGACGCCGTGACCTCGCGAGATGTGATGAATCTTGAGGAGAGCCCCGCCCCTGCCAAGGGGCAACTTCGCAAAGCGACTCGCAAGAAGCCTATCGAAGCGCGTCGAGGAAGACAACGACAGGCGTTTCGCTCGTTCGTACTTCGGCCCTCAGGCCTCCGGGACGACGTGAACCAGCCGCGCCGGATCGATACCGAGCGAGCGCAGCGCGCGGCCCCAGCGCTCCTCGAGCGGCGTGTCGAATAGCGTCGATGGGTCGAGGTCCGTCGGGATCCACGCGCCGCGCTGCAGCTCGTCGTCGAGCTGACCGGCGCCCCAGCCGGCGTAGCCGAGCACGAGCAAGTGACGCTCGGGACCACCGCCGCGCGCGATGGTCTCGAGCAGCGCGCGCGATGCGCTGACGCCGACTCCTTCGTTGACGACGATGACGCCCTCGCCTGCGTCGGGCGCGCCGCGCGGATCGAACACGATCCAGCCGGTGTTGGGTGCAACCGGCCCGCCGACGAGCACGGCGTCGTCCGCGGTGCGCTCCGAGATCGGCAGGCCGAGCTCGCCGAGCACGCGCCGCATCGTCGTGCCGCCAGAGCGATTCACCACGAAGCCGAGCGAACCTTCAGGTCGATGATCGACGAGCAAGACCACTGCGCGATCGAAGTGCGGGTCGCGCAGCGATGGCGCAGCGACGAGGAAGCCGGGCGAGATGTTCGACGCCATGAGGCGCAGCGTGGCACGAACGCGCGCGCATGAGGATGGGCCCGACGACGAGCGGCGCGCTCGTGGGCGGCGAGTTTCAGCGACGCGCTTCAGCGACGCGGGAGCATCACGACGTAGACGTAGCCGGGCGCGTATTCGACGATGCGCGCGACCCGGAAATGCGCGCGCACCCACGGCATCGCGGCGACGCGGCGCTCGATCGGATAGCCCGCGAGAGAGAGCAGCTCGCCGGTCGCTGAGACGCGCGGCGCGGTCGAGGCGTGGAGCACGATCGCATCGGGCGCGCGCTCGGCGAGCCACGCGGGATCGAGGGCCTTGTCGAGGTGCCCACCGGGCGTCTGCGCGACCTGTTGATCGGTTACGCCGCCGAGATCGACGACGTCGAAGCCGCCGACGTACGCGAGGTAGCCAATGTCGACGAGCGCGACGTTGCGCGCACGGAGCGCGAGCCAGCGCGCGAGCGGCCGCGCAACCTCCGCGCGGGTCTGTCCGGCAGCGCGCACCTCGGGGAGCTGCACGCCGAGATCGACGAGCGGCACCAACGCCGCGAGCGCGACCGCCGCCAACGTCGCGATGCGCGCAGCACGCGTGCGCGAGCGCAGCAGCGCGCGCGAGGCGCCGACGCTCGCCAGGAGCGCGAGGCTCGGCAGGCACGGCGCGACCAGACGAAAGCCCGGCATCCAGTCGCCGCCCGCGACCGCGACGCTCGCCAGATAGGTCGCGACGATCGCGCACGCCCAGCCATCACCGCGACGACCCTGACGCGCGGCGAGCGCGGCGAGCGCGAGGCCCGCCACACCCGTCGTGACGAGCGCGGCGCGCGCGACGTAGGCGAGCCCGGCGCTGAGCTCGGCGGGCTTCGCCTGAGCTGCGAGCGGCAGCAGATGTCCAAACAGCACCACGCGATACGCGGCGACGCCGACGACCAAGCTCGCGGCGATCAACGCGCTCGTGAGCGCCGCGCGACGGCCACCGCCAATACCCACTGTGATCAGCGCGACGACGCCCGCGGGCAGCGCCTCGGGGCGCAGCCACGCGAGCAGCCCGACACACACGCCGACGAGCAGCGCATCGACGCGCGGGCGCGCGGTCGCGCCGAGCACCACCGCCGTCAGCGCGAGCGTCGCTGCGCCGGTCTCGAGCCCAGCGACGCCCCATACGCCGAGCGTCGGGCCGGACGCGACGAGCAGCGCGGCCATCCACGCTGCGCGCGTGCCACCTTGACGTCGGCGTGCACGCGACACGATGAGCGCGGCGGCGAGCGCCATCAGCGCGAGACCGAGCAGCTTCTGCGCGTCGATGGGCCCCATGCCGAGCCGCCCCATGCCGAGCGGCGATGTGCCGAGGCGCTGCGCGATGACGCCCGGCAGCAGCCACAGCGGGCTCGTCACGCCATCGCTCACCGCATGTGCGTCGCTGCCGATGAACGTGAGGCCGCGACCGCTCGCAAGTCGCTGCGCGTAGCGCGCGGTGATGAACGCGTCGTCGATGGTGAACGGCCACGCGAGCGCGCCGACGGCGAGCACCGCGAGCGCGGCGAGGGGCGCCGCGATGCGGGCCGAGAGCGCACGGTTCACCCGCGATCGGTACCACGCGCGGCGCGCTTGCCGTGCCGGCAAAGTGCGCGCTCTGATAGGCTTGCACGCGAGATGGACGGGGCCGACGACACATCCGAAGCGCTGGCGCGTACGCTCGAGGCAGCGACGCCCGCCGAGCTTCTCGCCGCGGCCTCGACGTCGCGACCGAGGGTCCCTGTCGACGCGGATGGCCCATCGCGCGTGACCGATTCGCTGCTTGGCTTCGAGCTCGACCACTTCACCGTCGAGCGGCGGCTCGGTCAGGGCGGGATGGGCACGGTGTACCTCGCGCGCGACCGCTCCCTCGATCGACGCGTCGCGGTGAAGATGCTGCGCGAAGATCTGAACGAGCGCTCCGGCCACGAAGAGCGCTTCTTGCGCGAGGCGCGCGCCCAGGCGCGGCTGACGCACCCGAACGTCGTGCAAATCTACTACATCGGCCATCGGCCTCTGCGCAGCGATGGCGGCGGTGGCGCGCTCTACTTCGCGATGGAGCTCGTCGAGGGCGGCTCGCTCGACGAGTCGATCGAGCGCGCCGAGAAGCTCGCGCCGGAGGACGCGCGCAAGGCGATGATCGAGGTCGCGCGGGGGCTGCGGGCCGCGCACAAGGCCGGCATCATCCACCGCGACGTGAAGCCGTCGAACCTGCTGCGCGACGCCAACGGCTTCATCAAGATCGCCGATTTCGGTCTGGCGAAGCCGCTCGAGACAGAGGGCGACGTCGCCATCACGCAGGCAGGCACGATGATCGGCAGCCCGTCGTACATGGCGCCGGAGCAAGCGCGCGGCGAGACGCTCGACGCGCGCTGCGACATGTACGCGCTCGGCGCGTGTTTCTATCACCTGGTCACTGGGCACCCGGTTTTCGAGGGACAGACCGCGCTCGCAGTCATCGCGAAGCACCTGACGCAGCCGGTCATCCCGGTGCGCACGCGCGCGCCCGAGGTGCCGCGCAAGCTCGCCGCGATCCTCGAGCGCCTGCTCGAGAAGGATCGCGAGAAGCGCTACGTCGACTACGACGCGCTGATCGACGAGCTCGAAGCGGCCGCGCCGCAGACGATTGAATATGCCGGCTTCTGGGCGCGCGCCGCCGCGGTCACCATCGATCTGATGCTGGCCGCCGGGCTCGTCGCGCTGCTCGACTGGCCCGGCATGATCGTGCACCTCGCGCACGTCACGCTCGGCCACGCGTATTTCGGGCAGACGGTCGCGAAGTACTTTCTACGCATCCGCGTCGTTCGCCTCGATGGATCGCGCCTCGGGCTGCTGCGCTCGTTCGCGCGGATGGTCGCGTCGATGTGGCTCGGCTTCGCGTTCGCCGGCTGGACGGCGCTCTACAGTGGCTACGGCGAGGTGCTCGAGGCCGTGGAGCTGGTGCGCCCCGAGCACGTCGCCGATGCGCAGCAGCTGCTCGTCGCGAGCGTCATCTCGAACACGATGCTCACGCTGCTGTTCGCCGCGGGGCTCGGGCTCGCGGCGTTCCACAAGCAGAAGCGCGCGCTGCATGATCTGCTCGTGGGATCGATCGTGACCTACACCGTCGGCACCACAGCTGCGGCGCCGCGCTCTCCGCGGTTGAAACCCCGCTGAGGTAGGTCTACCGTGGCGGCTCCCGAGGCCGCGTGATCGATGCGCGGCCGCTCTCATGCTCAGAACCAGACTCATCGCTGGCCCGGTCGCCGGGTTCGTCCTGTCGGCTGCGTTCGCGACGCTGCTCGTGCTCGTGGCGGCGTCGGAGACTCTCATCGCGCCACTGCGCGTAAACCCTGAGCGCCCCGCGCCGGTCACGCTGCGCCTGCCACCCGTCACGATCCGCGAGACCGGCGACAACGGCGCGATCGAGCTGCGCACGATCCAGCCGATGATCCCGCGCGGCGAGCGCGCTCCCGACGCACGCATCGCGACCCTCGCGCGCGTGTTCGAGCAGGGGCGTCGACCGCCGCGCGTCGGCTCGCTGGTCGGCCTGTGGGCGTTCTACTTCCTCCTCGCGGTGCTGCTCACGAGCTACCTGCGCACATTCATTCCGAGCCGCGGCGGGCTGCTGCGCACGCAAGCGGGCATCCTCGGTCTCGAGGCGATGTTGCTGCTGATCGCCAAGGTTTTCCTGCTGTTCACGCCGTTCCCGGTGACGGTGATTCCAGTCGCGGCGGTGCCGCTGTGGGCCGCGCTGCACCTCGACAGGCGTACGTCGTTCATCGTCAGCACCACCCTCGCCTTTCTGACCGCGTCATTCGTCGGCTTCAGCCTCACCGCGGTGACGGTGTTCATGGCGAGCGGCGTCGCGGCGGTGTTCGCCTTCCGCGACAAGAAGCACAGCCGCGCGCTCGTCCCCGCGGGCATCGCCGCGGGCGTCGCTGGCGCGGTGGTGCTCATCGCCGCGAAGATGTTGTTCGAAGGCGGCATCGATGTGCTCGCCGACGTGCAGCGCCTCTGGCACTCCGAGATCCTCTCGACGCTCGTCGGTGGCGCGGCCTCCGGCATGTTCGCGTTTTTGCTCGAGCCGATGGCCGTGACGATCCTCGGCGTCGCGACGCGCGCACGGCTGCTCGATCTGACGGATCTCGAGCAGCCGCTGCTGCAGAAGATGGCGCGTGAGGCGCCGGGCTCGTGGGAGCACTCGCGCGCGATGGCCAACCTCGCGGAGGCGGCCGCCGCAGCGATCGGCGCGGACGCGCTGCTCACGCGCGTCGGCGCCTACTATCACGACCTCGGCAAGACCTGTCAGCCGAAGTACTTCGTCGAGAACCTGCTGCACGGCGAGCAATCGCCGCACGTCGAGCTCGAGCCCGACGTCAGCGCCGACGCGATCATGGCGCACGTCGTCGAGGGCGTGCGCATCCTGCGCGAGGGCGGCATTCCCGAGCCGGTGGTGGAGTTCACGTACACCCACCACGGCACCAGCATCATCGAGTACTTCTGGCACAAGTGCCTCGAGCGCGGGAACCCGAAGAACCTCACCGAGGCCTTCTTCCGCTATCCGGGCATGCGGCCGCGCAACAAGGAGACCGCGATCCTGATGCTGATCGACTCGATCGAGGCCGCTGCGCGCACGGTGAGCCCGCCCGAGCGCGCCAAGTTCGAAGAGATGGTGCAGCGCATCGTCTTCGTGAAGCTGAAGCAAGGACAGCTCGACGAGAGCGGGCTCACGCTCGAAGATCTGCGCATCCTCTCGACGCGCATCGTCGACACGCTAGTGAGCGTGTATCACGGCCGCGTGCGCTATCCGTGGCAGGACCGGCAAGCAAGCGGCGCGGCACAGCTGCCGGTGCCCGGTGTCGCCACGGAGGAAGACGTCGCGCGCGGTCGCGCCGCCGCAGGACTCGACGCGAGCGCCGCGCCCGAGGCGAAAGATCCCGCCGCCGAGCCGCACGACGAGGGCCCCGGCTGTTGAGCGCGCTGCGCCGCGGCGATGTGCGCTTCGCTGCGTTGTCGCTCGCTGGCTACGCGCTCCTCGCGCTGTGCGGCTGTGACGCGCTCGGCAATCCGCCGACTCGATCCCGCACACCCGAGACGACGACGCAGGTCGGCGCGTTCACGCTGACGACGCGCACCGAGACCGTCACGGCTGCGCGCTCAGCCGAGCTGCTGCAGCGGATCGACGGCCGCCCGCATCACGTCGATGCAGGGCGCGCACCGTATCTCACGCTGGTGGTCGTCGACGTCGCTCCGCGCGGCGCCACGCTGCCGCGCTACGTATCGCTCGCGACGGACCTCGCGTTCGCGTCGGGCGACGCGCAGCGCCGTCCGTGGATCGCACCGGGCACCGCGCGGCCGTTCGTCGCGCTGTTCGGCACCGCCGCGCCGCCGAGGGCAGCCCGCACGATCCGCGGTCCCTGAGCTCCCTCGTCACGAGGGCACGACGTTTCACCAATAGCGGACGCAGACAGTCCTCTTGAAATTTGCGGCGGAACTGTGGTGAACTCAGGGGGCCGCGTCGCACGCGGCGAGGAGCCTCGATGTTTCGCTTTTCCAAGTACGTTCCGCTCGTTCTCGCTGGCGCGATGCTCTCGGCGGCGGTGCTCTGCACCCCACGAGAGGCCGCGGCGCAGGCCGAACAGGTGAAGCCGTATTTCATGGTGATCGTCGACAATTCCGGGTCGATGAGCGCCAGCACCGGCGCCGGCACGAACTCGTGCGGCACGGTGCGGACCCGCATGAGCGACGCGAAGTGCGTGTTGCAGCGCGTGCTGGCGAGCTCTGGCGACGCCGTCTTCGGGCTCGAGCGCTATCAGGTCGCCGCCGGCGGCTCGTGCGGCGGAACGTGCACCACGACGTGCGGCGGCACGGGCTGCACTGGCACGTACCTGAACTGCAGTGGCTGCGCCAACAGCGGCGCTGGCTGTCCGGCGGGCGGCGCCAACGCCAATCAGGGGCAGGTCCTCGTCCCGATCCAAGAGGACAACACCGCGAACCTGCTGCAGTGGGTGAACTTCACGTGCGGCTCGTGCGGCGCAACGGCGTCACTCAACCCCGAGCTCGAGGCGCGCACCTGGACGCCGATCGCGGGCTCGTTGCGCGGCGCGCGGCGCTACTACGAAGGTGGCGACCCGACGTTCCCCAGTGGCCCGATTTCTGGCGACACGTTCCGCGGCTGCCGCCCGTATTACGTCATCTTGCTCACCGACGGCGAAGAGTCGTGCGCATCCGACGCCGCGACCATCGCCTCGGCGACTGAGCTGCGCACGACCGTCGTTCCCGCGGCGGGTACGTTCGACATCAAGACCTTCGTGATCGGCTTCGGCATCGGCGCAGGAGACGCACAGATCGAGGCCATCGCGACGGCTGGCGGCACCGACGCGCCGGGCGCGAATCGCGGCTTCTACGCGAACAATGAGGCGACGCTCTCCGCTGCGTTCAGCGACATCATCGCGTCGAGCATCCTCACCGAGAGCTGCAACAACAACGACGACAATTGCAACGTCATCCGCGACGAAGGCCTGCCGAAGTTCTGCAACACGGGCATGGGCGTGGCGCCGCCAGACTGCAGCAACACCGCGGTCGATCGCCCGCTCTGCACGCTCTGCGCGGCGCCGGTCGAGACCGCGTGCGACGGCTTCGACAACAACTGCAACGGCGTCGCAGACGAGGGCCTGCGCAACGCGTGCGGGACGTGCGGCACGGTGCCGACGGAGATCTGCGACAGCGTCGACAACGACTGCGACGGCGTGATCGACGAGGGCGGCGTCTGCGGCACCTGCGTGCCGAGCACCGAGATCTGCGACGGTCTCGACAACGACTGCGACGGCTCGATCGACGAGACGCTCATGCGCGGTTGCGGCACGGATCTCGGCGAATGCGTCGCAGGCACGCAGACGTGCGGCGGAGGCATCTGGAGCATGTGCACCGGCACTCTGCCGACGACTGAGATCTGCAACGGCGTCGACGACGACTGCGACGGAGTGATCGACGGAATCACGCGTCCGTGTGGCTCGAGCACCGGCACGTGTCTGCAAGGCGTCGAGGTCTGCTCAGCGAGCGCGTGGGGCACGTGCACCGGCGCGACCGGACCGGGCGCGGAGATCTGCGACGGACGCGACAATGACTGCGACGGCAGCACCGACGAAGGCAATCCCGGCGGCGGCGGGATGTGCGGAACGACGACCGGAGAGTGCAGCGCCGGTACGCTCGCGTGTCTCGGCGGCGCGCTCACCTGCACCGGCGGAACGAGCGCCGTGCCAGAGACGTGCAACGCGCTCGACGACGACTGCGACGGCGCCACCGACGAAGGTGTGGCGACGATGGGCGCATGCGGCACGGCGGTCGGCGAGTGCGATCCCGGCGTGCTCACGTGTTCGGGCGGCGCGTTCGCGTGCGTCGGCGCGCGCGGTGCGGTCGCGGAGCTCTGCAACGGCCTCGACGACGACTGCGATGGCAGCTCCGACGAGGGAAATCCCGGCGCTGGCGCGACGTGCGGCGACGACACTGGCGCGTGCAGCTTCGGCGCGTTCCAGTGCAGCGGCGGCGCGCTCACCTGCGTCGGCGGCACCGGCCCCGTGGTCGAGACGTGCAACGCGATCGACGACGACTGCGACGGCCTCAGCGACGAAGGCAACCCCGGCGGCGGCGCGGTGTGTGGCAGCAACACCGGCGAGTGCGTCACCGGCACGCAGACATGCACGGCGGGCGCGCTCGTCTGCACCGGCGGCGTCAACGCCGTCGTAGAGACGTGCAATGGCCTCGACGACGACTGCGATGGCAGCACCGATGAGAGCAATCCGGGCGGCGGCGCGAGCTGCGGCACCGACACCGGCGCGTGCGTCGCGGGAGCGCTGACGTGCACCGGCGGCACGCTCGTGTGCAGCGGCAGCACAGGGCCGGCAACGGAATCGTGCAATGGCCTCGACGACGACTGCGATGGCAGCACCGACGAAGGCAATCCAGGCGGCGGCGCGAGCTGCGGCTCCGCGGTCGGCTCGTGTCGTCGCGGCGCGCTCACGTGTAGCGCCGGAGCGCTCAGCTGCACTGGCGGAGTCGGGCCCATCGCAGAGACCTGCAACAGCGCGGACGACGACTGCGACGGCCTCACCGATGAAGGCAATCCGGGCGGCGGCGCAGTCTGCGGCGTCGGAACCGGCGAGTGCGCGACTGGCGTACTCGCGTGCACGGCAGGCGCGCTCGCGTGTTCGGGTGACATCGGACCGCGCGCGGAGATCTGCGACGGACTCGACAACGACTGCGACGCGACAACGGACGAGGGCAACCCCGGCGGCGGCGCCACGTGCGGCTCGGCGATCGGCGCGTGTCGAACCGGCGCACTCGCGTGCAGCGCCGGCGGGCTCATCTGCATGGGCAGCACCGCGCCGAGCGTCGAGATCTGCAACGGCATCGACGACGATTGCAACGGCGCCACCGACGATGGCATCGCGAGCCCCGGAAGCTGTGGCGTCGCGACCGGCGAGTGTGATCTCGGCGCGCAGCGCTGCGTCGGCGGCGCGTTCGTTTGTACGGGCAACATCGGCCCGGTCACCGAGATCTGCGACGGGCGCGACAACGACTGCGACGGCGCGACGGATGAAGGCAATCCGGGCGGCGGCGCGGTCTGCGGCACCTCGACCGGCGCGTGTGCGCCCGGCGTGAGTCAGTGTCTCGTGGGTGCGCTGGTGTGCACCGGCGGCGTGACGCCCGCAGTCGAGATCTGCAATGGGCTCGACGACGACTGCAACGGGCTCGTCGACGAGGGCAACCCGGGCGGCGGCGCGAGCTGCGGCATGAGCGATGTCGGCGAGTGCGAGCTCGGCGCGCTGGCATGCTCGATGGGCGCGCTCGTCTGCGTCGGCGAGACGGGTCCGACGGCGGAGCGCTGCAACGGACTCGACGACGACTGCAACGGCACCATCGACGACGGCGATCCGGAGGGCGGCGCCGCGTGCGGCGACGACACTGGTGAGTGCTCGCCGGGCACGACGGCGTGTGTCGCCGGCGCGCTCATCTGCGGCGGCGGGACCGGCCCGACACCGGAGGTGTGCAACACGCTCGACGACGACTGCGATGGCGTCGCGGACGGAGGTCTCGCGGTTGGCGCGCCGTGCGGCACGGACGTCGGCGAGTGCTCGCCGGGCGTGTTCTTGTGTCGCGCGGGCGGGCTCGTCTGCGAGGGCGCGATCGGCCCCGACGCGGAGATCTGCGACACGCTCGACAACGACTGCGATGGCGCAGTCGACGAGGACATCGCGCTCGGCGTCGCCTGCGGCTCCGACGAGGGCCTCTGCGCGGCCGGCATGGAGCAGTGCATCGCCGGGCGCGAGGTGTGCGTCGGCGAGGTCTCGGCGACGCCGGAGACCTGCGACTGCGACGACAACGACTGCGACGGCAGCATCGACGAGCCGCGCCCCGACGGCACGCTCTGCCCCGGCGGCGCGACCTGCGTCGAATGCCAGTGCGCCCTGCCCTGCGTCCTCACCGAGTTCGGCCCGCAGTGCCCGACCGGCCGCGCCGCGTTCATGAGCGGCGATCAGTGCTTCTGCGTCGTGGAGGCTTGCGACGATGTAAGCTGCGCGACCGAGACGCACGACAGCCCCGCGACGAGCGCGCCTGCGTGCGCGCCCGACAGCTCCGGGCTGCCGGTGTGCGTCTGCAAGAACAACGCGTGCACGTTCCCCTGCGAAGGCGTGCTCTGCACCGACGGCACCGTGTGTGATCCGCGCGACGCGATGGGACGCTGCGTCGAGGACAACTGCCGCGGCGTCGGCTGCCCGAGCGGCGAGGTCTGCGACCGCGCGACCGGCGACTGCACGACCGATCCGTGCGTCGCCGCTGGCTGCGGCGCCGCCGAGGCGTGCCGCAACGGCAGCTGCGAGCCGAGCTGCGCGACGGTGACGTGCGCGCGCGGCGAGGTGTGCAGCGCGGGTGTCTGCGCCGTCGATCGCTGCGCGGACGTGAGCTGCGCGGCCACGCAGTTCTGCAATCCGGCCGATGGCGTATGCACTGGCGATCTGTGCATCGCTGGCGGCGTGCGCTGCGCGACCGGCACCCTCTGCGATCCGCTCACCGGGATGTGCAGCGAAGAGCCGTGTGCGCGGCTGCGCTGCCCGGCCGAGCA
>Ga0105047_10018270_pt1 | contig 10875 bp, 14 predicted proteins | sample MAT04_FD_78384 | JGI IMG/M metagenome (GOLD analysis project Ga0105047, IMG submission 78384) | Freshwater microbial communities from Lake Fryxell liftoff mats and glacier meltwater in Antarctica - MAT-04 (megahit assembly) | ecosystem: Environmental > Aquatic > Freshwater > Ice > Liftoff...
CAGCGAACTGGCGAGCGCGCAGCGCACTGCCGTGGCCTGCCATCTCGGCAACATGTCGCTGCGGTTGGGCCGATCGCTGCATTGGGATCCGATCAAGCAGGACGTGGTGAACGATCGGGAAGCCACCGCGATGCTGACACGCCCGTACCGGGCCCCGTGGGACCGCGAACTGAAGGCACTGGGGGTGGGCGGATGAATCGTCGCGATTTTCTGGCGGCCGGTGCCTCGACAATGGTCGCGACTGCGTTCGCGGCCGATCCGCCGGCACAGCCGTCGCGTCTGGGGTTGCTGTTCTACTCCTATGGCCGACGGGCGGCGGAGAAGAATACCGGCTTCGCCCGGCCTGCATCATTCATCGAGTTCGCCCATGCGCGCGGCGCGAACGGGGTGCAGATGCCGCTGGGCACCTGGAACGAAGCGGACGCCAGGACAATCCGGCAGACAGCCGGGAAACGCGGGGTCCACCTCGAAGGGATCGTCAGCCCGCCGAAGGACGATGCGGATGATCTCGAGCGTTTCCGTTCCGAGTTGCGCATGGTCCGCGACTGCGGCGGCAACGTTGTCCGTGTGGTGGCTTTGGGTGGTCGGCGGTACGAGGTGTTCGACAAGCCGGCCGATTTCCCGGCGTTCGTCGAGCGCGCCACGGCATCGTTCAAGCGGGCCGAACCGCTGGCTCGCGAACAGAAGGTGACTCTCGCCATTGAGAATCACAAGGACTTCCGCAGCGACGAACAGATCGACCTGTTGAAGAAACTCGGCAGCGAATGGCTGGGCGTCTGCCTTGATCTGGGGAACAATCTCTCGCTGTTGGAGGACCCCGTCAAGGTGATCGAGAGGCTGGCCCCGTTGACGAAGACTGTTCACGTGAAAGACATCGGCATTGAGCAGGCGCCGGAAGGTTTCCGAATGGCCGAGGTCCCGCTGGGACAGGGTATCTTCGACCTGAAGAAGATGATCGGGATCATCCGCAAGGCGGCCCCGCAGGCCCGGCTCAATCTCGAAATGATGACGCGCGACCCGCTGCTGATCCCCTGCCTGACCGACAAATACTGGGCCACGCTCGACCAGGTTCCCGCACGCGAACTGGCCCGGACGCTGGCATTCGCCGGGACCCGCGCCCGCAAAGAGCCGCTGATCATCGTGACGAAGCAGCCGGCCGATGAGCAGTTGGCGCTGGAAGAAGCGAACGTGCGTGAGTCACTGCAATATGCGCGCGAAGCGGGATGGTGAGGCGTCGGTTCGCAGTGTCGAGCGGTTCCGTGTTCACCCGATTCGGCACGACCCGCTCCTCGCCGCCTTTGATCCGGCGAAACATCAGTTTGTATCGAGTGCCTGGCAAGGCTTCGCTCAATTGTTCGATCTCCATCCAGACTTGAATCAGTGCTTCTGCCTTATGACAATCCATCGACCTTCCGCCGCGATTCGGGGAATCCGGATGTTGTCGGGAATGCCGGCCTGGAAGTAGTCGCATAGGTGGGCAAATTCGAGGTGTGTCCCCGGCTGCTCCCGCAATGCCGGCATCGCAGGCCGGGCGGGGCACGCATTCGTCGAACATGAATCGGGCGGGATCGCTCAAGCAGGGGCGGTTCCCAAATAGTCGACGTAGAAGCGATACACCGACACGACATCGTCGCGCGACAGCTCGTAAGCCTGCGCCGCGGCATCGATTCCGCCTTCAGTCCTGATCGATTCCCAGATGGTCCTGGCTGAGTACCCGCATTTCAGCAAAGGTTCGCCGAATCGAAGTGCGGGGTTGATCACAAGATCGTTGTAGACGCGCCAGTTGTTCGCCAGGCCGTCCGCGTCGAAATCGAGCGATTGCAGATACAGTTCAGTGAACTGGAATAGCAGCTGGCCCTGATGGGTACCGGACACTTCAACAAAATCGTCCGAACCCGGCGGTTGAATCACCAGTTCCTTGATTGCCAAATGGTAGTAAGTGCAGTGCTTCCTCGCGAACGGATAGTCGAGGCCGTACTTCCTCTTAGCCACTTTGATCGCCTGCTGAAACTTTGCCAGCGGTACATGGTACTGAAAACTGATCTCACGAATCGCCCGTGACTGCACCAGATCGAGAAAACTGACGACACGTTCGTCCCGGCCGAACTGCGGGTCGATCGCGGGCTTTCGATCCGTTCCGCCGAACAGCCAGCGGGCAAGCGTTCTCGGGGGTACGCGCGCGTACATGGCCGCTTCAGCGATCGTGTACAGGCCATGACCGAGATACTTACTGACCTTGGTGACCACCAAAATTGCCTCTCTGTTGACTGAGAGCTGAGAGCGTGCCACGGCAATGCACCAGATGAAACGAGCGATCGGCAACATAGTGTCAACACATATCCTTGACATTCACCTTCGCGAACGTATTATTTAGTCTAGCCTAAATACTTTAGAAGGTTCACCAAAATGCTTCCCTCACTCCGCCGTGCGTTCACACTGATCGAACTGCTCGTGGTCATCGCCGTCATCGCCCTGCTGATCGGGCTGTTGCTGCCTGCGGTGCAGAAGGTCCGCGAGGCGGCGGCGCGGTTGCAGAGCGCGAATAACCTCAAGCAGATGGGCCTTGCGATGCAGACTCATCACGACGGGCTGGGTCACTTCCCGTCGGGTTACATCGCCACCACAACGTCGCCGGCCGCCAATCCGGACACGCTGGATGCCCCACCCGGATGGGGCTGGGGCGTGCAACTTCTGCCTTACCTTGAACAGGACAACCTGCACAAGCAGCTGCGGCTCGATCTGCCGGCCTGGGATCCGGCCAACACGGCAGTTGTCAGATCGCAGGTGAAGGTGTTTATCAATCCCGGCGCCCCGAATCAGGGGGCGACCATGCAGGTGAAGACCGAAACCGGCAGCGTGTTGTCCGAGTGGGGCCGATCTCATTACGTGGTCAACAACGGGCAGGATGAGTCGTGGGCGTATGCTCAACACGATCTGTCGGGGATCAAGGGGACCGGCCCGTTCTATCGCAACTCGAAGGTTCGCATTTCGGAGATCACCGACGGACTGCATTCCACGGTCTTCGTCGGCGAGCATACCACCATCAGCGACAAGACCTGGGTCGGCGTACACCCGCAAGCCTCGGTCTGCCCGATCGACCCGAACCGTCACCCGTTCACCGAGTGCGATGGCCCGGCCACACTGGTGATGTGCCACAGCGGTCCCGCCGCCACGGAGCCGGGCGCCGTGCATCCGCCGAGTTTCCCGACCTGTCACGTCTGCCAGATGTACGCCCCGTGGAACGGCGGGCAGGTCCTCTTCGGCGACGGGCACGTTCAGTTCATCCGTACTTCGATCAACGTCGATACCTGGGCTGCCCTTAGCAGCATGAACGCGGGAGATACCCCCGGTGACTTCTGAACCCGAACCGCGCAGCCGCCTGCGGCTGTACGTGACCATCATGATCGTACTGGCGGCGGCCGTCACCCTCGTTTACTGGCCGGGCTGCCGGAAGTACCCGGTCGCCAAAAGCCCGGAGTCAATGCGGCTGATCAAGCTGCTGTATTCCGCCTGCAGCGCGCAGGACGACGCACGGCTGACGCAGGTCGAACAGGAAGTGGAGAAAGCCGAGATCAATGATGCCGAGAAGAAAGCCTTCGGAAGCATCACCGCGACTGCGCGTCGCGGTGAGTGGGAAAAGGCACGGCAGGAAGCGATGAAGTTCGCTGAGGATCAAGTGAAACGATGACGGCGGGCGACGCCGCAAGCGGTTACTTCACACCCAGCAGTTCCACTTCGAAGATCAGGTCGGCCTTCTGGGGGATCACGGGCGGGCGGCCCTTTTCGCCGTAAGCGAGTGTGTACGGGATCGTCAGCTTGCGTTTGCCGCCGATCTTCATGCCGGCCACGCCTTCGTCCCAACCCTTGATGACCTGCCCGGCCCCGAGCTGGAACGTGAACGGTTCCTTGCGGTCGAGGCTGCTGTCGAACTTCTTGCCGTTGGTCAATGTGCCGGTGTAGTGCACGGTCACGTCCTGGCCGGCCTTGGCTTCCGCGCCGTCGCCGACCTTTTGATCCTTATACTTCAGGCCCGACTTGGTGGTGACGGTGCCTTCTTCGTCCTTGAGGTCTTTGGTGTCGGCCGCCTTGACGGACGAAGGGCGCGACTGTTCGACCAGCACGACGGTCAGGGTCGGGATGATCGCCAGGCCGAGGATCGCCAGAACGCCGTATCCGAGTTTCGACATGAATTCAACTCCTTGAAGAAATAGCGGGTCGATCAATCATACTACCTTGAGCAACTCGACTTCGAACGTCAGTTCCGCGCGGGCGGGGATGACGGGCGGAGAGCCGCGTTCGCCGTAGCCCAACGTGTGCGGGATGACCAACTTGCGTTTGCCGCCGATCTTCATGCCGGCAACGCCTTCGTCCCAGCCCTTGATGACCTGCCCGGCCCCGAGCTTGAATGCGAACGGCTTGCGGCGGTCGTGGCTGCTGTCAAACTTGCTGCCGTCGGCCAGCGTGCCAGTGTAGTGCACCTCGACCGTATGGCCGGCCACGGCCTCGGTCCCGGTGCCTTCAGTGATCTCTTCGTACTGCAGGCCTGATGCGGTTGTAGTCAATTCAATCTCCCGTTTGTCGAACGCTTTAAATTGCGGCAGATTGTTTTACCGGTTATCGCAGCGGTTGCCACCCCGCGAACGATTCGGGGCCGGGAAGCACCTCCTCGATGCGCAGCAACTGGTTGTACTTCGCCAGTCGTTCGCTGCGGGCGATCGAGCCGATTTTGATCTGCCCCGCCCCGGAACCGACAGCCAGATCGGCGATCGTGGCGTCTTCCGTCTCGCCGCTGCGCGCGGAAACGACGGGCCGATAGCCGGCCGCGCGGGCTTCGTCCATCACGCGCAATGTCTCGGTCAGCGTGCCGATCTGGTTCACCTTGATCAGGATGCTGTTGCCCGCCCCGCGCGCGATGCCCAACTTCAGGCGTTCGGAGTTGGTCACGAACAGGTCGTCGCCGATCAGCTGCACGCGTGAACCCAGCTTGTCCGTCAGCAGTTTCCAGCCTTCCCAGTCATCTTCCGCGCAGCCGTCCTCGATGCTGATGATCGGATAGCGGTCGCACCAGGTGGCCAGCATGTCGACCATCTGCTGTCGGCTGCCGAGCTTGTACGTCTGCTTCTGTTCATCGAAGAAGTGCGTCGATGCAATGTCGAGCGCGATGCCGGCCTGCTGGCCGGATTCGTGCATCGCCTGCGTGACCAGCGCCAGTGCCGACTCGTTGGACGGCAGCCGTGGGCCGAAGCCGCCTTCATCGCCGACCAGCACGCCTTCGTAGCCTTGTCCGGTCAAGAGCTTCCCAAGACGGCGATAGACCGCGACGATGATTTCGAGCGCCTGCGAGTATGTCGTCGCGCCGATCGGGACCAGCAGCACGTCCTGGATATCGAGGTTCCCGCCCGCGTGCAGGCCGCCGCTGATCATGTTGACCATCGGCATCGGCATGGATGGCTCGCGCCCCTGCCCCAGCCAGCGCCACAGTGGCAGCCCCTCCACGGCGGCCGCGGCATGCGCGACCGCCAGCGAGACCCCCAGGATCGCGTTGGCCCCCAGCCGGGACTTGTCCGGCGTGCCGTCAAGTTTGCACAGGTGCCGATCGATCCATTCCTGATCGCGCGGGTCGGCCCCGATCAACGTCGGGGCAATGACATCGCGCACGTTGGCGACCGCCTGCAGGACCGACTTGCCGCCGTAGCGCGTCGGGTCGTTGTCGCGCAGTTCGCGCGCCTCGTGTTTGCCGGTGCTGGCCCCCGAGGGAACAATCGCCCGGCCCGTCGCTCCTTCGGCTAGATGAACCTCGACTTCCACCGTCGGGTTGCCGCGGCTGTCGAGAACCTGGCGGGCGTGAATACGGCTGATGGTCATGAAAGGGCCGTTCCTTCGCTGCGCGGGGAGCGCAGCATCAACTCTTCCACCGCCTGCAGCGGCGGCTTGTCTTCGTACAGCATCTGGTAAACGGCTCTGCTGATCGGCATATCGATCGTCAGGCGGTCGGCATGCTCGTGGACGCTGCGCGCGGTGGTCACGCCTTCCGCGATCATCGGCGTGCTGGCAAGGATGTCCGCCAGCTTCTCCCCCCGGCCGATGCGTTCGCCCACCCGGCGATTGCGGCCGTGCGGGCTGATGCACGTCGTGATCAGGTCGCCAACACCGGCCAACCCCTGAAACGTCTCGGGCTTCGCGCCGAAGGCGATGCCGAAGCGGGACATTTCCACCAATCCGCGCGTCAGCAGGGCGCTCTTGGCGTTGTCGCCGAACTTTAATCCATCGCCGATGCCTGCGGCCACGGCGATCACGTTCTTGAGCGCACCGGCCAATTCGACGCCGACGACGTCACCGCTGGTGTACACGCGGAATCGTTCGGTGAAGAACGTCCGCTGGATCGACTTCGCCAGGTCCTCATCGGCCGAGGCGACAACGATCGACGTCGGCATCCCCCGGCAGACTTCTTCCGCATGCGTCGGCCCGCTCAGCACGGCCGTGCGCAGGGTGCCCAGCACGTTGGCGATGATTTCCGTCGGCCGTTGGAACGTGCCGATCTCGATTCCCTTGGTCAGGCTCACGACCGGCTGATTGGGCGAACAGTGGCCGCGAAAGCGTTCCAGCGTCGTCCGCAGGTGAACCGTGGGAATTGCCTCGATCAGCAGATCGGCATCGGCAACAGCCGCGGCCGGGTCGGTGTGCAGTTCAATCGAGTCGGGGATCGGCACCCCCGGCAGCAGATGGACATTCTCGCGCTTCTCGTGCAGCAGGCGGGCGTTGGCCTCGCGTGCGCTCCAGAGGCGTACCCTGTGATCCGGATTGCGGGCCAGCAGCAGGGCGACCGCGGTGCCCCAGGCCCCGTCACCCAGTATCGCCAGCGTTTTCACCATATTCGGCAGCCTTTCGCGCCGCAGGGTTTGCCCAGACGATCGGGGGAACGCGTTCACTCCAGTTTATTGCAGTTGAGTCAATCCGGACTCCATCGTCGAAGAAAACCTGATGAACGCCCCTATTGCCGGCCGATCTTTCCAGTACGGAACTTACCGGCTGGAGTGATCTTCATGACGACTCATCTGCGCGTGTTCAAAGCCAGGGAAGACATTGACGAAGTAGACGACCTCGAGTCGGCCGACCCGGCCGTGCGCGTCCGCCTCGGCGATCTGCTGCCGCTCATGGCGATGGCCCAGAAGCAGCATTTCATCTGGTTGAAGGACTTCCTCGACGACGAAGTGAAGATCTCCGCCGACCTGCACGATGTGCTGCAAGCCTTCCGCGGCGTGCGACCGTCAGCGTGAACAACAAGCAACGACGATGAACCGCTCCCTCACGGTCGCGGCTCGTTGTTGTGTTGCGGCAGGGGTCTCATGCGTCTGCCGTTCAGCAACCTGCCGATCGCCGTGTAGCGCACTCCCCATTGGTAGCTCGTCAGCAGCAGCGCCAGTGACACGCCGATGATGATGGCGAACTTCAGCAATCCCGGCAGCGGTGATTGTTCCAGAAGAATCTGCAGCGCGATGATCGGTACCATGTGCCACAGATAGCACCAGTACGATGCGTCCGCGGCCCAGCGCACCCAGTGCCGTTCGCGCGTGAAGCATGTCTGAAACATGCCGATCAGGCCAATCAACATCAGCCAGGTGAAGAGGGCGGCACTGAAGCAAAGCAGGGCTGTCGGCCCGACGCCCAACGGCGGACTCTTCTGCTGCATCACATCGAGTCGGGCGAACATCAGAATCAGAAACACCGGCAGCACCACCAGATTGCCCAACGCCAGACCCCAGGGCCAGCGTCGGCCGATCGTTGGTAACAGATCACGGTCGTGCCACAACAGCCAGCCCACCGCGAAGAACAGGAAGTAGTACCCCAGCAGGTTCGGCGGCAGCTCCCAGCGGTTCGGCGTATCGACCATCCCTTCCAGCTGCATCGTCCACAAGAATGGCATCGTGATCAGTGCCAGCACGATGGAACGCCCGCGCAACTGCAGCAGACCGCGAAACAGCCGTCGGCCATATCCGGCAGCGCGACCGCGGATCAGCAGCATCGGCGGCACGATCAACAGGAAGAACACGATCAGGAAGTACAGGAACCAGAGATGGAACGGATCGATTGACCCCAGGAACCGCCCGCTCAGGAAGTGTTCTTCGAGCATCTGTGCGCGCGGCAGGTCGGGGTCGAACGGCATGCCGACTGCGCGCAGCGCATCGCGATTGCCCAGCATCCACAGCGCCTGCAGGATCGGCTGGATGATGATCAATGCCAGGCCAAACGGAATCACGATGCGTGCGAAGCGATGCTTCAGCAGCCCCCAAAGTCCCGAACGCTCCGCCAGCAGACAGCCGAAGAACCCCGCCAGCAGGAAGAAGGTCTGCATCCGGAAGGCGTGGATCACGAAGATCAAAAAATCGGCCACGGGACTGCGATCGACATCCCAGGCAGGCCAGAACGGGATGCGCGTCTCGGGAAACGACAGCACGCCGTGCAGCATGATGCCGAGAAACATCATGGCCGCACGAAGAAAGTCGAGCGAGTGGTAGCGTTCGGGGTGGTGGGTCATGAGTTTAGCCGCGACGCTACGCCGCGGGCAAATTCAGCAAGAACGGCCGCAGGCCCTGGTCACCCTTCAGCAGGATGACGTAGGCCAACTGATCGGGCCGATCCTTGTCGCGGAGAATCTCGAGCTGGTAGCCCTTCGGCGAACTGCCGCCGAACGACTTGGGCAAGGCATCGAGATCAAAGTCCCCCGCCCGGACCAGGAAGACACGGGCGAAGATGCGCTCTCCGGTGACAGGATCAACGGTGCGGTAAACGACCGTCGGCACCTGCCGGCCCTGAACGTCGGCCATCGTGTACGACGACAAAAGGTGCGGGTTCAGCGCGATCGGCGGGCGATACTCCAGCCCGTTCCGCGCCAGCCAGCCGTCCATCTTGTCCCGTGAGTCGTCATCGTAGCGGGCGGCTTCCTGCAGCATCAGGTTCGGGTTGAACGTGTTGTCACGCGGCGGCTGCCATGTCAGAATGCCGACGGCGACCAGCAGACAGGCAGCGGCGGCGGCACCGATGAACACGCGCTTGCGGTACCAGGCCCCGCGTTGCATCGCCAACTGATCGAGAATGCGGGCTTTCAGGTTGATCGGCAGCGGCACACTCCGCATGGCGACCGCGATCGGCCGATCGATCTTCTGCTCGTTGGCGAGGAGACGGCGGCAATCGCCGCAGGCATTCAGATGCAGATCGAGGTCGACAGCGTCCTCGGCGGGCAATTCCGCTGAGCGGTTGCCGCGTACGTCGTTCAGGATGCGTGCCGTTCTACAGTCCATCGGTCGATCTCCCCGCGGGAGCGGACGTGCCATCGGCAAACAACTCGGGAAAGAGTCGTTGCCGCAACGTGGCCTTCGCCCGCGCCAGCCGCGACATCACGGTTCCGATCGGCAGATCCATCTGCTCCGCAATGTCGCGATAACTGAACTCTTCAAAATAGAACAGAATCAACGGCGTGCGAAACAGTTCGGGCAATTCGTCCAGCGCTTCCTGCAACTGTTCCGGGTCGATGGCCGGAAGATCCTCGGGCAGATCTTCCGGGATCTCAGCCACTGCATCAAGTGGAACCGTCGGCCGCTGCTTCTCAGTTCGCAACCGATGCAGATACAGGTTCCGGCAGATGCTGAACAACCACGGCTTGGCCCGCTCTGCATTCCGCAGATTGCGAAACTGCGTCTGGGCCTTGCAGAATGTCTCCTGAGTCAGGTCGTCCGCATCCGGGGCACTGCCACTGAGCCGATACGCATAGCGGTACAGCGACTCATAGAAGAGCCCGACCAACTCCTGGACGTTGCGTGGCGGGCCGACGGCCATGCGGCACCTTTCTCAAGAAGCATGAGCCGGGAACGGACGGTTTATTCCCTGCTCAAGAACATTTTCCATGTGAAGCCGCGACGCGCAGCGGAGCGCTCCCCTGCGCGCCGCGGCTTCACACTGACACTCCGCCGCTCCCCGGTCCGATGAATGAAATTGTTACAACTCGTAAGATGTTGATTAGTAGGATGTTGCGCTGAGTATGCGGTTTCGCGTACTGGACAATCGACTTCATTTTCCGTTTTCTGGGAATAACAGAAGCTCCTTCGCATCTTGCTAGGGACGAACGAATTCACCGCGAACAGACGAACTGGGTTTTGCACCACGACTCGAACGCATTCGAAAAGGTGACCTTATGAAGAAGCTTCTGGCTGTAATGGCGATGTTTTCGCTGATCGGCGTCGGCTGCAGCACGCCGGCCAGCAGTGGCGGCAGCACGAAGACGGAAACGAAGTCCGAAACCAAGGTCGATGGCAAGGGTGCCACCACGACCACAAGCGAGACGAAGACCAAGGTCGACGTCAAGCCGGATATGAAGATGCCGGAGATCAAGGCTCCTGACATCAAAGCCCCGGATGTGAAGGTTCCCGAGATCAAGGCTCCTGAGATCAAAGCGCCGGAAGTCAAGGCTCCGGAAGTCAAGTAGTACTCTGTGTTCCATGTAAGCGTACCAGTGTTCCCTCTGTTTCTCTGAAAGGTTTTTTCAATGAAGAAGCTCCTCACGATCTGCGTCCTCGGCATGTTCGCTATCGCCAGCATCGGCTGCAACACCCCGGCCAGCAGCGCCGGCACCTCGAGCAAGGAAACCAAGTCCGAAACCAAGGTTGACGGCAAGGGTGCCACCTCGACCAAGGCCGAAACGAAGGAAGAGAAGAAGTAAGCTTCTTTTTCTGATCGAACTCGAAGGGCGTGCCATTCTCTGAATGGCACGCCCTTCGGTCGTTTCCACAGCGAGATCAATCATGAGGCGAGTTCTCAACAGTCTGCTGTTACTGGCATTATTCGGCCTTCTCGCCGGCTGCGGACCAGGCGGCGACAAGG
>Ga0105047_10018271_pt1 | contig 10874 bp, 9 predicted proteins | sample MAT04_FD_78384 | JGI IMG/M metagenome (GOLD analysis project Ga0105047, IMG submission 78384) | Freshwater microbial communities from Lake Fryxell liftoff mats and glacier meltwater in Antarctica - MAT-04 (megahit assembly) | ecosystem: Environmental > Aquatic > Freshwater > Ice > Liftoff...
ATACTGCAAAACAGTCGTTTGTAGGTATGGATGGTCTAATGGACATGATAGAACTTAAAAAGACCGGGTATTTACCTGAAAAAGCTAGGGAACTTGAAGAAAGAGCTATATTGTTCCTTGAAGAAATGATAGAAGTAGGAGGATACTTTAAATCTGTCGATGCTGGATTCTTTATAGATTCAGGCGAGTATCCAGAAAGAAATGATGATGGTATTGCAAGAAAGATGGATGGCGGAGATGCTGTTGACACAATAGTTTTAAGAGATAAAGATTATTTTGCACCAGTTTGTGGTCATTTTGGATTTAATAATGTTCCAAAAGAATATAAAAAAGCTTGTGACCCAATTTCTGAATGTACATTATGTAATCATTCAAAAATTCAATATATTGATGAGTTAGATGAAAATGATAATGTATTTAGGAGAATGGAAAAAGTTAAAGAAGACGGCACTGTGGTTCCTGAAGTTCAATGGGCTAAAGATGGATATGTAAAAATCACACTATTTATACCAGAAAATGAACAGATTGCAGAAGCAGCAGCCCTTGAAATGGGCAAGCGAATGAACCTTAAAAATGTAGAAATGCTTCATAAACAAGTTCTACAAAAGGCTGAGGGTTGTCTTGTAGAAATTAAAGGTGTTTGTGATTTTACTCCTGTAAAACGAGATGAATTAGTACTCCCTAAGAGAAGGAAAGTGCTTTCAAATCAAGTTATGAAAGATTATGTAAAAGAGCATCCAATAAGAGTTGCGGCCGCAACAGTAGGTGAAGATGAGCATTCAGTCGGACTAAGGGAAGTTATAGATATAAAACATGGTGGAATTGAAAGATTTGGTATAGAAGCACTTTATCTTGGAACCTCTTGTCCGATAGAAAAATTAGTAGATGCAGCTATAGAATCCAAAGCTCAAGCAATACTTTGCAGTACAATCATTTCTCATAATGATGTGCATATAAAGAATATGAGAAAGCTTAATGATCTTTGCATAGAAAAAGGAGTAAGAGATAAAATTATACTTGTTTCCGGTGGTACACAAGTTACAGATGATATTGCTAAAGCAAATGGTATGGATGTTGGATTTGGCCGTGGATCAAATGGTACATCTGTTGCCTCATTCATAATCAAAAAATTAATGGGTATTCCTGATATAGAAGAGTAGGAAGTGTAAAAAGGAGGGAATTCTTTTGAAGGTAGATTATCTAGTTGCTGAAATAGGCAGCACCACTACTTTAGTTACAGCTTTTAATGTATGCTATGACTCTAAGGGACAAGTCGTTGTAGATATACCTTTTCAAGGTAAAAGCTGTACTACAGTATTAGACGGTGATGTAACTATAGGACTTAAAAATGCAGTAAAAGATATAGAAGATCAAATACATGAAACAATTACCTGGAATAAGATGTTAGCAACTTCAAGTGCTGCAGGTGGGCTTCGCATAACTGTTCACGGGCTAATGGAACAGATGACCGTGAAAGCTGCAAGAGAAGCCGCTCTGGGTGCTGGTGGTATTATAAAAATGGTTACTGCTGGCAAGATGAGAAAGAGTGATTTAAAGAGAATCCATACTATAAACCCCAACATGATAATGATTGCTGGGGGTACTGATTATGGCGAACGAGAAACAGCTCTTTATAATGCGGAACTTATAAGTGCCGAAAAGTTCAACATTCCTATTGTATACTGTGGAAATATCGAAAATCAAGAAGAAATAAAAGATATATTTGAAGGACAAGAGATTTATTTGATTGATAATGTTTATCCAATGGTAGATACTTTAAATGTGGAACCAGCAAGAAAAATAATACAAGAAGCCTTTGAAAAGAATATCGTAAAAGCACCTGGAATGAATAAAATAAAAGAAATGGTAAATGGAAGCATAATGCCAACTCCAGGGGCAGTTATGGAAAGTTCAAAGGTTTTATATGATATAATAGGAGACCTCGTAGTATTTGATGTAGGCGGGGCCACAACAGATGTACATTCTGTTACTGAGGGAAGTAAAATCGTTTTAGATATGTTAGTAAATCCAGAACCAAAGGCTAAAAGAACTGTAGAAGGAGATCTTGGAGTTTTTATTAATAGTAAAAATGTAATAGATTTACTTGATACGCGGGATTTAGGCGAATTTACTAAGCAGTATATAACTGAGCACATAAAACCTATCCCCACAGAAGCTTCCGATATAAATGCTAGTAGTCTACTCGCCAAAAAAGCTCTAGATGTTGCAATAAGTAGGCATGTAGGATTTATAAAAAGAAAATACGATGGTGAAAGTGGTTTTGTGGCTTATGGTAAAGATTTATCTGAGGTTAAATATATAATTGGTACAGGAGGCGCACTCACAAGGCTACCTGAAGGGGAAGCCATGCTCCTAGGAATAAGATACCTAAAAGATGAAGTAACAATGTTACCTAAAAAAGGTGCTAAGGTGCTATTAGACAAAAACTATATTATGGCCAGTGCAGGAGTATTAAGTAGAGAAAATAAACAAGTTGCCCAGGCTCTATTAATTCAAAGTTTAGGTATAACTAAGGATATGGAAATTAATGAAGTCAGCGTCTGTTTAGAAAAAGGAGCGTAACCAAATGAATAAGAATTATCCTTGTGTGGATGTAGATTTAGGAAAATTAACACATAATGCAAAAATAATATTAGACTTGTGTAACAAAAGGAATATAGAGGTTGCCTCGGTAACTAAAGTGTTTTGTGCGCAAAGTCCCATTACAGAAGCTATACTAAAGGCTGGAGTTACAGGTGTTGCGGATTCTAGAATCTCTAATTTGAAGAAATCGAAAGATCTTGATTGTAAAAAATTGATGATTAGAATTCCAATGATAAGCGAATCCTACGATATTGTTAGATATAGTGATACAAGTTTAAATTCAGAGCTTGCTACAATTAGGGCCTTATCAGTAGCTGCAAAAGATCTAAATAAAACTCATAATATTATTCTAATGATAGATATAGGGGATTTAAGAGAGGGTGTCTTGATCCAGGATGCAACTTCTACTGTACGCAAAATATTAGAATTAGATAACATTAAATTAATTGGACTAGGCACCAATGTTACTTGCTATGGTGGAGTAATTCCCGATAGAGAAAACTTAGGCATCCTTATAAAGTTAAAAGGGGATTTAGAAAAAACTTTTGATATAAGTTTACCTTTAATTTCAGGAGGGAATTCTAGCAGTCTTTATATGGTTATTAATGATACTATGCCAAAAGAAATTACTCAGCTTAGAATTGGAGAATCAATACTTCTTGGCAGAGAAACTGCTTATGGCATGGCAGTTGCTAATTGCTATGAAGATGCTTTTATCTTGAAGGGTGAAATAGTTGAAATTAAGAATAAACCATCAATCCCAACAGGTAATATAGGCGTGGACGCTTTTGGCAATATTCCTCATTTTGAAGATCTAGGGGTAAGAAAAAGAGCTATTCTAGCAGTAGGAAGACAAGATATAAGGCTAGAAGGTCTAGTTCCTGTGGACTCTGATATAAGTGTTTTTGGTGCAAGTAGTGATCATCTTATTTTAGATATAACTGACAGTAAAAATGAGCTATCAGTTGGGGATATAGTGGATTTTAATGTGGATTATGGCTGTTTAATGGCAGCAATGACTTCTCCTTATGTTGAAAAATATTACAATATTAAATAATTAGCTTAGAGGTTAATAACATTTCATCATCGCAGGTAATGGTTTTAAATTTATAACCAAAATATTAAAATTGTTTAGGAGGAAAATATTATGAAAAACAAGATAAGAGTTGTAGTTTGGGGACTAGGGGTAATGGGTAGCGGGATTGCTACAATGGTATTAAGTAAAAAGGGATTTACTATAGTGGGTGCTATTGACATGGATCCTCGTAAAGTTGGCAAAAAACTTTATGAAGTATTAGGCGTTGAGGCTAATGAAGATAATTCTTGCATAGTCACAAAAAATGCTGAGGATGTTATTAAGAAAGGTTATGCAGATGTTTGTCTTATGGCTACAGCTTCATTTACAAAAGTTGTATTTCCATTAATAAAAATGGCTGCTCAAGCTGGCATGGATATTGTAACAACAGCAGAGGAAATGTCATACCCAAGAGCATTAGACCCAAAATTATCAGATGAAATGGATATAATAGCTAGAGAAAATAAAGTTTCAATATTAGGAACTGGAGTAAATCCTGGATTTATAATGGATTTAGTTGCAATAATGCTTACGGGAGTTTCTGATACAGTTGATAGCATAAAGGCTACTAGAGTTAATGATCTAGCTTGCTTTGGTAAGGCAGTAATGGTTGAGCAAGGTATTGGATTAAAACCAGAAGCATTTATACAAGGCGTTAAAGACAACACAATAGATGGACATGTTGGATTTTTGCAATCCTTTGGAATGTTTGAAGAAGCATTTAATATCAAGTTAAATAATATTAGACAAGAAAAATCACCAATTCTTACAACTATTCCACGTAGCACAGATATTGTTTCTGTAAATGCTGGAGACGTTGCCGGATGCAAACAAATGGGATATGCGAATTTAGGAGAAAATTTATTTATCACAATGGAACATCCTCAACAGATAAAACCAGAAATGGAGAATGTTGATACTGGAGATTATATTACAATTAAAGGAGTTCCAGACTTGAACCTTCAAATAAAACCAGAGATACCAGGAGGAATTGCTACAGTAGCTATATGTGTTAATATGATTCCACTTGTAATGAATTCAGAACCAGGATTAAAAACAATGCTTGATTTACCAGTTCCAAGAGCTATACTTGGAGATGTTAGAAATTTAATAAAGGAAAGAAAATAACAACAAGTATCAGTTGTTAAATTAAATACAATTTAGTGGACATTTTTAAACCACATTCCTGCATTCCATAGGAATGTGGTTTTCTAATATCAGTTGAAATCTTTCCTAGTAAATAATTAGAAAATTTTTAATATTTATGATATTCTTGAGGTATGAAAAAATGATATCATTGGAGGGGTTTATTAAATGGAAAACATAAAAGTTATTCTATGGGGACTTGGGGCAATGGGAACCGGTATTGGTAAAATGATACTTACTAAAAAAGGTATTGAAATTGTAGGTGCCTTAGATAGGGATCCATCAAATTTAGGTAAAGATTTAGGACAAGTTTTAAATTCTATAGATTTAGGAGTTCTTGTTAGTGATGATGTTAGGACGTTAATGAATGAAACAAAAGCAGATGTGGTTATACTCGCTATAGATTCTTTTGTAAAAAGTGTATACCCAGCAATAAAAGCAATAGTGAAAAGTGGAAAAAACTGTATTACGATTGCAGAAGAAATGTCTTATCCCTACATTGTTGAAAAAGAATTATCAGAGGAAATGGATAGATTAGCAAAAGAAAATAATGTTACAATTTTAGGCACGGGAGTCAATCCAGGATTTGTTTTAGACACATTAATTATTAGTTTGTCAGCTGCTTGCAGAAGTGTAGATTCTATTAGGGCAGAAAGGATAAGCGATTTATCCCCCTTTGGGCCAACTGTAATGAGCACTCAAGGTGTAGGTTTATCTATAGAAGAATTTGACGCCGGAATTGAAAATGGATTCATAGTTGGTCATGTAGGCTTTGCACAATCTATACCTATGATAGCAAAAGCATTAGGACTAGAGTATGATATGATAAAAGAAACTAGCGAACCAATAATATCAAATACCTATAGAGAAACCCCTTGTGTTAAGGTTAATCCAGGTATGGTGGCTGGGTGTAATCATATAGCTATGGCAACAAAGAATGGAAAAGCAATTATAACACTAGAACATCTACAACAAATACACCCAGAGTGTGAAGCGGTGGACACCGGTGATTATATAGACATAAAAGGCGACGCAGATCTTCATTTAGCAATAAAACCTGAAACACCAGGTGGAATAGGGACTATAGCTATGGCCGTAAACATGATTCCTCAAGTTATTGCTAGTATAGCAGGACTTAAAACAATGATGGATTTGCCAATTCCTCATGATATAGAAAATAGTTTTGCAGAGCAAGTTAATTATTATCATATATGTCATGATACTGTTACATATTTTTAATATAAATTAAAAAAATCCCCTATAATTTAAATATTTTGCAAATAACACTGGACTTATGGCAGTGTTATTTTTTTGTAATTTTACAAAAGTGAAGAATGGTTAATATAATACAAGTACAATAACATATTAAATAATGCAAAAGTGTGTTAATTTATATAGGTGAGATACATGAATAGGAGATGAGCTTAATGAATAAGGAATTTATAAGATTTGGAGTTATAGGGACAAATAATATTACAGATAGATTCTTAAATGGTGCAGCGCAGGTCAAAGATTTTATTTTAACAGCAGTATATTCAAGAAGTGAAGAAAAAGGAAATGCTTTTGCAGAAAAATATAATGTGCAACATGTTTTTACTGATTTAAATGAATTGGCAAAAAGTGATTTAATTGATGCTATATATATTGCATCGCCTAATGCAATTCATGAAGAGCAAAGTATTATATTTTTAAACCATAAGAAACATGTATTGTGTGAAAAAGCTTTTGCATCAAATTCTAAACAAGTAATTAATATGATAAATGCTGCAAAAGACAACCAGGTTATTTTAATGGAGGCAATGAAAACTACGCAACTCCCTAATTTTAAAATTATTAAAGACAATCTACATAGAATAGGTAAGGTCAGGAAATACTTCGGGAGCTATTGTCAGTATTCTTCTCGATATGATAAATATAGAGAAGGAATAGTGTTAAATGCATTTAATCAAAAACTATCTAATGGGGGATTAATGGACTTAGGTGTTTATTGCATCCATCCTATGATAAATTTATTTGGTAAACCAAAAGAAATAAAAGCAAATGCACTAATTTTAAATTCTGGTGTCGATGGAGAAGGTAGCATAATATTTAAGTATGATGAAATGGAGGCTATTGCTATGTATTCAAAAATAACAAATTCAAATTTATATTCAGAGATTCAAGGTGAAGATGGAAATATAATAATTGAAAACATTAATGAATTTAAAAAAGTAACAATAGTTTTTAAAGATGGAAAGCAAGAAGATCTAACACAATTTCAAAATGAACATAATATGTGCTATGAAATAGAGAACTTTATAAGCATGATTAAAAATAATGACAAAGAGAGAAGCTCCAAGTTATTACAAACATCTAAGTGGGTAATGGAAACAATGGATGAAACAAGAAAACAAATAGGGTTAGTCTTCCCAGCAGACTTTAAATAAAATAAAATCAAGAATATAACTTACCACTTGTCAAGTGGATGGCACTTAATATTGATTTTTGTTATTTAAGGTGAGTATGTTACAATTAAACTTGATTGTAATTAAAATATAATATGTAATAGTTTTTTCACGAAAATATCTTTATTTATAAAATCTAAAGAAGTGGGAGGAAGATGAATTATGATTGATTCACATATACATACAGAGTTTTCTTCGGACTCTGAAATGAAGCTTCAGCATGGAATTGAAATTGCGAGAAAGCTCGGCATAGGAATGACTATTACAGAGCATCTAGATTTAAAATTTCCAACAGGAACAGATTTTACTTTTGATATAGATAAGTATTTTATTGACTATGAAAAACATAGGAGTAGCAATTTTATGCTTGGAATTGAAGTTGGCATGCAACTGACCTGTTTAGAAGAGAATAGAGAGGTAGTTAATAAATATCCTTTTGATTACGTAATTGGATCCATACATGTAGCTAATGGACAAGATATTTTTGAGCCTGAAGCTTATGAAGGCAAAACTAAAAAAGAACTTTTTGAGGAATATTTCTCAAGTATGGTTGAGTGTGTAAAACAGTATGATTTTATTGATTGCTTAGGTCATATTGATTATATATCTAGATATGCGACTTATAATGATAAGGAAATTCATTACCATGAATTTAAGGAATATATAGATGAAGTGCTAAAAGCTATAGTAAATAATGGAAAAGTAATGGAGATTAATACAAGAAGATTCAATGATGTAGAAGCATATAATAATTTGATTAATATATATAAATCATACAATAAAATGGGAGGTAAATATATAACTATAGGTTCTGATGCTCATCATGCAGAGGATATTGGTAATAATTTTATCTTAGCTAATAGAATATGCGAAATATGTAACTTGAAACCAGTGTATTTTAAAAATAGAAAAATGGAGTATATGTAATTATAAGGACAGTTATAAGAAATTTTAAAACTGCCCAATGTATATTTGATTAAGCTACCTACTGAACTTTTAATACACCTACCTTAGGTAATTTATCAATGATGAGTGAAGCTTCATGGCAGGAAGAAAAAGTTTCAGTTACGTCTTTTCCAGCAGATACACCAAAGTGATATCCCCCAGTCCAAGATAGAAAATCACTTACATCATAAATTATTCCATTTACAGCTACATAGGACGGGCTACCATTAGCACCATTATATTTCTCTAATTGTGCTAATGTGAATTCTTGCTGTCTAACACCTTTAGCATGAGATGAAAGATTACTTGGAACATTAAGATCATTTTCTAATAAATCACATAATTCACGAAGTTTTTCGAAAAGTGAATTTTTATAAAAGATTTCATGATCAAATGTATTTGCACACACCATATAATATTTACAGTATTCAGCCTCTTTATAAAGTTCATACATATATTGGTCCATATTAATATACACTTTTAATTCCCCCTTGCACTTATTAGTATTATTAGTAGCCTTAATTATTTTTATATGAAATTTTTATAAAGTATATGCTTGTAGTCACTAAATTATAGTGAAATATAGTTGTTAACTGTCTACAACTATTATGTTAATATTAAGTTACTATTATGTTTTGAATTGAGGAGAGCAAAAATGGAAAATAGCCAGTTAGTTAATCAAGTTTTAGTATTATTTATTATTATGATGGTAGGTTTTTACGCAAAGAAAAAGAAATTTCTTAACAACGCAGTTGATAAAGGCTTGTCAGAATTATTATTAAATATAACATTACCATTTATGATAGTTACATCTTTTAATATTAAATATGAAGCAGAGATGGTTGGTAATGCACAAAAGATTTTAATTTATTCTTTCATAATACACATAAGTTTAATATTTATTAGTAAGATGCTTTTTTTTAAGTTTCCTAAGAAAAAGCAAAATGTTTTTAGATTTATAACAATTTTCTGCAATGTAGGTTTTATGGGTTATCCAGTGCTTGAAAGCATTTATGGTGGTATAGGTGTTTTTTATGCAGCAATATTTAACATACCCTTTAACATTTTAGTATGGACAGTAGGTGTAATGCTATTTACAGGGGAGAAAGATTTTAAATCCATGAGGAAAGCAGTAGCAAACCCTGCACTTATAGCAGTCTTTATTGGTATGATTTTATTTGCATTTTCAATAAATTTGCCACTACCTATTGCAACTTCACTAAAACTAGTGGGATCTACTACAACGCCAATATCTATGATGATTGTTGGTTCAATGCTGGCAGAAATGAAGTTTAAGACTGCTTTTTCGGACATTTCTATATATTATGCTGCTGCAGTTAGACTTTTATTAGTTCCAGTTATTGTTTATGTAGTGTTAAAACTTTTAAAGGTTGACGATTTATTACTTAACATATGCGTCATACTGCAAGCAATGCCGGCGGCGGTAATGGCTCCAATAATTTCTAAAAAGTACGGTGGCGACAGCCTATTAGCATCACAGTGCGTATTTATAACTACAATAGTTTCTGGAATAACAATACCTATAGTAATACTATTTTTATAGAGTAATTTAAACAATAACTGTACATATAAGTACACTAGATATCGAATGGAGGTTTTAGAGATGAAAGTTAATTTTACGGAACATTTAGAAAATGGCATGAAATTTTTGCAAACTCAAGGTGCGTTCTTAACAGTTAAATCTGAAGAGAAGATTAATACTATGACTATAGGCTGGGGAAATGTAGGTTATGTATGGAATAAACCTATATTTACAGTTATGGTAAGAAAGTCAAGATATACTTATGATTTTATGGAAAATTCAGATGATTTTACAGTGAGTATACCCTTAAGTAAAGATTTAAAGAATGCATTAGCGATTTGTGGAAGTAAATCAGGAAGAGATATCGATAAATTCAAAGAGTGTAATTTAACTCTAGAAAAAAGCAAAAAAGTTAATACACCAATAATTGGAGAATGTGAGCTTCATTATGAATGCAAGATTGTGTATAAGCAGGATATGAATCCTGAGCTTTTATCAAAAGATATTACAGAAAACTCTTATAAAGAGGGAGATTACCATACTTTATATTATGGAGAAATAGTAGAAACTTATATTAAGTGAAAATTTTCATAGAAATATTCACAATAGAATAAAATTATATATACAATATAAAAATAGTACACAAAATATATAAGTGTACTATTTTTTATTTGACTATTAATTATCAGTTGAATTATTCGTCAAAAATAGTTTTTTTCATATTTGATATTTCGTTGTGTAATAATCTCTCTTTAATGAAATTTTATTTAGAGCATAAGCTAATATATCAATTTCTGAGTAAATATTATATAGTCCAAAACTGATTCTAACCATACCCGGACGGTATAAATCGGGGTTTGTTAATCGATTATATGCAAATTCATTAGAAATATTTAATAGCTTAGCCAGGTATGGCTGAGCACAAAAGCAACCACTTCTTACAGAAATCCCCCATTCATAAGAGAGAATTTTTGCAACTGTAGAGTGATGAATTCCATCAATATTAAAAGGAATTATGCTAACTCTGTCAATGCCTTTAGAAGTGTCACAATAAATTTTTAAGTTTGGAATGTTTTTTATTTGCAAAATAGCATACATAGTCAAATTTCTTTCGGTA
>Ga0105047_10018272_pt1 | contig 10874 bp, 7 predicted proteins | sample MAT04_FD_78384 | JGI IMG/M metagenome (GOLD analysis project Ga0105047, IMG submission 78384) | Freshwater microbial communities from Lake Fryxell liftoff mats and glacier meltwater in Antarctica - MAT-04 (megahit assembly) | ecosystem: Environmental > Aquatic > Freshwater > Ice > Liftoff...
GATCTCGGCCGTGGATCTCGAGCCGTGGTGGGCGCCCGGGACGACCGTCCAGGTGGTGGGCCGCGCCGGCGCCGGCACCCGCCAGCACCCGCGCAAGGACGGCAGCGGGACCTTCACCTGCGGCCTCTACGAGGGCGTGTACTTCACCGCGGGCGTGGGCGACGACGCCACAAGCGCGGACGACGCGAGCTGCTCGTGCGGCCCCAACCTCGTGTACTGCAACCCCGACGGCTCGGGCTTCGCGCAGTCCAACACCCTCGACGAGCAGATGCAGCGCCGCATGGCCTGGGAGGAGCCGGCCCGCTTGTTCGCGCACCTGGCCTGGCACGACCGGCCGCTCAGCGATCTGGTGGTGGGCGACTACTCGGTGGGTACCAACAAGCTGCGCCATCTGTACGTGCGCCACAGCCGCCAGAACCCCGCCAACGCGGGCCAGGACGACGACCAACAGTGGTGGCGCAACGATCAGCCAGCGCCCGCCGACCCCCAGCACGACGCGCGCGACCCGTACGCCTGGCGCGAGTTCAAGCCCAGCGACCTGCACGCCCACCTGCTCGCCGATCGCAACGCGCGCTACGAGCCGCGCTCCACCCTCCAGCCGCCGGCCGGCCTTCCCACCGCGGGCGTGCTGACCACGTTCGCGAGCCAGTCGGCGTTCGCGCGGGAGCGAGTGCGGGCGGCGCGCTGGCTGGAGATCTTCACCTGCCGCGACTTCGCGCCGCCGCCGGCCACGCAGCAGTTCAACGCGTTCTCCATCGATCCGGCGACCACCGGGACCTGTCAGCACTGCCACGCGCTGATCGACCCCGCGGCGATCTTCTTCAAGCGCTGGGACTTCGGTGGGCACTACATCGGGCCGACGCCGATGATCCCGCAGATCGGGAGCTGGACCATCCCCACCGACTACACCAAGGACCACATGCCGTACGCGCGCTGGAAGCAGTCGTGGCTCCCGAACACCGTGCTGACGCCGGTCACCCCCGCCCAGCTGGCCGCCAACCCCTACGCGATGTTCCTCGACCACCTGCCGCAAGGTCAAAAGCTCCTCGGCGTAGAGGGCGACGGGACATACGGTCCGCTCGGCTTCGGCAAGGTGGTGCTGGCCAGCGGGCAGTTCGACAGCTGCGCGACCCGGATGATCGCGGCGCGGGTGCTGGGTCGGACGCTCGATCCGTCGACCGAGGCCGGCTACATCGACACGCTCACCACGCGCTTCGTGGCCGGGGGGCGGCGGGTCCGGCCGCTCGTGCGGGCCTTGCTCGCCGAGCCGGCGATGGGACGGGGGCTGTGATGCGGGCGCTCGCGATCGGAGTCTTCGCCCTTGCTGCGTGTGCTCCCGAGGTGCCGGCACCGTCGGCGGTCTTGCCCGCCGGCCACCCCGCGCTCACCAGCGTCGAGCAAGCGGCCACCGCGCTGCCGCCGTGCCCCTCCGACGAGACCGGACGAATCTTCCTCGGCCTGCGCGCCGCCTGCGCCGGCTGCCACGGGTCCAGCGGTAACCTCCGCTTCTTCGCCTCCGAGACCGCCTTTCGCACCATGCTCGCCGGCAACCCGGCGTACGTGGTGTCCGGTGATCCGGAGGCCAGCGTCCTGGTGAAGCTCCTGCGCGGCGAGGGCACCGGCTCGTTCCGCCAGATGCCGACCGCGGGGCCGGCGTACGCGGCGCTGCCAAACGCCCAGCAGCCCGTGTCGATGGCCGAGATCGAGCGCTGGATCCGCAACCTCGGAGCCACGACCCGTGTGACCACGCCGGACCCCGACGCGCCGACCACGCGCCGCCTGACGGCCGAGGAGATCATCGCCTCCTTGTACGATCAGCTGGGCCTCACCGAGGCCGACTTCCTGGGCACCCCGGGCAGCAACTTCGACTCGCCGACCACCACCTTCCGCGGCGATCTCGCGGTGTGGAGCCCGGATCGCGCGCCGGGACCGCATTATGGGGCCGACCGCCTCGCCACCGAGACGCGCTGGCGCGGCCTGGGGGGGGCGAGCTGGCTGGAAGGTTCGCGCCGCACCACCGCGGTGACGCCGGCGCTGATGCAGACGCTCCGCCAGATCTCGTATGCGTGGTGCCGGATGGCGGTGAGCAAGCCCAACAACAGCACGATCTTCCGGCGCGCCCGGCCCACCGACACCAGCGCGACCGACGCCGCAGCGGTGCGGGCCGATCTAGCCTCGATGCACCTTCGCATGCTGGGCGACCCGCCCACGCCCGAGGATGTGGACTCGGTGTTCCGCGACATCTTCCAGGCCGCCGAGGGCGCCGGCGCACAGACCGCGTGGATCGCGGCCTGTGCGAGCTACGTACAGGATCCGCGCTGGCTGGCGTGGTGAGGGACAAATGACGACGACGCGAAGACAGCTCCTCCAGCTCGGCCTCGGCATGGGCCAGCTCGCGCTCCTCGGCGACGCGCTGCGACCGAAGAAGGCCCTGGCTGCGTCCAGCGAGGCACCGTCGCGGCTGCTGTCGCTGTACGTGTCGGGTGGGTACACGCCGCAGTACTTCTATGCGCCGTTCGACGCGGCGGGCGCGGCGCGCCACGTGATGCCGCTGCAGGGCGCGATCGGCGAGACCGCGGGATACCTGCCCAGCGACATCATCGAGGTGTCGGCGGGCGGCGGGGGACACGCGCCCATCCGCATCGGCCGCACCTGGGATCCGGCGGCGCCGGGCAGCCGGGCCGAGGCCAACGGGCGCAAGTGGCTGCCGCTCGGCTACTCCTGGATCGAGCACGACCTGTTCCGTGACGCGGTGGTGATCCACGGCGTCGATCAGGGCACCGCCGCCCACGAGAGCGGGTACATCGCATCGATGTGCGGCGTGGCGGGCGCCGAGTACCGCGCGCCCGCGTACCAGTCGGTGTTCGCCAACCACGTGTACTCGCGCTTCCAGGACACTCGGCCGCTGCCCTGCGTGGGCCTCGACGGGCGTGGCATGCCGCAGTCGCTCAGCTTGCCGGCCCGCGCTGCGGCCAACTACGTGCCCAACGTGGACACCATCGGCTCGATGTTCTCCGATCGCGAGCAGCGCAACGCCTGGTGGCGCGGAGTGAACCTCCGCGACATGTCGCCCGATCTGTCTTTCACGGGCGCCGACGAGGGCCGAATACCGCTCACCGCCCTCGAGCGGCGCGCGCTGGCGCGGACCCGAGCCTTGCGCGGCAAGTCCACCCGGGGGACCGACGCCTTCCTGGAGAGCGTGCACGACGCTTACCGCGGCGTGTCCAAGGTCCTGGCCCGCAACATCGCCGACGTGCTGGAGGTGACCCGCGGCATCGAGCAGCTCACCGGACCGGCCAGCTTCGCGGGCCAGACGCCGTACGGAGCCACGGGCGGTAAGTTTGGCTGGACCTACGGTCTGGCCAACTATCACGCGACCGACGCGATGTTCGAGCCGAGCTTCGAGCTGATGTTGCGGCTGTTCAAGGCCGACCTGACTTCGGCCGTGCACCTGTACCTGCCGGAGCTGTACTTCGATCGGCACTCCGGCCAGCAAGGCCACCAGAAAGAGTTCGTGGACATGCGCGGGGGGATGGACTGCATCGGGCGCTTGCTAGGCGAGATGAAGCGGACGACGCTCCCCAGCGGCAAGACGCTCCTCGACGACACGCTGGTGGTGATCTTCTCGGAGTTCGCGCGGACCTGGGCCTCGGGCTCATCGCCCGCAGACTTCAACTATCCCGACGATCACTGGCCGTTCACGTCGGTGACGCTGGTGGGCGGCGGTCTCGCGGGCGGACGCGCGGTGGGCGGCTACGATCTGTCGGGCTTCGCGTACGGGCCCCGCGGGCTCCCGGTGGAGATCCACGAAGAGGACGGCAGCACCCGCCAGCGGCCCCCGACCGCGGCCGATGTGACGGCGACGGTGCTGCGGGTGCTCGGGCTCGGGATGCACGACTTCTTCATCCCTGGAGGGTACGGGGAGATCGCAGGCGTGCGCGCGACCTGACCGGCCCGTGGTGGCTCTCCATGGGTCACCGCCCACGCTTCGCCGGATAGATCCACTTCGCCATCCAGCGTAACCGTTCAGGGGTGGTGTTGAGGCCCGCGATCGCGGGTGCGAAGCTCCGATGCGAACCGCGCCTTTGCCTCGACTACGAATGAGTGCCCTCGCGCCCGTGGTGGGGGTCTCGCCTCGCGTGCTCCAGGTCCCTCGCGCGAAGCTCAAGGAGGCCGGCCGCATTGCTCGCAGTTCGCGCTCGGCGTGGTTGTTCGTGCTCGACGCCATCCTCGTCGACGAACGTCCACAGCGCGTCCTTGTGCTTCAGAATGTCTGCGCACGAGCTCGATAGCTCGTCGATCTCGCGGCGGCCGCCTTCATGAGTAGCGCCTCGACCTGAGTTCGCACGGGATCCATCCACGCGCGGAACAGGGTTCGGGATAGTCTTCCGGCGCGATAGTCCTGCCAGTATTCGAACATGGATGCCCGTGTAGTCGAGCAGCTGGCGACCGACTTCCGCCGCTACGAACTCGCGACCCACACCTGGGGCTCGCGCGAGAACGTCGACAGGCACCCGGGGCATCTGCACGGCCACTCGGAGGTCGCGCTGCGCGCCGATGGCGGTGTACCAGACGTTCCCCGCCGGCACGAACGAGTCGGTCGCCAACGCGGTGTACGCGCGCGAGATCGCGCCCTGATTCAGGCGAGGGGTCGCTCCACGAAACGCGCCAGCCCCGCGCCACCTGCGTGAAGTCGTCGAAGCCGACGAGATAGCGCGCCCCGCAAAACCTCGATCAGGTTCCGTACCCACGGAGAGACCGCGTAACGCGCGCATCGCGGCATCGTGCGAGGCCCCGCGAGGCTACCACATGCACGGGCCAGCTCGCTCCGGCGCGACGATCGCGATCACCGCGTTGGCGTGCACCAGGCGGACGGGCACGTCGAACGCGGTGGCCGGCTCCCCGCGCGGATCGAGGGCCCACGCGCGGCGCAGGGTGAGCAGCTCGTAGAGCACCACGCCGAGCGCGGTATTTGACAGGCGCAAATAGCACTAGCTAGGGCGCGCTCCCGCGCGGGACGCATGGCGGCGACTTCACGCTCGGAGCCGCGCTGATCGGCGCGTGTGCGGGAGAGACGCGCGTCGAGGGCACGATCGTGGTGTGGTGCATAACGCCCATCGGATCAAGCGTTCGTCCGACTCCTTGTTCGATGACAGCCTTCGCTCGTCTGGATATCATCTCCCGATGGTCGCCCTCCAGGTCCCGCCGATTCCCCCGCGCGCGCCTCAGCAGGATCACATCGTGGTGCTCCGTGACGCGGGCTGGGCGGACTATCAACGGATCATGGAGATCCGCGGCGATCACTCCGTGCCCCGGATCACGTTCCTGGAAGGACGACTCGAGATCATGAGCCCATCGCAGACCCACGAGTCGATCAAGTCGACGCTCGGCAGCCTGGTCGAGACTTACTGCCTGGAGCGCGGGATCGAGTTTCGGGCGCTCGGATCGTGGACGATCGAGGACAAAGACGTCGCGCGCGGCGTTGAGCCCGACGAATGCTACGTGTTCTCCGACGATCCCAGGCCCACGCGGCCTGAGCTCGCCATCGAGGTGGTCTGGACCTCGGGTGGGATCGACAAGCTCGAGGTGTACCGCAAGCTCGACGTGCGCGAGGTCTGGTTCTGGGCCGAGGGCGCTTTGACGCCTTACGTGCTTCGCAACCAGGCGTACGTCGCGGTGCCGGCGAGCGAGGTCCTGCCCGGCATCGACCTCCCTCAGCTCACGAGCTTCCTCGATCGGCCGACGACCAGCGCGGCGATCCGTGAGTATCGCGCTGCCCTGGCGAAGAAGCCCCGCGCGAGGCGACCAGGCGCGCCGAGCGGTCGCACGAAGAGATGAGCGCTTTTTATCGTCGCGCCAGGCCACGCAAGAAAAGACCGATGGGAAACTCGAGCGGGCGAGATCTTGGCCTGGCTGTCCGTCTCTTCCACACGCCGGCGGAGAGGACACCCGTCGATCGGCTCGCGAGGGCGGGCCTCACCGACGTATTTCGCGCGAAGTTCTGACCCCACCACGAATCTCACAGGCATCAAGGCGATCGTTTGAATGACCGAGTACACGCAGAGCAAGAGTACCGCGTGTCTGTCATTGCCCACGCTGGCCGCCAGCACGACGACCACCGGCCAGGTGACGCCGAGCCCCACGCCCGTCACGACATAAACCGCGCCGAGTATCGTTCCGGTCGCGATCGCGCCGCTGCGGTTGCGCCTGGCGAGCCAGACAGCCATCCCGAGAAGAGAGCTGAAAGCCCCGAACGAGCGGAACGCGAGGCGTCGGGCTCCTCAGCACCAGGGCCATGAGATATGGCTTCGCGAAGCCGATCGTGGTGCCGCCGAGCAAGAGCACTCCAAGAAACGACAACCCGCTGAGCAGTCTGCCGGCATCTTCATCATTCGGTCGTGCGGCCATGAACAGGAGCGCCACCGCCACGGCGAAGATGGGACTCACCGGCAGAAAGGCATCCGGGAGCTGAAGCGGCCCGCTTCGGCTCGATGCGGCGACGCCGAAAAGGCTGGCGAGCGCGACGAGAGAGGCACGTCTATAAGGCTGGTTGCGAGGCGCGGTGCGGACCAGCCACACGGCGAGCTCCGCCACCGCGCTGGAGGCGTGCGATCGGGGTTCACGAACCCTCGCGGGGTCGGCGACGAAGACGCGCGTCTGCGTGTATCGCGGACCCAGAAACCATTTGGGGCGTCGCCTCCGTCGCACCGCGGGCCGCTGGCGCCGACCCGAGGGGATTGCGCGACGCGCTCGACGCGGGTCTCGGCCCTCGCTACATTTGCGCTCCCATGTCCCAACGCTGGCTTTTCGGCTCCTGGCTCGCGCTCGTCACGGCGTGCTCGAGCGCTCCGGAGGCCCCGCCCGATGCGGGGACGGCCGCGACTCCCGACGCGGGATTCGTGCTCGATTTTCCTCTGACCGGAGACTCGGTCGCGCGCGGCGAGCAGCTGTATCGCGGGCTTCGATGCGCGAACTGTCACGGCGTCGACGGGCGCGGCAGCCCCACGTTCCCCGGCGCGCCCGTGCTGGTCGGCCGCACGGCGGATGATCTGCAAACGGCGCTGGTCGACGCCTGCGAAAATTCGACCGCGCTCGGCGGTTGTCACCCCCTCAAGCTCCCTGGCGTCGAGCTCTCGCACCTCGAGGACGTCGCCGCGTTCCTGCTCGCTCTCGCGGCGGCCTCGTCCGATGATCCCGGACCTCCGTGCGATCGCGCGAGCGGCAAGATCTGCACGTTCGCGGGCGCGGGCAACGCGGGGAACAAGAAGACGCTCGGCATCACGGCGCGCGAGCAGTCGCTGTTTTGGCCCCAGGACGCGCAGCTCGATCCGCAGGGTCGGCTGGTGATCATGGACTGGAACAATTACCTGTTGCGGCGGGTCGATGCCTGCGGGGACGGAGACTGCCCGGTGCTGAACATCGTGGGCAACGCCACGCTGGGGGATGACTGCTCCACGCCTGCCAGGCGAGTCCTCGCGCCGAACACGGCCATGAACCACCCCGTGGGCGCGTCGTTCTTTCCCAACGGAGACCTCGTCTTGTGGGGCTGGCACATGTGGAAGATCAAAGTGTTTCCGATCCAGCCCGACGGCAGCTACGGCGAGGTCCTCTGCATGTTCGGCAACGGCCGCGGCTTCGCAGGCGACGGACAAGCGGCGGGCACCAACTTCAACGGGATGGGTGGCCCGAGCCGCTTCAACCTCCCGAGCTCAGCCGTCGTCGACCGCGACGGGAACTGGTACATCTCGGACCAGGGCAACTTCCGCATTCGCATCGTGCGCGCCAACGCCGACGACGCACCCTTCGGCGCCGACGCGCGCACCTACGTCGCGACGCACAAGGACAACATCGTCGAGACCTTCGCGGGTGGAGAGCCGCGAACGCCCAGCGGCGAGAGCCGCAAGACGCGCGCGGACTACTCGGACAGCGGCGACGGCGGCCCGGCGTTCCAGGCGACCTTCCGGCTGCAAGCGGGCTTCGACGCGGTGCCGCAGATGCGCCTGGCCTACGACCGCGATCGGCACTTGCTCTACGTCGCGGACTCCGAGAACCATCGCATCCGCGTGATCGACTTGAACGTGGACCCGCCGACCATCGACACGTTCGCGGGCGGCGGCGACGACCTCGGCAGCGATCTCCCCGCGCGGCAGGTGAAGCTGTTCCGGCCCGCGGACGTCGACATCATCCCGGATGGGTCGGGTGACGTGCTCATCACCGACTCCTGGAACAACTGCGTGCGCGTGGTGGACCGCGCAAGCCTGCGCGTCCGAACCATCGCCGGAGTTTGCGGACCCGAGAACGAAGCGTACGCGGGCGATGGCGCGCTAGCGACCGCCGCGAAGCTGGCGCAGCCCGGCGGCGCAGGGGCGGGCCCCGACCGCACGATCTACATCGCCGACACGCTGAACCACCGGATCCGACGGGTGAACCCATGAACATCACGAGAGTCTGGGTCCTGAGCGCGGTGCTGATATCGGCCTGCACGACCGAGACGCCCGTGACGCCGAGCCCCGACGCGGGCGGCGGCGGGGGCGGCGAAGATCTGCACCTGTCGGCCATTCGTGGGCTCGAGCTGTACGCGCTGCACGGCTGCAGCGCCTGCCACTGCAACGCCGCAGAGGGCGGCTGCAACCTCGAAGCGCCCGGCATCGCGGGCGCCGAGGTATCGCTGCTCGAGGCCAATCTGCGCTACGCGTCGACCGCCGAGGAGGAGCCGGGTGTACCGGACTTCTTCGACCCTCACCCGTACAAAGCGCGCGCGCTGACCGACGAGCAGCTGGCGTCGATCGCGGCGTTCCTCGGCCTGGTGGAGCGCCGGCCGCCCGCCCGCGTCGACTCGCTGATCGGTCGAGGCTTCGATCTGTACATCTCGGGGGGCTGCCTGTCGTGCCACTTGATGAGCGCGCAAGGGAGCAACCAAGGCGGCGTTGGCAGTCCGATAGCGGGGATCGATCCCGATAACCTCTACCTCGCGCTCTCTGGCGGCGTCCCCTGTCACCCGCTCCAGAACCGCGTACCGACGAGCAGCGCCGGCGTGCCCATCGCGCCGTGCGGCGTTCTCAGCGAGCGCATCACCGACAACCCCACGGTCCTCGCGCTCACCGATACGCCGCCCCCCGACCAGGACGAGGAGCGCTCGCTGCTCTCGTATTTCTTGGCCTTCGTCTCTCCGCCGCCGCAAACCGGCAAGGTCGAGCGCTGCGAGGGGCGGTCGGGGGACATCTGTACGGTCGCGGGCAACGGCATCGGAGGGTTCATCGGCGACGCCATGACCTCCACGGCGACCTTGCTTTACTTCCCGCAGAACCTCGAGCTCACCGACTGGAACAACGACGGCACGCTCGACCTGATCGTCGTCGACTGGAACAACCACCGGATCCGCGTGGTCTATCTGGACAAAGAGATCGACGGTGTTCCGAACCTGATCGAGACGATCGCCGGGAACGGGAAGGTCACCGGCGCCGACGCCTTGAACCACCCGGTCGACGTCGCCTTCGACCGCGACGGGAACATGATCATCGCCACCTGGCACAACCAGAACATCTACCGCTACCCGCGCGGCTCCACGCCGGAGACGCCGCGCGACCAGGTCGCGGGTACCTGCGACATCGCGTGCGGGCCCGACCAGGGGCCGGTGCGCTCCACGCCCATCGGATTGCCCATCGGCATCGAGGTGTTGCCTGACCAGCGCGTGGTGTTCTCGGAGACCTTGTGCTCGCGCATTCGCGCGCTCACCGTGACGGGCACGCCGACGCTGACACAGCCGTCTCTGTGCATCGAGCCGGTGCAGCTCTTCACCGATGCGCGCCTGGAGACGCTGGCCGGCAAGCGGATGGTGTTCGGCTACGAAGGCGACGGGGTCCCCGGGGCCGACGCCGTGTTCGCATCCGTGGGCAACCCGAACATCGTGAACTTCGGGATCTCCATCGAGAAGGGGGCGAGCCCCCGCAAATTGTACGTCGCGGACACTGCCAACAACGTCATCCGCTACATCGATCTGTCGCGTGCACCGCCCACCGTGCACCTCCTCGCGGGCGGTCCGCGGCAGGCTGGCTTCCGTGACGGGCCAGCGGCCACCGCTCGATTCAACTTCCCGACCGCGGTCTACGCGCACACCGACGGCGCGGTGTACGTTGCCGATGCGCGCAACCACGCGATCCGGCGCATTGGGACCGACGGAATGGTGACCACGATCGCGGGGACGGGGCGCGCCGGGTTCGATGGCGACAACAAGCCCGCCGTCGCAGCGCGCCTCGACAACCCCAATGGCGTGCTGATCCACCCGGACGGGCGCGTCTTCATCAGCGACACCAACAACAACCGCGTTCGGTACGTCGTGCCGTGACGACGAAACGTCATGCCGCGTCGCGCGGCGTCTGGACCTCGGATCTCTGAGGCGCACACACCGTCACCGCCTGCTCTGGGCGCGCTCCAGCTCGCGGGCGAAGAGGTCCGCCACCACGCGCACGCGCGGGATGTCGAGCGCCGACTTCGCGCAGGTCAGGTACAGGCGGCTTTGCGCGTGCGGTTTGGGCCCAGCTCGCGAGCGGTCGAGCCACGGCGCAGGGGAGGGCCATCAGCGAGCCAAGATCAGCGTCGTGTGTCGTGCACCAACCGGAGCCCTCAACGTCTTGGCTCTTGGCCGCCGAGTCCGCGCACTGCGTAAACGTCGCCATGACCCAGGAGGGCCTCGCCGTCCGATCCAGTGTCAGGCCCGTACGAGCGCGCCGCTAAAGCGTGCGTCACCCGCGGCGTCGCGATGTGCGAGTCGTGAACGTTACGCGTCACCAGCGCATCGTGAAGATGGCGCCGCGCTGACGGGTCGGCACGCCGGCGCGATCGCGCTCGAGAAGGAATACCTCGTCGAGACCCGA
>Ga0105047_10018273_pt1 | contig 10874 bp, 8 predicted proteins | sample MAT04_FD_78384 | JGI IMG/M metagenome (GOLD analysis project Ga0105047, IMG submission 78384) | Freshwater microbial communities from Lake Fryxell liftoff mats and glacier meltwater in Antarctica - MAT-04 (megahit assembly) | ecosystem: Environmental > Aquatic > Freshwater > Ice > Liftoff...
GCACACTATGCAAAAAATGAAAAGCCTCTTTGTTCTGGTAAGCCTGCTGCTTGTGGCAAGCTTGGCAGCGGCCTGTGTTATGCCCACTGCGCCAGCCGACAGTAGCAGTGCCCCCGCCGCCAGTAATACACCGGCAGCCAGTGAGGAAGTTGCAGCCACGATCAAAATTGGGTTGGTGACAGATGTGGGTCGTGTAAATGATCGCAGCTTCAACCAATCCGCCTGGGAAGGTGTGTTACAGAGTTGTAGCGAGCTGGGGTTGGTCGAAGGCGAAGATTGCAAATTTATTGAGACGCAAGACCCGGCTGACTATGCAGAAAACATTCAACAATTTGTTGACAGTGGCTACAATCTGATCGTCAGCGTAGGCTTTGCGTTGGGTGAGGCAACCATCAACGCCGCGCAAGAAAATCCAGATATTATGTTTATCGGTGTTGATCAGTTCCAGGGTGAAACGCTGCCCAACGTGGCAGGCCTGGTCTTTCACGAAGATCAATCGGGCTTCCTGGCTGGCGCACTGGCCGCCCAGTTGAGCCAGACCGGCAAGATTGCGGCTGTGCTTGGCACCGACCTCGTGCCACCCGTGGTGGCTTTCGGCCAGGGCTATGAATTGGGTGCCAAATATATTAACCCAGAGATCGAAGTCAGCACCACCTATCATCCTGGTGGGCTGGACAAAGCTTTCCTCGATCCAGAGTGGGGCGCTAGCACAGCACGCCAGGCGCTCGATCAGGGTGCGGATATTATCTTTGGGGCCGGTGGCAGCACAGGCAATGGTGCCCTCCAAGAAGTCGCAGCCGCGACTGGCGCAGGCGAAACACTTTTCTGCATTGGTGTCGATTCCGACCAATGGGAAACGCTGCCGGCTGCCCATCCTTGTCTTGTCTCTAGCGCCATGAAGTTGATCACCCCTGGCGTGGTCGAGCTGGCCATGTTGGCCAATCAGGGTGCATTCCCTGGCGGCAACTTCTTCGGTGGCGCGGGCTTAGCCCCGTTCCATGATTTTGAAGACCAGATTCCCCAGGAAGTCAAGGATAAATTGGCCGAGATTGATACGGCTTTGAAAGATGGTAGCTTGGAGACCGGCTACGCACCCCAGTAAGCGGTGTGAGGCAGTTGATCAGTTGCCATACGGGATAGCTGGAGCATATCATCTGCGCTAGTGATTACCCATAACAGATTTGCCAAAAACGGGAGGCGCGATGATCGTTGCACCTCCCGTTTTCCTAGCTTCTGGTGACATGTACAATGCACCCACCACCGAAGAACACAAATTCAGGGTTCAATCCAACCACCATATAATTGCAGTTTAGCAGTCGTCTTGCCCAGTGCCTGAGGAGATCGGATGAAATTTCGCGTGCTACGCCAACTTGGCCAGACTCTTTTACTCCCTCTGTTAGCACTGTTGACAGCGCTGGTCTTGGGAGCGGTTATCATGTTGCTTTCGGGCGACAATCCTTGGGAAGCATACCGTGGTCTTTTTGCAGGTGCGCTGGGCAATGCACGCGGCTGGACGAGCACCGTGCGCAGAATGACCCCCCTGATTCTCACGGGGCTATCGGTGGCGACCGCATTTAAGGCGGGGCTTTTCAACATTGGCGCTTCGGGACAATTTCTCATGGGTACGATTGCCGCCGTGGCCGTGGGTGTCAATTTTGAAGGCTTACCCATGGTGATTCACCTGCCGCTGGCGATCCTGGCTGGCGCGCTGGGTGGCGTGATCTGGGGCGCGATCCCGGGGCTGCTCAAGGTTTATACTGGCGCGCATGAGGTTATTGTTACGATTATGCTCAACTATATTGCCAGCAATTTTGTCGGCTGGACGGTCTATGCGGGCGGGACACAAGGTCAAACCCCGGGTCCGCTGTGGGATATCACGGCGGGTGCAGTTTCGGAGACGCGCGATGTCCTGCTCAGCGCGCAACTCCCCTATATCATTGGCCCACCCTATCGCGTCCACTGGGGATTTGGGTTGGCGCTGCTGATTGCCCTGTTCGTCTGGTGGCTGCTCTATAAAACAATTATTGGTTTTGAGATTCGTACAGTTGGGCAAAATCTCAAGGCAGCGCGCTATGCAGGGATGCATGTCAACTGGACAATTGTGCGGACAATGATGCTGGCCGGTGGGCTAGCGGGCTTGGCGGGCACCTTTGAAACGCTGGGCGTGAATCATAAATTTGCCCCGACCTTTACTGGCTCGGTCGGCTTTGATGGCATCACCGTTGCGCTGCTCGGCCAAACGCATCCACTGGGTGTGGTGCTTGCCTCCTTTATGTTTGGCACATTGGATGCAGGCGGCACGCGCATGCAATTCGACTCGGGTGTTTCAGCCGATATTATCCAGGTGATTCAAGCACTGGTGTTGGCTTTTGTCGCAGCCCCACTCTTGATCCGCACCATCTTCCGGCTGCGCCGAGTCCGCCACTCGCTAGACACGACACCGAGCGCCAGGTGGGGAGGTCTTGTATGAGCAAGCGACCGCTATGGAGAGCAACCTCGCTGATCGCCATTGGTCTATCCCTGGCGCTGATGGTTATGGCTGTGCTGGTCAATACGATTACGTTGCCGCAAGAGTATGCCTGGCTGCGCATTCTGTTTGGGATTAGTGCCCTGAATTTCACACTGCGGGCGACTGTACCGTTGGTACTCGGCGCGTTGAGTGGGATTCTCTGTGAACGCTCTGGCATTATCAATATTGGCATTGAAGGCATGATGTTGGCGGGTGCCTTTGGCGCGTTTGTGGCAAAAGTGGCAACCAATGACTGGCCCCTCCTGAGCAGCCTGCTCGTTGGCGTACTGGCGGCGTTGCTGGTTGGGGGCTTTATGGGGTTGCTACACGCCATCCTCTCGATTCGCTTTCGCATGGACCAGATCATCTCGGGCACAGTGCTGATTATCCTGGCGACAGGATTTACCTCCTATCTATTTGATCGTGACGCGGTAGCCGAAGGCAAATTTTCCGCACTGCACATCCCGATCCTCGCTGATATTCCTGTGCTTGGCCGCATTTTGTTTGAAAACCCGCCTCTCACCTATCTGGCGCTGATCTTGGTGGTGGTAATCCACGTTGCGCTTTTCTATACACGCTGGGGATTGCGCACGCGCGCCGTGGGCGAACATCCGCGCGCGGCTGATACGGTTGGTATTAACGTCAACCGCTATCGCTATGTCAACACCACGATTGGCGGCATGTTGGCGGGGTTGGCCGGGGGTTTCTTGGTCTTGGAGGCTGTCGGTCAATTTCAAGAAGGCATGACAGCCGGGCGCGGTTTTATTGCCCTGGCCGCAATGATCTTCGGGAATTGGAATCCCTTTGGGGCACTGGGCGCTTCCTTACTGTTTGGCTATACGCAAGCGTTGCAAAATGAACTATTGTTGGCCGGTTTCACCACGGTGCCCCGCCAGTTTGTGAGTATGTTGCCCTATGTGGTGACGATCATCGCGGTTTCCGGCTTTGTCGGTCGCGTACGCCCACCCGCCGCCGAAGGCAAAGTGTATGAGACAGAGGCGCATTGAAATGACAACTATGCCAGTCCTAGAAATCCGCAATATTTCCAAACACTTTCCGGGTGTGATTGCCAATCAAGAGATCAACCTGAAGCTGTATGACGGCGAAATTCTCGCGCTATTGGGCGAGAATGGTGCGGGCAAATCGACGCTGATGAATATTATCTATGGCCTCTACCAACCCACGGCTGGTGAAATTTGGGTGGAGGGCAAGCCAGCGGTGATGCGCAACCCGAACGATGCCATTGCACTGGGCATTGGCATGGTACATCAGCACTTTCAGTTGGTGCCGGTGATGACCGTGGCCGAAAACATTATGTTGGGCAGCGAAAGTGTCAAAAATGGCTTTCTCGACACGCGTACCGTCGCCGCGCGTATCCGTGAATTGTCGCAACGCTATCATTTGGAGATTGATCCCTATGCCATGATCGAGGATCTGCCGGTGGGCGTGCGCCAGCGCGTGGAGATTGTCAAGGCGCTCTATCGCAATGCCAATATTTTAATTCTGGATGAACCGACCGCCGTGCTCACGCCGCAAGAGATTGAAGGCTTGTTCGAGGTGATGGCGCGCCTGAAGCAACAAGGTACATCGATTATTTTTATTACCCATAAGCTGAAAGAAGTGTTGCGCGTGGCCGATCGGATTGTTGTTCTGCGCCAAGGTCGTTTGGCGGGTGAAGCCAATCCGGCCACGGCCAGTGAACGCACGCTGGCCGCCATGATGGTCGGGCGCGAGGTGATTTTAACGGTAACCAAGCAAGCGTCCCAACCGCGCGATGTGGTTCTCGATCTCCAGCAGCTGTCGGCACATGATGATCTGGGCAATCAGGCCCTGCGCAGCGTTTCTTTTCAAGTACATGCGGGTGAAATTGTGGGTGTCGCCGGTGTGCAAGGCAACGGCCAGACTGAGCTGGTCGAAGCCATTACCGGCTTGCGCAAGGTGGATAGCGGCCAGATCGTGATCAATGGGCAGAATCTAACCAATGCCAGCCCGCGGCATATTACCGAAACGGGCGAAATTTGTCATGTGCCCGAAGACCGCCACACCTATGGCATGATAGATAGTTATAGCATTGCCGATAATTTGGTGCTCAACAGTTATTATCAGCCGCCCTATGTGCGCAACTGGACGATCAACAAGCGCGCCATTCAGGAACATGCCCAGGCGTTGGTGAAGCTGTTTGATGTGCGCACGCCTAGCGTTGACAATGCTGGCGACAGCCTTTCCGGCGGCAACCAACAAAAAATGGTGGTGGCGCGCGAGTTCAGCCGACCGATCAAACTGCTGATTGCCGCACAACCGACGCGCGGAATTGATGTTGGCTCGATTGAGTTTATTCACCAACAAATTGTGGACAAGCGCGATCATGGCGTGGCGGTGTTGGTCGTCAGTTCCGAGTTGGATGAAATCCTGGCACTGGCGGATCGCATTGTCGTCTTGTACAAAGGCGAAGTGATTGGCATTGTGCCGCGCGCCGAAGCAACGCGCGAAGGCCTGGGCCTGTTAATGGCTGGGGTGCAGACAGCGTAAAAGTCACTGGTTCCGCACGCTCTCTGCGTGGGAACCCTATTATGGACGCTCTGCGTCCAAGGCGCGGAGCACCTCATCTCGCATTCCACGCAGAGCGTGGAACGAGCATTCTTCACTATATGTGGTGATTGATTTGGTTCTAAAGGCGATCATTCTATGACTTCACTTAACCCAATTTTGGATCAACCGCAAAGTATTGATTGGAAGGAAATTGCACCAGACAGTTCCTATCGTCTGGCCAATCAAGAACTCTATTTTGATGTTGACGCCAATACCGATCTGACAAATCTAGTCTGGCCCTGGGCGGGTGAACAATACGCCAAACAGATCACGCTACGCATCAGCGCCCCACGCGAAGAGCCACTCGTGCCCATGGTGACGCGCTTCTTCCCTGGCCACCAAGAATTGATCTTGGGCACCGAGGGGGTGATCGTCAGCAAGTGTGTGGTTGCGCCGCGCCAGAGTGACACGGATCGCAGTATCATTTGGCTGCTTGATTGTCAGGCCGAAGGGGATCGCTTGTTGCGGTTAGATATTTCGATCGATTGGGGCGAACCGCTGACCCAACGCATGGTCGATGGCTTGCTAGTCGCCCAACGCAATCCTGGGCCCACGCGCGGCATTTATCAGCAAAGCAACGCAGATTTGACTTGTATCTTTGGCAATCCACAGGCACGGCCAGATTCGATTGATCTTACCTCGGACCAACATGCCCATCTGGTCTACCATGTCTTGGTCAACGGCATGATCGAAGTGCCGCTGGTGCTCACCGTGAGCGATGTGGGAGAACAGATCGCCTGGAACGGCTTTCTGGCGCTGCGCGATGCCGATCGCGAATTTGAATTGAGCGAAAAAGCCTGGACTACCGCGTTAAAAACAGGGCGCTTGTGGACGCCCGATGTGGCGTTCAATCATGTAGTGCAAGCGGGCAAACTTGCGGCAATGCGCCATATCCAACGACTGCGCACAGGCTTTACGGCGTCGGATCGGCAACCTATTCATACACCGGGTCTTGTCGATTTTACGGATACCTTTGATGTGATCTTGAGTCGCAATCTGCTGGCCCATCTGCGGCGTGTCGCCGAAGCAACCAGTGGCCGCTTACCGACCGAGCTGGCTATGTATAGCAAAGAAAGCCTGATTGATCCCGGGGATGGATTGGTTGCCAACAATCATGCCTATCTCAGCGCCCTGCATCGCCACCTACAACGCCATTTTGATGCCGAGCTGTTGGCGGCTCACTACCAAGCGGTCGGTCTTTGTGCCGAGCAATTGTTACGCCAACCAGCGCCCATGGCTGGACAGACAGATGCGTTGCTGCTGATTCGTCAAGCCTTGGATTATGCACGCCAACTGGCGGAAAAGCAGCAGGATGGAGCGAATGCGCAACGCTGGGCCGACCATTCATTTGTAGCCAAGGAACACCTGGAAAATCACTTGGATGCATCAGCAACGCACCCCAGGCACCAGCAATTGCTGGCGAATTGGCAACCGACCGGCGAACGCCCTCATCATTTTGTAGAGCCGTGGCAAGGAATTGACCTGGCTGGGGCCGCGCTGTGGCAAGGGTGCGGCATTACGTGGTCTGCGGACGCGCTTCACGTCAACCCCACCTGGTCGACAGCCTGGCCATGGTGGGCGATGATGGATCTACCCATGGCCCAGGGGAAACTCAGTTTGGTGTGGGATGGCCAGACGCTGCACAGCACCTTGCCGATCCAAAGTGATTGCCCGGTTGAAATGCACGATACTATTCGCGCCCGCGGTACCGATGAGTTTGAATTTGACCTGCACTTTGAATTACAGTCGGACCGCGCAGGCGAGAAAGTGCGCACTGTGTTCAGACCTCACTTTGAATAACGCATATATCCCCTGGGACCGCTGGCATCCTGCCGGCCTGCCATCAGGGATGGTGGCGATCCCAGGCGAGACGGCGGTACATATGTGAGTAAATTGATTATTACGTAGCAAAGACTTTCGTCTTTTAGAATAGGTTTAGCCGAACATGCGAAAAACGGCCATTGTCTATGATCCGTTTAATTTGCGCCATACGTTAGATGGCCACCCCGAAAACTTTCGTCGTCTGGATGGCACTTGGAAACTGCTCCAAGCCGATGGCATTTTACAGGACCTTATGCGCGTGCCCAGCACGCCTGCGCCATTGGACGCGGTCTTGCGTGTTCATACGGCACAATATGTGGAACGCTTGCATGCGATTGCGGCGCGCGGGGGGGGCCGCATCGACTCGGACACCTATGTCAATGCTGATAGCTATCAAGCCGCGTTGTTAGCTGCGGGTGGCTTGCTCAACGTGACGGATATGGTTTTACAAGGGCAGGCCGATAATGGGTTTGCCCTGATTCGCCCACCCGGTCATCACGCGCTTGAACAGCGCGGCATGGGCTTTTGCCTGCTCGCCAATGTGGCGATTGCCGCGCGTTGGGCCCAGGATCATCATGGTGTTGACCGCGTGCTGATTGTGGATTTTGATGTACATCATGGCAATGGCACCCAAGATATTTTCTATCACGATCCCAGCGTGCTGTTCTTTAGCACCCACCAATATCCCTACTACCCTGGCACCGGTGCGGCAGATGAGGCCGGCAGCGAATTTGCCTATGGCACAACGGTAAATGTCCCATTCCCCACAACAGTCGGTGATGAAGGCTATATCACCGCCATGCGCCGCATCCTGGCCCCCCTGGCGCGCGAATTCCGCCCCGAAGTGATTTTTCTCTCCGCCGGCTATGATGCCCATTGGCTCGATCCGCTGGCTGGCATGAATTTGAGCATCGAAGGCTATGTACAGATGGTCGAAGAAATCATGGCGCTGGCCGACGAGCTGTGTGGTGGGAAATTGATCTGTGTGCTCGAAGGCGGCTATCATCTCGACGTATTGGCACACAGCATTCTCAGCACATTGCGTACCCTCAGCGGCAGTTCAGCCGGCATTAGCGATCCGTTTGGCAAGGCCCACGGCGGCGAGCGCAATGTTGCGGTCTTGCTGGATCGTTTGCAGAATCTGCACAATATCAAAGAGTCCCCCCGCTATTCGATCTGACTTCGTGTGGCAGACTGCCTGTGGCGAATGGAGAATTTCGGTTGATATAGCCCCTGGTTTGACATTTTGGGATCGATATTGGATACTGACATCTTTGGATGACGGTATCAGATAACTGTACAAACGGTATCAACAGAGCAAAACATTGATAGAGTTATGGTCCAAACGGCGCTGGGTGATTGGCATGTGGCCATTGAACAACAACTTCAGATGGAGAACCCAACCGCCGCCGTTGCACTGGCCCAGGTAATCCTCAAACGCTACCCGCGCCATCTGCCTACCTATCAACGCCTGTTACGCGCGGCCTGGATGTTGCAACGCTGGGAAGAAGGCGAGGATTGGGCCAAACGCCTGCTACGCGCCGATCCGGGCAATGCGTTGGCGTGGCGCGCACTGGCCATGGCCGCCGAGCAGCGCGATGAGCGAGCACAAGCCCACGCAACCTGGCAACGTGCGCTAGAAGCTGCGCCCTATGAGCCAACAATTCGCGCCGGGTTAAGCCGCACCACGCTGCGCGCGCGGAAGCGCCAGACAACCTTGGCCGGCACAGAACCGGCAGTTGTGCTCAATCTGGCTTGTCTGGCGACGCTTTATTTGCGGGGGCTGCGCTGGGAACAGGCTGCGACGACCTATCAGACACTGTTGCAAGCCGAACCACGGCGTGTTGACTTTCAGATTGGGCGGTTGGCCGCTTTGTGGCAACAACGAGCACGCCAAGCGGCCTATCGGCTGGCGCGGCAGCTTACTGAGCAGCATTCCCATTTACTAATTGCTTGGGTGGCGCTGCGTTCGCTAGGCGACGATGATGATCGGGCCCTGGCGCGCAACCCGATTGATGTGCTGGATCCCGATGGCGACTTTGTCAGCAGTTGGTTTGGCGTCCATTATGAGAGTCAACCCGTTACCTTGGAAGTAACCACCAGTGAAGGCGCGCTGTTACAGACGCATCTGGCCGAATAAAGGGTTATTAATCTGGTTCGTTGAAACACTTTGTGGCGCAACGGCTTGATCATTCAAGCTTGGTCAGCAAAACAAGTGCTATTTGATTGATACAAAGAAAAAATTAAAAGGAGTCAGGTTGTGGAACGTACATTTATTATTTTGAAACCAGACGCAGTCCAACGCGGTCTGATTGGGGAATTGTTGCTGCGCTTTGAACGCCGTGGCTTGAAAATTCTGGCCATGAAGTTCTTGCAGGTGAGTGATGAGATGGCGCGCAAGCACTATGCCGTCCATGCCGGACGCCCCTTTTTCAATGGGCTGATTCAGTACATTACCAGCGCACCAGTGGTCACCCTTGTCTTGGAAGGCAACAACGCGATTGCCGTCGTGCGCAGCATGGTCGGCGCCACGCGCCCCCATGAAGCAGCCCCCGGCACCATTCGCGCCGATTTTGGGCTGGATGTGGCTCGCAACCTGATCCACGCCAGCGATGCGCCCGATACGGCCACCGATGAGATTGCCCTTTGGTTTGGCCATGATCTGGTCGAATGGAAGCGCGCCAACGATCCCTGGATCACCGAGTAAGCCGTTACCGTATCCCAGCAGAGATGGCAGCGTGCCAATTTTGACACGCTGCCATCTCTGCTGGTTCCAGCGATTTCTTTTTCCTTCCCAGCATTCATAGATCTACGGTACCCATGCAAGCGTCCCACCCGGAAACGCAACTCTATCAAATTGTTGAAACGTTGCTTGCGCAGACCTCACATGCGATCAGAGCGAACGTTGCTTTGCACATTCAGACGCTGGGTGGATTTCGGGTTTGGCGCAATGGGGAGGAAGTCCCCACCACGGCTTGGGGGCGCGAAAAGGCTATTCATCTCTTCCAATTTTTCATCACACTGCGCCGCCAATATGTGCATAAAGAGCAGATTATGGATCGGCTCTGGCCAGATTTGGATATTGAGAAAGGCGACCGTGATTTCAAGGTTGCGCTCAATTCGATTAACAAAGCGCTGGAACCAGAGCGTGAGCCGCGCAGCGATCCACTCTTTGTCAAGCGTTATAGTCTGGCCTATGGCATTGATTTTGAAAATGTGTGGCTGGATGCCGAAGCAATGGAGTTATTGATTGGTACCGGTAATCAAGCCATTTTGGGGCCAGACAAAAATCGTGACTTTGCGATTGCCTGCTACGAAGCCGCGGTCAAGCTGTACCACGGCGACTATCTACCCGAGCGACGCTATGAAGATTGGACAAGTGCCGAACGGGAACGCTTACAACTGCTGGCCCTCAACACAATGACCACACTAGCCGAATTGCTATTGGATCGTGCACCGCTCGAAAGTCTGCGTCTGACGCAACGCGTGTTGTCGATCGACTCAGTTTGGGAAGATGCCTATCGCGTGCAGATGCGCGCCTTTACCGCACAACGCAATCGCCCACTGGCCCTGCGCACCTATCAACGCTGTGTTGAAGTGTTGGCCGAAGAATTTGGGGTCGAGCCACTGCCCGAAACCCAAGAACTCTACGCACAGATTCTGCAGAATACAGTCGTCGCGTAAGCTGCCACGCTTAGTCCAGTTTGCCGACAGGTTCTGTGCAACTGAACCGTTATCTTGCTCAGTATACTACCTAGATCCTATGACTATATCCCATGACTATATCCCATGGCAAAAGTGTGTTGTCGAACGAGTTTTAAGGAACAGCCCGTATGAAAGGCCAACGCGATAGTGCTTCATTTGTCCTGCGCTTTACACAGGATCTCTGGCGAGATACAGAGGGTGAGCCGCGCGTCGAATGGCGCGGTCAGGTTCAGCGTGTCAAAGATGGCGA
>Ga0105047_10018275_pt1 | contig 10872 bp, 9 predicted proteins | sample MAT04_FD_78384 | JGI IMG/M metagenome (GOLD analysis project Ga0105047, IMG submission 78384) | Freshwater microbial communities from Lake Fryxell liftoff mats and glacier meltwater in Antarctica - MAT-04 (megahit assembly) | ecosystem: Environmental > Aquatic > Freshwater > Ice > Liftoff...
AAGCACTGCGGCAGGGTGACCACATCGGGCAAATGCTTACGGAAATGCGTTTGCGAATCGTAGATGCGCGTGGTGTCGGGCCGAAGCCCGGTGAGATACGAACTGCGGGATTGGCTAGCGCTGGCGAACTGGCAGTAGGCGCGGGTGAAGACCGTGCCCCGCTCGGCCAGCGCATCGATGTGAGGAGACTGCACCACGCCGTGACCGTAGCAGCCGAGGTCCGGCCGCAAGTCGGAGATGGTGATCAAGAGGACGTTGGTGCGCGGCGTCGCCCCACTCACGGAGGCGGCCAGCGATGCGCCAAGCAGTTGGCGGCGGTTCATGTTTAGCTTCTTAGTCTCCCGTCGCTTTGGCGAGTGCGCCCAGGCTCTCGGTAGCTTTCTTCTTGTTCGGCAGCATCAGGATGGCGATGGCGCCGACGGCCGACAGCAGGAAGACGAACTTTAGCGCGACCCCATAACCGCCCGTTTCCTGCATCTTCGAGACGATCCAGGGGAACCAGGTTTGGCCGATGGTGTCGGTGGGCAGGATGATCGCCATCACGCGGGCCAGCGAATTTACGCCGAATTTTTCCGCCGCCATCAGCGGGATCAACATATAGTCGGCGCCCATGCCGAAGCCGAAGAGGATGCCAAAGACGTACACGATTTCGGGGCTCGAAGGCGTTACCGCCGTGACAAGCGGGATGGTGGCGGCGACCAGCAGATAGGTTACCGACATGACGACCTTCTTCGAGTAGCGGTCAGCCAGGTAGCCCATCACGATGCGGCCGGCAATCGACGAGAAGAGAATCAACAGCAGCGTGTTGCTAAACAGGGTGTCGAGGACTTTGGGGTCGCGGAAGCCCTGGTCCTGAAAGATGAACTTCATGTGTTGGTTGATGGAGCCGATGGAACCGATGGAGCAGGTGCTGCCTACGAGCAAGAGCCAGAAGGCGGGCTCCTTGATGATCGCGTCCCAACTGGCGGGCAGTTGCTTGGTTTCGGCGTGCGGCACAGCAGCGCCATCGGGGTAGAGCCCGATATCGCCGGGCTTGTCCTTCACCAGGAAGAAGGCGATCGGCCAGATCAGCAGCAGCATTCCGCCGATGATCAAGAGGGCGGTTTGAAAGCCGAAAGCCTCGGTGAGCGGTTGCGCGATGTACTTGGAGGAAATGCCGCCGAAGACGCCGACGCCGAGGTAGACCACGGCCATGGCTTTGCCGCGCTGGTTCTTGAACCAATTGGCGGTGAGCACCTGGTGCGCGATGGGTCCGGAGAAGATGTAGCCCACCATGTAGAGCACCCACAGGGCTTTGTAGATCAACAGCGACGGGCCCATGGTGCCGAAGCCAAGGAAGGCCAGGGCCGTACAAGTGGAGCCGATCAGCAGCATCTGGCGGGGCTGAAAGCGATGTACTAGCATCGGGCCCACCCACAGCGTCACCAACGCGGCAATCGGGAAGCCGAGCGTGATGTCGGAGCGCGACCAGCCGAAGGTTTTCGTGTAGTAGGTGTAGAAAAACGGCATGGCGTAGTAGGGAATGCCGACGGCGAGTCCAAAGGTGAAAAAGGCGTAGATGGTGATCCACCAGCCGTGGAACAGGGGCTTCTCTTGCTGCATATCGATCTCACATTATGTCACGCTCCGCGCGGCTGGGGCCACGCGGCTGGGGATGGGCTGGTTGGCCCTTGGGTACTGGTCCGGATTCGGCAGGCGGCCACAAATTGCGATATCCTGTAAAACAGTTAATTTAGAGGTCACTGAATCATGAAAAATCTCGCTTTGTTGTTGCTTCTGGCGTGGATGCCCACGTTGGCTTCGGCCCAGGTGCTGTACGGCACCCTAGTCGGCAACGTGACGGACCAAACCGGTGCCCCGATCCCCAATGCCAAGGTGGAAGCGCTGAATACTCTTACCGGCCAACTGAAGTCCGCGGCGACCGACGACCGCGGCGCTTATTTTTTCAACGACCTGCAGACCGGCGTCTACAAGGTGACCATCGCCTCGCCCGCCTTCGGCAAGATGCAGCAGGACAATTTGGGAATCAACGCCAATACGACGGTTCGTTTCGATGCCGCCATGAGCGTTGCCGGGGTGAATGAAAGTGTCACCGTGGCCGCCACGGCCAGCATGCTGAAAACGGACAAGGCGGACGTCAGCGCCCAGCTTTCCCGCCAACAGGTGACGGACCTGCCGATGGGTGCGGGCCGCAACTTCCAAAGCCTCTACCGGACCATTCCGGGCTTCTCGCCGCCCGCCGAAGCGCATTCCGATGCTGGCAACCCGCAGCGCTCGCTGGTATCGAACGTCAATGGTGTCTCCTTCTCGAATAGCAACACCAAGCTCGATGGCGCGGTGATCAGCTACCCCTGGCTGCCTCACATCACGGCCTACATCCCTCCCGCCGAAGCCATCGAAACGGTAAACATCGTCACTAACGCCTACGACGCCGAACAAGGCATGGCCGGTGGCGCCGTGGTGAACGTGCAGATCAAGAGCGGCACCAACGACTTTCACGGTAGCGGCCACTGGTTTCACACTAACAGCAAGATGCGCGCCCGGCCTTTCTTCTTCTTCGAGAATCGCCTGCCCAAGAACATCCTGAACCAATGGGGCGGCACGTTTGGCGGCCCCATCAAGAAGAACAAGCTCTTCTTCTTCGCCAACTGGGAACGCACCACCCGCCGCCAATTTGCCTTTGCCTTCCGCACGGTGCCTACCGACGCCCTGAAAGCGGGTAACTTCGATGGCTCCGGCGTTACCGTTTTCGATCCCAGCACCGGTACCGCCACCGGTACGGGCCGCACGCCCTTCCCGAACAACCGCATTCCGGTCAGCAGTTTCGATTCCGCTTCGCGGACGCTGCTAGGCCTGGTTCCGGCGCCCAATCAGCCCGGTACGATCAATAGCAACTTCCTGGCCACTGGCACGTACGCCTTCAATCGCGACAACGCCGACTTCAAGGTGAACTACAACGCCACCGAAAAGGCCAGCATGTTCGTGCGCTATAGTTATTCGCCGAGCAACATCTTCGATCCGCCTAGCTTGGGGGCCGTGGGCGGCGACGCGCTGACGGGGGGCCAGCCCGGCACTGCGCCTGGCCTGATCCAGACGGCGTCCGTCGGCGGCACCTATACGCTTAGCGCGCGGATGCTCTTTGACGGCAACGTCGGCTTCACGCGGCAGCGCCTCGGCGCGCAGAACGTCGACATCGACCGGAATTTCGGGCTCGACGATCTGAAGATCCCCGGCACCAACGGGTCTGACCGTTTGCAAGGCGGCTATCCCCGCTTCAATATCGTGGGCTTCTCGGCTCTGGGTAACCCCAACGTTTCCAATCCGTTCCTATTTCGCGATCACCAGTTCACGGTGACGGCGAATTTGGGTTACATCCGCGGCGCGCACTCTTTCCGCTTCGGATACGACTATCAGTACCTCACCATCAACCACTTCCAGCCCCAGGCCGCCTTCGGGCCCCGCGGCGGCTTCAACTTCAATGGCCAGTTAACGGCGCTCAACGGCGGCGCGGCCCCCAACCTCTACAACAGCTTTGGCGACTTTGTCCTCGGCCAGGCCAATGGCTTGGGTAAGGACGTGCAGTATCTCAACCCCGCCACTGTGCGCATGCCTTCGCATGGCTTCTACGCCCGCGACAACTGGCAGGTGAATCGCAAGCTCACCGTCAACTACGGTATCCGATACGAAATCTATCCCTTCGGCCGGCGCGACAACTCCGGCTTCGGCCGTTACGACGTTGCTACGGACCGGGTGATCGTCGGCGGCTTGGGCGGTAACCCCACCAACAGCGGCGTCGACGTGGGTAAGGGGCAATTGGCGCCCCGCCTGGGTTTGGCGTATCGGCTGAACGACAAGACCGTCGTCCGCGTAGGCTTCGGCATCAGCATCGATCCCAATAGCTTCCGCCAGATGCGTGACGCCTATCCGGCCACCATCTCGTCGCAATTCATCGCTCCGTCCTTCCAGGCGGCGGGCACGCTGCGCACCGGTATCCCGGTGGTGCAAGGCCCCGACCCTCGCGCCGGCATTTTGATCCTGCCGCCGGCTTTGCAGACCACCACTTACCCGCTCAAGATCAACCGTGGCTATATCCGCAGCTATAACATCACCGTGCAGCGCGAAGTCGGCGCGGGCGTGAATATCCAGGCTGGTTATGTCACCACCAAGTCGGTTCGTCAGTTTAACAATTTGAACTTGAACTGGTCCCCCCCCGGTGGCGGCAATACGGGGCGGCAGCTCTTCGGCAACGTCGGCCGCATCGGTACGATCAATTTCTTCACCCCCTTTCGGGACTCCACTTACGACTCGCTCCAAACGCAGATCGTGAAGCGCTTTGCCAGCAGCGGCTCGACCCTGGGTGTGGCCTATACGTGGTCGAAGGCGATGAACTACGCCGATAACAGCGAAAGCGGCATCACTTGGAATCAAGTCTCGATTCACGAGCGCAATCGGGCCCTGGCCGGTTTTGACCGTCCGCATAACCTGGCCATCTACGGAAACTATGAGATCCCTTTTGGTAAGGGCCAAGCGCACTTTACCAGCGGCATGGCCAGCAAGTTACTCGGAGGTTGGCAGCTCAATGGCATCTTCACCGCGCTCAGCGGCAATCCCTTCACGGTAGGCTCGAGCGGGGCCTCGCTGAATGCCCCGGGCAACGGCCAGACGGCTGACCAGGTGAAGTCGACGGTGGATTTGCCCAAGGGCGTCGGTCGCGGCGCGAGCTGGTTCGACCCCACGGCGTTCCTGCCGATCACCGAGGTTCGCTACGGCTCCACCGGACGCAACATCTTGCGCGGCCCGGGCCGCTTGAATCTCGATGCCAGCGTCTTCCGCAACTTCCGGGTGAAAGAGAAGGTGACGATGCAGTTCCGTCTGGAAGCCTTCGGGGTCACCAATACCCCCCAGTTCGGAAATCCTGGTGCCGACGCTTCCTCGCCCTCCCGCAATGCGGATGGCAGCATCCGGGCGCTGAATAACTTCACCGAAGTTACCTCCGCCGTCGGCGAGCGGCAGCTTCGTTTCGCCGTGAAGATCTTCTTCTAACTCCCTGGGCCAAATCCAGGGCGTCCCCTTCCTTACGGTGGGTTCTGTTGGTGGCTGGTTACTTGAAAACAGAACCGCGACCGTGAGGGAGCGGACGTCCCGGCCCGAAGGCTTTGTGTCACCGCGACGGGCCAGGTTTTTTAGGGCGCACCCAAATGTTTCCGGATGAATTGATATGCATATTCTCCGTGAATCCGGTGCGGGCCGTCGAAGTAAGTAATCTCGGCTAAGTCCGGTACGCCGGCTTGGGAGTAGTAACGCTTCGTTTTGGCGAACTCGTAGGCTACCCATTCGTCGATCCCGACCCCGTCCGAGTGTCCGCGCTCGACTAAGAAGGGTCGCGGGGCAATCAGCGCCGCCATTTCGGCGTGCCCGAAGCGCGGACCCAGATTCCAGTCGAAGGCTTCGTACTCCTTCGTAAACATAAAGCTGAAGCTATCTTCGATGCTGGTAAGTTTCCACAGCCATTCGTTGAAGTTACCCGAACAAACGACGACCTTGTAGCGGGGCTCGAGCGGCGGGACGCGCAGGGCGGTAACTCCCCCGTAACTGAGTCCGTAGTAACCGATCCGCTCGGCGTCGACGAAAGGTAGTTTCTCGAGCCAATTCAAGGCTTGCCGATGCTGCGCGCGGATAAAGCTGAATAGAGATAACCCCAGCGGGTTGGCCTTCCGTTGTAAGTTACGAAAACGCTCGCCGAGAGTATACGGATTCTGCGGCGAGTACACGATATAGCCCTGGTCGACTAACTTGCGCGCGAACTCGTCATACACTACCCGCGTCTTCTCCGGCAGAATTGTATCTTCGGGACGTCCTTCGAGGCCATGCTGCGTGACGATCAGCGCCCGTTTCTCGCCCGGCTTCAGGCCGGCGGGGATGAGTAAGTGCCCGTAGGCTTCCACGGTGCCAGCTACGGGCAGGCGCACCTCATAGCCGGTGTAAGTCTTCTCTTGATACCGCAAGCGGGTTTCGGCCTTCGCGGGTAAGAGGGCGTCGGGGAATTCGCCGAAGGTGCCGGCCAAATCAAGGCGCGCTTTTTCGGGGCCCTGGGCCGTGAACCAGGCAGGCCGCTGCCAGGTGGTTTCGCGGATCAGGCGTTGGGTGAAATCGATCCATTGCGCGATCAGCGGGCGGGCCGGGGGCGGGGAAGTCCGGGGGCTGCTCGAAACGATGTGCCAGGGCGCGAGCGTTAACTTCCGCGGCTGCACCAGGGCGGCCAGCCGCTCGCGGTCGAAGTGTTCGGCCCACTGCCAGACGTTGTATTCGACGGGAAGCCGGCTGAGGTCCGAAAGGTCGAAACGGAGGTTGGCGACGACGCATTCGTCGATGCGCGTGTCGAGTGCGCAGGCGAGCAAGGCTACCAGGGATTGGTGCCCGTCGATTGAGACCACCCGAATCGGCCGCCGCGGCCCCCGAAGCGGCTGGCGAAGCGCGAGGTTGTCGACGGCGGCGAGCACCGTCTGCACTTCGTAGCCTAGCGGATGGCGGCCCATCGGGTAAGCCATGCGGTAGAGGAATTCGCGCGGCGGCTGCTCGGTCTTCTTGCCGAGCCGAGCATTCCCCGCCACCTGGGGGCTGCCTTCGAGTAGCTCGGCAACGACATTGACGCACGCGGGGTCGATGGCCTGCGGGTGATTCTGCAGCGCGACCTGGTAGCAGGCCGGTGTGCCCTTGGGCTCCACCCAACCGCCCACGGCCACTACGCCCTCCACCACCGGCCACTGCACGCCATCCCCGTGTCGCACGAAGCCCGCGGCTGGCACGCGCGGATCGTTCGCCCCGATCAATTCGCGCAGCTTCTCCCGCTGGGGCGGGGAGGCACTACGCCGCGCCACAGACGAGACGAGACGCGCGTCGGCGTAGGCATGCAAGCCGTCGAGCATGCGCGCGGCCGGGTCGGCTACGGGCTCCATCAAAGCGGTGCCGGGCAGGGCTTGGCTGACGAACAAAACCAGAGTGAGCATGATAAACATGATAGTCGGCTGCGATATCATGCGGAACATGCACAGACGTTCTTTTCTTGTGGCCTCGCCGATGGCGCTGGCAATGCAGTCCCAGCCGCGCGGCGGCATCATCGGTTCGGGAAGCCGCGGGACTTTCTTAACCAGCGAATTTAAAGAGATCGGGGCCGAGATGGCTGCGGTATGCGACGTCTACGAGCCCAATCTGCAGCGCGGCTTAAAAGCTGCCGCCACGGGTGCCAAGCCCTACGCTGACTACCGCCGGCTGCTGGAGGATAAGAGCTTGCAATTCGTCGTGGTCGCGACGCCCGACCATTGGCACGCCCGCATGATGATCGACGCGGTGGAGGCCGGGAAGGATGTTTACGTCGAAAAACCCTTGGCCCACACCATCGAAGAAGGCGAAAAGATGATCGCCGCCGTCAACCGCACCCAGCGGATCGTCCAGGTGGGCACGCAGCGCCGCAGCGCGCCCCTGTTTCTCGAAGCCAAACAGCTTTTCGATTCCTCGCCGCAAGGGCCCGTAAATCTCGTCCTCAGCTATTGGCTCAATCACGCTAGTACGCCGCCCGACAAGCCGCTGACCGGCAATCTCGATTGGAAACAGTGGCTGGGCAGTTCGCCCGTGCGCGACGTCGATCCGCATCGCTTCTTCAACTGGTATTACTACTGGGATTACTCGGGCGGCCTGATGGTGGGCCAAGCGGCGCACATTATCGATTTGATCCTCTGGTTCATGAATGCCGACGCGCCCAAAGCTGTCACCGCCACGGGCGCGGCCAACAACCTGGCCAAGGTGGAGGTGCCGGAGACCACGTCGATTGCACTGGAGTGCGGCAGCTTCCTGGCTACGTTTGCGGTGGGCTACCACGCCATGCGCTACAACAACTTTCTCGACCAGCTCTCGCAGTTTCATGGGCACCGGGCGCGCTTCGATGTGGGCCGCGAACACTACGCTGTCTATCCGGAAGATCCGAAAGCGATTGACTTGAAGGCCTCCGTGCAGAAACGCGACCCCACCAGCTTCAACGCTGCCGTGCGGCATCACATCCGGAACTTCCTCGAATGCATCGTATCGCGCCGGCAGCCGAATGCGCCCGTGGCCACGGCGCAACGCACGAACATCGCGCTGGTGATGGCGATGGATAGCCTGCGCCAGGGGCAACGGATCGTTCGGGCTTAGGGCCGAAACCACAAACGCGTCCCCGCCCGGCTACGGTCGCCGCGGGCGGACACGCGAATTTCCGGATTCTCTTCCGCGATCGCGGGCAGGGTGTAGTTCACCTGGTAGAGCCCCTCGAACGTGGGTGCGCCGCCAGCAAAGTGGAGGCCCGGCATCGGCTGACCGTTCACCTGCACATTGAATTCGGTAATGAATTCGAGCCAATCGAGGTTACCCGCTGCCCCTTTCGAGGTAGAGATGACGGGGCCAAAGCCGGTGCCATAGAAGACGATCGTGTCGCCGGGCCGGGCGGGGTCGGCAGCCGTGATCAGCTTGCCACCCGGACGAGTCGCCAGCAGCCAGTTTTCGGGCGTCATAAAGAGCTCCGGCGCTTGCTCCCGCACGAGGACCGAGATCCGCGGTCCGACGGTGCCGCTGCGGGTGACCTGGATAAAGTGTAGTCCTTCCGCGGTGTTCGCCGGCATGAGGAAATTCACTTGGCCCGGGGAAATGTAAAAGATCGGCAACCGGGTTGCTCCCCGCAGGATGCGGAGGCTGGGTCCTTCGAAGAATGAGAGATTGGTGCCGTAAAGCGTCAGAATCGAGTTAGGTGCCACCCGGTCAAGGGTTTGCGAAGCCGCATTCACCAGGGACTCCTGCGTGTAAAACGGCGCGGAGGAAGGCAGTTGGAAAAGGTAAAGCCAGAGAAAAATACTCACATAGAATAGTGGGTTTCGCAGCCGATTATTCTCAATTATTTTTGAAAATAATGGCTAGCGGCCGCTTTTGAAGTCGTTTTCGGCTTGTTCCATGGCGAGGCACAGCTGCTGGGCCCGGTCGTTGGCGCGGTCCCGGATGGAGTGGACCTCCTGCTGGGAACCTTTGAGCTGATCGGCGAGGTGCAGGCAGGCGAGTACGGCGGCCCGGCTGGGGTCCGAGGTGCCGGTTTGGGAGGCGATCGACGTCATCAAGTCGTCTACCATGGCCGCCAGCTCTTCGATTTCGCCGGGATCCCCCGTGGCCCGCAGGTTGTAATGCTGGCCAAAGATCGTCACGCGCACGGATTGTTTGCTCACGGGTTGCATGGGGGTTAACCGTTCGTGGACAGAGCGTCCATCTGTCCCAACACCTTTTCGATACGTTCGCGAACCTGCTGGCGTTCGATCTTCAAGCGGCCGACGGCGTCGTTGAGCCGGCTGACTTCGGCCTTGGCCAGTTCCACTTGTTCGGCCCATTTGCGGGCGGCGGCCTGGGCTTCGTCGGCTTGCTTTTGCGCGGCCTGGGCCTCGGCACGGGCTTTTTCTATTTCGACGGGCGAAGCGCCCTGGGCCAAGGCCACTTTGGCCTCAGTGGCGACCGCTTCGGAGACCGCCAAGGTCGCCCGCGTTTCCGCTAACTCTTTAATCACATGGGACTTTTCTTCGAGCGCCAGCTTCTTGTCCCGCAAGGCCACGTCTTGCTCCTGCAAGAGTACGCCATTTTCGCGTTCGAGCCTTTGGCGGTCTTGTTTTAGCACGGCAACCAAGTCGAGCAGGCGGCCAATGCGCCGTTCAAGTTGCGTGAGGTAAGGAAATTCATCCCCTTGCGAGGTGGGGGGTGCCGTAGAGGATGACACAGTGGAAGCCATCCTCTACAATCTACAGGATTGAACGGCGTTACGCGAGAGGAATCTAAAGGGCAGCTTTGGCTTTGGTAACTAAAGCGCGGAAACCGCTCTCATCGTGGAAGGCGATATCGGCCAACACTTTGCGGTTGAGCTCGATGCCGGCCTTCTTCAAACCATGCACAAACTTGCTGTAGGACATCTCGCAGGTGCGGCAAGCGGCGTTGATACGGGCAATCCACAGGGCGCGGAAATCGCGCTTTTTCAGGCGGCGGCCCACATAGCCGTACTTCAGGGCCTTTTCGACGGCTTCCTGGGCGGCCCGGTTCAGCTTGCTCTTAGTGAGGAAGTAGCCTTTGGCGAGGCGAAGGGTTTTGTGCCGGTAATCCCGGCGCTTAGTACTACGTTTTACACGAGGCACGTTTGTTCTCCTTTAGGGTCCCTGGGTTGCAGGGGATCGAGGCGGCTGCGGGCACGTGCGAGGAGCACCGTCCACACTCGAATGAATTCTTAAATCAGTTAGTTGGGAAGCATCAGCTTGAGCGCATACTCGTTGGTCTTGTCGACCACCGCGCCTTGCGCCAAACGCCGCTTCCGGCCGGGGCTCTTCGAAGTGAGGATGTGGCGCGCGTGCGAATGTCTCCGCACGAACTTCCCCGATCCGGTCTTCTTGAAGCGCTTGGCCGCGCCCTTATGGGTCTTAAGCTTGGGCATGGTGTTTGTCCTTCAATTTCGCTAACGCCTTGATTCTTTTTGCTTTGCCGGGTTTCACCCGGAGCGCGCAAAAAGAGCGCATCGCGCAACATCAACCAGCTTACCAAATCCCGCCGAGTTCTGACAAACTGGGCTCTGTGCCGGAGTTGCCCGACATCACCGTTTACCTCGACGCCCTTTCGGCCCGCATCCTTGGCGCAAAACTCGAGCAAGTTGCGTTAAAGAGCCCGTTTCTGCTGCGCTCTATCGACCCGCCACTTTCCGAATCGCTTGGGCGGATCGTGACGGGGCTCGAAAGAGTGGGGAAACGCATCGCCATCGGGCTCGACAACGAGGTGTGGCTGATCCTGCACCTCATGATCGCGGGCCGTTTACAGTGGAACAGTAAA
>Ga0105047_10018276_pt1 | contig 10872 bp, 9 predicted proteins | sample MAT04_FD_78384 | JGI IMG/M metagenome (GOLD analysis project Ga0105047, IMG submission 78384) | Freshwater microbial communities from Lake Fryxell liftoff mats and glacier meltwater in Antarctica - MAT-04 (megahit assembly) | ecosystem: Environmental > Aquatic > Freshwater > Ice > Liftoff...
AAACCATCGTCATTGTTGCCGAAGGCGTTAGGTCCAGAGGCAAATGACGTCAACCCATAGGCGCTGTTGCCGTAGAACGTGGGGCCTCCGCTGTCGCCACCAACACAGGTCATGTCCACACCACCAAACCGCACAAAGCGGTTGTTACTTACATTGGTGGCGTTCACTCCACCGCAGGCGTAACCCGAGGCCCTTCCCAGGGCCGCGCGGTAGTCGTGGGGTCATAGGCCGAGGATGGTGAGGGCGCGGGTGATGTCGCGGGCGATGTGGCGGAGTGCTCGGGCGATGTTGGTGTGGCCTGCGAGGCGCAGTGCGCTGATTGCGAGGTTGCGGCAGGTCGCGAGGGTGCGGGGCCCGTTGCCGGTGAAGGCTTGGGAGCGGTCTTCGTCGTAGGTGACGTCGCGGACGTAGTGGACGCGGTTCTCGATGCCCCAGTGGCCTCGGACGAGCGCGTCGAGCTGTTCTGGGCCTGCTTGGTCAGCGGTGAGGCTGGTGAGGTAGTAGGCGGTCTCGGTCGAGATCGCTTCGTCGTCGAGCGTTGCCCGTTCGCGGTAGACCCGCACGATCTGGTTGGCGTGAGGGAACAGGCCGCGCGGCGCCGGCGCGGTCGCTGTTGCGCGGTGATCGATGCGGCCGTGACCGCGGCAGGTCGTTTCGTGCTCAGGGGGAAAAGGACCCTCCTGGGAGGGCCTTGACAGTTGACTGCACGGTCGGTTGGTTGCCTTTGAGCGCGAACAGGTAGTGGCCGTGGTGGTCATCGACGACGTCTCGGGCGTTCTCTGCGTTGGTATGCGCGGCGTCCGCGGTGATGACCTTGTCGTCGAGGTCGCCGATCTGGTCGAGGAGCGGACCGAACGCTGCGTTCTCGGTGGTGCCGTCAGGGACCTGGGTCTGGGCGATGACCCCACCACTGTCGTGGAGCAGCCCAGCGAACAGCTTGAGCTGGGTGTCGCCGGAGCGGCCGGTGCCGCGCAGCCACTTCCCGTCGACCGCGACCCCGACCAACTCGGTCTTGTTCGCCGGGTCGTTGTTCGCGGCCGCGATCCGGGCGGTGAGGTCCTGATCGGCGATCCACGCGCCGACCACCGCGTCGAGGTCGTCACCGTTGATCTTCTGCAGAGTGGTTCGCAGCGTGTTCTCCGACGGCGCGATGAAGCAGACCTTGACCGGATGGAACTTGCAGCCCAACCGTTCGAGGACGTCTTGCGGCAGGTCTGCGGCGGCTTCGCCGATCCCGCGGTAGGACTTCGCGCCCGACATCGTCGCGACGATCGCCACCGCGAGGATCGACGACACCGAGTGTCGGATCCCGCGTGCGGAGCGATGCTCCGGCAGCGCGTCGAGCCGGGCCAACAGCCCAGCATCGGACTCGAAGTCCAACAGGTTGCAATCGATGATTGGTTTCCTCCTCGGGTGACCAGTGAACACCGGATGGTCGAACACGCCGGCCAGCATCTGGCGTGAGTGCCGGCGCAGCTCGCGTACCCACACCGCTTTGCGCTGGCCGTGATGCACATAGGTGCGGTTCGCTCTGCGCCACCCTGCGGTCTGACCGACCATCGCGAAGTTCGCCGCCCGATAGCAGCCCCCCGCGTGGCGGGCCGGGTCGGTGAAGGTCTCCGCCAACACCACTGGATGACCCCACATCGCGTCCCAATCGCCAGGCAACGAACGCAGCGCCCCAGCGAGCGTCGCCGACGCCAGGTTCGCGACCCTGCCTGACGGCAGCACACAGAACCGCTGATTGTTCGCCACGAACCGCAACCGTCGATTGCGCTGCTCCGCAGACCACCCAATCCACCGGTCCCGCGCCGACACCTGGAACGCGGGCGAACCCCACCCGACGAGCGCGACCCACTCGCCATCGATCACCGCGACCTGCCGGACCGTCTCACCGACCAGGCCCCGACCCAACCAATGATGCTCATCAAGGAGCGCATCGAACCGGGCCACCTCGTCGACGACGACACGCCGGACCACCAACCCGTCAGCGACCTCGAAGCGCTCCCTCACCGGCCCAGAGCTACCACCCCAACCTGACCCCGCGCCAGTCCACCCACATAACCCCAGGTCACAGCCCTACACAGTCAACTTCCGCGCAGCCCTGGACCTGGCCCTGGTGCAAACACTCGACTTCTTCAGCCCGATCGTCGACGACGCGCACACGTGGGGTCGGATCGCTGCGACCAACGCTCTGAGCGACGTCTACGCGATGGGTGGAAGGCCGGTGACAGCGATGAACATCGTGGGCTGGCCTCGCGACGTGCTTCCGTGGGGCCTGCTGGCACAGGTCCTCGACGGTGCGGCGACTGTGGTTTCTGAAGCGGACTGCGTCCTGGTGGGTGGCCACTCGATCGACGACGCCGAACCGAAGTTCGGTCTGAGCGTCACTGGCCTCGTCCACCCCGACCACGTCCTGACCAACGCCGCCGGCCAACCCGGCGACACGTTGATCCTCACCAAGCCCCTTGGGGTCGGAATCATCACCACCGCCGTCAAGCGCGGAGTCGCTCCCGAGGATGCGGAACAGGTTGCGGTCGATTGGATGACCCGGAGCAACAGGCGGGCCTCGGAGGCCGTGGTGTCCGCAGGGGTGCGATGCGCCACCGACGTGACCGGCTTCGGACTCATGGGTCACCTCCGAGAGGTCCTATCGGCTTCCGACGTCGACGCCGAGATCAACCTCGATGCGGTGCCAGTCATCGACGGGGTCCGAGATCTCGTAGCCGCTGGTGCAGTCCCGGGAGGCACCCAACGCAATCTCGATGACACCGGCCACGTCGAATGGGCTGGTGTTCCGCCAGAGGACAAGGTGGTGCTCTGTGACGCCCAAACCTCCGGTGGCCTTCTCCTCGCCGTGGCAGATGACGCAGTCGAGACGCTGATGTCGTCCCTGGAGGGCCGAGCGTGGGTGATCGGACGTTTGACTGCCCGAGCGGGCACAGACGACCCGCGTTCGCGTGTCACGTTCGCGTGAACGACATCGCGACTCAGCGAGACCTTCCCCAGGTCGAGACATTCGCAGCCTCGTTCGTCGGAGCGGCGCCCGCTTCGGTGATCCGATCCGAGGCACGGGCGGTGATCGACCGCGCACGTCAGTTGCTCGCTGACGGAGACGCGACGACTCTCGATGCCCTCCGCCTGGAGCTCGCCGGCCGGTTGGCCGCCCGGCAGCCGATGACGGGGGTGATCAACGCGACCGGAGTGTTGCTCCACACCAACCTCGGACGGGCTCCACTCGAACCGCTTCCGAGGTCGGCCAACGGGCTTGGAGCGGTGCCGATCGAACTCGCGCTCGACGGCGGGCGCCGACACCGCCGTCTCGAAAGCCTCGAAGCCGGCCTCTGCGACTTGACCGGTGCCGGCGGCGCCCTCGTCGTCAACAACAACGCCGCCGCACTCCTGCTCGTGCTCAGCTCGCTCGCCGCCGGAGGAGACGTCGTGGTCTCACGCGGCCAACTGATCGAGATCGGAGGGTCGTTCCGGATTCCAGAGATCGTGAGCCAGGGCGGCGCCGTACTTCACGAGGTCGGGACAACGAACCGAACGCACCTACGAGACTTCGCGTCAGCGATCACGGAAAGCACCCGGGTCCTCCTGGAGATACACCTGTCGAACTTCGAGCAGTCCGGTTTCGTTGCCACCGTCGACACGACCGAACTCGCTGCACTGGGCCGAGAACATCGCCTTCCGGTCGTGTTCGACATAGGGTCCGGTCTCGTAGATTCGTCAGCCCCGTGGCTGCCCGATGGCGTGCCCTCGTGGCTGCGAGGCGAACCCGGAGCGCGTCAGGCACTGGCGGCAGGCGCGAACATCGTCACCTTCAGCGGCGACAAGCTCCTCGGAGGACCTCAGGCAGGAATCATCTGCGGCGACCGCGACCTCGTCGACCGCATTCGCGAGCACCCTCTCGCTCGGGCCGTTCGCTACGACAAGGTGCGGGCGGCGCACCTTCACGCCACCGTGCGCGCCTACCTGGACCGAACCGCCGGAACCGAGGTTCCGTTCTGGAGGATGGCCTCCACTGACTTGCCGACGCTCGAAGCGAGGGCCTCCGCCATGATCGAAAAACTCTCGTCCGAGCGCGTGGCCGCCGAGGTAGTTTCCGTCGTCGACGCGGCCGGTGCCGGCTCCGCTGCCGGCAAGCAGATCGAAGGGCGGGCGATATCGATCAAGTCCGAGGCGGGTCCGGAACCATTCGCAGCGTGGCTACGGAAGGGAACACCGCCTGTGCTTTCCGTCGCTCGTGACGGTGGAGTGCTCCTCAGTCTTCGGACGGTGCGACCCGAAGACGACGACGCTCTGGTGGCTGCCGTCACCAACGCCCACTCCGCTTCCGTTGCAAGACTCCACGGCAACTCGTGATCGTTGCGACCGCGGGCCACGTCGATCACGGCAAGTCCACCCTCGTCCACGCACTGACTGGCATCGATCCCGACAGATGGGAGGAGGAGCGCGTACGCGGGCTGACGATCGACCTCGGGTTCGCCTGGTGCCGCACCCGCGCCGGACCTGCGGACATGACCCTCGGATTCGTCGATGTCCCCGGACACCGGCAGTTCCTCTCCAACATGCTCGCCGGCTGCGGCGTCATCGACATTGCGTTACTGGCAGTGTCAGCACGGGAAGGTTGGATGCCCCAGACAGAGGAGCACTGCCAGATCCTGCACCTACTCGGTGTGGATCGCGGCGCGGTAGCCCTGACCTTCGCCGACACGGTAGACCGCGACCAAGTCGCCCTCGTGGAGCGCCAGGTCGCCGACAAGCTCTCGGACACAACGCTCAGTAACGCATCGATCGTTCCCACCGCCAGATCGCAACCGGCGACCATCGAAGCGCTGCGTGCCCTCTTGACCAGAGAGGCCGAGCGAGTGCTCGCACACGACACCGTGGGATCCTCTCCCGACCGCCCTCGACTCTGGATCGATCGCTCTTTCACACTGCCCGGAGCGGGCCAGGTCGTGACGGGCACACTCGGAGGGGGCAGCCTCGTACTAGGTGAACCAGTCGATCTCGTGGGGCAATCGGGACGCTCGTCGGCTCGTCTCCGTGACACTCACGTCTACGGGAAGTCGGCACCCGTCGCCACCCCGACTGCCCGTGTCGGCGTGAGCCTGGCCAAAGTCAAGAGAGTGCCCGAGCGCGGCGACGCGTTGGTACGAGCCGATCAGTGGACGGGGGGCAGGCGATGGCAGGTGGGGCTACACCCGGTACGCGAGCTGAGCGGCCCGATTGAACCCCGCGGCGGGTACCACGTGTACATCGGCGCCACCCATGCCGCAGCGCAACTCCGCTACCCCTCGACCGAACTCGAAGCAGCCGACGTCTCCGCTCCAGCTGATGGCGCGCCCCCCTTTGCTCGCCTTCACTTGGCTGTGCCCATCCAGCCGGTTTCACTTGGCGACCGATTCATCCTTCGTGACGAGGGCCGAAGTCGCACAGTCGGCGGAGGAGTGATTCTCGCCGTCGACGAGATCGCCGTTCCTTACACACACGACCAATTGCTCGAGCGGTGGAATGCAATCCACGGTCACCGGCGGGGTTCGGCTGGTGCGCCGCTGTCGAGACAAGGCAGCGACGCCCTCGCAGCTGTACTGGTGTCGCAAGCGGGCGGGGCAGCAGAACGAACGAAAATCGAAGCCCTCGTAGGACCGACCGGACCATGGGAACTCCTAGATCTCGCCTCGTCTGCCAGCGAGAGCGCCCTCGCCGGATGCCGACTCGCAGTCCTAGGTGACTCGATCGTAGGACGGGTCGCTGCCCATCGGCGAGCATCCGAACTGGTCGCAGCGGTGGCACGCAACGGGGTAGTCGACGCACCCTCCGACACGCTTGGCCGTCGGGTCGCCGCCGAACTCGAACGCGCCGGACTGGTGGACCAACGCAACGGACAGTTATCAAAACCTGGCGTCGCGGACCACGACGCTCAACTCGTCACGGCACAGGCATCGGTTGTCGCGGCACTCGCCGCAGCCGACACGCCGCTCCTTGCTGACAACGAGCTGCGGGTCGCAACTGGCCTAGGTTCGCGCCCCATCGACGACCTCGTGCGTTCGGGGCGGCTCGTACGGATCGGCCCTTTCATCGGGACCCCCCAGCAGCTTCAATCGATGACCCGCGTCGTTCACGATGCGCTCTGCGGCGGCCTGGGGTCCACAAGCGAGTTGCGCCGAGAGCTCGGCTTGTCCCGCAAGTACACAGTACCGGTCCTCGAGGCGCTGGATGCCAGGGGGCTCACCTCCCGAGACGGCGATCGGCGTCGATGGGTGGGCCCGCCGTTGTGATCCATCAACTGCACTGTGGTGCCGCTGCCGTTCTCTCGGCACTACACCTGTACCTCGCAAGCCGCTTCGGTCCCGGCGCGCCCCGGGACACGCGACGGGTGCGTCTCGAAGTCGCGTCCTTGGTCGCCGCCGGCGCTCACCGGTCCGGTCGCCGGCATCACGCTGGCACCCGTTCTGCGCTCAGCCAAGCGCGCAAGAGGGCGCCCGCAGCACCTTTGGAGGGGGTGGCGCGGGCGCCCTCGATCGGGCGAGGGTCAATTCTCCGTCGGGCCGAACTGCCAGACCTGTGAACCCACGCCGAGGACGTTGTCGTCTCGCGTGACCAGATCGAGGATTGCCTCGGATCGAACCGCTTGGTCGATCTCGGGTGTCAGTTGGGTCCAGGTCGTGCCGTCGAAGCGGATGACCTTGGAGTTCGCCACCAGAACCAGTACAGAGGAGTCATTGGCGAACGTCACGCTCGTCGGGGCAGGGTCTTCGCCTTCCGCCGTGGGCAGATTCGAAGAGTCCCAAGTGCTCCCATTGTCGCTGGAGCGCCAAATGGTCGCCGTGTTTCCGTCGAGGCCGATCACGGCGACGCTCGTACCAGCTACGGCAACGCCGTGTAGTGAAGCAGAAGGCCCGGCGAGCGTACGTTCCGCCCATCGGTTGTTGATTAGAGTCCAGGCTTTGGCTCCCGCACCGGTCCGGCCAACAGCGACGACGCTGGCGCCGTCGGCGTCTACTGAGGTCGCGTCGCCTTCGTTGTTGCTCAGCGAGGTGGCGGCCCACTGGCTGCCGTCGTCAGACAGCCAGACGGTGGGGAGTTGGTTCGCTCGCCCGACGATGGCGAAGCCGTCACTCGTCGCAGCGACGTCGTAGATGACATCGGCCGTGAGCGGGACTTCGTCGAACTGGCCTCCGGCGATCTGCCACACAGCAGGGGCGCCGTCAATCTCGCCCACCGCCACGCTGACCGTGCCGTTCGTTGCTACGGCATGGATGCTTGGTGCGTCCAGTGCGAGGGCAGCATTTTCCATCCAGACGACGCCGTCTTCCGACGACCAAGCTTTGGTGGTGCGGCTCGACCGATCGATGCCGGCGGCAAGGAGGCTGTCGGTCGGACCGTTCGTTGCGGCGACTGTGACCGCATTCGCGCCGAACGGGTCGGCCGAGATCAGCGATCCTGACCAGTCCGCCTGCGTTTCGGGAGGGCTCGTCGACTCTCCGGCTACGGACGCTACGTCTTCGCCCCGCGACCGTGTACTGACGGCGAGCGCTGAAGCAACGAGCATCGCGCCGGCCAAGCACGCTGCAACGAGACGGAATGAACGATGCCGCTGGTGGCTCTGCGCTTGAGCATGCAGCGCTCTGAGGTCCCCCTCCGTGTCGACAGCTTGTCTGATTCGTTCCAGGAGTTCGTTGTTTGAGGTCATGCTTCGTTCTCTCCTTGTCCGTGGCCGGAAGTTAGTGAGCGGGATAGGTTCTTTCGGGCATCGGCAAGGTTCGACTTGATCGTGCCCGGGGAGCACTCAAGTAGCTGCGCAACCTGGTCGACGGGAAGGTCTTCGAAGTAGTGAAGAACGAAGGCGCTGCGTTGCTTCACCGGGAGCTCGGAAACCTCCCGTTCTAGGTCGACGAGGGACTCCGTACGTCCTCCGCTGACGTCAACGACGAGCCGCCTCGCCGTACGCTCATGCGCTGCGCTCCGGCGGTAGGCGTCAATCATTCGTCGGGCTCCGACGGTACGCACCCAACCTTCGGGATTTTCCATTGCGCTGACCTCTCGCCACTTCTTGAAAGCGGCGATGAAGGCTTCTTGGGCCGCGTCCTCTGCGCTGGCCACGCCGCCACCTGCGACGGTCAGAGCGGCGACCAGCTCGGGATACTCGCGCCGGAAGAAGTCGTCGAAGTCCTGATTGCGTTTGCGACGTCTCATCACCCTCCCTATCGTCCGGCACCACCCCATCGGTTGGGTCAACGGTCCGAACAATTTGGGCGGCGGAGCTCCGAAGTGGAGGAGGGGCGTCGGCGCTGCAGGCAATCGCTAGGCTAAGCGAACTGGCGCAGTCGTTGCTCGTGCGGGGAGGTGGAAGATCCGCCGGGCGAGGGCGTGGCTCGTCCACTGAATGCCTCATCGCCAAGGAGGCTTCCGGGCACCGAACGTCCGTCTGATCCGTTTTGGTCGAACTCGCCAACACTTGTTCGCTCCGCTTCAAGCGGTGACATCGCGATCCTCTCCGTCTCGGCCGAGATCACGGTCTTCGTCTGCCAGCCACGGATCTCGTGGATCCAGCTCAGGGGGGGGAACCTCGAGCGCCAAGGCGCTCGCCCGCTCAAGTCTGCCGCATCGCACTCTCTCGCTGCCCTCCCCGCCGTGGTTAGGTGCTTGATTCCAACGAACGTGCGTCCGTCTACGGCGCTCGGCCCACAGGCGCAGGCTCCCGGTTGCGGATCGGCGGGTGGATATGGGGTTCGAGCGGTTGCCCCGACCCCGCCGTCCCTGGCCAGGGTTGCGCGGAAGTCGGTTGCTTAGGGCTGTGACCTCGGGTTTTGTGGGTGGACTGGCGCGGGGTCGGGTCGGGGTGGTAGCTCTGGGCGGGTGAGGGAACGCTTCGAGGTTGGTGACGGGTTGGTCGTTCGTCGTGTCGTTGCTGGTGAGGTGGCTCGCTTCGACGGGCTCCTCGATGAGCATCATTGGTTGGGGCGGGGGCTGGTCGGTGAGATCGTCCGGCAGGTCGCGGTGATCGATGGTGAGTGGGTTGCTCTGGTCGGGTGGGGATCACCCGCGTTTCGGGTGGGGGCGCGGGATCGTTGGATCGGGTGGAGTTCGGAGCAGCGCACCCGTCGGTTGCGGTTCGTCGCGAACAACCAGCGGTTCTGTGTGCTGCCCGCGGGGCGGGTCGCGAACCTCGCGTCGGCGACGCTGGCTGGGGCGCTACGCGCGTTGCCGGCCGATTGGGATGCGCTGTGGGGTCACCCGGTCGTGCTCGCGGAGACGTTCACCGACCCGGTCCGCCACGCGGGGGGCTGCTATCGGGCGGCGAACTTCGCGATGGTCGGGCAGACCGCGGGGTGGAGGCGCGCGAACGGCTCGTATGTGCATCACGGCCACGTCAAAGCGGTGTGGGTGCGCGAGCTGCGCCGCCGTTCGCGTCAGATGCTGGCTGGTGTGTTCGACCATCGGGTGTTCACCGGTCACCCGAGGAGGAAACCAATCATCGATTGCAACCTGTTGGACTTCGAGTCAGACGCGGGCCTGTTGGCCCGGCTCGACCGGCTGCCTGAGCATCGCTCCGCACGCGGGATCCGACACTCGGTGTCGTCGATCCTCGCGGTCGCGATCGTCGCCACGATGTCCGGGGCGAAGTCCTATCGAGGCATCGGCGAAGCGGCCGCGGATCTGCCTCAAGACGTCCTCGAACGGTTGGGCTGTCGGTTCCATCCGGTCAAGGTCCGCTTCATTGCGCCGTCGGAGAACACGCTGCGTACCACCCTGCAACAGGTCGACGCCGACGCGCTCGACGCAGCGGTCGGCGCGTGGATCTCCGATCAGGACCTCACCGCCCGGGTCGCTGCCGCGAACAACGACACTGCGGACGAGACCGAGTTGGTCGGGGTCGCGGTCGACGGGAAATGGCTGCGCGGCACCGGCCGCACCGGCGCCGGCCAGGTCAAGCTCTTCGCCGGGCTGTTGCATCACAGCGGCGCGGTGATCGGCCAGACCCAGGTCCCCGACGGCACCACCGAGAACCTGGCGTTCGATCCGCTCCTCGACCAGATCGGCGACCTCGCCGGCAAGGTCGTCACCGCGGACGCGGCGCACACCAACGCCGAGAACGCCCGCCACGTCGTCGATGACCACCACGGCCACTACCTCCTCGCGCTCAAAGGCAACCAACCAACCGCACAGTCAACCGTCAAGGCCCTCCCTGGAGGGTCCTTTTCCCCCTGAGCACGAATCGACCTGCCGCGGTCACGGCCGCATCGATCACCGCGCGACATCAACCGCGTCCGCACCACCCGGCCTGTTCCCCCACGCGGAGCAGATCGTCCGGGTCTACCGCGAACGCTGCGACCTCGACGACCAAGTCCGCTCGACCGAGACCGCCTACTACCTCACCAGCCTCCCCGCAGAGCTGGCTGGCCCCGCGGAACTCGACCAACTCGTCCGCGGTCACTGGGGCATCGAGAACCGCGTCCACTACGTCCGCGACGTCACCTACGACGAAGACCGCTCCCAAGCGTTCACCGGCAACGGCCCCCGCACCCTCGCGACCTGCCGCAACCTCGCTATCAGCGTCCTCCGCCTCGCCGGCCACACCAACATCGCCAAAGCACTCCGCCACATCGCACGCAACGTCACCCGCGCCCTCACCATCCTCGGGCTATAACCCCCCGACTACCGCGCGGCAATGAGGCCCTTCCCTGCTTACAAACCGTGTCGTTCACGTCGATATCAGCCCACATGGTGCGGCTCGTGATCGCCAGATTCGTATCGAACGAGCGCACGATCTGGTTCGAGACCTCGCCGTTCACCGCATCCGGATAGTCGTGGCGCTGCGCATCGACCCAGGGATGGGTGTCGCCGACGACGTAGGTCATTGGG
>Ga0105047_10018279_pt1 | contig 10870 bp, 9 predicted proteins | sample MAT04_FD_78384 | JGI IMG/M metagenome (GOLD analysis project Ga0105047, IMG submission 78384) | Freshwater microbial communities from Lake Fryxell liftoff mats and glacier meltwater in Antarctica - MAT-04 (megahit assembly) | ecosystem: Environmental > Aquatic > Freshwater > Ice > Liftoff...
CGCAAAAATGCTCATAGGAATCCACAAAAGAAACTAAATGCCCGCGGGCCATAGTGATATGAATAATTTTTGCCAGGCTATCGTCTGCACCAATCACTGCCGCTTTTATTTCCCGTCCTTTAAAACTCATGGGCTGATAAGCCGTTGCGTAAGGGGCTATTTGCAGAATCGATGGAATTTTTTCAGGCAATGAGCGCCAGAACGAAAGGGGTAATTGATCAGCAATAACGGCAGAACGCTGGTCTTTGGGGAAAACCGTTACTGCCAATAAGTCTGTGCCCAGCGCTTTAAATTGTTCCAGGGCTTTTTCCGTCGCCAACTGACCGCTACTCATTAACGCCACTACGGCGGCTGTACCGACTAGCACCCCAAGAACCGCTAAAAAAGATCGCAGCTTGGCGGCGGCAAGGTTAACCAGCGCCTGTTGAAAATGATTAAGCCAGCTCATGCGCACCTTCAGGAACGATTTGTCCATCGGCAAACATAATACGGCGTGCGCACTGCCTCGCTACCTGCTCATCATGAGTGACTATCATGATCGTGCGTCCTTCCGCATGCATGGCATGAAATAACTTGAGCACCTCAGCACCCGTGCGTGAATCCAGAGCACCCGTTGGCTCATCAGCAAGAATAACCTGTGGCTCTGTAACCAAAGCGCGCGCAATGGCAACACGCTGTTGTTGACCACCAGACAATTGCATCGGCCGGTGGTGCGCAAAGGATGCCATGCCCACTCTGTTTAATGAGTCCATCACCCGTTGCTCAATTTCCTCAGGGTTCATTTGGCGGTAAGTCAGCGGCAAGGCAACATTCTGACGGGCAGTAAAACGTGGTAATAAATTAAACTGCTGAAACACAAAGCCAATATGCTGATTGCGTAAAAGGGCTAATTCATCGGCAGATAAACCAGCGACTGATTGTCCATTCAAAAAATAATCGCCCTCATCGGCTTTATCAAGCAGGCCGATAATATTCATTAATGTCGATTTACCAGAACCGGATGCGCCAACAATGGCCACTAACTCACCTGCGTTTATCGTGAGTGATACCCGTTTTAAAACTTGCGTAGAGGTATTGGCAATGGTGTAAGATTTGATTAAATTTTGGATGCGAATCAGCGGCTCAATTGTCATAAATGATGGTCTCATCTTCATCAAGTCCGGCTAGCACCGTGACTTTATCAGCTTCGGCACTGCCTGTAGAAACCACGCGATCCCGAAGTTTGCCATCCTTTTCCTGCACCTGCACAACGGTAGCCCCTTTGCTTTGCCTGATTGCCGCAATAGGCACTTGTAATTGTTGCTCATTATCCACAGCCAGTGCGATAGCTGCACTCATGCCCACTTTGACCCGTGTCTTTTGTTCATCGGTTAATTGTTTGACTTCGATAATTGCGGTGAATGAAGGTAACGTTCCCGAACTGGCTGAAGCTTGGGCATTAACGGCCACAATCTCGCCATGCAAGGTTTGATTTCCCAGCGCCACGCCGGTTATAGCGGCTTTCATACCTGGATGAATTTTATCGATATCAATTTCGGGAATATCAATTTCCACACTGATTCCACGCAGATCGCCAATCAGTGCAATCACCTGACCTGCTTTGACGCTTGATCCAACCGTTAATTTGTCGCTTTTATCCTCGCTGCTTTTTGGCGGATAAAGCAAAATACCGCTGCCTGATGCTTTCAAATGGATTAAATTATGCTGCCCGGTAAAGGCTTGCCGGACTTTATCAAACTCGGCAATATCAAGACTTGATAAATCCTGCTTGCTCTGATCATCCATTTTTTCCAGCATCTCACTGAGCTTGCGTGTCGCTTGCATTAATGTGACGCGAGCTGTGTCAACACTGGATTTCTCACTCAGGTAATTGTTTTTTGCCAGTAAACCGGCATCCCATAAATCTTTGGTACCGACAAACTTTGCCTTGCTGATGTTGTAACTGTCTTTTGCTTTTAAATATTCGGTTAATGTTTCATTGTATTGTTTTTGCAAATCAGCTGAGTCGAGTGTTAAGACCACATCCCCTTTTTTTACGAGCTGGCCATAATGATAATTCATCGTCTGCACGACAGCATCAAACGGTGCGCTCAGACTGCTTTCTTGCAACGGTTGGATAGTTCCCGTAAAAAACAGGTTTTTGTGTACCGCTTCTCGTTTTACAACATAGGTTTGCGATGATTTGGGGATTGATTTTTCACCACTGCCACAGCCCATCTGCAGGCACGCTGCCGCAGTGATGAGTATTATTTGGATGAGGAATTTCATTCACCATACCTTAGTTGAATCTTCCATTCGCGCAAGGTTGTTCCCAATAAGCGCTGCAGAGAGGATAATTGATTTAAATAAGAAATTTTGGCGGCAATCAAACCTGCCTGTGCCTGTATTAATTGGTTTTGCGTATTGTTTACATCCAAAGCGGTTGAGATACCGGCTTGCAGGCGCTTCTTTTCCAAGGCGTAAGATTGAGCCGCTAACTCAACCTGTCGTTCCGCCAGCTGATAGCGTCTGGCCTGACTGTTAATAGTCGAAATAGTATTAGTAATGGTGGTAATTAAACCACGCTTAAAGGCAATCAGATTAAGCCGGTCTTTCTCAAGTTTTACTTTTGCTGAAATTAAACGGCCGCGGCGATTGAGATCATGCAGCGGGATTGTTAAATTAATACGCGCTGATTCATTGACATTACGCCCATTATAAATATTTTGTACCCCATTATTGCCATCAACATCGGTTACAACACCCGTTTGCACATTGGCACCAATATCAAGCTTCCACAGTTGTTCGTTCTTGGCGACATCGTAAGCTCGTTGATCCGCGCATAACAACATTTTTTGCGCCAGATATTGGTTATTGTGCGCCAAGGCAATCGCAATGGACTGTTTTAAATCGGGCACAATGATTTTACCAACACTGACATCACTGGGAACGGCCAATCGCGTTTCCGGATCAAGCCCTATGGATTGTAATAAATCCTGTGCACTGGTTTTAAATTCGTTTTCACCCTGCTCCACCATCAGGTTTAATGATTCAATCTGATAGGATTGTTGAATGTTGCCGGTGCGCTCCAGCTGGCCGGCCTTAATCTTTTTTTCGTTAATGTCGTATGTTTTTCGCGCTTCTTCCAACTGTAAACGCTGATTTTGTAAGTTATTACCACTTAAAATCAACGAGCGATAGGCACTGATAACCTGAGTAATTTGATCAATAATCGCTTGCTGTAAATTGATTTTATTGAGAAATTCATTATCAATGGCATTTTTTAAACCCGCTTCATTGACTGCCTGACCAAAACCGCGCAATAAAGGCTGCCGGATGGAAAAATTAAGCATCGGCAGGTAACTGTTGCCCATATTGACGTTGTTATCAATGCCAAGATTTAATTCGGTGCCCAGTTTTGTTCGTAACCCAAGTTCCGGAGTTGCCAAAAAACTGTGATCACTGGTGGAACCAACCCCTTCATAACGACTACGTCCCGCTGCGGCAGAAGCTCCCAATGCGTATTGCAACTCAAATTCATTATGTGCAAGACGTAAATCATAACGCTGAATGATGCGATCAAGTTCGGCATTTTTAATATTGGGGTTGTAGCGCAAGGCAAGCAAGATGGCTTCACGCAGACTCAGATTTTTTACCGTTTTCTTTTGGGCATCAGGCGACACCGGCAATTCGACCCAGTTATCAAGCATGTATTCAGGATTGGCGATTGCCATTTGCAAACGTTGCTCAGCAGAAGAGAGATTACTATTGCTGACAACTGCGTTAGCAACAGGCACCGGGAATGCAACAAACAGCAAGACCGTTGTCAGTAAACTGACAAGTCCTGTTTTCAATCGTGAAGTGAATTGCCGCGGCTTGAACAAATCGTGAATCCCACCTGCTTGGTCATGTGTAAAATTAAACCATATTTTAAGACAATTTACCATGTTTTCGTTGCACTATTTCGCTGCCTGCTCTATAAAAAGCCGTTTGATGAACGGTAGCGAATTACAAATCTTTAAACCGCATTTACGTGCAAAGGGTAGTAATGGGTTGGCGAACAGCCATTTTAAACTGTCCATCATGGCGATTGTTTGCCAGACTGCGTGTTTGCGTTGGCGTTGATAGGCTTGAAGCACTCGTTTGCTGGTTAATTGATTAGGCTGTTGATCCATTAACTGCAAGAGAGTCCTCAAATCAGCCAGCCCCACGTTTAAACCTAGCCCCGCTAACGGATGAATAGTGTGTGCCGCATCGCCCATCAATAACCAGTTAGCTCCCACATAGTCTTGGGTATGACGCATTTGTAAGGGAAACTGGTGGCGTGTGCTCAATACTTTGACCTCACCTAGTCGGCTAGCAAAAGCTTGGGTCAACTGGGTGTTGAATTCCTCTTCTGGCATGGCCATCAGATCGCCTGCCTTCCTGACACTTGTCGACCATACAATTGAACACTGATTGACATCAGCAAGGGGCAAAAAAGCCAATGGCCCATCGGCATTGAAAATCTGCCAGGCTGTCTTTTCATGAGGTTTTTCAGTCTGAACACGAGCCACTAAAGCCTGTTGATGATAAGACCAGGTTGTCAGCTTGCATTGTAATAAATCCCGCGCTGGCGACCCCTTGCCATCAGCCGCAATTAGCAATCGTCCTTGCCAGCATAAGTGCTCACTCGCCATTTTAATTGGAGTATTTTTACTATCCAGTTGGGTAATTCGTTGTCCGGGAAATCGCTGAACTTTCGGATAATCCGCTAATTTTTGCAGCAAGGCTTTTCGTAATTGTGACTCTTCAATGATAGTCCCCAATTCACTGCTGGCTATCATGCGCGAGTCAAAATCGATGGCCGCATTAGTAACGCCATCCCAAACATGCATGTGTTGATAGGGTGAAAGGCGTTTTTTATCCAGCACTTGCCAGGCACCTAATTGCTGCAGTAACGTTTGTGAGGCCTGATTAATCGCATAGACGCGCAAATCTGGTTGACTGTCATCAATATCAAAAGTGCCTGCATCAATAAGGGCTACCGAATACTGACGTTGCGCCATGGCCAATGCTGCCGCTAGGCCAACAACCCCGCCCCCCATGACAATGACATCAAATAGATTATCCATGGTTAGGCTCTCCAGGAGTTAATGCAATTCCACACACCAAATCAGGCAGCACGCCAGAAAATCCACCCGCGTGACGGGTCAGGATTTTTTGCATGAATGACAGGTTATCCATAGCCATTAACCCAACACTGCGCGCGAGTGACAATCCGGGAACTTTGCTGGTAAAAAGTTCAACCAGCGTATCGGTGAACCGACTAATGACGGCCTGATCATAGCGGCGCATAGTGCGGTAATCTTCCAGCATTTGCGGATTTAAACCGTGTTGCATAATACATTGCGCCAAAGAAGCGACATCACGCAAACCGAGATTAAAACCTTGGCCGGCTACCGGATGCAAATTATGAGCAGCATTACCTACAAAAACTAACGGCCAAGCCGTTTGCCGGGGCATGATGGCCTGACGTAAAGGGAAAACCTGCCGCTTACCCACTTTAATAAAACGACCCAGTTTGTAGCCAAACGCCTGTTGCAAGGCTTTTAAAAACTCAACCTCACCTAGTGTTTGTAACCGTGTGGATTCAGCGGGTGGTAATGCCCAAACCAGTGACGCACGTTGTTGGCTCAGCGGTAATAATGCCATGGGGCCTGAACGAGTGAAGCGCTCATAGGCTTGATTGCCATGCGCACGTGCCAAACCGATATTGGCAATCAGTGCTTGTTGTGAATAGTCTTTGACATCCACTTTCATACCGCTTAATTGGCGAACAGTGGAATTCAACCCATCGGCTGCAACAATTAATCGGGCGCGCCATTGTTGTGTCTCACCATTACAATCAATCGTAGCTAACTGATGCGACTCATCAAGTGCGATTAATTTGGCCGGCGCTTTAATTTTTTCCAAGGGCAATAATTGATGGAGCGCACGATTAATATTATGCATTTCAACCACATAACCCAAAGCACCATTTTCATCAGGCTTTAGACGCGCCTGGCCGAAACAGCCTTGCTGGGAAACATGGATCATATCAATAGGGGTCGCTGTCTTTTCCAATAAAGGCCATAATTTCAGCTGATTTAATATACGGGCAGTTGCTGGAGATAATGCCAGTGTGCGCCCATCAAAATCAGCATTACTGCGCTCTGAAAAAGCATGGGTTTCCACCAGCATGGTGCTGTAGCCTGAATCAGCCAAAGCCAACATCAACGTGGCACCGGTTAAACCACCACCGACTATCAGGATATCAATTTGTTGTTCATGCACTCATTAATGCCTCAATGTCGTCAATTTCCACAGCCAACGCGCCGGTCAGATTTTCATGACCATCGGCGGTGACTAAAATATCGTCTTCAATTCGAATACCAATGTTCCACCAGCGTGGATCAACACCGGGCATCTCAGCGCAGATGTACAAACCGGGTTCAACAGTTAACACCATGCCTGCTGCCAGCTTTCGCCATTCCCCATTGATTTTGTAAGTACCACTGTCATGCACATCAAGACCCAGCCAATGACCTGAATTATGCATGTAAAAAGGTTTGTACGCTTCATTGGCAATAAGGGTGTCTAAATCACCTTGTAAAATACCTAACACTTGTAAACCACTGGTCAGTATTCGAATGATGGTTTGCTGAATATCCACCCAAACCGTTCCTGGCTTGACACAGGCAATGGCCGCTTGTTGCGATCGCAACACCAACTCATAAATTGCCCGCTGTTCAGGGGTAAATCGGCCATCAACGGGAAAGGTTCGGGTAATGTCTGCGGCATAATTTTCAAATTCGCCACCTGCATCAATCAGGACAAGTTCACCGGGAACCAGGGCTTGATTATTCTCCGTATAATGCAAGGTACAGGCATTTGCACCCACGCCGACTATCGGATCATAAGCAACACTGCGGCATCCGAGGCGACTAAATTCATACATTAATTCCGCTTCCAGCTCGTATTCGTTTTTCAGCGAACGACAGGCTCGCATTGCACGTTGATGAGCCGACACTGAAATTTTTGCCGCCTTACGCATTAAATCAATTTCAGCAGCACTTTTAAACAAACGCAGTTCGCCAATCAAAGGCTCAATATCCTGAATGGCATCGGGTGCACTGATCCCGCGACGAATTTGATTTTTCATCTGCTGCATGGCTTGAAAGACCATTGAATCATAGACCGAATGATGGCCAATACTGTAATAAATTTTGTTTTTATTCAGCAACAATTCTGGCAATTTTTGCGCAAGACTTTCAATCGGTGCCGATTCCTTTACACCCAATACTAAGGGTGCAGCATCCTGGCCTAAACGTTTGCCAGTCCATTGTTCCTGTGCCGGATTGCGTTTACGATTAAACAGGTAGCTATCACCCTCATCACCGGCAATAACAATCAGCAGGGCTTCTGGCTCATTAAAACCGGTGAGATAATAAAAATTGCTGTCCTGACGAAAACGATAATGCGCATCGCCATTACGTAATAGTTCATTGGCAGCCGGAATAATGGCTACACTGTCAGGCGACATTGATTGAGCCAGTTTTTGCCGTCTTGCCCTGTATTCCTGCATCTCTACCATCGTGTCTTTCCTTGTTAATGTGTACTGTTCGACTCGCTCTTTTTTCCCTGTTGATTGGTATCTAAATCCGCAAACAAACGCAATACCGCCATGCGAGCATACTCGCTCACTTCCATAAGCGCACTCTCGTCTTCATCATCCACATCAAGTGACTCACAATCCAGCTCGGCAAACTCCACCATATGCTGTAAGGCTTCTCGCGATTCTTCTTCCAACAGCTGATCATAGCTGATTTCTGACATCGTCAATCCTTCAGTAAAGCCCTGACACCATTCACTGAATGCTCTCGCACGTTCAATCAATGGTTCATGTTCATCTGGTAACAGCATCTGAAAAGCAAAATCCATGGTGTTGATTTGCTGCTGGCTGTAATGAAATAATCCATAAATCGCCAGGGTGGCGGTTCGCTGCATGGCTTCATTTTTTTGTTCGTTAACTAATAAAGCACGCAAATACCCTTCGGCCTGACTGGATGCCGAAGCGCATAAATAACCACACATGACACCATGTAACTCACTCGCTGAGATAGGCAGTGCCAAAGGTGAAATAATATCAACAAACGGTTGATATTCTGGAAAATGGGTTCCGCTCTCTTCAAAGGACATAAAAAACTCACTAATACAAAGGCTCAATACTCCTCGGAATTGAAGTACTGGACTTGAATCCAGTCACTGCAATTTTCGAGGAGTATATGATAACCGATTTGCCCCAACAAACCAAAATTGCTAAAATTTGACATGTCCCTACAAAGCGAACCTATTATGACAAGCTGTTCCATTAAATTATCAGGCAATACTTACGAAATAAAATGCCCTGCTGGTGAAGAAAAATCACTACAACGCGCTGCTGAAAAAATAAATGAACAATTAACTGCGCAGAAAAAAAAATACAAGCATCTGGATCAGTACCAGGCGCTCTTACTGGCCTCTTTGCATATTAGTCATGAACTGGTGAATTGTCAGCAACAACAAAATCATTTGCATAAACAAGTGTCAGAGTTTATTAAAACCCTGGAAAACAAACCTCAGTATGACGCTTCATTGACAGAGATTGATCCGCTCATCAAAAACGACGCTTGAATATTGGGCAACAAGGGGGACATACCCAAGAAACTTCAAAATGCTATTTTTAGTCTTTTGCTTTTCTCGCACAGTCAGTTTTTAAAGATTCGCAATAGAGCGGACTATTACTCATCTTTAAAAACTGACTGTGCAAAAAATCAAGTTGTCTAAAACCTAGCATTTTAAAGTTTCTTGGGTATACTCCATGCAACCTGGCAACGAGTGATTTTTTGAACCAATACTCATACCATGGGGCGCTATCTGTAGTCGGTGTTGTGCATGCCTGCTTGTAGCAGGAAGCCTGAACTGACTCATCCGCACCCCACTTGAACCTCTGGGTTCAAAATCGGTGTTGCCGGGCCTTTCTCAAATGCTGCAAATTTACTGAGTAAATCATCCACACGTTTTTGTTTTATTGGCTGATTTTCAAAAAAGGTTAAATTACGTCCTGAATCATTGCGGATTGTGTCCGCTTTAGCCTGCACTTTCCATCCCGGTATATAACATTCCTCTACACAAAATTGATATAACTCCGTAACAATCGATCGTTGATATTCAGGCGTTAAAGCGGTTTTGATCAAATCCAGCAGGGCATTAAGACATTTTAAATTGTCATTGACTGAAGGGGCAGGTTCTATGGCGAAATCATGACGCAAGGCTGCAATCACTGATTTTGACCAATCCATTTGCAAGGGGTCATTCCCTATCGACTGCCCTTTGGATTGAAAAAAAATCAACCAGAGAGCTTTCTCACCGCACAGCGTGGTGAGCAAATTGTTTTGCGCTGATTTAACCGCATCACTCGTAGGCAACGTTTTGTTTAAAGCGATTAAAAGGGCTCTTTGTTTGTCATTGCAATGACTATGAAGACTAACAAATAAAGAAACCAGAGGCGCAACAGGGATCTCCTGGTTGACTTGCCAATGCCCATAATCTGCTTCGAATGACTGCTGACAGTCATTGAGTAACGTCCAAAGTTCAGGCAATGTAATCGTGTTTTTATTGTTGAATTGATGAAACTCATTGACCAGACAGGCATGAAAGAAAGGATGTTCAATACAATCTACGAGCCAGTTATTTTCGGCAAACTGCCTTTGCAAATGCAACCAGGGATTCATCAAACCATTCGTTCGCCACTCGTCTTTAACGGCGTGTTCAATTGCCCAATTCCAATATTGGATGAGGCTTGTTTTAAGCGAATCAATGATTGATTGATTCATTGTTTGTGAGGGATTTAAGCGGCACACAAATCGATACATCTCACCGGCCAATTGCTTGGGAATTGCCGTTTGCTTCTCGTCCTCCCGCACAAAAAAATAAAATTGCTCGACCATTTCCTGTAGTTTTGCGATTGTCATACGTTTAAACAATCAACTGATGCTTTAACGCCAGTAATTCATCGCGCACTTTCGCGGCCAACTCAAAATCCATATTCTGTGCGTGCTTGTGCATTTGTTTTTCCAACACTTTCATCTGCTTGACCATTTGCTCAGGCGATAAATGTTGGTAAGACGGTGTTTTTTCAGCCGTTTTTGTTTTGCGCCGACCAACATACGCCCCTTCCATAATGTCTTCAACCGATTTGCTAATTCCTATCGGCGTAATACCATGCAATTCATTAAAAGCCCGCTGCTTATTGCGTCGACGATCGGTTTCATCCAGTGCTCGCTGCATAGAGCCGGTGGTTCTATCCGCATATAAAATAGCACGCCCATTAATATTGCGTGCCGCGCGACCTATCGTTTGAATTAAAGAACGATCAGAGCGCAAAAATCCTTCTTTATCGGCATCAAGAATAGCCACTAACGCCACTTCCGGCATGTCCAACCCTTCTCGCAACAGGTTAATTCCAACCAATACATCAAATTCACCCAGTCGTAAATCCCTGATAATTTCAACGCGCTCAACGGTATCAATATCCGCATGCAGGTAACGCACGCGTATGCCTTGTTCACGCAGGTAATCGGTGAGATCTTCAGCCATGCGCTTGGTTAATGTGGTCACTAAAATGCGCTCACCGGTGGCGGCAACCAGACGAATTTCCGACAACAAATCATCCACCTGATTTTTTACCGGCCTGATTTCAACTTGCGGATCAATGAGTCCTGTTGGCCGCACCACTTGCTCCGCTACATTATCCGCATGTTCTTTTTCATAAGGACCAGGAGTTGCTGAAACATAAATCGTTTGCGGGGAACGTGCGTCAAACTCTTCA
>Ga0105047_10018282_pt1 | contig 10869 bp, 12 predicted proteins | sample MAT04_FD_78384 | JGI IMG/M metagenome (GOLD analysis project Ga0105047, IMG submission 78384) | Freshwater microbial communities from Lake Fryxell liftoff mats and glacier meltwater in Antarctica - MAT-04 (megahit assembly) | ecosystem: Environmental > Aquatic > Freshwater > Ice > Liftoff...
CGAAAAGAGGAAAGATATTGCCCCAGATGCAATTGAAGAGCGGATGTGAGACACATGAACGGCTATGATATATTATTTGGCCTTCTCTATGTCATCGCTCGACCATCTCTATAATCTATTGAAATATTTCTTACCGAGAAAGAAGAGGCTGAGATAGATTGGTTTCGTTCGGATAAGGAACCCTGGTCACAATTCAATAGGATGTTGATTCTCGCTATCCTTGGACATTGGTTCTTCTGGTCAGGATGTCTGGCTCATCCTGACACATTTTGGGGTGAGAGTAAGAAGCAATTGAGAAAATGTCATTTTGCATCCACTCCTGAGCTTGTGGTGTCTACTAAGGAACTAGCGAAAAACTTATCTCAACCTGAAATCAAGAAATTGAAGAAACTAGTGATACTAACCGGTGACCCTCGCGTGGTCTCAAAACTTCTCAACTGCATAGTGTTCAAAGATGTCCCATTTTTCACCGTATTGGATAATCGCTGGAACGGCGGTGCTTTGAAATTCCGCTCTAGACTAGCTTCTCTCCTCGAAAACCCTTCTTCTGATGTTTGCAGCCAAATCCACAGACTGTTACGCATATTCCGTTTTCCCTATACTACTGGTTTCAGCGTGGACGTGATGACGACCGAAGAGCTTATACAATTGGCCATTTCAAATGTATCCTCTGAGAGTGTTTCTGAAAAATGGTTACTCGACGATGCTTCCGGCCAACGAGCAGTTTATTATCTCCTCAATTCTGGCAATTTTCTTGCTGTTTCAGCCACCGTTAGGGAACTGTTGACAGATTAAAATGTGAAGAATAGGAAAAAACTGCTTATCGCAGATAAAGTCATGCAATGCGGAACTCTAATGAGCTGTCATATTCAGGCACTTCAGTGGTTCATGGCGGCAACCCCTTGCCGAAATCGATGCATTAAAAAGCTGGTTAATCAGCGCTTGTCTCGTTTCCTTGCCATTGCTGACCATGACGCCTTTGCTGCTAATGTTCGGCAGCTTCAAGGAGACCATCTAAATGATTTTCGTGTAATATTAAAGGCTATCCAAGTGGTCCCAGCTTTATTATGGATGAGAAACGATGGTCGTCAAACTTAGTTTAGTCAAAGCTGCTAAAAACTCGACCTTTGCTCTATTCTTCTGTTGATGGTTGCGTGCCGACGGCAGAGGGTACAACGAATCAAACCCCTCACTGCATCGCTTCACTTTTATACATTGTAGAGATGAGATAATTTTCCTATCCTGAATAAATCATCTTTAAAGATGGATAATTGAGCGCAAATTGTTCTATTCTATATGGTTATGTTGATTTAGTCTTCGGAGAAAAGCATAATCTTGTTCCATTTTGGTGGAATATGTTTTAAAGAAATTCAGCACAGATGTCAGCTTTTTAATTAGCATGATGGAACTAATGAGTTTCTGATTTCCTGCTTTGGTTGGAGTGCCATCTGCATTCTTCGCTTGATAAAGAAAAATCGCAAATCGTTCATACTGCTGAAACAGAAACTTTCCCAGATTTTCGATTGCGGAAGTATTTGGAGGTGTATTTAGTTCCTTGAGGCAAGCAGTGACTTCATTAGCCTTTTGGATTGCTTGAATACTTTTCAATTTTTCCTTTTTAAGTAAGGCGAGAAAAGATCGATTCACGCTATCCTCGAATGCTGTCGGATCGCAGTTCTCCCAATCAGATTCACTGGCGGCCATAGTATTTTCCAGTTCAGCCGCTGCCGAAGCATCAGTTCCAAAGGCCAGCTCAGAAAAGTCCTGGCTAACTTCCAGAATTTCCGAAAAAGTGTTAAGAAGCTGTCCTAATACCGTCAAACGTTGTTCTTCGTCAGCCGAAAATTCGAAGCCATTGTCCCTCTTGTGCATTCCAGCATTCACTAAGGGGGTGATTTGTGCAAGGACGCCATAAACATGGCTCACCAACATAGGAGTGACCTTTTCACTTTCGTACTGGAGTAGGTCATCATGATAGCGGTTATAAATTCGGACCATCGTCTTGACCGAATGAGGGATAGCAATGGGCATGGTGGGTTCGATGGCAGCAACCAAACTCAAGATGATGCTCACAGCAAGTACGAAAGGGTAGAGAAGCATCTTGAATAAGTTGTGTTGATTGCAAGGAGTTTGCGCCGTACCGTAATCAGGGGTGAACCCCAACTTAAATAGCCGAGGGTTGGCCATGTGGGCGAAAATTTCTGATTGGCGGAATATACATGGGTTCCCCCACAGTCGCAGCTGATTGGTTGAAGGTGGCCGGGGTGACTTATTTGAATTTTTCTAAAGTTATGGTTCGATTTAGCCAAGAAGAAACTGAATCCTTGGGGCAACGACACAAACGACGACAGCGATTGAGCGAAGGAAAGCTCCAAATCTTTCAAGCAGGCCGACAAGACGCAAACCATCTGAATCGTGGAATTTTTGGCCGATGAAATGGTTTCTAATGAGCTCGATTAGTTCGCCACTCAAGATGCTGCGATTACGAATGGAAGTGATGCGGTGAAGAATGGCAACCAGGTTGATGTTGATATTGACGTTGATGCTACTGAAAATGAAATTAGTGACAGGCATGCTTCATTGGCAAATGCAGGTGGTCCCGTTCAACATATTAAGGCCTTCTGCGTCCGCGTACAAAGGTTTAAGAGCAACCCTAATCCCTAAGTCTTTATGCGGAATCGTTTCTTAAACGTGTCCTTCCCAAGGAGGAACTCTGCATGAATGACTAGCCAAATCAGAGCACATTCTAACTTGAAGGCAATAGACCAAAGCTTCAAGACAAACAATTATCAATTATCGTTAAATAAGTCTCCTAAATCTTCAGCACTGAACGATGAGTCGTCAACGGGAACAATCAGGCATCGGTCTCGAAAAGCTTGAAGAAAACGACGCCATGTGGGCTTATTGATTCTTTCTGCGGTACGCACTTCTTGAAGTACATCTCTTTTAAAATGGCTTGCGTACCTGGCTCGCCTGTGCAACACGGTGAGAAAGACTCGTACCAGATCCTCAGTGACGTTGGCCGCATTTGCCAGATGCCTTATTGTCAGGGGGGCCCTCTGCACTACAGGAGTCGGTTGCAAAGGAGCCTCCGTCAGCTCTGGTTCGCTCTCTTGCTGCACAGCTTCAGGAAAGAGATCGCGCAATGGACGATCAAAGAGGGGCTGGCCATTCAAGAGCCACCCAAAGTCGCTGCTCTGTGTGAGAACTCCCTTAATAAGCAAGTTGCGCCATTTGTCCTTCAGATCTCTGTTCGTTCTTTGGCTTTCGGCAAAGAGATGGTCCTTAATCATCGTCCATGAACCAGCCCCGAAGATAGAGGTGCCCCGAACCAAGTTCTCAGTCTCCTGAGTTGTCCAAGGGTTGCGAGTGCGGCCAGTGGTACCACTGACGCGGGCTACTTGCCGTGCTGGCTCAGCCGGAATTTCTTCTTGATCATTTGCCTCTCCAAATTCCTGTTGACCTTCAGATGTGACCGGCTCTCCCCGCCTTGGTTCCTCTGATCCCCGTTCTTCTTGCTCGCGATTTCGTTCCCCAACTTGTCCTCTTAGCTTCAAGTCGGTTGGTACGGACGCCTCCCAGATGGGTTCGAGAGTCACTTAGGTGAAGCGCATATTGGTCGAGAAGAAGCGAGTGGACCCAGTGGCATGGAAAGCATTAATCAAACCATTGAATGTGCGCTGACTCGCTGAAGAATGTCATTAATCCCAAAGCATCGAGTTGCTTCTGCAAAAGCAACTCGATAGCAGCTTCTTGACCAAATGACAGCTCCCTGCATCATCACTCTTCTAACAAGCTCGAAACGTGGCAGAGTTCTTCGTCCGATTGTGCAACCCATAGACAAGACAGCTTCCACAGTCAGATGCTCGTTCTCCATCGGGACCACCCCAAGAAAGTTCCAGATATCCAGCTCATAGATGCGGAAAACAAGCTCTGCCGCCTGGACCAGTGTGGTAGTAACAGCAGCAATGTCCCGCAATGAAGGAAGCAATGGTGGCTGCCATGGTTTGAAGGGCACCACGTCCTGAGCCAGCGGTCAAGCGGGCGACTAGATGGTCCAGGCGTTCTTGAGCATCAGGAGTTAAAGTCACGGTCCAATGCACGGGATCAAGAATGGTTGACTCGGAAAAGTCTATTGCATTTTTCAACAGCAAGAACTTGCCAAGATCCAATGAGGCGTTCGCACGCGACCATACCAGCGAAGAGATCGAGGAGAGCCGGGTTCCATTTAAGAATGTCTCTGCTCGAATGCTTTCGAAGATTGAGAGGATCAACAACGGGCCCTGCAGCATTGAGTAGGAGACTGGACTAGCTGCCATTGCTTGTATCCTCTGGACGGCGATCATCATTGGATGCGTCAGCTGATAGTAGAGGCCCAGGAACCGCCTCGCACACAGGTCAGTGGGAATGACGTAGGCTGCGTTCTTTGCATTTCCATCTAGGGCCAGCAACCAAGACCACAGGGCTGCATCGTCGACAAAGGTCAGCAATGAAATCCTTGTCTCCGCACGAAGAGGAGGTGCCACGGTTCCAGAGCGGCGAAGAATCTTGAGCTGGGTCTTAAAGGCTTCTGTCGGTGCCAAAATGTCTTTTGCCAGTTTCGCTGCAGCTCGGGAGAGGGCCGTATTGATCCTAGGGGAAGCACGACGGCTTGCTGCGCGATGCAGAGGGCCGGATCTTCCTTGCTCACTGGTACTATGATAATTCAACAGCTGACATGCCATTCCCTGATACCATCGAATCAGTGTGTGGACACTGATATCCCTTAAATGATCCATCAGGCCGTTGTAGACATTCGCCATCCGACTGGAGGCAGTACACAGCCTGGCCTTTGCAGGTTGACAGCTTCCTGGGCTGCTGTTGCAGCCAAAGATTCCTCTTCAAGTTGCCTTGGATCCGATCTTCAACGACCAGCATGACTATCTCCCCCTGTTCTATCATTACGTCCACCTATGCACCAGCCGTTTCGACTCTACAGAAATCTATTACTCGGCTTATAGAGTTGTAGCACAGTCCAGCGGGTATGGCAAGACCAAGCTGCTGCTGCAGCTGGGCAAATTCTTGCCAGTTATTCCCATGTGCATCAGAAAGTTGAAGGACCAAGGTGAACCCGAAAGAACCCCCACTGTGGACCTCTTTAGCAGCCTCAAAAGTGAATTGGAGATTGTGGCCTTTCTTGCAGGAACAATGAGAACTGCTGCCTTGCTCTATGATGATCCGATGATTGAAATCCAAAGAGATAACACTAAATCTCATATCGTGCCTGATGATATCTACCATCGTCTTACCAAGCGTCCACTCTTTGGCATTTCAAGCGAAGCGTTTAGCGACAGCGTCACCGCGCATTACTGCCAGATTCGAGACGAACTCAAGGTATTAGTGCCTTGTCCAACTCACTCATTGACATTGTTTAGGGCAGCGTCGCTCAAGTATCCATTGTGACGAGCTCGGAAGCGAATCTTGGAATCAGCGAGTATTTCCAACGGATGCTCCAAATCACCGCCAAGAAATGCGGTCGACACTTGTGCACCATGGAATCTTGAAGCGAATTGCTGGGCAACAGAAATCATTCAACTACAATGCTGTCGCCGAAGAGCCCGTTCCCATTGTGATTGCAATCGACGAAGGCCGTGAAATGCTTGAATATATGCCGAACAAGAAGTTCTTTTTTGAATTTCGACTAATATTGGCACATTCAAGAGGCGCTGGGATCCTTGCAGTGTTAACATCAACGAGCGCGCACGTGGCCAATTTCCTGCCGTCACAGATCTAGAGCGTTCCGCTCGTGCCAAGGCTGGTGCAAAGCTGTTTCCGCCGTTTGTCTATGTTTTGTCTCATGGGTCTAGAACGATCCAGAAGCTGCCGTCCACAGACCACGATGCGCAGCTCATTTGTGCCGGAAGACCACTGTTCCCTGCATACTTTGACAGTGGTGAAGAGGTTTCGACGGCGAACAAGTTTGCTCATCTTTTCCATTTTGGTTTGCTAAAGTTATCTTTGGGCAAGTTTACCTACTCGCATTAAGATAAGCTCTCGCCAAGCCATGATTCAACATTGGATGGCGTTGAGATAAAGAATCAGGACCGAGAGGCGTCTATAGTGCACTTTGCACTAGAAGCTTTGCGGTACGATCTGGTAATCTCTGGGCTGGCTGTGGCCGACACACTCTCCGCATCCTTCTTAGCGACTATGGTTTGTGTTGCGCCGACTCGGGACCTTTTTGCCGCGTGCTATCCCCGAGAGCCGCTTTTAGCAGAGATTGCGGCTCATGTCTGCTCTAATGAGGACCGCTTTTGCCGTTCTCTTTATACTGCGGGCTTCTTTTACCGATCTGGGCACGTCCTACACAAGGGCGATGCTGGTGAACTCGCTGCAATGGCTGCCCTTCTAGGTGCCCAAAAGCGCGCCGTGATGAAACTGAGGGTTAACGAGGGACGCTTTCTAACTGATCCTGAGCATGAGCACAGCGCACTGAATTTTGTCTTTAGCCATTCAATTCCACTGCTGGAGCTTTTCGAGGCACTCCTTCCTCAGGGTGCGAAAAGCACCATTTCGCTAGAGTTGGAAAATTGCTCAGTGTGTTTCAACCGCTTTGTTCAAATGCAAAGAGGGTAGAAAGTGACGCTATCGAACATCTCGGGGTTATACCATCTACGTTAGCATGTGCAACAAGGCATCTATTCATTTGACTGAGACGCAATGAACATGGAAAGGAACCTGTTATCGGGGCGCTCATTGCTAGTATATCGCTAGTAACCGGCATGTCGAATCCACTGCTTCCAGGCCAACAAGAAACTCCATCAGGGTCTATTTGAAAGATTTGTTTAGAAAATATTTGAAGACCTTCTACTATACGACAGAAACCCGAAACTGGACAAGGTGTAATTTTGATCAGTTTCGAATTTCTGTTGTAGAATAACTCTAAGTCAACGTACCACTTAAATTATATAAGAGAATAGGGGAGCATTTGCCAGGTAAAGCACTGTCTTAACGCACACAGTTCTTGTAGAGGAATCGTCCATAATAGAGACCTCGAATTCCTTTTCATCCGAGAAACAAGTACCAGGAAGGAAGAAATCGCTGATGTTTTTGCTGGCTCTTCTCACATCGCTGTATCTTCTAAATGGTCAGATAAAGGTTTTTAAGCATTCACGCTGATCAACATCCGTTCAATGGTTCATGGTTTAATTCCCAAAACATGCCTTCTTGGCCAAATCCTCAAAAATAGCTTTGGCTGCAACCGTCACCACTTTAGGGATAAAGCTTCTTGTCTGCCCTTGTTGCAACATTGTAATGACCAAGGGGTTTACCCGTCACCTCAGTCGAGTTCACCAGGAGATGATAGGTGAAAGGGCTAAAGAAGAGCTACTGGCCATTTGTTTTTAATCCAATTCTGTTTACTTTCAACCAAATAGAGAACTTTTGAGTGCAATTACTGGGCTGCCCGATCATGGTGGCTATGCCTGCCTCGACTGCGCATACTATTGCAAAAAAGAAGGAAATGAAGATGCATTGCCGAAATGACCATCAAGTTGCTGATCATTTCTACGCAGTGAAGGTTCAAACTCTGCCCATTCGATAATTTGGGGTTCACCAGCCGGCACTTCTTGACAATGAGCAGGAGATGGTGATCCAAAGGGCGATGGCCCTGGTCTCACGAGACCGTGTCATGCCGGAAATCCTTTGTTAGGCCAATCAATACTGCTTGATCAGGGTTATTTATTTAAGATAACCCTGTCATTTAATCTTAATGTGAACAGAACTTTGTCCGATTTAAAGTGGTGCGTTCAGGGCAACAGAGCCCTCCCAGTAAAGTGCCAACCAGTTTACTAATGTTATGAAGCTGCAAATAAATGAATAAGAGATTTCTGATATCACTGTCCTAGGCGATAAGATTTTGCTAAAATAAAAATCAATCTCTGGCACGCCGTTATAGGAACAAAACATACCTGTTAGGGGCAAGCACTGTAAAATGAATGCCGAGTACGGTTGCCATGAGCAAGCCCTCAGAAGAAAATTTCTACAAAAAATTTCTGGATTGAACAAATACTTGGACGATCAGTCAATCCATAGTCTTCTGCGATGACGCTGCTACAACTACCATCCCGAAAACCTTTAGAGCATTTCTGGCAAAGCCGATCGATGTCAAATACCCTGCATACTGGAGCTCTAAAAGCAGATTGTGATGTTTTTACAAGAGATGGCGGCACGGACTTTAGCTTGGCAACAAAGCGTGCGGACTAGTTAGACGATTGCTGTCACATCCTTGTCATTAAAATTTTCAAGAAGGCTCAATCTCATTTAATGCAGCAAGGACTTGCCTCTTCTCTTCTCTTTCTTTTGCTGCTTTAGAGTGGCTATGAGGACAATACAACATCTTCAATAGTGATTAAAGATCACGTGATGGATTCAACACTTGGTGGTTACATCCATAGAAGTCTGTTGTTCCATTCATGCGAACGGAATTCAGTCTATGCATCTAGCCACACCAAGGAGCTGAAATGACCCAACTGGAGAAGATTTTGGACAGAATTTCTGAATGAGAATCCAGAGACTGCTAGTGTGCTGTTGCTGACCAATGAAATATAATGTTGACTAACAACTGCTTTGATTGGCTTAGAGAACCTATACAAAGAACCCGGACGCTGCCAGGGTTGGGTAGTACCATGATGTTCAAGACGCTTCTATCGTTTTGCGTCCTTCCTGTTATTCTCACCGTCGCGCCTCCCCCCCCAAATCTGCAAATTTTACTAAACAAGATTGCTTGAGAATCCAAAGATCAATGTGGGTTCACCCTGGATGACAGGCTTGGTGCTATTGCCGAGACCCTGCTTAGTGCTGTCGACGAAAGTCTACTTAAAGAGACTCTTGCCATGACTGTCGTTCTCAACGATCCCTGGAAGGCCTTATTATTTGCTTCCTGCGGGATTTTCAGTGGTAGACTTCCCAGGGAATACGCGATATTGAATATTTGTTCCCGCAATAGGCATATCCCGCTCCGCAGAGTCGTATCCAACATTTTAAACCGACCAATAACCATTGATACCTGCCGCCACCTGGAAATTAGCTACAATTTTATAACGTGGTCTATTCTTGAAGAGATTGAAAATTTAAATGAAATTAGCTCTGAATTCGTACTCAGACAGGCCGCACGAAAGATCATTTTGGACGAGTTGATAGATAGATGGCTGACCGGGCCGAAAGCATCGACCAGAGCGGAAAACTTCCTGCTTGATCCAGAAAAAAATATTGTTGCAACCGCCGGCGAACTTGCTGAGTTTTTCGAGATTAGAGAGCACAACACAAATGAGCTCGTTTCAATTAATAAGACAGTTATTCACTGTCATAGAATGGACGTCTGTGCTGCTAAAGTCATCAACGTTCTTGTTAAAAATAGTCCTTGCGATGTGGCCTGCAAAGATTTATTGTGGAATGAAATTAAGAAACATTGGCGATCTGCGAAGCCCTTTCCTGAAGAGAAGCGCGCGACTCTTGACGCTTTAAATATAACTTTGGATCATTTCAGGCGTCTTGCCATGTTTTTTCTTTATAAAGTGCGTCACCGAGATTCGTACTACGACCTTCTCGACGATCTTCTTTTTTTGGTCCTGCCCACCATTGAAGAAAAACCAACGAAAGCCCTGTTCTGGGAACTGAATGCACATAATTGGGAAAGTTTACCTAGAGTCATGCCAGGTGAAGCTTTGCTTGACTCGCACACTGCTTGGCCATCGGACTTTGTAGATTTTTTACGAAGCCTCTCCGGGACGGTTTGGGGACTTGAACATTTGATTCGAGAAATAAATTCTAATGGTTTTGGCGATGTCTTGAACGCTACTACACTTGATGCCATAGCTTTCAGACGCATTTCATTTGAGAAACCAAGCCATGTCGCTCTCTTAGACAGTATGATGGAAAATATACACCGCGTCGTCTATCGTGAAATAATGCAGAAAGAAAATGAGTTCATTGACAGTTGCACATCGTTTGATGCCTGTCGCCAATATATTGTTACGCGCTGCGAGGATATTCCGGCCCGTGTCGAGGCTCGTTTGCTGGTTGTTGAAGCTAAACTGGAAGAATTCAAAGACAAAAGAAACAGGACGATAACTGAATCTTTGCGGTCTAAAAAGTCTGAAATTCTTAATGTTCTGGCTCCTATTATTTCAAGAGGCATTCAACATGCAACTGAATCACTAGAGGTCGAGCGTGACTTGCTTGAGAAAATTTTGTCGAATACTAGAATTAAACTTGAGGACTAAAATCCGATTAACGTTCTTAAAGCAACTCCGGGGAAGATCCGGTAAAATATTGTGATTTAGAAACTAGAGAAATAATAAAAAATTATAGTCCTGAAATTCAACGGAACCGTCGCAGGAATCCACGTATATCGGCTGATGCTTTGATTTGGTCGGTCATTCTTGTAAAATCTCTACATGGGCTCAAGAGTAAAAATCGGCTTAGAATGAGAACAGAGAGAAGGACACTGTTTCCAAAGAAGAATCATCGAAACGTGAAGTTCGAATTCTCGCGATTGAATGATAGCGATCGAGTGATTGAGCAGAGAGAAGTAGTTGTGGGTGAGTGAACATTTATCAAAATCATTAGGTAGTGAGGAAGAGTAAGTGAAAGTTGACACATTTTCGAAAGGCTTCAATAGGCAATGGAAGTCTTGGAGACCATTGAAGTTAATTCATAGCTTTCCTGGAAAGGGCTTAATCACGGGTTGATGGAAGAGCTCATTTGGTGGTGGTGAAGGAAAAGGAGTGACTCTGGTTGAGCGATGATGTCATTGATTACACATTTGGGAATTGTATTCAAGGGAGCAAGTGAGTGAAGTAGCGAACGAGTAATATACTGGTAGAAGCA
>Ga0105047_10018286_pt1 | contig 10868 bp, 9 predicted proteins | sample MAT04_FD_78384 | JGI IMG/M metagenome (GOLD analysis project Ga0105047, IMG submission 78384) | Freshwater microbial communities from Lake Fryxell liftoff mats and glacier meltwater in Antarctica - MAT-04 (megahit assembly) | ecosystem: Environmental > Aquatic > Freshwater > Ice > Liftoff...
GAATTTTGTGAGCCGACAGCGCTAGCTGCGGGCATCGAAGCGTTGTTCGTGTAAGGAAAGTTATTTAGGCCAATGTCAATGGATTGGGCCGACTTTGGGCCACGGGCGACTCGGCCGCGGCGCTGTTCGCAACGATTGGCATTGGAACGCTTACTTTTGCTTCAATACCGCTATCCTCCGTTGCCCGTGGCTAGCGCCATCGGCTCACAATACCAAACTCCAAAACCCGAAGTACGCACACTGGTCCCAAAGTAGATGGCATTGGGCGTTAGCTTCCGGTAAAGAATGCAACCTAAGGGATAACGCCTTCCGGCTGATACACCTTGTTAATCAGTGTTTTCGATGTAGTTTCTACGCTGGACCGTCTCCAGTCGCATCCGGCAGATGCGACCCACAAATCAATTAGATCCTACCTAACGAATTTAATACAACACGGTGCCCCAACACTAATCGGTTCACCGACTTGCTCAAGTGTTCCGTTTTTCCTATCGATGCGGAAAGAATAGATTGAATCGGAATCTTGGTTCCCCACCAATAAATACGATCCGCTCGGATCGATGCGGAAGTTGCGTGGCGTTTTGCCCATCGTTGATGTGTGACCAACAAGAGCCAACTTGCCGGTGGCGTCATCAAAACTAAATACAGCCACGCTATCGTGTCCGCGATTCGAGCCGTACACGAATCTGCCGTTGGGATGCACAAGCACTTCCGCCGTTATCGATGTACCTGTGAAGTCGCCTGGCAAAGTTGAAAGATAGTGAATCTCAGTCATTGTCCCAGTGTCTGCATCCCAGGTGCATGAAGACAACTGCGAAGCCATCTCATGAATCACAAATGCGTACTTACCATTGGGATGAAACGCTAAGTGACGCGGGCCAAAGCCTAGCGTCGCCTTAAATGGTTTTCCGGTACTGGTTAAAGTTCCGCTGCGGCGATCGATGGTGTAAATGACAATTTGATCGAGTCCCAGGTCGATAGCGCAAGCGTACTTATCGCTTGGGTCAACAAGGATGCAGTGAGCGTGCGGCCCCTCCTGGCGCGACTTGTCGACGCTTTTGCCAATATGCTGAATGTTGCTTACGATGGACAGTAATTCGCCGCTTGGTCCGAGTGAATAAGCCGAAATGCTGCCGCTGCCGTAATTAGCAACAAACGCAAGTTCTCCAGCTCTATCTGTCGATACGAAACAAGGCCCATCGCCGCCCGCTGGTTTGCTACCAAGTTCCTGAAGCATTCCATTTGCGGCAATCCTAAATGCAATAACTCGCGCATTCTCGCGTTTGCCGTCTTGCCGTACTTCGCTGGAAGAATACAAAACATCTAACGTTGGATGTATCGCCAAGAACATCGGATTCGCAAGCTCAGCAACCATCATGGGAGAGCTCAACGTGCCTTCAGCGAGGTTCAATTCGCTGCGATAAATACCTTTGCTTCTGCCAGAAGTATAAGTGCCGATGAACAAGGGAATGGAATTCATTGTGTATTGAACTTGTAAGGGCCTGGAATCAATTTGTATGCAAGACTTATTTCAGTCGTTCTTTCTCGAAGTCGGACTCGCTAACCCCAACCCGCTTTCACTTATCCTTTTGATAAAGCAGCGAACTGTACCAAGCCGAATGCGTCAGGCTTGAGATTGCGCATTTCATTTACTTACTAACCCGAATGCGTTAGCGAGGGGAACCCGCTCTGAAATCCAAATACGCGGCGTTCCGTTGGTTCCTACTGCTTTACTTAAATTCAATTCGGTGCTTTGCAGCCATCACTCAGGTACACGCGGGCGTTCGGCGCCGGTTTCCCTCGCTGACGCATTCGGGTTAGTGAAAGTGCAACCTCAAAATCCTCATGCGACTTTCATTTAGGCTGGAATGGTTTCCAAACGCAACAGATCATCGGCCGTCTCTCGCTGGCGAATCAGTTTGGCTACTCCGTCTTCGATCATCACTTCTGGCGCGCGATACTTGCTGTTGTAATTGCTTGACATCGCATAGCCGTAAGCGCCCGCAACTTCAAGCACGACCAAATCGCCGACTTGAGCGGCAGGCAACATTCGCTTCGCCACAAAGCCGCCTTCTTCTTGCGTAAAAATATCGCCGGACTCGCACAGTGGTCCACCCACAACGACCTCACGTTCGGTTTTGCTAGCCGAGGGGTTGCGATGGGCGATCGAGATCGGATGATACGAACCGTACAGGATCGGCCGAGCCAGATCATTGAATCCCGCATCGAGCAAGTAGAACGTGTTCTCGCCCATTTCTTTCACAGAGCGAATTTCGGCAACCAAGAAACCACTTTCGGCCGCCAGATATCTCCCTGGTTCAATTTCCAGTTCAATGGCGTGGCCGAACTTGTCCTGCAAACGATTGCGAGTTGCATTCCACAGTTCATAATACTTTGCAAGATCAACGTAAGTCTGATTCTGCTTGTACGGTACTGGCAGTCCACCACCGGCGCTAATCGTAGTTACAGTGCGGCCAACTTCCATACAAGCTTTTTCCATCGCGCCGCAAACCTGAGCCAAGTGTTCGATGTCGGTTCCGCTACCAATATGCATATGCATGCCCGAAACAACTAAGCCGTAAATGTCCGCACGTCGCAAGCAATCAACGATGCTTTCGTGCCAAATTCCGTGTTTCGATTGGGGGCCGCCCGTATTCGTCTTTTGACTGTGCCCGTGCCCGAAGCCTGGGTTGATACGCAACGAGATGCTTCGGCCAGGCGCGCGTTGCCCGAACTGGCCGATCATGTCAGGTGAACCAACATTGCAGTGGATATCGTGTTCAACAACCAAGTCCAGCGCTTCGCGGTCAAAGACATCCGCCGTGTAAACGATACCTTTCGGATGCGAATTGGGGACAAAGCCCGCTTTGAGAGCCCGCTGGATCTCGCCCGCGCTAACTGCGTCAACTACGACTCCCGCTTTCCGCATTCGATCGAGAATAGCAACATTGGACAGAGCCTTTTGTGCATAACGAATCGCGTCGAAGGCGCTCAAGTCGGCAATGCGCTGTTGAATAATGCTCAGATCGTAGAGGTAAACCGGCGTTCCAAATTGATTCGCAAGATCAACAACAGAAATTCCAGCGATCGAATCACGAGTGGTTGAAAACGTTGTAGGGCAATGCATTTTTGGTTAGGTTCCAAGAAACAAGTAACAAACTTCGACAAATCGTCAGGTAATATTTAGCCAGGTAATATTTAGCATCACGCGGTAAATTAAAGTCGTAGTGGATCTTGTTAAAGATACTTCCACTCGGAGATCTTTAACAAGATCCACTACAAGTTCCGACAGTTATTTACCACACGATGCTTAGTCGGGTCTTGAGCGACGCTCGCGCACTCTTCGACTGTAGGATTCCATAAACTTACGCTCAGCGGCCGTCAAACTGTCTTGGCCAAGTTGATGAATCTTTGCCAGAATACGGTCGGCTTCCGTTTCATCTTTGCTCACCGGAGCTTCGGGTTCTTGGAATTCTTGGGGGCGATGGACTTTGAAACCGCTTTGCTTTTTCCGCCACGACATTCTCATGTTGTCAGTGAAGTTCTCGATGAAAGAGAAATTCAAATTGCCATAAAAATAAAGCGTTGCAAATGCGGCCCCAACCAGGTGGACGTCATAGGCGACTCCGCCTCCACCACCCAAGATGTTGCCACCAATGATTAGGATTCCAAGCACCCATGCGGGAACTGGAATGACTCCCATTAACAGAACTTCGACTCGAGGGAAGCAAAAAACGAACAGCATACAAACGGCGGTTACTCCACCCGAGGCCCCCAGCATGCCCTGTGTACCGCCCCAAGTCTTCGCGGTCCAATAGAGCCCACCTAGAGCGATGGCAACCAAATAAAATCTCAAGAACTCCCACTTTCCATATCGCTCTTCTACGCTGCGTCCCAGAAAATAGAGGGACGCCATGTTGAAGACAATGTGCATCACGTCGCGCGATGAATGTGCGAATCCGTAACTGACCACCCGGTACCATTGCCACGGCCGACTCATCACCTCGGGATCAAGTGCTAACGAGTTGGTGATTGCATTGCTGCGACCGGTCAATACGAAATTCGCAACAAAAAGGGCAACGTTCACAATGATCAGTATGCTAACCATTGACCGTTGATCCCACGGCGCAACTGCCGGCAACCTGTCGTCGCGATAGTATGAACGGTCGTGGATACCCATGTTTATCGAAATCCTGCGTCTATTGTTAAAGTGTGCTACGGTGCTGATTGACGAAGTTTACGGGCTGCCGGTGCAGATTCGTTCGTCGCGGCGAGTGCGGTAGTTGTGGAGGAACCTGCATTTTCCGTGGCCGACGCTGCTAGCGTCGGACCGACGCTGGCAGCGTCGGCCACGAGAGATTCAGCCACTTTTATAGAGCGAAAGTTTGCGCTCCCCCAGCGTTCAACAAACCACTCAGCAGTTCGCCCGCAGCGAATCCCTATTATTCCCATACTTCCGTTACTTGGGCAGGGGCTTGAATCTAGCTGCCGCGATCGTTTGGTTTACAAGCGAACTCGACTGTGCAACACTGAGGCCATCGGTTTAGCGATATCTGCGGACGACTTTGATAGGAGAACTACTTTGCGTGCTAATTTTTTTAATTGCGGCCATAACAATCCTTTCCACGGTTGTTCCTACTGGTTCCTACTGAGAGTGGCTCAGCTCAAGAGGTGAAGCCTGCCAAGACCCAGGAAGGAACCGCAAAACCTAAACAACCTAAACCTCAAAATGCATCGCTTCTGGATTTATACAACTCCATTTGCGGTCACTAACATTGCTTGAGCGAAAATCTTGCAGGCTGCAAGAAAGTCAACTAATACTCAGCGAGGCACCTGCGATTGATTCAGCTATCCATTAATTGGCAGCGCACAATAAGCTCTCAGTTCATTTTGGAACAGTATGTGCTTGACACAGAAACGGAGAGGCCTGACCTCCCGCTTTTTGCACCTCGACAGCTACAAAAGGTAGTGGAACGAATAGTTTCAAAGTGGTCAAAACAGACACCGTTAATCGTTAATCGTCCCAATGCCGTTCTCGCAAATTGAAATGATGCGTGTGGTTTAGCATAAACAACACCGACGCGACTCTAGGAGATCGAGATGCCCAATTGTTTAGAGCCGAAGAGCGAGCGACTCTCGATTGGCAGTTACTTGATGATTGCGGTGGCGCTTTTGGCTTTCATACAAACATTTCCGCTCTTATCGCCGATTTATTTGTCTTTTTTGCTGACTTTGATCATCTCGCTGGCTCTAAATCCGCTAGTCAATAGACTTAGGACGCTGACTGGGGGAAGAAAAGGCGCAACGGGCTTGGTGGTCTTTGCAATAGTCGCAACTCTTGCGCTTGCGGGCTGGGCCTTTATCACCCCACTAGCCGATTCAGTCACGAACCTATCGGCGGTTCTGCCTGTATATTGGGAACGACTTCAGAAGCCATTAATCAAAATGGAACAGCATGCTAAACGTTCCGAGGTTCGCCTGCAAGCGGAAGTAAAAACGGAAAATACAGAGGCCACTGCCGAGAATGGCGACGCCAACAGTGATTCACGGCCAACTGAACCGTCCCCGCCAGTTCCGTCAGAAGATTCTAACACCATTCGATCTGGCCTAGCGGAGATGCTTCGAGGTGTGGTCGGAAGCGTCACCCGAGTTGCGTTCAACGGTGCGCAGGTGCTGGTTGTTCTAGTGACAGTTTTCTTCGGTGTAATCTTTGTGCTGATGAATCCTCGTCCGATCATTCAAGCGATCTTCTCTTTAATGCCGGAGCGTCATCTTCCTCAAGCGGTGATAATTGTACACCGTATTTGTAAATTTGCGCCGGCTTGGGGAGGAGCGACTCTGGCTGGCATGCTTACCATTGGGTTGCTGGTGTTCTTATTGATGTGGCCCTTACTTGGATTGAGCGATGCCCTGGTCCTGGGATTAATTGCAGGGCTCCTTGAATCGATTCCATTCTTAGGACCTACCTTAAGCGCGGTTCCCGCTTTACTGCTCGCAATTGGAGAAGGCGGATTGACTCCGCTTTGGGTCTTGCTCACTTACATGGGAATACAAGCGTTGGAGAACAACGTGATCTTGCCCCTCATAATGGCCAGAGGAATGAAGTTGCACGCTGTCGCGGTAATATTTTCAATGCTTTTGAGCGTGTCTGCGTTCGGCGTACTAGGTGTATTAGTTGCAGCACCTTTGGTCGCGATTGTCAGTATCCTGCACGAAGAGCTTTATCGAAAACAGTTTCTTCCCACGATTACCGACGTTGACTTAGAACGGCTCGCGGGAAAAGTATTGCACGAAAAAATGATTGCGAGCGAATGAATGTTCAGTCTTCGATTCGACTTTACGTGCGGTCCCTCGACGGCCTTTTCGACAACGATGTGAAGCATTTTTTCCGCTAGTTTTTCTCACCCTACGCGTTCGCCAGGAACCAAACTATGGATAACTTGTGGGAGGGAGTGGCGACGGATTTCCAAGATCTACCCGACGCTGCTGAAGCGATACGCATCTCGGTTCGACTCATAATTGCGGCTGCTCTCGGAGGATTGCTTGGACATGACAGGGAGCGAGCCGGAAAGTCTGCTGGTATGCGAACGCACATGTTGGTATCCGTGGGAGCGGCGTTATTCGTGCTGATCCCTCAGCAGGCGGGACTGTCAAACGCTGACATCAGCCGCGTTACTCAGGGAGTGGTGTCTGGAGTTGGCTTTCTTGGAGCCGGCTCCATTATCAAGAAGAATCGAGAAGAGGACGTTGACGGACTAACGACCGCCGCAGGCATTTGGCTTACCGCTGCAGTTGGTATTGCGGCCGGCTTGGGAAGATGAAGCATCGGCGACTCTTAGTGCCGTCGTTGCGTTCCTTATCTTGTCAACGCTCGCCCGCCTTAGATACTACATGAAAAAATCCCAGCCAAAAGATAAAACCGAGGTAGGTAATGGCGGAAGCACGCGAGACGCTAATTGAAAGCGCTGGAAATCCGGCTGAATCTAGCTTCTAAATCTTGCGACAGAGTGATTGCGATCTGATTTCGATCTGATTTCGAGCAACTGGCATGGAGATTGCAGTTCTGAGATCAAATAGCCAACCATCCGCTGCACACTTTCAACTCCAAACGAGGATTCAAGCTATGAAAACATGCGAGATTTGCGGAAACGAATATGACAAGTGCTTCGAAATTATAAGCGAGGGACAATCTCACGTTTTTGATAGTTTTGAATGCGCGATTCAAGCTTTAGCACCAACCTGTGAGCATTGTCAGTGTCGTATCATCGGACACGGGCTCGAGGCCAACGGAGTTATCTTTTGCTGCGACCATTGTGCTGAGTCTAGTGGTGTAACCGGTTTGCGTGATAGGGTTTGATCGCTTGCCATCGAATCGAAGATTCTGGAGTGACACATATTAAAAAAACAGTTCCTAGAAAAGGGATTCTTACATGACTATCGAAGAAGCACGAAAGCCATCAACGATGCCAGCCCAGACGCAGGAAAAACCTGGGCTCGAGTCAAAAATGAATCCGAAGCCTAAGTTTGAAGCACCCTTGTATAGAGGGGCGGACAAACTCGCTGGACAGATTGCATTGGTGACTGGTGGCGATTCAGGAATTGGTCGAGCTGTTTGCGTGCTATTTGCTCGCGAAGGTGCCGATGTATCGCTCGTATATCTTCCAGCCGAACAATCCGATGCCGAGGAGACTGCAAGAGCCATCCACGCCGAAGGTAGAAAGTCTTTTTTAATTCCTGGAGACGTGACCGACTCTGCGTTTTGTCAATCGGCAGTAGAACAGACCGTTAAGCAGTTCGGGAAGCTTAACATTCTCGTTAACAATGCCGCCTATCAACAGACTCACGATCGGCTAGAGGATATTTCAGATGAAGAGTGGGAACTCACCTTTCGGACTAATATCTTCGGTTACTTCTATATGGCCAAGGCTGCACTTAAGTTCATGACCGAGGGCGCGACGATCATCAACTGTGGGTCCATTACCGGCTTGGAAGGAAATAAGTCGCTGATGGATTACGCGTCGACGAAGGGAGCCATTCATGCATTTACGAAGTCGCTTGCCCTCAATCTTGCAGAACGGAACATACGAGTAAACTGCGTGGCCCCAGGTCCCATTTGGACGGTACTGCAGCCCGTTTCAAAGCCAGCGGAGCAAGTTGCGAAACATGGTGCTAAAACGCCAATGCAACGCCCCGGACAGCCCGAAGAAGTTGCGCCCGCGTTTGTCTTCTTTGCTTCGAATGCTGACTCGAGTTACATCTCTGGAGAAGTTCTGACGATATTAGGTGGCGAGACCCGCGCATCCTAAATCGCTCTTCTTTCGACACTTCTCGATGATCGCCCGTATGCAATGCTTATTGCGAGTCCGTCGTTGCTTCGGTGGGGTTGGCTACGCTTTCAGCGGCCATAGAGTCAATCAACTGGGTAAGTTCCTTACCTGCCCGATCCATGAACTGATGGATCGTATTGAATTGTTCGTCGTCATTGCGAACGGATTGCATCACTTGAAGCCCCATGCAAATGACCGAGAGTGGCGTTCGGAGATCGTGCGCCAACTCGCGGACTCGTTTTTCGTAATCTTCGTTTTGAGTCACTTAGTTTTGAAAAGTAAAGTGTTATTAGGCTGGCGGCGTATCCGCAAAATTTCAGTGCCTGGGAGCAAGCATCGCATCCTACACTGTTTTCATTCTTGCTTCTGACAGCTCAGCATACCGAAGACAACGCCCAGCCGCAAGCGAGTTGGTGCCGACCTCTGTTTTAGAGGTCATCCGCATCGTCTGGCCGAACCCCTCTCCAGCGAGTTCGTCGCGATCTTCCGCCAAACGCTCGAAAACCTAAAGTAGGTCAGCATTTCCGGTATACCTCGCTACAGCCGTGCGATCCAAGTCCAAGCCAAGCCCAGGCAACTCGGGGATCGCCAGCATCCCGTCGCTATCCAATTGCCAACCATCCTGAGTTATCTCGTCAATGAAGGGCGAACCGGTAAGGTACTCGACGAGATTTGTTCCAGGAAATGCAGATGCCAATTGCAAATCCGCAGCCAGGCCAACCGCTGTGTTCCAGCCGTGTGGAATGAACCGAACGCCGAAGTCCTGAGCCATCCAAGCGATGCGACGTTCTTCGCTGATTCCGCCAACTTTGGTAACGTCGGGTTGCACAATATCGAAAGCCCCAGCCGCCAGCCATGGTTGAAAGGCTTGGCGGCGTGTTAATACTTCTCCACCTGCGATTGGAACTGGTGAATGTTCTCGCAGTTTTACAAAATCCTCCAGCGCGTCGGGATGCAGGGCTTCTTCGAACCAAGCAACTTCGTAGTCAGCCAGCATCTTCGACGTATTCAGAGCCCATTTGTAACCGTTGCACCAATACGCGTCGCTGCCACCTGCGTCGACCATCAGTTGCGATTCGGGGCCAACCGCGTCGCGCGCGGCTTTGACGATCGCTTCGTCGGTAGCCGCATTGCGTCGTCCAAACGGTCCCCAGCCGATCTTGAACGCACGAAAACCCTGAGCCTTCACGGCGAGTAAGTGCTCACGCAGTTTCTCGGGTTCATCCATTAGTAATGAAGCGTAGGGCTGCACGCGATCACGATAACGGCCACCGAGCAAGCGGCCTATCGGCTGACCAGTTGCCTTGCCCAGCAAGTCCCAAAGCGCGATATCAATGCCGCTGATCGTATGCGTAATCGATCCGCCGCGCCCCAACCAAAACATATGCTGATGCAGTTTCTCGCTGACTCGCTCCGGTTCGAGTGCATTCTCGCCACGATACAACGGTTCGAGCACCGCCAACGAGGCTCGCACCAAGGCATCGTTGGTAAACACACTCCCAAGACCAATTGCCCCTTCTTCAGTATGAACTGCGATCAACGTATGCACGCAGTCTTCCGGCCGAAGCTCATTGCTCCAGCCACCTTCTGGCGTTGCACCGCGTAAACCCGCACAGCGAATTTCTCGAATTTTCATTTTGTTGCCGATTGAAATTGGTGAAATAAGCCAAGTTAATAACTAGTGTTGTCGAAATAGCAAGCCTCGTTAGAGGCGAAAGGGCTCCCTCGTATCGATTTCATGCTGGGCGCGGCAGTCTTCCGTCCCTAACGAGACTTGTATGTATACTAGTCTTCGATACCCACCGTTAAAACGGTGGGCTAGTGTCGAGTATCCCTACCGGGACAAAAACTGGCGAGTAATGTAATTCGTCGATGTTAAGTCAGCAGTCTCCGCTGGCTACCGGTTAAGTTAAACGATTAAATCAACAGCCCGATTGCGCCGTTCCGCTTCGAAAGAGACTACGTGTTCGCTTTCTGAACCAACTGCCCACAAGCGGCTTGAACGTCCGAGCCCATCGAATAGCGAATGGTCGTAAAAATTCCCGCCTCACGCAGACGCATCGCGAACTCACCGCGGCGCTCTCGTGAAGTCGGTTGCCAAGCTTGTACAAATTCGGTCGCGTTGTAGGGGATCAAGTTGATCATCACGTTCAGACCGTCTAAATACTCAATCAAAGCGTCCGCATCCTCATCTTGATCGTTGACACCAGCGATCATGATGTGCTCGATCATAATCGGTCCCTGCTGGCGATGCGTCTTGGGCTTGCGAGCGATGTAGCGAAGCGCTTCATGGGTCTCTTCCCACGAGTAACGCCGAGACCAAGGGACCAGTTTGCTGCGCAGTTCGGGTCTAGCCGAGTGCAGGCTGAGCGCCATCTGTATTCCGGGGTATCGATCAATCAAGCGAATCATCGCGTCTGGCACGCCAACGGTCGACACCGAGATACGGCGATGCGGAATCGCAAACATCGCTTCGCTCGTCAAGCAGTCGATCGTTGCGTACAAATTCTCTTCATTGTGCAGCGGTTCGCCCATGCCCATAAA
>Ga0105047_10018287_pt1 | contig 10867 bp, 10 predicted proteins | sample MAT04_FD_78384 | JGI IMG/M metagenome (GOLD analysis project Ga0105047, IMG submission 78384) | Freshwater microbial communities from Lake Fryxell liftoff mats and glacier meltwater in Antarctica - MAT-04 (megahit assembly) | ecosystem: Environmental > Aquatic > Freshwater > Ice > Liftoff...
ATGGAATAAAGTGTATGAAACCGCTTGCTGGAAACACTCTCAGAAACCTGGACAAGAAAAAGGCCTGTAACTTTACAGTCACAGGCCTTTACTTTTTGGTGCGGCTGGCAGGAATTGAACCCACGACCCCTTGGTTCGTAGCCAAGTACTCTATCCAACTGAGCTACAGCCGCTAAGCCTCAAAGTATATCAGAACATTTGCGGATATTGGAATTTTCGGCGCACCGTCAAACAGACAACTGATCGTTCCTGATGGGCATACGTGCCATGGCGCGCTCGGCCAGGGCGCAGCCACCCAGCATTTGGGCTGTCATGGACGCGTTGCCCAGAGACTCCAGCAGCGCATTGTCGGGCACCCCTCCACTCACTGCGGCAAATACCTGCGCGTGCATGCGCGTCAGCGCCGCAGGCCCAGCAGGGCACGGGCCTCTTGCGGGCTGGCAATGGTGCGCCCGGCGTTGCGTGCGCACTGGGCCAACTGGGTGATGAGGGCGCCGTTACCGCTGGCCCGGTCACCATTGGGCAAATAGAAGGTGTCTTCCAGACCCGTGCGCAACATGCCACCCAGGTCGGCAGTCTTCTGGTGCACGGGCCAGATTTCGGCGCGGCCGATCAGCGTGGCTTGCCAGACGCTGTTGGGCGCCATCCACTGCGGCAACAGCGCCAGCAGATCAGCATCGCACGGCATGCCCGACGCCACACCCATCACCAGGTTGTACTCGGCGCGGCCCATTTCGGGCTTGAGCAAACCAGCCTTGATGTACATGCCCACCGAGCGTACGATACCCACATCAAAGCACTCGAACTCGGGGTGTGTTCCGCACTCCTGCATCACATCCAGAAACTGTTGAATCTTGGCCACGGGGTTGTCAAACACCATGGGTGGCCAGGCCCACTGACCATCTTCCTTGATCTTCAAATAGTTCAGACTGCCCGCATTGCAAGCGGCAATTTCGGGCTTGACCCGGCGGATGCAGTTGAGAGGGCCAGAGATGTCTTTACCCACCACACCGGTCGTCAGATTGATGATGACGCCGGGGCAGGCATCGCGAATGGCGTTGACCACGCTCTCGGCCACTTCCGGGTCCCACGAAGGCATTTGCCCCATGCCCTCATCCTGATTGCGGATGTGCACATGCATGATGCTTGCTCCCGCATTGAAGGCGTCGCGCGCCTCGGCCGCCATTTGTGCCGGGGTGACCGGCACCGGGTGCTGCTTGGGGTTGGTGAGCACTCCCGTCAGCGCGCAGGTGAGTATTGCTTTTTCCATCATGCTTCCTTTGTTGGGGACAATTCAATTTCAACCAGCAGGGCTCCGGCTTCCACCTGATCGCCGACCTTGGCATGCACCGCTTGCACCATTCCCGCGGCTTCGGCACACAGCCACATTTCCATCTTCATGGCTTCGACGCACATCAGCTGCTGACCGTTTTCAACGCGGGCTCCTGCAGTCGCCAGTACCTGTGTGACTCTTCCAGCCACCGGAGAACGCGCACGGCTGGCGTCTTTCAGTGCATCGGCATCCGGGAAAGGCGACACCTCCGAAAACACGAACGATCGCCCGTCCAGCGCCAAATGCAAATGGGCACCGTTGACAACCGCCACCGCAGAACGGACCACGCCTTCCATCTCGTAGCGCAATTCACCATCCGCCAGGGCCAGTACCCGGGCATGGGCTGCGATGCCGTCCAGAGCCAAAGTCACACCGCCGTGGCGATCCGGGCGTACCCGGATGCTGCGCACCATGTCCCCGCACTGTAAAAGCAAATCGAATGAAGCCACGCTGTCTGCACGCCAGCTATTGCCGTGGCGCATGGCCAGGGCCATGGCGGCCACGCGCCACACGTCGTCATCGGCTGCGGGTTCCTGCAGCAAGGCTTCGCCCTGCTCCAGCCACTGGTCAATCAGGGTGGTGGTCATCTCAGCCTTGCGAAACGCCGGGTGATCCACCAGATCGCTCAGGAATCGACCGTTATTGCGCAAGCCCAGCAAGGGCGCGTTGGCCAGTGCGGCGCGCAGCCGGCGGATGGCGTCGTCGCGGTCACGCCCGTGCACAATAATTTTGGCAACCATGGGGTCGTAATACGGAGAAATAACGCTGCCCTGGCGGATACCGTCATCAATGCGCACACCGGCACGCAAGGCTTTGGCGGGCTGCCACCACAGCACGGTGCCGGTTTGCGGCGTGAAGCCCGCATACGGATCCTCCACATACAGGCGGGCCTCGATGGCGTGGCCGGTGAGTGTGATGTCGGCCTGCCGGGCGGGCAAGGGCTCGCCAGACGCCACGCGCAGCTGCCATTCCACCAGGTCGAAACCGGTGATCATCTCTGTCACCGGGTGCTCCACCTGCAGTCGGGTGTTCATCTCCAGGAAGTAGTGGTTGAGCTTGTCATCCACGATGAATTCCACCGTGCCCGCACCGCGGTAACCTACCGCCAGCGCTGCCGCTACAGCGTCTTTGCCCATGGCCTCGCGCATGCGCGGTGTCACCACGGGTGATGGCGCCTCTTCAATCACCTTCTGGCGACGGCGCTGGGCCGTGCAATCGCGCTCGCCCAGATACACCGCGTTGCCGTGGGCATCAGCAAACACCTGAATCTCGATATGGCGGCCGTTGTCAATCAGGCGCTCCAGCATCAGCGTTCCGTCACCAAACGCACTGGTCGCTTCGCGGCGCGCGCCTTCAATACCTTGTTGCAATTCGGCGGTGGAACGCACCAGGCGCATGCCGCGTCCGCCGCCACCGGCTACCGCTTTTACGAGCAGTGGGTAGCCCAGCTTCTCGGCCTCGGCCAGCAAAACGGCATCACCCTGCTCCGAGCCCAAATAACCGGGTGCACACGGCACCCCGGCGTCCAGCATGCGGCGCTTGGCCAGCGCCTTGTCGCCCATGGCTTCAATGGCACTGGCAGGCGGGCCAATGAACACCAGCCCGGCGTCACCACACGCCTGCGCAAACGCGGCGTTCTCGCTCAAAAAGCCATAACCCGGGTGCAGTGCATCGGCACCGGTCTTGCGGGCGGCCTCCAGCAAAGCGTCCACACGCAAGTACGACTCGGCTGCGGGCGAAGCGCCAATATGCACGGCCTCATCGGCCAGCGCCACATGCGGTGCGTCGCGATCCGCATCACTGAACACAGCCACCGTGCGGTAACCCAGGTTACGGGCGGTGCGGATGACCCGGCAGGCGATTTCACCGCGGTTGGCGATCAGAATTTTAGAGAATGTCATTACGGTGCCCACTGTGGTTTGCGCTTTTGAATGAATGCGGTCATGCCTTCCAGCCCCTCAGGGCTCTGGGCAGCGCGGGAGAATACCGCAGCGGCTTGCTGCACCAAAGCCTGTGATTCACTCAGGCGGGCCTGCGCCATCAACGCCTTGGTAGCGGCCAGTGCGCCGGGGGCGCAGGCAAGAATGTCGGCCAAGGTCTGGTCCAGCACAGTTTGCAGCGTAGCCGTGGCGACGACCGCATGCACCAGGCCCAACTGCAACGCGGCAGCCGCGTCCAGACGGCCACCGGTGACGGCCAGCCGCTTGGCCTGCGAATAGCCCAGGCGTTCCACCAGAAACGGCGCAATTTGCGCAGGCACTAAGCCCAGGGAAGTTTCCGGCAGCCGGAAGTTGGCCGTCTCGCTGGCAAGGGCCACATCGGCCACACAGGCCAGGCCAAAGCCGCCGCCCATCACCGTGCCTTCCAGCACGACCACCACGGCAAGTGGCGTGCGGGCATAGTCCACGCACAATTCGCCAAACTCCGCGTTGACCTGCGCAATCGGGTCAGGCTCGCCCTCCACGCGCTGCATGGCACGCATGCGTGCCCCGGCCATGTCCTTCAAGTCGGCACCCGCACAGAAGTGGCCACCGGCGCCACGCAGCACCACCACACGCACCGCGCCAGCCTGCCCGGCCGTGGCCTCTGCGTCCTTCAACACCTGCCGCAACTCGGCCACCATTTGCAGCGACATGGCGTTGCGCGACTCGGGCCGATTCAAGGTTATTTGCAGTGTAGCCCCCGTCTGCTCTGCGCAGACAGCTACTAAATTCATAGCACTACTGACCATGTCTGCCATCACGCCTTGCCCGGCAAAGTGCCTTCGTACTTGCAGATGATGCCCAGCATGATCTCGTCAGCACCACCGCCGATGGAAATCAGACGGCCATCGCGGTATGACTGCGAGATCGGGTTGTCCGCCGTGAAGCCCATGCCGCCCCAGTACTGCAGACAGCTGTCAGCCACCTCGCGGCTCAGGCGACCCGACTTGAGTTTGGCCATGGAAGCCAGCCGGGTGACGTCCTTGCCAGATACATACGACTCCACGGCACGGTAAGTCAATGCGCGCAGGGCCTCCACCTCGGTGCGCAACTCGGCCAGCCGAAAATGCACCACCTGGTTGTGCAGAATCGGCTTGCCAAAGGTCTGGCGCTGGCGGGTGTAGTCAATGGTCTGGTCGATCAGGCGGTCCAGCGAACGCAGGCATCCGGCCGCACCATACAAGCGTTCCTCCTGAAACTGCAGCATCTGCAGCATGAAGCCCATGCCCTCCTGCCCAATCAGGTTCTTCTGGGGCACGCGCACATTGTCAAAAAACAGCTGGGCGGTGTCGCTGGAGTGCATGCCGATTTTCTCGATCTTCTGGCGGGTGATGCCAGGGCTGTCCATGCGCACCATGATCAATGACTTGTTCTTGTGGGGCGCGGCATCCGAGGTGTTGACGAGCAGGCAGCACCAGTCGGCCTGCATGCCGTTGGTGATCCACATCTTGGAGCCATTGATGAGGTAGTCACTGCCGTCTTTGCGCGCCGTCGTCTTGAGCGCCGCCACGTCGGAGCCGCCACCGGCCTCGCTCACGCCAAGGCAACCCACCATGTCGCCCGCAATGGCCGGCGCCAGAAACTCGTGGCGCAGTGCATCAGAGCCAAAGCGCGCCAGTGCGGGGGTGCACATATCGGTCTGCACGCCAATGGCCATGGGCACGCCGCCTGCGTTGCATTCACCCAGCGCCTCGGCCATCACCATGGAGTAGCTGAAGTCCAGACCCATGCCACCAAACTCGGTGGGGTACTTGATGCCCAGCAAACCCAGGTCGCCCATCTTCTTGAACAACTGGTGGGCAGGGAACTGCCCCGCGGCTTCCCACGCGGGCAGATGGGGGTTGATTTCGTTGATGACAAACTTGCGCACCGTGTCAGAAATCTGTTCGTGTTCAGGGGTGAATTTCATGGGAATCTTTCGTGCAAATGAGGTGGTTTCAATGAAGTGAGCAAGGTGCCTACATGCGGGCTACGCCAAAGGTATTGGGGCGCAGCGTGCGTTTATCAGCCTCGTCGGCCAGGGTCAGGCCCAGGCCCAGAATGCGGCGCGTGTCGCGCGGATCGATGATGCCGTCGTCCCACAGGCGCGCGGTGCCAAACAGGGCGGCAGACTCCTTGTCCAGCCGTTGGCGCAGACCATCGGACATGGCGGCCAGCGCTTCTTCATTGGCCTCCAAGCCCATGCGCTCAACCTTGGCGCGGTTGACAATATCCATCACCTTGGCCGCCTGCGCACCGCCCATCACCGCGGTGCGCGCGGTGGGCCAGGCAAAGATGAAGCGTGGGTCAAACCCGCGACCGCACATACCGTAATTGCCCGCACCATACGAGCCACCCAGCACGAAGGTGAACTTGGGCACACGGGCGTTGGCCACTGCCTGAATCATCTTGGAGCCGTGCTTGATGGCGCCGCTACGCTCAGCCACCGAACCCACCATGTAGCCCGTGGTGTTCTGCAAAAAGACCAGCGACGTGCCGCTCTGGTCACACAACTGGATGAACTGCGCCGCCTTGGTGGAACCCGCCGGCTGAATCGGACCGTTGTTGCCCAGAATGCCCACCAGATGGCCCTGCACCCGGGCGTGACCACACATCATCTCGGGGGCATAGCTGGCTTTGAACTCCAGAAAATCAGAGCTATCCACCAGCCGGGCAATGACCTCGCGCACGTCGTAGGGCTCGCGCTCGTCTGCGGGCACGATGCCCATCAACTCCTGCTCGTCATACAGAGGCGCAATGTAAGCGGGCTCCGCAGGTGCGACATCCCATTTCAGCTTGTCCATTACCTCGCGCGTCATGCCAATGGCGTGGGAGTCATCTTCGGTCAGGTATTCCCCCAGGCCCGTGATCTGTGCGTGGGTTTCTGCACCGCCCAGCTCATCCTCCGTGCAGTCCTCTCCAATAGCGGCCTTGACCAGGGGCGGGCCTGCCAGAAAGATATTGGAACGCCCGCGTACCAGAATCACATAGTCGGACAAGCCCGGCAAATACGCGCCACCGGCAGTGCTGGAGCCATGCACCACCGCGATTTGCGGCAGCCCCATGGCCGACATGCGTGCCTGGTTGGCAAAGCTGCGCCCGCCTTCAATGAAGATCTCGCTCTGGTACATGAGGTTGGCGCCACCGCTCTCCACCAGGGAGATCAGAGGCAGCTTGTTCTCCTGGGCAATTTGCTGGCCGCGCAGGCCTTTTTTCAGGCCCATGGGCGCTACGGTGCCGCCTTTGACCGCACTGTCGTTGACCGAAATTACACAGCGCTTGCCCGCCACCACCCCGATGCCAACGATGGAGCCTCCGCCCAGCACCGACTTCTTGCCGTCGTCGTCGTGCATGTTGAGGCCCGCCAGACGGCTCAACTCCAGGAATGGCGTGCCGCGGTCCAGCAGGCGCGCCACGCGCTCACGCGGCAGCAGCTGGTTGCGTTTCTCGAACTTGCTGCGTTTGGATTCGGATTCGGCGATAACAAGGCCTTCAAGCCGTTGCACCTCGGTGAGCAAGCCCTGCATGCGCAGGGCATTGGCGGCAAATGTGTCCGCTTTGGTGTTGATCTTGGAGCGAATAGCAGGCATCAGAACGGGTCCTCGCATTGAAGTTGCCGTATTAGAAGCGAGGGTTCCGTTAACGTCAATCAAATGTCGTATAGGTGTTTATACTGAGAGTCACGTTACTGAAGACTGATAGCATTCAGCCCCGTTGACGTGGCAAGTCCACCAGCATTGCGTTTAACCCCTAACTCCAAGGAATCACACATGAACATCGAAGAATGCACCCAGGCCATCCGCACCAAAGTGGGCGCTGACAGCGGCTTGGCAGCCACTCTGAAATTCGATTGCGGAACCGACGGTGTGATTCGCATCGACGGCGTATCCACCCCCAACACCGTGAGCAATGACAACATCGACTCCGACTGCACCGTGGGCATCACGCTGGAAAACCTCAACGCCCTTTTGAGCGGCGACCTGGAACCCACCACCGGCTTCATGGCGGGCAAACTGAAGGTCTCTGGCGATATGGGTGTTGCCATGCGTCTACAGCGCGTGATCTGATGTCAGCAGCCGACGCGCAGGCCTTCGTCGACTCCCATCGTGACGAAGCGGCATCCGAACTCTTCGGTATTACCGAGCTGTGTCGAGAGTTCGGGATCACCCTGCGCGCTTTGCGCTTCTATGAAGACAAAGGGCTGCTGGCACCCCGACGCATCAATGGTGCGCGCGTGTACACACGGCGCGACCGTGCACGGCTTGCGCTCATCCTGCGGGCCAAGGACATTGGTTCATCCTTGGCCGAGATCAAACGTTACCTGGATTTGTATGGCGACCACGGCGAAGGCCGCGCGCAGCAGCTCACCTACGTGATTGACCGCACCGACACGGCGATTGCCGAACTGGAACAAAAACGCGCGCAGATTGATGAGACACTGGCCGAATTGCGGGTCATCAACGCCAGCTGCCGCAAGCATCTGGAGGCCAAGCGGCTCTCGGAGAAGGTCTAGGCTAAAGACTACTGCGGCAGGGTCACGTCTACGCGGATTGCCAACTACCCGGCTGACAAGTCATCCCTGTCCTGATCGGTTATCCAAAGGCAACCGCGATATCTTTGACACCTTCAACACCGAATTCAAGGCGCTTCAACCGTGATCTTGACGGCGCTGTACCAGGCAGCGAGATGGGTAATTTCCGAATCGGTGAGCTGTTTTGCAATCATGTTCATCACTTCGCTTTGCCGCTTGCCACTGCGGTAATTTTTTAATTGCTCGCTCAGATAAATTGCCGGTTGCCCGGCCAGGTTCGGGGCATTCGGAAGCATGGCCAAGCCGGTCGGGCCATGGCACAAGGCACACGCCACATCTGCTTTTGCCCGGCCCTCTGCCACATCATTTGCAAAGGCGTTGAAAGCGGCGCCAACAAAAAAAATAAAAAATAGATTCTTCATAGTGGAACTGTAAAAAAATGGGGCCCCTGAAAAAGGGGCCCCTGTCTGGTTCAGCAACGGACTTCAAGCCCGTGCTTCACCCCTGGATCAGTTGCCGCTATAGCTGATGCGATAAAGCGCGCCGGCATAGTCGTCCGACACCAGAATCGAGCCATCAGGCAGGTTGGCAACGTCCACCGGCCGCCCCAAAGCGCGTTTCGTCGTCTTGTCCAGGAAACCGTCGGCAAACACTTCTGCCGGTCCGGCATTGCCATCGGCCTTGATCGGCACGAAGTCGATCAGGTAGCCGGTTGGTACCGTGCTGTTCCAAGAGCCATGGGATGCCACAAACAGGCCACCCTGGTACTTTTTGGGAAATGCGGTTCCTGTGTAGTGGGTCAAACCGAGCTGGGCTTGGTGTGCAGGGAATTCCACTTGCGGGTAGATGGCACCTGCGGGTTCTTTCATGTCCTTCAGGTCCGGCGCTGCAGCTGAGCCTGCCACTTTGAAATGCCCGTTGTAATAAGGGAAGCCGAAGTGCTCACCAGGCTTGGAGATTTTGTTCAGCTCGCCCGGAGGAATGCCATCGCCCAATCCGTCCACTTGATTGTCAGTGGCCCAAATATCGCCCTTTGGCCCGATAGAGAGGCCGGCGGGGTTGCGCATGCCCTTGGAATACACCATGCGACCGGTTCCGTCCAGACCGTTGTAACGCACGATGCCACCAATACCCTGTTGTTCGTACAGCGCCACTTTTTCTGCAGGTTGCACGTTATAGGGTTGGCCCAAGTTCACAAAGATCTTGCCATCTTTGTCCACCTTGCAGACCCGACCGGTATGGTTGAACGACTGCTCTTCGACAGGGATCAACTTGCCTTCAGGAACAATGACACCGACAGCAACGTCCGGACCTTCATAGAAATACTCAGCTGCGGGGAAGTGCAAGATGCGATTGGATTCTGCAACGATCAGGAAACCGTCGTTGGTGAAGCAAACACCATTGGGGTTACTGAATTTGACCGATGGCGCAAAGGCCTTGACTTCGGTCGCTGCATCACCGTTGTTGCGGTTAGTTACAGCCCATACATTCGTCTTGCGCGTGCCGACAAACAGCATATTAGTGGAGGGTGCAACCGCCATGTAGCGTGCATCAGGCACCACTGCGTACAGGTCAATCTTGAATCCATCCGGCAGTTTGATCTTTTTCAGATTGGCACGGATGGCATCTGCATTCTTGCCTTCTTGCGGAATGGTAGGAATGACCATGTTCGTAGCCGTGTTCCCCATGCGCTGGAGAGTTGACAGGTTGGCGTCCTGGGCATAAGCCGACATGGTGCCCAAAGTTGCAACAGCTAAAGCGAGTGATGTGAGTTGGACCTGTTTCACGATTTTCCCTTTGGTTGGATTGGCAGCAGTTCTGTGTGCCTTAAACAAACGCGGATGATTTGCCGTAGACCGATGTCAATGTAGAGCCAAGGGTGCGTGACACGGCTAGGGGAAACCCTCGACGCGCCACGACCAGGACAAAAAATATGCTGTATATTTTTTCAATTCAATCGCGAAAAAAATTCAGCCCAGACGAACCTCTTTCAAAGTGACGCAACCGATGAAATCGTGGTGTCCGTGGGTAATTGGGGTCAAACGGCTTAAAAAATGCACCCGGCACATCGCGCACCGGGCGGGAACTCTCCGGCAGCACTTTTTTGTCGCCCATCTACCGTCCTGAAACTTTCCGCCAGGCAACGTTGGGCGATTGGCAAGGGCGGCTTGACGCTTTACGGTCGCATCAACAACGCGTCAGAAGAACACTACTTCGGCTCCGTCATCGTCAACCAAGCCAGCTCCCAGTTCTATGAATCGGGATTGCCAAACAACTGGTCTGTGAGGCTAAGCCTGTCTGCGCCTCTTTGAACCCGTGGCGACGCCACCACGCGTCAGCCAGCGAAAAATTGAATGGAAACCGAGGGCAGCCCCCATGAACACTGTGCGAGCAGCTATGTTTTGCATAGCAAAAAAAAACGCAGGGTGACAGCGCCGCTGGGGCATTGAACAGTGCGTGGCACTGTGAGGATGCGAGATTGAATGGTGGGCCGTCACAGACTTGAACTGTGGACCAAAGGATTATGAGTCTCGTCAATATGGTATTTGCCCATGTTGATTAATGACTATAAAATCGATATAAATCAACAACTTACAGCGATACAACTGGACAAGTAGCCAGCTTAATTGTTGATTGAAATTCGCCTAAATAGTGGAAAAGTGGCTACATGGTGGCTACATGGAACTGGGGCAAGCAATGGCAAGACCGAAAAAGACAGACGCGCCAGACCTGGCGCAAGCAATCGAGCTGACCGCTGGTGCAATTGAGCGCCTGGCCTGCCCTGCTGAGAAACAACAGGCATTCCTACGCGATAGCAACACAAAGGGGCTGCGCGTGCGCGTTACGGCTGCTGGTGCAAAGTCGTTCGTGTTTGAAGCCAAGCTGAACAGACAGACCATTCGCCGCACCATTGGCGATGTAAGCAACTGGAGCATTGAACAGGCCCGCATTGAAGCCCGCCGCCTTGCCGTAATGTTGGACACTGGCACAGACCCCCGCGAAGTGGAACGCCAGCAACAGGCCGCCGTTGAAGCGGCTGCC
>Ga0105047_10018288_pt1 | contig 10867 bp, 10 predicted proteins | sample MAT04_FD_78384 | JGI IMG/M metagenome (GOLD analysis project Ga0105047, IMG submission 78384) | Freshwater microbial communities from Lake Fryxell liftoff mats and glacier meltwater in Antarctica - MAT-04 (megahit assembly) | ecosystem: Environmental > Aquatic > Freshwater > Ice > Liftoff...
CAGGTCGGCGGGCAGGTCGCCAGCAGGTCGGCGGGCAGGTCGACAGCAGGTCGACGCAGCGTCAGGCGGTACGTCGACGCTGGCGGATGATCCGTCGACGCTCGCGCTCGGTGGCGCCACCCCAGACGCCTTGCTTTTCCCTGATGGTGAGCGCGTACTCGAGGCATGCGACACGAACGTGGCAATCGGCGCACACTTCTTTGGCGTCCAATGCATCGTCGTCGTCATCGGGGAAGAAGATGCTCGGCTCCAACCCCCGGCACGCACCGAGTTCCCGCCATACGATCTTGTTGGCAGACACGACTTCGTCCCCCGTGGTGATTCGATCCGTGGGGCCGTTCTGACCCCACGAGCACGGAATCTAGGCACGCTCCCGCCCCGTTGAAAAGGGGCAGTTTGCGCGTTTTCCGTGACGATGTCGCGCGCCGAGCGTGGTCACCCTTGACACTCGGACCGCCATGTGAGATAGATGCGGGAACGTACGAACAGCGGCCGCCGACCTGCCGACATGCTCCTCAGGGGAGCAGATCTGCGAGGAGTTCGGTGATGTTGGCGGGCAGCAGTTCGATCTCCTCGGGGTAGTTCGGGTGGTCGATCGCGAGGACCACCCTGGCGTCGAAGGCCGCCACCTGGTCGGGCGTGAACTCGAAGCGGATGTAGTGAACCGCCGCCGTCACGTCGGCGCGGGTGAGCTGGCTCTCGTGCTGGGCCTCGGTGATCGAGCGGACCTCGGAACCATCAGCGAGACGGAACACGAAGCTGCGCTCGATGCCGACCAACCGCGGCAGCCACAGCTTCATCTGCTCGTCGTCGGTGAGCTCGATGAACACCGTGGCGCAGAGTTGACCCGACTCGGGGATCATCGGGTTGTAGATGTCCAGCTCTTCCTGGATCGCCTCGTCGGTGACGAGCTTCTCCACCCGCGCCATCTCCTGGATCTGGTGGCGCATGGTCTCGCGGTTCTCGAACATGATCGTCACCACGTGGCCGAGCGAGAAACGCCGACGCGACTTCAGATCGATCACCCGGGCCCGCAGGGCATCACGCTCGCGCTCGTAGGCACGCACATCGGCAATGTCGGCGAGGGTGAGCTTGCGGCTGCTGGTGCTCATGGATGAGCCTTTCTGCGCGGCGTGTCCCTGGGTGTGATCGGGCGACGAAGGCCGCCGATCGGTGGGATCAGCGCGGGGTTTCGGGGACGATGCCGTAGGCGCGGGCGATGAGCTGCAGCGGGTGCAGCGGATCTTCACCGGTCTGTTCGGCGATGGCGGTGTTGGCCAGGTTGCAGTCGCCCGCAACCACGTCGCCGCCGGCCCGGCGGATCTCGTCGCCGAGCTTCTTCGCGATCGGCAGCGAGATGTCGACGTTCTCGGCGCGCAGACCCCACATCCCATCGATACCGCTGCACTGCTGGACGAGCTTCACCTTCGCTCCGGTGAGCTTGATCAGATCGCGGCTCTTCAAGCCGATGTTCTGGGCCTTGAGGTGACACGGCGTGTGGTAGGTGACGGTGCCTGGCACGTCGCCGGTGAAGTCCATGTCGAGCGAGGTGCCCTCACCCTTGTGGATCTTCATCAGGTACTCCGACGCGTCGTAGGTGTTGGCCGCCACGAGGCGGGCGTCGTCGTTGCCGACGTAGTCGACGTAGTCCTTCTTCAGCACGTACCCGCAGGTGGGCTGTGGCACCACGATGTCCATGCCCTTGCGAACACTGTTGGCCAGCGCGGTGACGTTCTTCTCCGCGATCTTGTTGAACTGATCGAGATCGCCGCTGTGCAGGAACGGTGCACCGCAGCAGCTGGCGCCGTCGGCGAGCTGACATTCGATGCCGTTGCGCTCGTACACCTTCACGAGGTCATGACCGATCTCGGGCTTCTGGTACTCGACGAGACAGGTGGGGAACACTGCGACGCGGCCCTGACGACGGTTGATCCGCACCCTGGGACGGCGGGCGAACCAGGTGCTGAACCGCTGTTTCGCGTACGGCGGCAGCAGGCGCACGCTGGAGACGCCCGTGACCTTCTCGACGGCCTTGCGGACGAACGACCCCGGCGGAGCGGTGACGATCTTGTTGGTGAGCGGTGCGGTGGCCGTGGCGACCTTGCCCATCAGGTCGGTGCGACCCATCACCTCGGTGGTGAGGCGGTCGCGAGCGCTGACCTGCTTGGTGTCATGGCGCATCGCATCGGCGCGCAGCATCAGGCGGGGGAAGTCGAGCGCCCACTCGTGGAGCTCGGGGATGTACGGGCAGTTGACGTAGCACAGCTTGCACTGGAAGCACTCGTCGATCACCTGATCCTGCTGGGCGGGCGTCAGCCGACCGGCGTCCTGGTCGTCGTGGCGATCGATGAACTCGAACAGCGTCGGGAACGACGTGCAGAACTTGAAACAGAGACGGCAGCCGTGGCAGAGGTCGTACACCCTGGTGAGTTCGTCGCGCACATCGGCCTCGTCGAGGTACATCGGGTGCTTCGGGTCGTAGGTGGTCGTCATGGTGTCTCCAGCTTCGCGCGGGCCGAGCACTGCGAACGACGTTCGGACGTCGTCCGACCAAGTGTTCGCAGCGCCCGAACCGCGGTGGGCTCAGTGCTGGTGGTTCAGAGGGCCTCGAGGCCCTGGGCGAAGCGGCCGGCGTGGCTCTTCTCCGCACGGGCGAGGGTCTCGAACCAGTCGGCGATCTCGCCGAATCCTTCGTCACGAGCGGTCTTGGCGAAGCCCGGGTACATCTGGGTGTACTCGTAGGTCTCACCGGCGATCGACGCCTTGAAGTTGTCCTCGGTCTCACCGATCGGCTCGCCCGTGGCGGGGTCGCCCACCTGGGCCAGGAATTCGAGGTGACCGTGTGCATGACCGGTCTCACCCTCGGCGACGGAGCGGAACAGCATGGCAGCGTCGGGGTAGCCCTCGACATCGGCCTTCTGGGCGAACCACAGGTAGCGGCGGTTGGCCTGGCTCTCGCCGGCGAAGGCTTCCTTCAGGTTCTCGTGGGTCTTGGTGCCTTGGAGGCTCATGACGTTGTCCCTTTCAGGTTCGGGTTGTGGTGGTTGGTGGATGAAGATCGTTCGGACCAAGCATGCCCGCTGACCGGGCTCACCTGGCGCACCAGACAGGCACGCAGCGCTGGCGGGATCAGGCACGACATCGGTGGGAGCGATCCGGACTCCGTCGATGTCTCGTACGGCAACCGTGCTCGGATCACTGGAACTGGCCGGCCCTCGACGCACTCGTCGCGGATCTGGCGCACGCACGCGACCGTATTCGCAACGCTTGTTCGTTCGCAATTCGTGCACACCCCCTGTGGCTCGTCCCGGCACGGCGACGGCGCCTCCCGTACGATGCTCACCGATGTCGACCGTCACGACCGCGACCAGCCCTGCGTTCGATCGGGCGCACATGCTGGGCCGCCTCGAGGTCGAACAGTTCGACGTGCTCGTGGTGGGCGGCGGGATCACCGGCGTGGGCGTCGCCCTCGATGCGGCGTCGCGAGGGCTACGCACCGCGCTCGTCGAACGGGGCGACTTCGCGTCGGGCACCTCGTCGCGTAGTTCGAAACTCGTCCACGGGGGCCTGCGCTACCTGCAGCAGGGCGAGGTGCGCCTCGTGTACGAGGCGCTGCGCGAACGCCAGCGGCTGCGCACGAACGCACCGCATCTCGTGAGCGTCCTGCCGTTCATGATCCCCATCCTCGGCCGCCCCCCCAAGCCCGGCGATGGCACCGACTCATCGGACGCCGCCGGCACCAAGAGCGTGGTGAACCGCAAGATCGCACGCGCCCTCGGTTCTGCGATGTGGATGTACGACCTCACCGGCGGATGGCGGATCGGCAAGCTGCACAAGCGACTGAACAAGGACCAGACCATCGCCCACATGCCGACCATTCCTGCGGGTCGCGTGCTGGCCGCGTACCTGTACCACGATGCAGCGGTCGACGATGCCCGGCTCGTGCTCACGGTCGCCCGCACCGCTGCCGCGCACGGGGCCGCTGTTGCCAACGCCTGCGCGGTCGTCGGTTTCACCCACCGCAGCGACGGCACCGTCGACGGGGTGACGGCCGAGGCCGACGGGCGGCGGTTCGACATCCGTGCGTCGGTCGTCGTGAACGCTGCCGGCGTGTGGAGCGATCGGGTGCGCGGGCTCGACGAGGGCACCGATCCCGACAGCATCAGGCCGGCCAAGGGTGTGCACATCACCGTGGCGTGGACCAAGGTACGCAACGACATCGCAGTGGTGATCCCCGTGCCGAAGGACAAGCGCAGCCTGTTCCTCGTGCCCTGGGGCCCGAACGGCGACGGCACCTTCCGTCACACCTACGTGGGCACCACCGACACCGACTACCAGGGTCCGCTCGACGACCCCCAGTGCACTGCCGACGACATCGCCTACGTGCTGCGGGCCCTGAACGCTTCGGTCGATCCGGCTCTCAGTGGCGGCATCACCGAGGCCGATGTGACCGGCGTGTGGGCTGGCCTGCGCCCATTGGTGAAGAGCGCCGACGCCGGACGCACGGCCGATCTGTCACGCCGACACAGCATCACGCGCAACGACCACGGCGTGATCACCGTGACCGGCGGCAAGCTCACGACCTATCGCGAGATGGCCGAGGACACCGTCGACCAGGTCGTCGAGGTGCTGGGCCGCCGAGCACGCTGCCGCACACGTCGACTGCAACTGGTGGGCGCCACCGCTGCGTCGAAGCACCCTGGCATCGACGCCGACCTGGTGGCGCGTCACGGATCGCTCACCGGTGACCTGTTACGCATGGCCGACACCGACCCCGCCCTGCTCGAGCCGCTGGTGCCGGGACTCACCTATTTGCGAGTCGAGGCCGTGTGGGCGGTGCGCCACGAGATGGCGCGCACGCTCGACGACGTGCTCGGACGACGCACACGAGCCCGCCTGCTCGACCGCGCCGCCACGGTGGCGGCGGCGCCCGACGTGGCCCGTCTGATCGCTCCCCACCTCGGCTGGGATGCAGGCGAGACCGACCGCCAGCTGCGCGCGTTCCTGGCATCGTGCGCCGACGAGGCCGCAGCCGGCGACGTGAGCGAGGCCGAGTACCTCGCCAGCGTGTTGCCGGGCGAGCCGGCCCCATCGGCCGACCCAGCAGGAGGAACCCGATCGTGACCGCCGGACCCACCGCACCCCCGGACACCGCCGGACCCATCGAGCCGATGCGGCCCACCGCTCCGATCGAGCTCACCGGCACCGGCGCGCACCTCGCGACGACGGCGGTCGACGTGCCGCCATCCGCGCTCGCCGCACTGCAGTCTGCGTGCCGGTCGAGCGTCGAGCTCGTCGAGCGAGCCGAGGCGAGCCGCGATTGGTGGCCGCTCGCGATGCACTGGGCACTCGCCGGACTGGTACCCCAGGTGGCAGCGATCGTCTGCTCGCCGGCCACCACCGACGAGGTCTCCGCCGTGCTGCGCGTCTGCCAACAGCACCACCTGCCGGTCACTCCGGCAGGTGGTCGCAGCGGCGTCACCGGGGCATCCGTGCCGGTGTTCGGCGGTGTGGTCCTCGACCTCACCCACCTGCAGGGCGTGGTGCATCTCGACGAGGTGTCGGGCGTGGTCGAGGTACTGGCAGGCACCTTCGGGCCCGACCTGGAACGAGAGATCAACGCTCGTGGTCACTCGGTCGGACACTTCCCGCAGAGCTTCGACATCGCCACGGTCGGCGGCTGGGTGGCGTGTCGCGGGGCCGGACAGTTCAGCACCCGCTACGGCAAGATCGAGGACATGGTGGTGGGCCTCGAGGTGGTGCTCGCCGACGGCTCGGTGGTGCGCACCGGCGGCGCACCAGCAGCGGCCGTGGGGCCCGACCTCAGCCAGGTGTTCGTCGGCAGTGAGGGCACGCTCGGCGTGGTGACGCGGGTGTGGTTGCGCACCCATGCCGTCCCGGGGCCGCCGGCCATGGCGTCGTATGCATTCCCGACGTTCGCCGACGGCATCGACGCGTGCCGGCGGATCATCCGGCGAGGGGCCACGCCCGCTGTGCTCCGCCTGTACGACGCACCCGAGAGCCAGCGCGGGCAGGGCGGCGATGGCACGCAGTGCATGTTGCTCGTGCTCGACGAAGGCGATTCCGAGGTGGTCGACGCGACGTTGCGGATGGTGGCGCAGGAGTGCGCCGACGCGGTGTCGCTCGGCAACGAGCGGGTCGAGCGCTGGACCCACCACCGCAACGACACGAGTGCGCTGCAGGCGCTCACTCGCAAGGGCTTCGTCGTCGACACCCTCGAGATCGCAGCCCCGTGGTCGGCGCTGGTCGGCATCTTCGACGGCGTGCGCGATGAGATGCTGGCGGTGCCGCACGCACGGGCGGCCACGTGTCACCTCTCGCACAGCTACTCCGACGGGGCGTGTCTGTACTTCACCTTTGCCGCCACTCCTCCGGCCGACGAGGTGGAGTCGACCTATGTCGCGATGTGGGACGCCGGCCAGCGCGCAGTGCTCGCTCACGGGGGCAACCTGTCGCACCACCATGGTGTCGGCCTGAACCGCAGCCGGTTCGTGCGCGAGGCACTCGGGCCGGCGTTCGGGGTGCTCGCGGCCCTGAAGACGTCGCTCGACCCGACGGGCATCCTCAACCCGGGCAAGCTCGGCCTGCCGTCGCCGTTCGGTGAGGTCGCCTGGCCGGCGACCGATGCCGCGGCAGCGACGCCTGCACCAACCGGAGCGAATGCAACAACCGGAGCAACCTCGTGACGAGCCGCTGGGATCTCGCCGCGATCCGCGCCGGGGCATCGGTGTGCCTGTTGTTCGCGATCCCCTGCTCGCTGCTCGCGCAGTGGGCCGACGGCAACGACAACGACGGCCTGGCGTTGCTGTTCGTACTGGGAGCGGTGGCAGGGTTCGTGGTGGGTGCTGGGGTCGCGGCCTGGGTGCAGACCAAGGGGCTGCCGTTGGCACATGCGATGCTCACCGCGTCGGGCACCTATCTGGCTGCGCAGGTGGTGTTCATCGTGATCCGCCTGGTCCGCGGCGACGACGTGAACTTCTTCGCAGCGCTGTTCAACCTCACCACCGTGCTGTTCGCGGGCTCGATCGGTGGGGCGCTCGGCCTGTTCCTGCAACGCCAGGGCATGCGCCCGAGCACTCAGCGGCGCACCGCTGCCGATCAGCCCGACCGGGGACACGCCGACGATGGCGGGTCGTCAGCCGGATCGTCAACCGGATCGACAGAGGGGAGCGAACCGTGAGCGTGCTCGTGATCGACATCGGAACCACGGGCGTACGCGCTGCCGTGATGCACGGCGACGGCTCGCTCGACGACGTCCAGTACCGGCGTGTGCCACCGAGCACGCCGTTCCCCGGCCTCGTCGAGTTCGATGCAACCGAGATCGCCCGGGTGGCCATCGAACTCGCCGAAGCTGCCCTCGCCGAGCACGGTGGCCCGGTGTCGAGCCTCGGCATCACCACGCAGCGGGCCTCGACGGTGGTCTGGGACCGGGCGACCGGCGAGCCCGTCGCGCCCGGGCTCGGGTGGCAGGACCTGCGTACCGTGATCGCGTGCATCACCGCCAAGGCCGAGCACGGACTGGCACTCGCCCCCAACCAGTCGGCCACGAAGGTGGCGGCGATCCTCGACCAGGTCGATCCCGCCCGCGTCCGCGACCTGTGCTTCGGCACCGTCGACACCTGGATGTCATGGGTGCTCACCCGCGGTGAGGTGCACGTGACCGACCGGTCGAACGCCGCGGTCACCGGGATGCTGCTCGCCGACGCGAGCGACTGGAACGGCGCCGTGCTGCGGGCGCTGAACATCCCGCGATCGATGCTGCCCAGCCTCGTCGACACATCGGGGCCGGTCGCCCCGGCAACGGCGCTGACGGGGGCTCCGATGTTGTCGGCGCTCGTCGGTGACCAGCAGGGGTCGCTCATCGGGCAGAGCTGTGTCCGAGAGGGAGATGTGAAGATCACCTTCGGCACCGGCGGAATGCTCGACATGTGCATCGGGCCAGGGACGCCGGCCACGGCGAATCGCAGCGTGAACGGAACCTTCCCGATCGTCGCCTGGGGTCGTGGCAACGAGACGGTGTGGGGCGTCGAGGGCATCATGCTCTCGGCCGGCACCAACGTCGAGTGGCTCCAGCACGACCTACAGATCATCGAATCCCCGGAGGACAGCCACCCCGTGGCGCAGCAGTGTGCGTCGACCGACGGGGTCGTCTATGTGCCGGCGCTGCTGGGACTTGGCACGCCTCACTGGGACTACGGCGCTCGCGGCACTCTGCTCGGGCTCACCCGTGGCACCGGCCGATCGCACGTCGTGCGTGCGGTGCTCGAGGGCATCGCCCACCGCGGAGCCGATCTCGTGGAAGCGGCCGAGGCCGACACCGGCCGCACGATCGACGTGCTCCGGGTGGACGGTGGGATGAGCCGCAATCCGACGTTCATCCAGGCACTTGCCGACACCACCGGTCGTCCGGTCGAGATCGCCCCAGTTGCCGACGCGACCACGATGGGTGCCGGGTACCTGGCCGGGCTGGCGAGCGGCGAATGGGCCTCGTTCGACGACATCGCCCGGTGCTGGCGTCCGGCCGGCCGCGTCGAACCGTCGGCGAACGCAACCACTCCGTCGCGCGACCGCTGGCAGCAGGCGATTGCACGGTCGAAGTCGTGGATGCCCGACCTTTCGGCTCTGGACTTCTAGGCTCTGCGCCTGAACTCCCTAGAATTGCTCCGCTCACCCGGTGCCGACAAAGCTCTCGGGTAGCGACTCGAAAGGACACACTCCCTCGTGGACATGGACATGCCTCAGACGGCATCAAATCTCGGCCTACGGCGCCAGCTCCTCGGCGCCGGCCTGATCGGTCTCGCCGGCGCGTTCTTGCCGAGCCTCGCCTCGGCCGCTGGCGCCTCTCCCGACCAGACGACCACAACAGCGCCGCCGCGCCAGCCAGACAGCGCCGATCTCACCCAACTCGCGTTCGCCCAGACCGTCGAGCTCGCAGCCCATCGGCTCTACGGTCTGGCCCTGGCCACCGATGGTCTCGGTGACACCGCGCGGGCGGTCATGACCGAGGTGCGCGCCGCACACCTGGCCTACGCCCAAGCGCTCGGTGCACTCATCGGGCGAACCGCCCCCGGTGTGCCGCTGCAGGCGCTCGTCGACGAGGGAACGGCAGCTTTCACGGGCGGCCAGACCGGCATCGTCGCCGCGGCAGCCGACCTCGAGAACGTCATCGTCGCCACGCTGACCGAGATGGTCGGCGTGATGAACGGCGTCAACGGCGCACGCCTGCTGTCGTCGATGCTCATCGCTGAATCACGTCATGCGCTCGTGTTCAACGATCTCGCAGGTCGCACCGAGTTCGACGACCTCCTCCTCAACGATGCAACGGCACTCGTGCCGGAAGAAGGGTGAACCCCGTGCACACGGATCGTCAGATGTCGGCGCTCGTCGGGCGTCGCAGATTTCTTCGTCTCGGGGGCGTCGGTGTGGCGAGTGCGGCGGTGCTCACTGCGTGCGGTGGCACCGAGTCGCCCGGCATCGCTCGCGTCGGCAACGCCCCGTCCACCACCGATCTGCCTTCTGCCGTCGTCACCGACGGTGTACTCCTCCGCACCGGTGCGTCGATCGAGCGTTCGGTCATCGACCTGTACACCACGGTGCTCGGGGCGGGCCTGATTCCCGACGCACTCGTCGCGACCGCAGAGCGGTTCCGTGACGACCACACCGCACACGCCGAAGCGCTCGACGAACTGACCGCTGCGACCGGCAGCGAACCCTGGGCGTGTGGCAACCCACGTATCGAGCAACTGTTGATCCCCTCGATCCTGGCCGCCATCAACGGCGACGAGGCAGCGGGCATCGCACCGAGCGACGATCCCGCACGCGACGCGCTGAACACGGCGCACGTGTTCGAGTCGCTCGCCACCGAGACCTACCAGTCGTTCATGTCGCAACTGTCCAGCCCAGCGCTCCGCCGTGCGGCCATTGCGATCGGCGCCGACGAGGCCCGCCACGCGTCGCTGCTCGCGTTGGCGATCTCGGATCGTCCTGCCGGCTACCTGCAGCGAGAGGCGCCAGCAACGCCGCCGGCGATCCCGGTGGCCTACGCACTGCCGTCGCGTTTCGGCACCCTTGCCGGGCTCACGCTCGTGATCGGCGCCGAGGACGAGAACGGTCTTCGCCGCAGCTTCAGCCTCGAGACGCCGAGTCTCAACACCTTCGTCTACGACTTCCTCGAGCCCTCCTGCTGAGCAGCGTCCGTGCCGTTACACTCCGGGCGACGGTGAGTCGATCGGGTGATCGCGGCTCGGGGTCGGGCGACCGGCGATCGGGTCGAGGAAAGTCGGGACTCCGAAGAGCAGAGTGCTGGCGGGAGCCAGGTCGCGGTGACGTGACGGACAGTGCAACAGAGAGCAGACCGCCGATGGACCGGGCAACCGGTCACAGGTGAGGGTGAAACGGTGCGGTAAGAGCGCACCAGCGTGCGAAGTGATTCGTACGGCTCGGTCAACCCCACTCGGAGCAAGATCAAGCAGAGGGACGGGCGGCTCGCCTGCTCCGGCCTCGGCCGGAGGCCCCCTCGGGTGGATCGCACAGATGGATGATCACCCGTGTCCCCGTGACACGACAGAATCCCGCTTATAGATCGACTCACCGTCACACATGCCTCTGATCAGGGGTGATGTCAGATGAATCCTGCCGATGCGTTCGCTCCGAGCTCACGGATCGACACGTCGACGTGGTTCGGACAGGAACAGCTCGAGCCCGAGCCGCTTCGACGAGAACCCGGCGGCGAGTTGGCCCTTCACGCTGTTGCCCGCCCCGTCGAGTCGCGGGCCGAAGGTACCGAGTGCGCCCTTGCCGGGGGCAATGGCCACGATTCCCCCGCCGATCCCGCTCTTGCCGGGCA
>Ga0105047_10018289_pt1 | contig 10867 bp, 10 predicted proteins | sample MAT04_FD_78384 | JGI IMG/M metagenome (GOLD analysis project Ga0105047, IMG submission 78384) | Freshwater microbial communities from Lake Fryxell liftoff mats and glacier meltwater in Antarctica - MAT-04 (megahit assembly) | ecosystem: Environmental > Aquatic > Freshwater > Ice > Liftoff...
CGCCTTTGATCACGTGCTTAAGACGGCCACGGTTGTTCATCACGCCGATCCGTCAACCGATCCCAAAGCGGCATTCGAAAACGCCGGCGCGGCGATGGAATCGCTCGTCAAAAAGTTGCGCGAGCCGGCGACCGAGCCGCTCGATGAGCTGGGCGTTGCGCAGGCGCCTGAATCCAGCGACGCCATCCGCAGCAACTTCGACCGCGGCGGCTACATAAAAGCAGTGGAGAAGGCCAAAGAGTACATCGCCGCCGGAGACGTCATCCAGGTCGTGCTCTCGCAGCGTCTCTCGCGCCAGACCCAGGCGCCACCCTTCGAGGTTTATCGCAGCCTGCGCGCGATCAATCCCTCTCCTTATATGTTCTATCTGCGTCTGGGCGCGCTGCATCTGGTCGGCAGTTCGCCCGAAGTCATGGTGCGCGTCGAGGACGGGCAGATCACCGTTCGCCCCATCGCCGGAACACGCCCGCGCGGCAAGGATGCCGCTGAGGACGTGCGCCTTTCAAACGAGCTGCTCGCCGATCCCAAAGAGCGCGCCGAGCACGTCATGCTGCTCGACCTGGGGCGCAACGATGTCGGCCGCGTCGCCGAATTCGGCAGTGTGCGCGTCGACGAACGGATGATCGTCGAGAACTACTCGCACGTGATGCATATTGTCTCGAATGTTTCCGGGCAGATGCGCAAGGATCTCAACGCCTTCGAAGTTTTCCGAGCCTGCATGCCGGCGGGAACGGTCTCCGGCGCGCCGAAGATTCGCGCGATGGAAATCATCGACGAGCTCGAGCCCGACCGGCGCGGCGCGTACGCTGGCGCGGTGGGCGTAATGGATTTCATCGGCAATCTGAATACCGCAATCGCGATTCGCACTTTCGTGATGCTCGACCGGGGCAACGGATATTACGACGCGCACGTCCAGGCCGGCGCCGGCATCGTGGCCGATTCCGTGCCACAGGGCGAGTACGACGAGACAATGAACAAAGCGCGTGCGCTGCTCAAGGCGCTCTCGGCGGCCGAAGCGCGGATTTAAGCCTCTCCCGCCTTCGCGCACAGCAGGTCGGCGGGCGATCAAGAGTCCAAGGCGACAACAAGACCGCGAAAACCGAAAACCGGTACCTCAATGCGGATTTAGAGCGGAGGAGCAGGCGAAAACGCCTCTCCTCCGATTTTATATTCAGCGGCTGAAGGCAGTTACAAGAACCCGTCGTTCAGCCAACAAATATGGCGAGCTGGCATGAACGTTGCGTGAACATTGATTGTAATAAATCCTTCCGGTAGAGATTGGATTGAATCCTTCAGTCTGGTCGAGGCCGAATCCCCGTCATAGTACCCACCCCGCGCTTACGGACCCAACTGTCCGTAAGTGCACTTCCTTTTCAACACCTCATTCCTTTCTAAGTATCCGCAGCAACATTCTCCAACTTCTCTTTTGATTGCACCGTTCAAGCATCGATTATTGATGAGTGCGACTGATTATCGTCTCGAAACCTTCTCAAGCAACCATTGCCAACGTAAATATCGGTCAGTGACGGGCAAACTTTGTTACTCCAGAAACTAAACTCGCGGCACAGGCTTTGCATTATGTTAAATGCCTTATCAATGCTTGAACTTTTGTGCTTGAGATCAATGACTTTGAGGTGAGACGTGGCAAGTCAGCACGTGGATGTAATGGGTTAAGAACAGGTTTTAGATCGCGCAAGTGCAATGCAAACGTTGATGAACGGAACCCGCCAGAGGGCGGGAATCTTCGTAAAACTCGAAGCCTTGAAAGGGTAAAGATTATGAATAAAAGCACCGTCGGCATTGTATTGATTGTACTGGGTATCGCGGCTCTGGCCTATCAAGGTTTCTCATACACCACGCGCGAGAAGGTTGTTGACGCCGGACCGATCCAGATATCGGCCGACCGTGAACGAACGGTTCCTATTCCGCCTGTCATTGGAGCGCTGGCGCTTGCTGCCGGAGTAATCCTCTTGATGAAATCAAAGGGCGAGTGATGTCAAAGATAAGAAACTGATTACCAACTTTAGGGATGTTGGTAATACCAAATTCGTACATTGCCCGGAAGGTGGACATTCTGTCCGCTGAATTTTCCGCTCCAATGGTAATGCAGCCGGTCAGGTTGCACCCCACATTGAAAGGACGCGCACCATGAGCCAGCATAAAAATCCGGGCGAAGACAAGTCGGTACAACACGGTCAGGAATACGGCCGCGTGCACCAGGTTCAGGAGCGCGAGCACCATGATCGCAATCAGCTCGGCCAGGAGAAACGCATCGTCGGTGAAATCAATCCGAATGAACATCACGGAAAGCAGCCGGTTCTCCACGCAGCGCCGGAGAATACCGGGATTACGGTCTATATAAACCGCAAACCTTACCATGCGATCAGCGCCACATTCACCGGAGCAGATTTGCGCAATCTCTCTAACCCACCCATTGGTGCGGATGAAAACATATTTCGCGTGGTCTCCGGCAAAGGGGACGACATTCAGTTAGGCGACGCCGATGTGATCGCGGTCGATATGCGCGACCCCAACCAGGGCCGGCACTTCTTCAGCGATACCATCATCCCGACTAAAGATGCGGTGGCCCGGCGTGCGTACGCCATCTATATCGAAGACGGCAGCCAGCCTGGGCACGATGCGGAGAATTGGGCGAAGGCCGAAGCGGAGCTCGATACGCGCCCCAAGCAGTAACCACTAATCCCGTAGTCAACGCGCCAGCCTTGTTGAATGTAGTGAACTTAACTAAAGGAGCCTCTCGATGGCTGAAATTAATCCGAATCCGTATAAAGATGGAGATCCGCTGGGGCCCACCGGCCGCATTACCGCAATCTTCCATTCATTGAGTGATTTAAAAGCCGCGTTAACAGACGCGAAGAACGCCGGATTCACGGGCGACCAGACGGCCGTCTTCGTCGGAGCAGAAGGCGCGATTCAGCTCGATGCCAGCGGGGTGATTCGCAACATCGAAGCACTCAAAATGTTTCAGAATGCGTTGTGCGATGAAGAAGAATTATTTAATGAATTCAACGAGGCATTGACGCGCGGCGAGGCCGTCGTATCGATATTCGTAGATAATGATGAACTCAAAAAGACGACTATTGTCGATCTGCTCAAATCGCATAACGCTCGAAAGATCAACTATTGGGGCAAATGGCAATTCGTAGGCCTGGGGTAAAGCCCGCGTTCAACTCAAAGAATGAATTCGCTGGACTGTGCCAGCGATGAAAACTCTGGGAACTGTGTGAATAGAAAAGGAGAATTAAAAATGAACGAAGATATTCTTGAAGGTAAATGGACGCAGGTAAAAGGCAAAGTGAAGGTGTGGTGGGGGAAGCTGACCGACGACGACGTTGAACAGATCGACGGCAAGTTTGATAAATTAGTTGGAAAGATTCAGGAACACTACGGCCACACACGTGAGCAGGCCGAAAAGGAATGCAAAGAGAAGTGCGGATTTAAATAGTCGTTCCGACCGTTTGCGACGCGCAGCGTCCAATGTTTCAACCTTAATTTAACGCACAACAAGAGGAGACACAGCAATGCTTAATTCGAATAATCCGGTGATGGACAAGGCGCGAGACGTCAAGAAGGATTTGACGGAATTGGGGTCGCTGGCCGTCGATGCAGCAAAAGCCAGCTCCGGTTCAATGATGGAGAAGGCTCGAGAGGCGAAGAGCGATCTGTCCGATCTGGGTTCGCAGGCGGTCGATGCAGCTCATGCAAAAGCGGCGCAGTTACGCGAAGGCGCGGCGGAAGTATACGAGCAGGGCTGCGCCAAGGCCAAGGACGCGCAGACCTCGGCAGAGAATTACATCAAGGACGAGCCCCTCAAATCAATTTTGATCGCGGGCGCGGTTGGTTTGGCAATCGGCTTCGTTTTGTCGAAAGCTTCTTCGAAATAATCTTTGTTTCCTCATCCGGATGAAAACGTTGGCTTTGCGACCCAACGTTTTCATCTCATTTAGCAAGCGACGTGTTTCAAGCTGTTAATGAGTCGCGCGTAATGAAAGTGACAGAGGAATACGCCCCAACAGCCGGTCGTATTCCTCTATCACTTCACTTTATCAATGCGCGACTCAATAGGAGAGTATATGGATCAGCCTGCAATCGATAAAAATTCAGCAAAGGCGGAGAGTCTTTCACCCGGGAATAATCTGGCGGCGCTGCTGACAGAATCCTGGAAGCAGGCAATGGAAGTCACGGATGCGCAGGTGGGCATCCTGACTTTAAAAATAACGCGCCTGTGTGTGATTACCGCTTTCTGCGTGCTGGGAATGGTGGCGCTGACAGTCTTTGCGTTCCATGGATTCTTTCTGCTCGATGCCTGTCTGGCCCAAGCTTTAAGTCAGCCGCCGCTGCCTCTGTGGTTCGCACCGCTGACGCGGGGCATTTTGTACTTTTCGATACCCTCAGCGCTGCTCTTCTATATCTGGCATACCATGGTCGGATATGGCGATGGTTCGAAATAGTTTGAAGAGCACATTTAATTACGGAGACAATCATGGCCAGCTACAATGAACAATTACGCAAAGTGACCGAGCGGCGAGATATTGCGTTGGCCAAACTGCAAGACAATGGTGAGGCGAGTGTGGCCATTGTGAGTGAAAAGGCTGGTGACGTGACGTCACTGGTTAACAGTACCGTTAAAAGAACGGGCGACGTGGCGAGCCGCGAAATCGAACACGCCAAAGAGGCTGTGAGCAGTCAAATCGATCATGCTGGGAATATGGTCAGTGACAAATTCGACCATGCTCAAACATTAGTCAAAGATCAGATCAATAGTTTGGAGAACACTTTGAATCCAGCGAATATCATACGGGCGCACCCATGGATGACCACGATTGGCGCGGTCGTAATCGGTGCTGCCATAGTGCCCCTCATTCGCTCGCGCCAGGCAGATTCGTCACCCCAGCCTGCCCTGCAATCCATCGCTCAGCTAGACGACGCTGCGGTCCATGACACGGCACCGTCCTGGTTTCAACCGATCACCGATGCCGTCCTTGCGAATGTCCGATCAGCCGCGATTGAAATCATCACCCACCAGATCGCTGCTGTAACGACTAAATTGAAACCAAAGGACTCAACACAAGCGTGAGTCCGGCCGCTTTAATTTTTAATAACCCTTACGCGCTCTCGCGCCTTGGATTGGGTTCTGCCACCGGCCGGGGTGCGGCTGGGATCGGGTCGGCCAGCTTGCCTTCGAAGGCGTGGCCGCCCTTCTCTACCATCTCGCGCGTGATCGTTATTTCCGTGATGTCCTTGCGCGAAGGCACTTCGTACATCATCTCCAGCATCACGTTCTCGATCACGCTGCGCAGGCCGCGCGCGCCGGTGCCTTTGGCGATTGCCTTCTGCGCGATCGCTTTCAACGCGTCGGTGTCGAAGTTGAGCTTGCAGCCTTCCAGTTCCATGAACTTCTTGTACTGCTTCGTCAGCGCGTTGCGCGGCTCGGTCAGGATGCTCAAATACGCGGACTCGTCGAGCGCTTCGAGCGCACTCACGATCGGGAAGCGGCCGATCAGTTCGGGGATCATGCCGAAGCGCAGAATGTCGTCGGTCTCGACAAACTTGAGCAGCTTGGCGCGGTCCTTGAGACGGCCTTCGTCATTGCCTTCGCCGCCGAAGCCCATGCGCTTCTTGCCGATGCGGTTGGCGATATGTTCTTCGATGCCTTCGAACGTGCCGCCGGCGATGAAGAGAATATTACTGGTGTCCATCTGGATGTACTTCTGTTCGGGATGCTTGCGCCCGCCCTGCGGCGGAATATTGGCGATGGTGCCTTCGAGAATCTTGAGCAGCGCCTGCTGCACGCCTTCACCCGAAACGTCGCGCGTGATCGACGGGTTCTCGCTCTTCCGTCCGATCTTGTCCATTTCGTCGATATAGATGATGCCGCGTTCGGCCGCGTCCAGATCGTGGTCGGCAGCCTGGAGCAACCGGAGCAGAATGTTCTCGACGTCTTCGCCGACGTAGCCGGCTTCGGTCAACGTCGTGGCGTCGCCGATGGCAAACGGAACCTGGAGCGTCTTGGCCAGCGTGCGCGCCATCAACGTCTTGCCGCAACCCGTCGGTCCGATCAAAAGCACGTTGCTCTTCTCGAGCTCCACGTCGTCGCCCTTGGTCTTCTCGCGATTGATGATGCGCTGATAATGATTGTGCACGGCAACCGAGAGCACGCGCTTGGAGCGCTCCTGGCCGATCACGAAATGATCCAGCTCGCCCTTCAGTTCCATGGGCGTGGGCACGCGCTTAAGCTTGAGCGGGTTCTTGCCGCGCGGAGGCGTCTCGCGCTGCATGATGGAATTGCACAATTCCACGCATTCGTTGCAGATGTAAATATCCTGCGGCCCGGCAATGAGCCGTTCCACCTGTTCGGCGCTGCGATTACAGAAGCTGCACAATTCGGTGGCCTTGTTTCCGCCACCTGTGCCAGTGCCGCTGGCGCTGGGTCGTCGAGCCATATAAATCGGTTCCTAGTTCCTGGTTCCTGGTTTCTGGTTCTTGGTTCCGTTAATCCGTTAACTAGAAACCAGAAACTAGAAACCAGAAACCGCTGTTCCGCTATTTTAAAATTTCGTCGACCAGCCCGTATTCCTTGGCCTGATCGGCGGACATGAAGAAGTCGCGGTCGCTGTCCTTGGCGATCTTCTCCACCGTCTGTCCGGTGTGCTTGGCGTACAGTTCATTCAAGCTGCGTTTAAGGCGCAGGATTTCTTCGGCCTGAATGACGATGTCCGCCGCCGTGCCCTGCGCGCCGCCCCAGGGCTGATGCATCATGATGCGCGCATTGGGAAGCGCGAACCGTTTGCCCTTGGTGCCCGACGCCATCAGGAAGGCGCCCATGCTGGCAGCCTGCCCGATGCAGTACGTGGCCACGTCATTGCTGACGTGCTGCATCGTGTCGTAGATCGCCAGACCGGCATTCACCGATCCGCCCGGCGACATGATATACATGTCAATGTCGGCCTCTTTATTCGAAAGCTGCAGAAAAAGCATCTGAGCCACCACTGCGGTCGCGGTGAATTCATCGATCGGACCGCCCAGGAAAATGATGCGGTCGTTCAGCAGCCGGCTGTAAATGTCCCAGCTCCGCTCGCCGCGCCCGGTGCGTTCAACGACGTGTGGAATGATCGTTCCGTTGCTCAAAAGACCCTCCCTGTTCAGCGTGTTATTAATGTCCATGTTCATGTCCATGCTCGTGCCCGTGTGAATGTCCGTGCTCTTCAACCTTCGCCGGAGCATGCTCCGGGTGTTCGTGCCCTTCCTGTGCCTTTTCCTTTTCCTTCTCCACCGGCTTGCGCGGTACTACTGTAATGGTGGCCTCTTCCGTCAGGTATTCAAGAACTTTGCGGATCTTCAAGTCTGTTTCAAGCTGCGGCAAGCTCTCGTCCTGAACCAGCTTGTCGTAAAGCTCCGACGCCTTCATTCCTCTGGAACGCGCCAGCTTGACGATCTCTTCGTCGATATCTTCTTCACTGACTTCGATGCTCTCCTTCGTCGAGATCGCGTCGATCACAAAGTAGCGGCGCATCTCCTGGATCGCGCGCTTTTCCGCATCGGCGGTGAACTCGCCCATCGCCGAACCCAACTGTTCGGGCGTCACGCCCATCTGCGAGAACTGCTGCAGACTGGCCTGAGCCTGCTGCGCCGCCATCAGCTCGGTCAAGCGCTTGGGCAACTCGAACGGCGTGGCATCGACGACCTTGTCGAGCAGATCGTACCGCGTGCGGCGCTGGATCTCGTTGCCGACGCTTTCCAGAAGCTGCGTGCGGATCTTCTCTTTCAACTCATCGGCGCTCTTGAGCCCCAACTTGTTGGCCAGATCGTCGCTGAGCTCCGGACGCTTGCGGCGGCGGATGGACTTGATTTCAAATTCAAGCGTGGCCTTCTTACCGCGATGCTCTTCCTTAGGGAAGTGGTTGCCGAGCGTCTCTTCAACAGTGCGCTTCTCGCCGGACTTGGCGCCGAGCAGGAATTTATCTCCAAGGTGCGCATAGGCGCCGACGACATGTCCGCCGTTAATCAGAAGCTGCGTCTCTTCGCTGTGTATTTCGTTGCCGTCGATGATCACGCGTAGCGGACCATTGCCCACGTCGCTGTCGGCCATCGCGTAGTCGGCCGCCGCGTCTTCCAATTCAGCGAAGCGTTCGCGGATGCGGTCGACGGCCGTGGTCATCTCTTCAGGAAGAACTTCAACCTCTTCCTGCTCAAGCGCCAGACCCTTGTAGGTGCCCAGCTCAAAATTAGGACGGACTTCGACGTCGATGGAGAACTCGAACGGCTTGCCGCGTTCCATGTTGACTTTTTCAGGATCGACGCGGGGCTGCCCGACGACTTCGAGCTTCTCTTTGAGAAACGCCGAGCGCATCGCGCGCTGCAGCAGGTTCTGCGTCACCTGCTTCTTGATCTCATCGCCGTATTTTTTCTCGATGATATTGCGCGGCACTTTGCCCGGTCGGAAGCCCGGCAAGCGCATCGACATGCCCAGTTCGCCACAGACCGAATTGTACTCTTTATCCACAGACTCCAGCGGGACAGTTACCGTCAGAGTCTTGGCCCACGTACCCGCATCCACAACCTTTGTCTCGACGTCAATCGGAGCGTCGGAGACGGCACCCATGTTAGCCACCGGTCAGAATCCTCTATCTATTACGAACGAAACCCAGAGGCGGCTTTTTAAGCCGCCTGAAAAAACCGTGAGAGCGCGCGAAGGAATTGTACCCTCGAAAAAAAGGCCCCGCCCGGCCCCGGTTTGAAACGGGATTCGGCAACAGGCCGGAAAGCAACTCTGTCACACTTTATAGAGAGTATGTACAGTCCGGTCAAGATGCAGTAACGCAAATTTGTAATTTGCGAGTTCCAGTCCTCCCAAAAACTTTTGCACATCGTCCAACTTGCTACCGTACCGCGGACGTCCCCGTCCGCCCGTGTCGAAATCAGTTCCATCCCGCACATATGTGCATAAACATGTCCGAATCACCACTGCAAAAGCTGATCAAAAGTGCACTACGTGCGCTAAAACTGGCCCGCACTGGTGGTTCGTCACGATTGTGTTGACGGGTGAAAACAGCCCAACAGCCGGCTGTTTTCACCCATCAACCCTTCATTTCAAACGTGACGAACCACTAGCGCTATTTCAAAACTTTTGCACATGAGCAGCGCAGTCCTACCATCCCCCAAATATATAACGCGCGAACCGCCCATTTATTGCAAACAATCTTAGGTTTTTAAAAGGATATATCGGTGGTGCCCAATTGACACCCCTGGTTCGCGCCCGAGTCGCCGTATCGACGGCGCTTACAGCATCCTGACACTCAGGACAAAAACGGATGGCACTATTGGCGCCAGCCCCAGTGGCATTATCTCAATATCGATATTCGATTTCAGAACACAATTTGCAGCCGAATATAATTATGGATGGATTTGTCGTTTCAATTTACGGCGCACGGGTGAAAATCGTTTCCGGGCTTTGCTGAGGACCGTTGCTTATGATTGACGAACAGATGCTCTGTGAACGGCGCGGGTTTTTGAAGACGATGTCGGCGGCCAGCATGGCCGCGCTCGCCGGCGGCTTCTCCCCTTCCCTGCGCGCGGAAGAGAAACTCAAGGCCAAGGCTGACACCATTATCCTGCTCTGGATGGCCGGCGGCATGGCGCATACCGAGACCTTCGATCCCAAGAAGCACACTCCTTTTGAGGCCGGCATCGAAGCCAAGAAAGTGCTCAGCACTTTTTCGAGCATCGATACCAAAGTCGATAGCATTAAACTTTCGCAGGGCCTCGAAAACATCGCCAGCGTGATGGACAAGGGCGCGCTGATCCGCACCTTCAAGGCCGCCGACCTCGGCCATATTCTCCATTCGCGCCACCAGTTTCACTGGCACACCGGGTACGTGCCGCCGCAGACGGTGGCCACGCCGCACATCGGATCGGTGATCGCGCGCACGCTCGGCCCGAAGCACCCCGACGTTCCGGCGTTCATTGATATCGCCGAACCGCTTAAGAACGCCGGCGAGACCGAAGTCGTCAAAGCCTTTCTGACCGCCGGTTTTCTCGGAAGCGAGTACGGTCCCTTCATGGTGCCGTACTCCGACCGCGCCGCCGAACGCGTCAAACCGCAGATCGAGGCCGGCCGATTTGCCAATCGGCACAAAATGTTCCAGGCGCTCGCCGCGCAGACACCGGTCGGCGAGATGGGCAGCAGCTACCAGAAAGAATCGCTGATGCGATCGATGGAGAACGCCTACCGGCTGCTCAATTCACCAGCGGTCAAAGCCTTCGATCTCTCGCTCGAACCCAAAGACGTCTACGCCAAATACAACACCAGCAATTTCGGATTGGGCTGCCTGCTCGCCCGTCGCCTCACCGAGTTCGGCGCGCGCTTCATCGAAGTGCATTACGAATACGTGCCCTTCGGGCATTGGGACACGCACGACAACGGGCACAAGCGTTTGGCGGATATGAAGAAGAGCATCGACATGCCGATCGCGCAGCTCGTCCGCGATCTGGAGGAGCGCAAGTTGCTCGACCGCACACTGATTGTGCTAGCCAGCGAATTCAGCCGCGACCCGCTGGTGGAAGGCAAGCCCGACAAACCCGTGCAGAGCCAGGTCGACACGCCCGCGAAGATGACGCACGAGAAGCACTACGGCATGCACGCGCACCTGACCAGCGCCGGCAGCGTGCTCCTCTTTGGAGGCGGAATCAAGAAGGGATGCCTGTACGGAAAAACCGCCGACGAACACCCCTGCACCACCATTGAAAAGCCCGTCGAAATTCCCGACCTGCACGCCACGCTCTACCACGCCATGGGAATCTCCCCAAAACAAAGCTATGAAGTGGAGCAACGTCCGTTTTATGTGAC
>Ga0105047_10018290_pt1 | contig 10867 bp, 9 predicted proteins | sample MAT04_FD_78384 | JGI IMG/M metagenome (GOLD analysis project Ga0105047, IMG submission 78384) | Freshwater microbial communities from Lake Fryxell liftoff mats and glacier meltwater in Antarctica - MAT-04 (megahit assembly) | ecosystem: Environmental > Aquatic > Freshwater > Ice > Liftoff...
CATCCCAAGGATTTCTGCGGCACGCTGATTGAACTGGAGCAGGCATGAATCTTGCCAGCGCCATAGCGATTTATTTCATCATCTGGTGGCTGGTGCTTTTCCTGGTGCTGCCGTTTGGCATCCGCAATGCCCATGATACGGGCGAGGCGGTGGAAGAGGGCAATGAGCCGGGGGCGCCGGTCAGGCCGCGCTTGCTGCAGAAGGCGCTTATCACGACACTGCTGGCAACGGTGGTGTTTGTAATCTTCTACCTGACGCAGACGCGGGGCCTGCTGAGCCTCGACAGCCTGCCGTTCTACAACACCATGCCTTCACCAAACTGAGCCAATAAAAAAAGGCGAAGCTTTCACTTCGCCCTTTCTAAGTCAGTTGGCCTTCCATTTTCCTGCTGATCCCTAGAGATCAACGGGGCCGCTGTCTTACGGTTTCCCGTATGCGCGCCCGGAAGTATCCTCCCCAGACCTGGGTCCACTTTAAGAGTAAACACCGACGGTCTTTTTCTTGATTGGCGGCGAAGCTAGCACAAAGTTTGGCCGTGTCACGTGAAATATTACAGAAGTGTGTCTTGACATTGAAAGCGCCCGGCTTGTGTTCCCGTTTGTTTCCCTTAAAAGGGCGCAACACAGGTTTAACGAGGATTCTCATGCGACTTTCGCAGTATTTCATGCCCATTCTGAGAGATGACCCCAAGGAGGCGGAAATCGTGTCTCACAAGCTTATGCTGCGGGCGGGCATGATCAGGCAGGAGGCGGCGGGCAGCTACTCCTGGTTGCCGACGGGCTTCCGGGTTCTCAAGAAGATTGAGCAAATTGTGCGCGAAGAGCAGAACCGGGCAGGGGCACTTGAGGTACTGATGCCTACCATCCAGCCTGCCGAATTGTGGAAAAAATCGGGGCGCTACGACGCCTATGGCAAGGAGATGCTGCGGATCAAGGACCGGCATGACCGGGAGATGCTGTTTGGCCCCACCAACGAGGAAATGATCACCGACATTTTCCGCCAGGGGGTGCAGAGCTACAAGGACCTGCCGCGCAACCTTTACCATATCCAGTGGAAGTTCCGCGACGAGGTGCGGCCGCGCTTCGGGGTGATGCGGGGGCGCGAGTTCCTGATGAAGGATGCCTATTCCTTCGACGTGAGCCGCGAGGCGGGGCAGCATTCCTACAACAAGATGTTCGTGAGCTACCTGCGCACTTTCGCGCGAATGGGCCTCAAGGCGGTTCCGATGCGGGCCGAAACGGGGCCGATCGGCGGATCGGACAGCCATGAGTTTCTGGTTCTGGCGGACACCGGCGAGAGCGGAGTTTTCTTCGACGGCGATTTCCATGAAATGGACTGGGGCAAGGTTGAGGTTGACTATGACGATGTGAATGCCGTTGCCAAACTGGTGGAGAGTTTCACCTCGAAATATGCGGCCACCGATGAGAAACATGATGCGGCGGAATTCGAGCGCCGGGTGCCTGCTGCAAAGCGAATGACCGGGCGCGGCATTGAAGTGGGGCACATCTTTTTCTTCGGCACGAAATATTCGGAGCCGCTGGGCTGCGAGGTGCAGGGCGCGGACGGCAAGAAGGTGGCGGTGCAGTCCGGCTCCTATGGCATTGGCGTTTCTCGCTTGGTGGGCGGTATAATCGAGGCCTCTCATGACGATGCCGGAATCATCTGGCCAGAGTCCGTAGCGCCTTTCCACGTTGGCCTCATCAATCTAAAAGTGGGCGACGCCGCCAGTGATGAAGCCTGTTTTAAAATCTACAAGGCGCTTGAGGCCAAGGGTGTCGACGTTCTGTTTGACGACAAGGACGGCGGGGCGGGCGGCAAGTTTGCGGCGATGGACCTGATCGGATTGCCGTGGCAGGTGATCATTGGTCCGCGGGGCTTGAAAGAGGGCATTGCCGAAGTGAAGAACCGCAAGACGGGGGCGCGCGAGAACGTGGCGCTTGACCAGGTTGTGGGACGCTTTACGGCCTGATGAAAAATGACCTTCCCGATACGAAGCCCTTTGCCAATTTCGAATGGATGCTGGCGCTGCGTTACCTGCGGGCACGGCGGAAGGAAAGTTTCATCTCGGTCATTTCGCTGTTTTCGTTTCTCGGAATCATGCTGGGGGTTGCCACGCTGATTGTGGTGATGTCGGTTCTCAACGGATTTCGCGCTGAACTTCTGGACAAGATTCTCGGGTTTTCCGGGCACGCGACCTTCTATCACCAGGACCTAAGCCCCATTCCGGATTTCAAGGAGATCCAGGCGCGGCTTGAAAAGGTGGACGGGGTGAAGCGGGTGATTTCGCTGGTCGAGGGGCAAGCGATGGCCTCGTCATTGAAAAGCAGCACCGGCGTTCTGGTGCGCGGCATTGCCGAAGCCGATATCGAAAAGCTGACCAGCATCAACAACAAGGATTTGCAGACGTCGATAACCGAGCCCGGTATTCCCGACCTTACACCTTCCTTCATGGGGTTTGACAAGTCGGAAGGCATTGCGGTTGGCGAGCGGCTGGCGTGGCGGCACCAGCTCAAATTAGGCAGCATGCTGACGATTATTTCGCCTGACGGCCCCGACACGGTTATGGGCACGGCGCCGCGCATCCGCGACTTTCCGGTGGTCGCCATCTTCAAGATAGGCATGTCGGAATATGACGAGGGCATTGCCTATCTGCCGCTGGCCGACGCGCAGGAATTTTTTGTTTCGGAAGAGGGCGCCACCGGACTTGAGGTGATGGTGGATAAGCCCGACGATATCGCCGCCATTGTTCCGGCGCTGCGCGATGCGGCGGGGCCGGACCTTTGGATGCAGACCTGGAAGGACCGCAACCAGGCGTTTTTCAATGCGCTGGCGGTTGAACGCAATGTGATGTTCCTGGTACTCACCATGATCATCCTTGTGGCGGCGCTGAATATTATTTCCGGCCTCATCATGCTGGTGAAGGACAAGGGCCGCGACATTGCCATTTTGCGCACCATGGGAGCGACGCGGGGTGCGGTGCAGCGGGTGTTCCTGATAACGGGGGCGGCCATTGGTGTGGTGGGAACATTTGCCGGGCTCGTTCTGGGAATTCTTATCTGCCTCAATGTGGAAAGCATCAGGCAATTCGTGCAGTGGCTGTCGGGCGTTGATCCCTTCAATGCGGAAATCTATTACCTCGCCCAGCTTCCGGCGGTGATTGATTATACGCAGACTTTCTGGATCGTGGTGATGTCGCTGGTGCTTTCCTTCATTGCAACGCTTTATCCCTCGTGGCGGGCGGCCAAGCTCGATCCGGTTGAAGCCCTGAGGTATGAATAATGACGCCTGCCCTTGAGCTTCGCCATGTGGCCCGCTCCTATGCGGAAGGGGCGGGGCGACTTGATATTTTCAAGGACTTGTCGATTGAGGTTTATGCCGGCGAGATCGTGGCGCTGGTGGGCCAATCGGGAGCGGGCAAATCATCACTGCTCCATATTGCCGGGTTGCTGGAAGCGCCGACAGCGGGCGAGGTTTATATTTCAGGGCAGAATTGCACGGCGCTTGATGATGCGGCTCGCACCCGCATCCGGCGCATCGGCATTGGCTTTGTTTATCAGTTCCATCATCTGCTGCCGGAATTTTCGGCGCTGGAAAATGTCGTGATGCCGCAACTGATCGCGGGGGCGGCGAAGCCTGCGGCGGTGGCGCGGGCGAAAGACCTTCTGGACCGGCTGGGATTGGCGGAGCGCTTTGAGCACCGGCCTTCGGAAATGTCAGGCGGCGAGCAGCAGCGGGTGGCCATTGCCCGGGCCATTGCCAACCGGCCTTTGCTGCTGCTGGCGGACGAACCCACGGGCAATCTTGATCCGGACACGGCGGCGCGGGTTCATGTGGAATTCCTGCGGCTTATCAAGGAGGAAGGGCTGGGCGCCCTGATTGCCACCCATAATATTCCACTGGCGAGCCGCATGAGCCGGATCGTGAGCCTGCAGTCTGGCATTCTTGTGGACGGTCTCGCCTAGGGCCTCACGGCACGGGCGAATCTGGGCTAGTCTCCCGGCATGGCCACCGAATTAAAAGCTCCGACATTCATTCATTTGCGGGCGCATTCCGCCTATTCGCTGGCCGAGGGGGCGCTGCATATCAAGCAGATGGCAGTGCTCGCCAAGGAGGCCGGCATGCCGGCGCTGGCCATTACCGATTCGGGCAATCTTTTTGGGGCGCTGGAATTTTCGGAAGCGCTGGCCGACAAGGGCATTCAGCCCATCATTGGCTGTTCGCTGCGGGTGGAAACCCATGCGGCTTCCGCCGAAGCGACGGCGAAGACCCAGCCGCATCCCAAAAAGCTTCCGCCGCTGGTGCTTCTGGCCAAGGATGAAACGGGCTACCGCAACCTGATGAAGCTTTCGAGCCGGGCCTATTTGCAGACGCCGGAAAGCGAGCTGCCGCATGTGACCTGGGAGATGCTTGAGGGCCTAAGTGCGGGGCTCATTTGCCTGTCCGGCGGACCTGATGGGCCGATCGACGAGGCGCTTGTGCAGGGGCAGAGTTCGCTGGCGCGGCAGTTGGTGGAACGCCTCAAGGGGCTGTTCGGCGACCGCTTTTACATTGAGTTGCAGCGCCACGGCACGGAGGCGGAGCGCGCTGCCGAAACGGGCCTTGTTGAGTTGGCCTATGAACTAGAAGTGCCGCTGGTGGCCACCAACCAGGTTTATTTTGCAAAGCCTGATGACTACGCGGCCCATGACGCGCTGATCTGCATTGCCGAGGGGCAGGTGGTTTCCGCCGATGACCGCAGGCGGGTGACGCCGGAGCACTATTTCAAATCGCAGCAGGAAATGGCGGCGCTGTTTGCCGATATCCCCGAAGCCATCGATAACACAATCGAGATTGCCCGGCGCTGCGCCTACATCGTGAAGGGCCATGCGCCGATCTTGCCGCGCTTCAGCGATGGCGACGAAGCGGAGGAATTGCGCAAGCAGGCGCGGGAAGGTTTGGCGCATCGGCTGGCCACTGTCGGCATGGCGGAAGGCTATTCGCTTGAGATTTACCAGGAGCGGCTGGAGTTCGAACTCGGCGTGATCATCAAGATGCGCTATCCTGGTTATTTCCTGATCGTTGCGGATTTCATCAAGTGGGCCAAGGCGCAAGGCATTCCGGTGGGGCCGGGGCGCGGTTCGGGCGCCGGTTCGCTGGTGGCCTATTCGCTCACCATCACCGATCTTGATCCGCTGCGCTTCCAGCTTCTGTTTGAGCGCTTTCTCAATCCGGACCGCGTGTCCATGCCCGACTTCGATATCGACTTCTGCCAGGACCGGCGCGACGAGGTGATCGACTATGTGCAGGAGCGCTATGGCAAGGACCATGTGGCGCAGATCATCACCTTCGGAAAGCTGCAGGCGCGGGCCGTATGCCGCGACGTGGGCCGGGTGCTGCAAATGCCCTATATGCAGGTGGACCGGATTTCAAAACTGATCCCGATGAACCCGGCCAATCCGGTAACCTTGAAACAGGCTATCGATGGCGAGCCGCGCATTCAGGAAGAGCGCGACCGCGACCCCACGGTGCGGCGCATGCTGGATATCGGCCTGAAGCTGGAAGGGCTTTACCGTCATGCCTCAACCCATGCGGCGGGGCTGGTGATCGGTGACCGGCCCTTGGAAGAGTTGGTGCCGCTCTACCGCGACCCGCGCTCAACGCTGCCGGCGACGCAGTTCAACATGAAATATGTGGAAAAAGCCGGGCTTGTGAAATTCGACTTTCTGGGATTGAAGACGCTCACGGTGATCGACAAGGCGCTGAAGCTTATCCACGCGCGCAAGCCCGATTTCGATATCTCCAAAATTCCACTGGATGACGGGCCAACCTATCACATGCTGGCGCAGGGCGACACGGTGGGCGTGTTCCAGTTGGAAAGCTCCGGCATGAAGGATGCGGTGCGCCAGATGCGGGCGGACCGGTTTGAGGACCTGATTGCGCTAGTGGCTTTGTACCGCCCCGGCCCGATGGCGAATATTCCCACCTATTGCGCGCGCAAGCTGGGCAAGGAGCAGATCGAATACCTGCATCCCAAGCTTGAGCCTATTCTCAAGGAAACCTTCGGCGTGATCACCTATCAGGAACAGGTGCAGCAGATCGCCAAGGACCTGGCGGGCTACACGCTGGCGGAAGCCGATCTCCTGCGCCGCGCCATGGGCAAGAAAATCAAGTCCGAGATGGATGATCAGCGCGAGCGCTTCCTGACGGGCGCCACCGATCAGGGCGTTGACCGCAACATCGCCATTCAGATATTCGAGGCCTGCGCCAAATTTGCCGAATACGGCTTCAACAAATCGCACTCGGCGCCTTACGCCTACATCAGCTATCAGACGGCCTATCTCAAGGCCAATTTCCCGGTGGAATTCCTTGCCGCCTCGATGACGCTGGACATGGGCAACACCGACAAGCTGCAAGTATTCCGCGACGAGGCGCTGCGCATGGGAATCAAGGTGGCGCCGCCCTCGGTCAATGCCAGCGCCATTGATTTCGGGGTGCGCGAGGGCAAGATTTTCTATTCGCTGGCGGCGTTGAAAAATGTCGGCGTCGGGGCCATCCAGCATCTGATTGCAGCGCGCGAGGCGGGCGGGCGCTTTACGTCGCTGGGAGATTTCGCACGGCGGGTGCAGGGCTCCACGCTGAACAAGCGGGCTTTGGAAAGCCTGGTGAAGGCGGGGGCTTTCGACGAAATCAATGCCAACCGGGCGCAGGTTCTGGCAGGGGTTGAAACGATCATTGCCACCTCGAGCCGCATTAGTGCGGAGGCCGATGCGGGGCAGAATGATTTGTTTGGCGCGGCAACCGGAACGAAGGAAGAGCTGGTGCTGCCTTTGCGCGATGTGTGGCTGCCGATGGAGCGGCTGTCCCAGGAATTTGAAGCGGTGGGCTTTTATCTCTCGGGCCATCCGCTGGATGATTACATGAAGCCGCTGGCCAAGCTTGGGGTGGATACCTGGGCCGCCTTCCAGCAGAAGGCTTTGACCAAGGGAGCAACCGCGGGAAAGCTGGCGGGGACGATTACCCACCGGCAGGAGCGGCGCTCAAAATCCGGCAACAAGTTTGCCTTTGTCGGCTTTTCCGACCCTACCGGACAGTTTGAAGCGATCTGCTTTTCGGACACGCTGGCGGCGGCGCGGGATTTGCTGGAACCGGGCAAGGCGGTGATCGCGCGGGTTGAATGCGACGTTGACGGCGAAGAGATCAAGCTGCGGCTGCAAGGCGTCGAGGTTCTGGACAAGGCGGCTGCAGCGATTGTCACGGGGCTCACAATTTTTGTGCGCGATACCAAGCCGCTGGATTCCATTGCGATGCGCCTGAGTTCCGGCGGCAAGGCCCCGGTACGGATGATCCTGCAACTGGAGTCGGGCCGGGAGGTTGAACTGGCGCTCGGCAACAAGTTCGCTATCACGCCGCAGATCAAGGGGGCCATAAAGGCTATTCAGGGCGTGGTGGATGTGCATGATTTCTAGCGACTGGGTGTGAGCGTTGCCACATAGAGCAACGCTTCTTTGCTCTGCGGTTTAAGGTCTGCACTGTCGCCTTGCGAAAGATGTAAAGTGTCGCCCCAGTTAAGTATGCCACCGGCGGCAAGCTTGAAGGAACCTTGCAGCGCAAAGGCGAGGCTGGTTTGCGCGGAGACAATGTGGAGATCGTCATGGGCATTCAGTACATGGACCGAAGCTTTCCATGTCCCGCGTCTGATGAAAAGGTTTAGCGCCCGGCAAGGGCCGTTATTCACTTCACAAGCGGTCTTTACGTCACGGGGAAATTCGTGCGGTACAAAGCGCTTATCGATATTCAAAACTTTACGATCGTCGAAAACCAGATCAAGCCCTTTGCCTTCAATGAGCGTGAAAATACGGTCGACATTGGAATAATGGGAGAAGGCCACGCTGGAGTCGATACGGGCAATGGCCATGCGCCAGTCAAAGTCTTGCGCGCCGGCATCATCGGGTGCTGCGGCTATGTCCCATGACAGGCCGAGACCATTCAGCCAGCGGCCTACCCGGTAATTCTCGGACTTCCGGGTTTGGATCAAGGCTCTTCAATTCCGCAGCTTTTTGCCAGGGTGAAGATCACCGCTTCGGCATCGCCCAATTCGAAGTGCGCTTCATCGGAAAGCCACAGCCAGCTCCAGCCCCAATTCCATTCGAGTTTGAGGGTTTTAGCGGTGCGGAGTTCGGCGATGTCGGGTAGGTTTTCACGGTTGAGAACACGCTTGTTTTTGGCGACGATCCAAAGTTCCTCGCGTGGCAATTTTTTGTCGATGGTGGCGATGAGTTCAATCTGGCCGCGGCTGGAAAGTGCATCTTCGAGCCGCAACTGCTGAGTCCATTTCATGGGCTCTCCTGTCTGGCAGGAAATGGAGTAGAGGGCCGCATAGTCAGTAGCGGAGGCGATCAGCGTCGAAGAGGCCAAGGTGGCCATATGGATGATTGCGCCATTGGCCGCCTTTGACTGCCCGAGAGTCCACGCACCCAGCTCCTGCGCTTGCGCAGGGACTGCGGAACACAGGGTTAATAGACTCATTACAGATAATTTAGGCTTTAGTTTCATGGCGTTGGCAGGCCGTGCGTTGAATGGCTGGTATGCCACCCCATATTAGCTCCTGATTCGCTATATGCCCAGCGAAACGCCTAACATGGCGTGATTGATGTTAAAGAAACCGCCGGTCGAGCAGGCTCGTGTTGGAGACCCAAACGCCATGAAACCATTTGCCATTGCCGGCATTCAGATGCACCTGAACCACGGCTCCAATGTCCTTGCCATGCGGCAGAGGCTGGACCTGACCATGCATCTTTACCCCTGGGTGCAGATGGTGATGTTTTCGGAACTCGCGGCCTTTGGCCCGCTTCTGCAGCACGCGCAGCCGCTTCCCGGAACGGTAGAGGCGGATTTCCAGGAGATGGCGCGGCATCACTGCATCTGGCTGGTGAACGGCTCCATGTATGAGCGGCGCGAGGGCGGCATTTTCAATACCACTTCGGTGATCAATCCGGAGGGCGAGATTGTCGGGCGCTATCGCAAGATGTTTCCATTCCGCCCCCTGGAGCAGGGGGTGCAGGCGGGAAGCGAATTCTTTGCTTTCGATATAGAGGGCGTCGGCAAGTTCGGCGTTCTGAACTGCTATGACATCTGGTTTCCGGAAACCTCGCGGCAACTCACGGCCATGGGCGTTGAAGTGATCCTGCATCCGGTGATGACCCATACGATTGACCGCGATGTGGACATCGCCATCAGCCATGCCACGTCCTCCATGATGCAGTGTTATGTTTTTGACGTGAACGGATTGGGAGCCGGCGGCAATGGCCAGTCCTGTGTGTTTGACCCATCAGGCCGCGCGCTTTACCGAGGTGACGCGACGGAACAGATCATCCCCATCGAAATCGATATGGAGCAGGTGGCGCGTTCGCGCGAGCGCGGCATCCGCGGGCTTGGCCAGATGAGCAAGGCCTTTCGCGACCGGCCTGCCGATTTCCCGGTTTATGAAAAGGGTTTCGATACCGCGTATCTTGACAGCCTCGGCCCGCTTGCCACGCCGCGCCGCGTTGACGAGGCCCCGCCCGCCAATGTGAAGACACTGCCGGTGCGGCGGAGTTTTGTGAAGTAGTGGACAGCGGGATCAATTCTTCTTTCTTGGAGCCCGCAAGCATTGCATCGGCGGCGCAAACGGGCAATAATCGTGGTGCAGCCAACCTATCGTGAAGCTGCAAAGAGCCGCCGTGTCATTCCTCATATTGACGAGAATTTATAGCCTATCCAATGTCTGAACGTCACGTTCGGTGGCGAACCAAACCGTACTATCAACGTGTGGCCGATGACAAGAAGAAACCTGATCCTAATTCATCGCGGTCCTGAGTATGAAAATGACTTTGATGAGATCGCAAACAAAGTCTTTGCACTTGATGACGACATTACGATCTATATCGCGCATGCCAGTTCGCGTGACCAGCTACCTTACCAAGCATGGTCAAACCCGACATTGGTCGTGGCCTTGAATCAAACCTTCACTTTAACAATAAAGAGAGGCACGATTCTCAGGAATCGCCCGATTTCGAAGCTCTTGCAAGCAAAGGCCTTGGAGGAAGCTGACATACCCACCCCGGCGGTTCTGCCCGTGCAGTTTGGCATGAAACTGGACCCCAGCCTGTTTGGCGATTTTGTGATGATCAAGCCCATGAACCTTAGACTAACATCATCGGGAGAAGGCATTCAGGTTTTCCGTCGAGAACGGTTTGAGCAGTTGAAAATAACGGACTTTCCGGCGGATCACCTGATTCGCAAGGACCGTGAGGGCTACCTGGTGCAAAAATTCGTCAGTACCGGAAGGCACGCTTCCACCTTTCGGGTATCAACCTTCCTGGGCCGGGTAATGTATGCGATGAAATACCAGTCCCGAGAGGCCTCCCCCGATTTGAGCGAGGCGGATTCAGTGATCGAGAACGGTAATTTCACCCAGAAAGGCGACCGCGAGAATCTTCTTGATTCGAGCCCCGAGCCCATAGCTCTGGCAAGGCGCGTAGCTGAGGCCTTCAACGACATCCCGTTATTAGCCATCGATATCATTATGGAGGAAGGCAGCAACAGGATGTATGTCCTTGAGATAAATGCAGGTGGAAATACCTGGCATTTTTCCTCAAAGATGTGGGCTCAACGCCGCGCCAGCAACCCCGAACTGGTTGCGGAGATGAAACTTCAATATTCAGCCTTCGACAGCGCCGCCCAAGTACTTGTCGAAAAGACCCGACAACTTGCGTCATGATTGCCGGAAATTGCGGAATGTCAGACCTTGCATCCGGCGCCTTCCGATGATTGATGAAGGTCGGCACTACAACTCCACACCGGACATGGTCTTCGAAACGATTGATGACCTGCGGTCGGAAATGACGCG
>Ga0105047_10018291_pt1 | contig 10866 bp, 10 predicted proteins | sample MAT04_FD_78384 | JGI IMG/M metagenome (GOLD analysis project Ga0105047, IMG submission 78384) | Freshwater microbial communities from Lake Fryxell liftoff mats and glacier meltwater in Antarctica - MAT-04 (megahit assembly) | ecosystem: Environmental > Aquatic > Freshwater > Ice > Liftoff...
CTTAAAGCTTGCGGCTTAAAGCTTGCGGCTTGAAGCTTGCAGCTTTTAAGTTCTAACCGAAGCTTTCTTCCCAACTTCCTCTCCCACTTGACGTGATTGGGCATCGACAACGGCGATGGTAACCATGTTCACGATTTCGCGCACGGAGGAGCCGAGTTGTAAAATATGCACGGGTTTTTTCAATCCTAAAATGATGGGACCGATGGCTTCTGCACCTCCGCGGGTTTGCATCAATTTGTAAGCGATGTTTCCTGAATCAAGGTTGGGGAAGATGAGTGTATTGGCACCTACACCTGCTAAATCGCTGAATGGATAATTATCCTTTAACATTTGCGGATTGAAAGCAATGTTCGCTTGAATTTCACCATCCACTAGTAAATCCGGATAATCGGCATGTAAAATTTCCACGGCCTTACGCATTTTTAGAGCGCTTGGTGTGTTGGAAGAACCAAAATTAGAATACGATAGCAAAGCAATTCTCGGACGAATATTAAATTGACGTACTGCCCTTGCCGTTAGCAAAGTAATTTCAACAATATCTTCAGCCGTAGGTTCTATGTTGATGGTTGTATCGGCAAAAAATATGGGACCATCCTTTGTTATCATGATGTACATACCGGCCACCTTTTCCACATTCTCTTCTGTTCCGATGATTCGTAAGGCAGGTTTAATCGTATCCACATAATTGCGGGTGAGTCCGGAAATTAATGCGTCTGCTTGACCGGTTTCCACCATCATCGCTCCATAATAATTCCGTTCCTGCATCATCTTCTTCGCTTCGTAATTTGTGAAGCCTCGACGCATTCTTTTTTCGAAAAATATTTTTCCGAACTCTTCCAAGGTTTGACTTTCTTCACGAGGATCGATAATATGAATATCATCCAAACGCAATTGATGTTCGTCGATCAATTCTTGAATCTTTTTCTTGTTCCCTAATAAAATAGGTATTGCGATACCTTCTTCCTTTACAATTTGTGCAGTTTTCAAAATCTTATACGTGTCTGCATCTGCAAATACAACTCGCTTCGGATTTTGCTTTGCTTTATTTGTAATGACACGAATCAATTTATTATCCAGACCCAGACGTTTCTTCAATTCATTCTCGTAAGTATCCCAATCCGTGATTGGTTTTTGAGCAACACCTGATTCGATAGCAGCTTTCGCTACGGCGGGAGCTACCGTATGAATTAAACGGGGATCTAAAGGTTTCGGGATAATATAATCTTTACCAAAAGTGATATTCTTTTTATTGTAAGCAAGATTCACAATTTCAGGAACGGGCTCCTTCGCTAACTGAGCGATAGCATGCACTGCAGCCAACTTCATCGCTTCATTGATTTGTGTAGCGCGCACATCCAATGCTCCTCTGAAAATAAATGGAAAGCCGATCACATTGTTCACTTGGTTGGGATAATCGGAGCGACCTGTTGCCATGATAATATCGGGACGAGCGCTTACGGCATCATCGTACATAATTTCCGGATCAGGATTGGCCATAGCAAAAACAATCGGCTCGAGCGCCATGGTTTTAAGATGAGAACTCTTCAGGATATTTCCTTTCGACAAACCGATAAAAACATCTGCATTTACCAAGGCTTCCTCAAGCGTATTAATATTTCTTCTGGTTGCGAAACGAATTTTATGGACATCTAAATTTTCACGGTCATGACGAATCACTCCGGTACTATCTAACATCACAATATTCTCCAATTGAGCTCCTAATGAAACGAACAAGGTTGTGCAGGAAATTGCAGATGCACCGGCTCCATTCACAACGATACGAACTTCCTCAATCTTTTTCCCTGCCAACTCCAATGCATTGATCAAAGCAGCTGCGGAAATGATGGCGGTACCATGTTGATCATCGTGCATCACCGGAATTTTCAGCTCTTCTTTCAAACGACGTTCAATTTCAAAACATTCGGGAGCTTTAATATCTTCCAAATTAATTCCTCCAAATGTTGGAGAAATTGCTTTTACTGTTTTTACAAAATCATCAACATTGGTTTGATCAATTTCAATATCAAAAACATCAATGTCGGCAAAAATTTTAAAGAGCAAACCTTTCCCTTCCATCACAGGCTTTGAGGCTTCAGGACCAATATTTCCAAGACCTAAAACTGCGGTACCATTCGAAATTACAGCTACTAAATTTCCCTTCGCTGTGTATTGATAAACACTTTCAGGATTCTTTTCTATTTCTAAACAAGGAATTGCAACTCCCGGCGAATAGGCCAACGCTAAATCGCGTTGAGTACTGGTAGGTTTACTGGGCACTACTTCTATTTTCCCCGGGCGACCTTGGGAATGGTAATCTAATGCTTCCTGTTTCATGTCTGACATCTTAAATTCTATTTACACCTTCTATCTCTAAAAAACAAACTCAATAAGAGCAATCATCTCATTTACACGATACATTCATTTCAATGAGTGGCTTCTATAAATCAGAAAAGGGACAAAAGTCCCTTCTCTTATATTATGTACAAGTAATTAACGGTGACTCACCACCAAACGACTTGAATCCTTTACTTTTCCATTGCTCATATAGGTAACTAAGTACATTCCTGATTTAAGATCAGAAGTAGATAGAATCAATGAACCTGCTTTGCCGGGAATCTCAACAGATTTAACCATAGAGCCTAACATATTAAAAACAACTAAACGATCACTTTGGTCTGCAAGCTTCAAATTATAATTGAAAACGGTAAAACCATCTGCAGGATTCTGCAAAGGTTTAGAAAGTCCGTAAACAATATTATTTTCATTGATAGAAGTCGTTACGTCCCAAGCTAAATCAACACCTACGGAATCAGCAGGATTATTCGTATCGAAAATACGATAGTGAATTGATGCATAGCCAACATTTCCAAATGGGCTTAAGGTTGCCTTAAACGAATTATCCGTTGAATTAGCCAAAATGGTATCTTGACCATTTGAAGATATAGTTCCCGGAGGGTAACACAATCCGGTAGTAGCGCCATAGCAAAAGAATTCCATTTGACCCGGAACGATAGTATTAATCATTCGAGAAATAGTAACCAGCTTTAAGGAATTAGAATTATTATCTATGGACACATGTGCATCCGAAGAAGACCAAGGATCTGATACTACTACTATCGGAGTAACGTTGCTCAATGTAAAACTTTGAGCAATTACATTTTGCATACTGCAGAAAGAAAATGCAGCCAATACTACTAAAGTAAATTTTTTCATACGCGTTTATTATTTATGCTTTGGAGGGTTAAAGATAAGAAAATAAATTCAATACCTAACTAGCTCCAAGAGAGAATCTGACATTGCAATGGCAAATTAAAGCTCTAAACAAGCTTTTCGAGTTTGTTTATTTTAAACAACTTCAATAAAGATTCGATAATTATTAAATTACAAACAGTTGATTTTAATATTTTTATGATAAATTGATTATTATTAAAATCCCTTCACTACCTCATTATTCCATTAAAAAAGCAAAGTGATTTTCGATTGAAAACAGATTGAACAGCCAAAATTTATACTTATAATTCTCCTTGGTCTTCTTCATCATCTTTCGATCTAAGAATCAAACTACTTCGGCCTTCACCTGTTATTATAGAGGTCGATATTAAAGAGGTTGCCGGAAAAGATCTCCAGTTCGAATATTTTTGAGTGAGCAGGGAATGAAAAAACATTTTTATCGTCTAAAGCCCTAAATTTTTTAGTACATTTGAAATCGAAAAAAAATGTAAATATGAAAAGTTTATTATTAATTATTGGATCCTTTTTCATTGTTAATTTATGTATTGCTCAAGATGCCAAATCAGACATCCCATCTGTTAGTATTAAAGATTTAAGCGGAAAACCATTCAATACTTCTGAAATTAAAAATGACGGCAAACCTATGATCATTGATTTTTGGGCAACCTGGTGTAAGCCTTGTGTTGCTTCTTTAAAAGACATGAATGAATCGTATGTCGACTGGCAAAAAGAAACAGGGGTTAAAATATTTGCCGTCTCGATCGACGATTCTCGCACGATGAGCTCGGTAGCTCCATTTGTTGCAGGTAAAGGTTGGGAATTTGAAGTTTTATTGGACCCCAACTCCGACTTCAGAAGAGCCATGAACGTAAACAATGTGCCACATACTTTTTTAATTGATGGGAACGGTAAAATTGTGATGCAAAGAAATACCTACACACCCGGTGATGATGAAAAGATGTATGAAGAATTGAAAAAACTAACTTCTAAATAAATCATTGAATACAATACATTAAGGGAGCACATAGCTCCCTTTTTTGATTTTGCTAAGTTGATGAACTTAGAATTCTTAAACAATAAAGCAAGTTTAGAAAGCCAAATAAAAATATTTGCTCTATTTTAGCTCATCCAAAAAAACATAATGACACTTCGCCAATCTGTCTTCATTATTAGCCTACTAGCAATCTCAATTAACGCACAGCAGTCCTATGCTCAACAAGGATTAAACACCAGTAATTTTTCAGGTTATTTTGAGGCCAACGGACAATACTATAAAGCGGATTCAGCCATTGATGCTCCTGAGGTAAGAGAGAAATGGCTCAACAACGGATTTATGGTTCTCAACTATAACTATGGAAATTTGTCGGCCGGAATTCGTTACGAAAGTTATTTAAATACTTTATTAGGATTTGATCCCAGCTACAAAGGCAATGGAATAACGAATCGCTATGTGACTTACACTTCCGATCTTTTAACGGTAACAGCAGGTAATTTTTACGAGCAATTTGGAAGTGGTTTAGTTTTTCGCTCTTATTGGGAGCCGAATTTAGGATTAGACAACTCATTGGACGGTTTAAAAATTGTACTTCGTCCACGAGCGGGAATCACGTTAAAAGGAGTCATTGGTAGACAAAGAGATTTCTTTACCTACCCTGAAAATATAGTTAGAGGGATAGACGGAGACTTTCAATTAAACGATGCCATTCCCGGATTTGAAAATTCGAAATTAAGAATAGGAGTTGGAGGTAGCTTCGTCAGTAAATTTCAAAAGGACGACAAGCCCTCTTTAAAATTGCCGGAGAACGTAGGAGCCTACGCCGGACGTCTCAACATGCAATACGGAAAGATTGCATTCGATGCGGAGTATGCTTATAAAATCAACGACCCTTCACAAGCGAATTTATTTACCTACAATACTGGCGAAGCATTATTTACAAATCTTACCTACACACAAAAAGGATTAGGAATTCGTTTCAGTGGAAAACGCGTAAGTAATATGGATTTTCGCTCTGACCGATCGGTTACAGGAACACGATTACAGATAAATTATTTGCCTGCCGTGAATCGTCAACAAACGTATCGTCTTGCTACACTTTATCCTTTTGCTACACAATCATTAGGGGAGATGGGCGGATCATCTGAAATCTATTACAGCTTTAAGCCAAATAGCACCTTGGGTGGGCAATATGGCACCACCATCATGATGAATTATGCGGCAGTGAGTGATATTGACAGAAAGAATTTAGATGATACATTGGGTTACACTTCTGACTTTTTCGCTGTGGGAGATGATCGTTATTATCAGGAAGTCACTTTTGAAGTCAACAAAAAGATTTCTAAAAAAAGCAAAGTGATCGTGAGCTATTTATATCAAATATATGATCGAGAGAAGCTAGAAGGAAAAACTGATGAAAGGCAGGTCACCTCACACCTTGGCGTAATCGAATACACCTATAAATTCACCTCTAAAAAAAGTATTCGTTTTGACATTGAACATTTGGCAACGGAACAAGATCGTGGCAACTGGGCCATGTTCCTGGTTGAGTTTAGCATGGCCCCACATTGGACACTTACCGCTTTTGATGAATGGAACTATGGCAATAAAGACAGCGATAAACAGTTTCATTATTATAACGGCAGTATCAATTACGTAAAAGATGGTACTCGATTGAGTGTCTCTTATGCTAGACAACGTGCAGGATTATTATGTGTTGGTGGTGTTTGCAGGTTTGTACCGGCTAGTAATGGCATCTCCTTTACTGTGAGCAGTCGATTTTAAACAAATTCAATAAAATATTATTCTTACCTTTGAAAATACAGATAAAAAAATACGATGAAGCTCTCCCACTATATCTTCAGCATCCTTGCACTATTATTTATTTCTTCGTGCGATAAAATTGAAGGACCGTATGGACAATCAGGAGGTACGGGACCCGTTGGCGGAGACTCTATCGTTCAAAATGTATTGCTCGAAGATTTTACAGGACATACTTGTGTAGCCTGCCCAAATGCACATCGCGAGGCATCACGATTACATGATAATTATAAGGAGCGATTAGTTATTCTTGCGGTTCATGCTGACTTTTGGGCTACGCCATATCCTGTTGGCGCACCGAAATTCACCTATGATTTTAGGAATCCGATTGCCACTCAAATCGCCACCGATTTTAACGTGATTGGCCAACCCTTTCCTAAAGGAATGGTCAATCGAATGTTAAATCCCGGCACAACAAATCAGTTAGTATTGGATTGGGCAGGCTGGGAAAGCAAAGTAGATCCCTGGCTTAATTCTTTGGCAAAAGCAGGGATAGAAATTACTCCTTCTTATAATGCAGGAAACAATATGATGAGTGCAGAGGTAAAAATTAATGTAGTGACTGATCTTTTGGATGGTGTAAGTTTAGCAGTTTATTTTTCTGAAGATAGTATTGTGAAATGGCAAAAAGACAATGCTGGTGATATAGAATTCTATGTCCACAACCATGTATTAAGAGGATCCTTCAATGGAATGTATGGCGAAGATTTAGGAGTACTTGCTGCGGGCACTGAAATTACAAAAACATATTCTGTCGCCTTGTTGCCTTCAGATGTGCGTGTTGATTATGTGCATCTCGTAGGTGTTTTAACAAATAATATTACCAAAGAAGTAATTCAAGTTATAGAGGTCAAGCTGAATTAAAAAATTCTGCATTAACATTTACCTGTTCATTACTTTAGATGAATAATTTTCGAAAAGCATAAATGTTCTATACATTTGTTTCCGTATTAAGAATTTTGTGTAGAAGATTTTAAATTTTTTATCAGGGCGATAAAAAAGCAAGGCAGGGACAACAAAACCCTTATGTATAAACTGCCAGCCAATGCTCGAAAAAATGAAAATAGTATTTTATAGGAAAAGATAGGTGCCATCGCACCTATGATTCCTCCTGGCTTCTACCTCTGTAATACAGATGTATGAAGCGGCCAAAGCCTGCCTCATGGTTTAAAAAATCCTTTTCAAAAAAACATTTTAAAAAAACATCAACATGAAAACAACATCTACAAAAAAAATTAAACACATCTTATTTATTCTCGGAATTCTCGCATTCTTCTGTATTGATTCTTATGCACAAACTGCGCAGAGGATCCGATTAATTGTAGGAACTCGCTCCCGTCCTTCTTCAGATGGAAAGGGCTGCGATGGCGACAAAGGCTTTTGCTTCATCTTCGGTTCTTCAAACAAAACAATTGGGCAGGAAGCAGGAGTTGCAGAAGTTCAAGTTGTAAAAAATCAGCTCATGATAAATATGATAAGCGATCCATCTCCGGCAGAGGCCAACGAAAATACTTTTTATGTATACGAAGATAAAGAACTACCGATGGAATCATCTGAAGAATTAGGATATAGTAAAATCATTATACGCAAAGGGCAATACCCCATAGATAAAAGTAGAAACCGACTGGGCACGGTGTTACTCAATGCCTCCTTCTATTAAACATCACAAAAAGCCGGTAGGTAAATAAATTATCTACCGGCTTTAATAAAACTAAAAAAATTATGCAAAGAAAATCTATTCGAGTTCTAATTACTTGTCTCTTATTATTAGGTAGTATAACATTCAACAGTTGTATGCAAATTTTTATGCTTAAAATGGGAATGCGATCACCGCATATCATGAATGATAATCGGCATGCGCGCTACTTGAAAGAGTTTGATGCTCCGAAAGAATCTGCGTATTTGCTTGATAGCAATTACTTGTACTTTCTTGACATCAATGACACGACACAATTTCGTGTTGAGAAGAAAAATCATTATCAACCCATACAAGCTATTTACTACGGACACGAGCAATTTCAAGAAGCATGGTTCATCAATTGTTATGCACCGGGTTATCCGAAATTGAATTGGAACATCGACAACAACTTTGCAAGTTTCCCTCCAACATCTGCAGCACCATTAGATACACTTGTTTCTTTTGATCGATTAATCAATCATGCGACCGCTTATAAAAATCATGAAAAATCCAAAGTTGGAAAAGACCAGCCTTACACGGTGGTTTTTATTTGGAATAGATTTATGATACGAGAGAGTCGAAGTTTACATCAACAGATAAAAGAAAATTTAAAAATGTGCAAAGAACCCTATCGCATCATTTACATCAACAACGATAACATCTTTGCGGATGCAGAATTGGCAAAAAGTAAATAAATTCAATTATCAATTAAATCAATCAAAAAAAATCTAACCATGAAAAAAAACATTTTACTCCCACTCCTTTTTCTACTTGGTTTTTCACTTACAAGTGCTGCGCAAACAGAACGACCAAAGCCAACAATCAAAGTAAAGATTGCATCTCCTCGAAAAGATTGCGAAAGCGGATTAAATTTTTGCGCATCGGTAGACTACCACTTCAGGCAAGTTGATGCTGGAATTACTTCGAAAGAAAATAAAATTCAATTCCATTTACTCAGAAGAACGATGGATGAAACATTAGAAAAAGAATTGTTAGGTCTGATTCAATTCACCATCGAAGAAGAAACTCATCTTCCGTTTGAAATTGTAAGTAAAATAGGATTGACGAATGAAGTAACCATTCTTCCCGGGCGATATCCAATTGATATCACAGATGATTACATTTCCATAAGCTGCGAAATCGAATAGACCATCTTGAGGCCCCGTAAGGCCTATTTGTAAATTCAATTCAGCATTTAATAAATAGAAATTGTGATATATTTTAATCCTATAAATTTATTTTCTATTGGCGGCTTACATTGAATTTCGGTCAACCTATTGGACTATTTACTATGTTAAGTCGGAATAAAAAAAATCTTCAAAAAAAATTTGTAAAACCATTCTTTAAAAAAAAATCTATGAAAAAAAACATTTTATTCATTATCATGATTCTATTGGTCATTGCAAAAACAAGCTCAGGCCAAGTTGAAAAATTGAAATTCACGTGGACATTTCATTTTGACATTGCTTCCTATTCGCACGATTGCAATAGTGGCTTAGGACTATGCTTTATTCCACCGAAATTCAATCTTCGAACGGTTGAAGCAGGAATTGTTAAAGAAGGACGAACCATACAAATTCACATCAACAGAAACACTTTGCCTGAAAGTCTGGAAAGAGAATTACTTCGCCTCACGCAATTTCCGATTGCAGAAGGAACCATTCTCCCCATGGAAATTGCCAACAAGCTCGGAATTAGAACGGAAGTGGAGTTAATTCCGGGCTATTACCCGCTGCTTGTCGAGGAGGAATACATCATCATCAAATGCCAAATAGAGTAAATTTTTCCAAGGCCCCGTAAGGCCTTTTTTACATTGATTCACCTTCAACAAAACACATCCATCAGATAATCAATGCACGCGAAGCTTAGGGAACATTCTAAGCTTCGTTTTCATTATTTTTGCGACCGAACAAGAATCCCGAAAAAGGGGAAAGAAAATAAATATTATGTCAAAAGATCGTTTCCAGGGCCATGATTATTTCCTCATGGATGAATTATTAACTGAAGAGCACCGTCTTGTACGCGATTCTGTACGTGAATGGGTGAAGAGAGATGTATCGCCAATCATTGAAGATTATGCCCAACGCGCTGAATTCCCTACACAAATCATCAAAGGTTTAGCAGGCATTGGTGCATTCGGACCTTATATTCCGGTAGAGTACGGCGGTGGTGGCATGGATCAAATTTCCTACGGACTCATCATGCAGGAAATTGAGCGAGGAGATTCAGGAGTACGCTCTACGGCATCGGTACAAAGCTCATTGGTGATGTATCCCATCTTCACGTATGGATCTGAAGAGCAAAAGAAAAAATACCTTCCCAAATTAGCCTCCGGAGAAATGATGGGCTGTTTTGGATTGACGGAACCCGATCACGGATCAAATCCTTCCGGAATGTTAACCAACATCAAAGATGCGGGGGATCATTATATTTTGAATGGTTCAAAAATGTGGATCAGCAATGCTCCTTTTGCAGACATTGCCGTAGTATGGGGCAAGGACGAAGAAGGCAACATTCGCGGGATGGTTGTAGAGAGAGGTATGGAAGGCTTCAGCACTCCGGAAACACATAATAAATGGTCGTTGAGAGCGAGTGCCACCGGCGAATTGGTTTTCAACAATGTAAAAATCCCCAAGTCATACGTCTTCCCCAATGTAAAAGGATTAAAAGGACCCTTGGGCTGTTTGAATTCGGCACGTTACGGCATAGCATGGGGAGCAATTGGCGCCGCCTTGGATTGTTACGACACCGCATTACGTTATTCTCAAGAGCGCATTCAATTTGGAAAACCGATTGGAGCATTTCAGTTACAGCAAAAGAAATTGGCGGAGATGATCACTGAAATCACCAAAGCGCAATTACTTACTTGGAGATTAGGCGTTTTAAAAAATGAAAATCGCGCCACGCCCGGACAAATTTCCATGGCCAAAAGAAACAATGTCAACATGGCATTACAGATTGCGCGTGAGGCTCGACAGATATTAGGCGGTATGGGCATCAGCGGAGAATATCCGATTATGCGCCACATGATGAATTTAGAGAGTGTGATTACCTATGAGGGAACACATGATATTCATTTGTTGATTACGGGGATGGATGTAACTGGTTTTAATGCGTTTCAATAAAAACATTACTAGAAAAA
>Ga0105047_10018293_pt1 | contig 10865 bp, 12 predicted proteins | sample MAT04_FD_78384 | JGI IMG/M metagenome (GOLD analysis project Ga0105047, IMG submission 78384) | Freshwater microbial communities from Lake Fryxell liftoff mats and glacier meltwater in Antarctica - MAT-04 (megahit assembly) | ecosystem: Environmental > Aquatic > Freshwater > Ice > Liftoff...
ATGGATCGCTTTCCCCGCTGCCCGCCTGGCGCTGCTGTCGCCAGGCGACCGGGCGATGCTGCACTTGTGGTGCGCAGGCGATGAAGCAGACGAACCCGGCTTCGATCTGATGATCCCTGTTGATGTGGAGAAAGTTTCTGAATTGGCTAACTCGCTTCAGCGATTTGCCGATCCGACCACCGACCGACAGGATACCCCGCGCGGGTTTTTTCTGGATGAGGGCGAAACGCGCATCCAGCCGACATCGATCGATCTATCAGTCGGAGAAATCGGCCCGACGATCAAGCTGGCCCTCACCGCCCAGGCGATCCGCTTCAGCAGGGACGACCCTACCGATGCGGGGCAGGCGGTCGACGTCACCGGGACGTTTGACGCGATTTTCACCGAAGAGTGAAGCGCCTGCCTGCCTATACTTATTCATGCACAAGATTCTATCAGGAGCACTTTTTATGGCTGGTTCACTCATTGGACTCGCATGCGCGCGGGCGAATGTCGATTGGAAAAGCTTCCCCGATCCCGAGCATGACGTCGTCGTCGCTCAGGATGTCGGCTCGCAAACCATCGTGCTGGCGGGGGGGTGCTTCTGGTGCACCGAAGGCGTGTATGAAAATGTCCCCGGTGTGATCGATGTCGTATCAGGCTACGCAGGTGGAACAAAGGAGACGGCCGACTATCGCAAGGTATCCAGCGGAGATACCGACCACGCTGAGGCCATTCAGATCACCTACGACCCGACCAAGACATCGGTTGGGAAATTGCTCAAGACATTCTTCGGCTTGGCCCATGATCCGACGACGCTCAATCGTCAGGGCCCGGATACCGGCACGCAATATCGGTCAGCCGTCTTTTATCAGAACGATGAGCAGAAGCGCGTGACCGAGGCATACATCGCGCAGTTGGCTGCTGCCAAGGTGTTTGCTGCACCAATCGTTACCACCGTTGAACCGCTGAAAGAGTTCTACGCCGCCGAGGAATATCATCAGAACTACGTGACGGCCCATCCGGATGATGGATACATCCTCTACAACGCGCTCCCCAAAATTGCGAAGGTAAAAAAGGCCTACGCCGAGCCAGCGACCACGCAACCAGCGGAGAAGTGATTGCGCGCGCTCGACTCCGCGAGAGAGTCGCCTGACCCGCCGACCCCCGCCCTGACCTTCCTACGATGGGGGAGGGAGTTCAGGCGCGCATTGTAACGTTCTGCATGGTCCACTAAACTTCGAGACGGTCGCACCTTGGTCGCTCGCGTATTGGATGACCGGTACGCTGGCGCAGCAGCGTGCGACACATCATCAAAGGAGTTTGCATGGGACTGCTCGACGGCAAGAAGGGACTCATCCTCAGCATCGCCAACAGCCATTCAATCGCGTGGTTTATCGCCAACCAGTGCGTCGCGCAGGGTGCGACCTGCGGGTTCGGACACCTGCCCGGCGAAAAGATGGAGCGCCGCGTGCGACGCGCGATGGAAGAGGGGGGATATCCCAACGAATGGCTGCACCCCGTCGATGTCAGCAACGATCAGTCTATCGCGGACTTTTTTGCCGCAGCCCAGAAGCAGTTCGGGCAGATCGACTTTCTCGTGCATTGCCTGGCGTTTGCGAATAAGGATTATCTCGAGAAAAAGGAAGGCGTATTCACCAGCACCCCGCGCGAGGTTTTCGCGCAGGCGTGCGATATCAGCGCCTACAGCCTGATTGCCCTCACCCGGGCAGCCGAGCCGCTTATGTCCAACGGCGGCAGCGTGATCGCGCTGACATACCTTGGCGCGACGCAGGTTATCCCAGGATACAACGTGATGGGCGTGGCAAAGGCCGCTCTGGAAGCCAGCGCACGATACCTCGCCTTCGACCTCGGCGCGAAAAAGATCCGCGTGAATACCATCAGTGCCGGCCCCGTCAAAACCCTGAGCGCCATGGCAGTAGGGGGCATCGACGAAATGTTCGCGCATATGGAACGCAAGGCCCCGCTCAAACGCAACATCGAAGGCGAAGAAGTCGGCAAAACTGCGGTGTACCTGCTGTCAGATTTGTCGAGCGGCGTGACCGGAGAAAACATCTTCGTCGACGCTGGCTTCAACACCGTCGGCCTATGACACCAATCCCTTCGCAATGGCCAGAGGGGCAGAACATAGAGCGTCAAAAATGCCCACAAAACAAACAGCACGGCGCGAATCTATAACTTGCCACCCCCGCCCTTTGCCGATATATTCGCAATCGCCTCGCGGGCGTAGCTCAGTGGTAGAGCGTCACGTTGCCAACGTGAATGTCGAGGGTTCGACCCCCTTCGCCCGCTTTGTAAGCGTATTTTTTTTGATGCTTGCAACATTTCCATTTTCCATCGCACGGGACGAATAGTCTTTCTCGATGGTCATCGAAGTTCCCCCATCAGCATCAAAGTACCGATCATGAAGACCGTTTTCATCAAAATCGCGGCGCGTCGATTCCGTAATTGGGCGGGTGGCTTGTCTTTCCCAAGATGAGATCGTCTGCAATTGTGGGTTTCAGGGAATACAAATCTCAACTGATCAAGCTCGAAAGAATCCACAGCGAAAGGACCGACCGCAGGCTCCAGGCCAACGTTCGAGCCCAATTGGTCGTCACCAGTCGCCGATGTACCGTCGCGTCAAACCCGCGGGTCAGAATGTTGTGGCACGGCATTTGGATGAAGGCGGTTGAAAGCCAGATGAAAACCAGCAGGCCCAGCCCGAGCCACAATTCCCAAGCGGCGATGCCGGACCGCAGCAGGGCCAAGCTGGTCGCGGCTTCGATCAGCATGGGAGGTGCGACGACCCATGTGGTCAACGCCGTATGGCGTTGTTGGTAGCCTTGGAAGTCTTGCCGCCCAGTTCGAGCAAAAAGCGGATAGTGGACAACCTGAACGAACCAAATCAAGCCGGTCATATATAGCGTCGAGGCGACTTGCGCCAAAAGCACAATTCGAAACAGAGAGTCGCTCATTGGAGATCCTCGAAAACGGCTTCGGCGGCGCGCCGACCTGATACCATCGCGCCCTGTATCGAGGCGTTGTCACGGTGGTCGCCGCACACGAAGATTCCGGGGTGCAAACGGACCGGGCGCTGAGGTTCCGCTAGCGCCGGCGGGATTTGTCGGGGCAGCGCGTACGGTATTTGATACGTCCTCAAGTGACGCCACGCCGAGGCAACCGGGCCATACCAATCCGTGAGTTGCTCGCGCACGCGATTGAGAAGAACCTGTTCTTCCCTGTGAATACCGAGGACCGTAACCGACACGAGACTCTGGCCTGGCGGCCCGTAGGAAGGCGCAACGACCGTGGGAACGCAGAGGTTATTGACAGGTCCGATTCCGTCACCGTTTAGAACGAGCATGGGAAGCTCGACGGGTGGGCGCGGAGCGGCGAAGTAAATGCAAGTTACACCCTGACCTGACGATGAAATGGGGTCTCCGAGGAGTTTGACCGCTGTCGGGCCTTCTGTCGCCACGACAACGAATCTCGATCGCAGTTCCTCGCCGCTTTCGAGAGTGACTCGACCTGCTTCTGCGCGTACGACCCGAGAATTGAGTCGAATACTTTCCGCCGGAATCACGGCGGCCAATTGGCGGGGAATGGCTTCCATTCCCTCTGCCGGCAGACACGCGTCGCCGAGCGAGAACATGCGAAAGACAAACTGGAACATTCTGCTGGACGTTTGCAGGTCAGGGTCGAGGAAGATTCCACCAAGAAAGGGACGAAAAAATCGATCGATCATGATGCTCGAGAACCCGGAATCTGCCAACGCCCGGAGCGTCGTCGTTTCCGGATCACGGAAGCGAGCTTCAATGCTTCCTTTCAAGACTCTTGAGCGCAGACGCGCGATTCGCAGCTTGTCGGCGATCGAACCAATCGGCGTGAAGGCCGATAGAAAGCCTGCCCATGGCCTGCGCCACGGATCGGTCAATTGATGGAAGCGTCCTTGGTGTCTTACGAGAGCGCCGGAAAGGAAGCTCTTGAGGTGGAGCTCCTCATAGTTCAACACTTCTTTTGCCTCTGGATAGCTGGTGAGAAAGACCTGAAAGCCGCGATCAAGGCGAAAACCGTCGATCATGTCCGTGCGGATTCGGCCACCGATACGGTCGGAAGCCTCCAAAATCTGGAAGCTGACTCCGAATTGCTTCAATCGACGGGCGCAGCAGAGGCCCGCAAGGCCGGCACCGATGATCAGGATGTCAGGGTTGGTCATGCGCTCGCTGGGTAATTCTCATGGAAGGCAAAAATCTTGTGCCCAACCGTGGTGGAGAGTTCCGAGTCTAAGCCACCCTTGGCTGGTTCATCGGATTCACCGCACACGAAAGCTGCGTGTAATCGGGGCGGTCCGACGCCGAGGAATGGCGATATGCGTGGACAATTTGCCCGTGGTGAATCAAGAACGCACCCGGCATTTGAAAGCCATCTCCCTCAAGTTTGCCTATTCTAAATCCCCGTAACGCAGCGAACGCCCCTGCGAGCCAGACTCTGGGTCCGAACAACTGGAGGAAAGTTCCGCGTCGAAGATCCAAAGCGCGATAGAGCATTCGGTCGGGGTCAGCAAACCATGTGACGGCGGTGAGACCGTATGTCATACCAAGCGACCGGATTTGCTCGGTGGTCGGCGACATACCGACAACCGCGAGATTTATTTTTGCCTTCTCGATTTCACCCTGTCGTTTGGAAAGATCCGAGAGCGCTTGCCGGCAAAACGTGCAGCCCGAGTGCCTTAATAGCACGATCAGGGTAGGGCGTTCATCGGATAGGCTCTTCAACGTTTTGCCATGTGAGTCGCAGAGTTTGGAGAGTGCGGCATCGAGAGAAACCTCCCCGATTGGCGGCTGTGGTTGCGAGGCCTTTGCCGCATGCCACAGGATCATGGAAAAAGGTATCCACCACAGCAGGTCGTTAGTCAGGATGGTAAGCCCCATCGACCACGGAAGCTGATGTTGAATGGCCGAGATGAAAAATCCGATGGGACCAAGGATTTTTCCAAGCAATCCAACCAGGACGATCGGCCAGTGGCGGTACGGGTTCCGGGAAGCGATCAGGTATCCAATGCCATACACCCCGATGATCATGCCGATGCAGGCCCAGAACTGTGGCCACAGTTCCAGGCTCGACGGCTTAACGCCCAGTAGCCGAAGTGTTTGTATTGGCGCGACAGCCATCGCGCCGCCCCATGCCAGGTTGTAAACACCGGCTGCCAGAAGCCAATGATGCGCCCAGTGCGGAGCCCGCGACTCGTCTCCAATAATTTGATCGTTCATGGCAGAGTTTTTCCTTCCAACGCAAGCTTCGTAGCCGAGTGCCGGAAATCGAACATCCGCTTCAGCTTTCTACGGACATACCAGCCCGCCAAGAGATTCCCTGTTTTGCCGAAGCGGATCGTGTACTCAATCCGATCCTCCAGCATGCACCGATTTGGTCCGTTGGCCTCCACGACATGCCGGTGGCACCACGACGCAAAGGGACCGGATACCTGCTCGTCCGTGAACTCTCCTCCACGATCACCACGATCAATGAAATCTCGATGACGCGCGACCCAGCGGAGCTTGAATGGACCCGTTCGGATAATCAGTATGGCGATTTGCCCGTCGGCGAGAGAAGCCGGCGCTTGCTCGACCGTTACGGGTTCCCACGGCGGAATCAGCTTCTTGAGTGCATCAGGAGATTGGTGCCAGCGGAAAACGTCCGCCGCCGCGGCTTCGATCTGTGTCGTTTGAAAAAAGACTGACATTGGGAATCTCAAACGGAAGGCGAACGGTTAGCTCCGCCTGATTTTTTAACGTACGCCGAGGTGGATCTGGCACGAGAACACTTCCTCGAACAATACTTTACCCGTTCCCAATCCCGAGCCCACTTTTTTCGCCAGTTGAACGGGAGGCCACAGCCGATGCAAACTTTTGTTGCCAGAGGTAAGCGTCTCATCCGGTTACACAGCAGCGCGATTACATGACATCAATGTGTCGGCAACAGAAGTGCAAGAAGTCGATTTTTCTTCGGAAACAACTCAATGGTGCCGAATGGTCCAAATCGAACACAAAACCGCAGATTGAGCCGCGTCAGAACCGGGATCATGAGGCTTAGTGATGAACGACCAAAGCGTCGAAACCTAAGTAAGTTGATCCACAAACCCAATTCGAGGATCACATCCTGTCCGTTTGCGATGAGCACCATCGGTCGGCCGTCGAGTGATCCCTTGAGTCGGCCGACCATCATCAGTTTGGGTTTGAGCCCATATTCTTCGTGCGAATCTTGAGGGTTCCGCTGAAGACCCATTCTGCGTGCTCCGCTGTGGGGCCAGTGCCGCTGGGGATCTTGACGTGCATATCGACGAATTCGTAAGAGATCTCAGCATTCGACCCCGTTAGCCTCTCGTAAAGTCCGATGGCTAGGTCCGGCCAGTTCTTTGTCTGTTCGTTGCTCATAACTCAACCCTTTGAAATAGTGTGCTTCTGCACCGTCGCATCCGCTGGCGACTGAAAGGATCGGACGCCGATTTCCAGCGGCCGATCCGGCTTGTGAGAGAATTACGGAAGCAGAACCGTATCGATGACATGGATCACGCCATTGGAGCAATCGATATCGGCCTTGATCACGGTGGCGCTACCTACCATGACCTTGTCTCCAACGACCTTCAGCGCCAGCTCCTTACCATTGACGGTCTTGGCAGAGGACATGCCAGCGACATCCTTAGCCATCGCCTTACCAGCCACGACGTGGTAGGTCAATATGGCAACTAGCTTTTCCTTGTTCTCCGGTTTGAGGAGACCTTCGACAGTGCCGGCCGGAAGCTTGGCGAAAGCCTCGTCGGTCGGCGCGAAGACGGTGAACGGGCCTTCGCTTTTCAAGGTATCGATCAGGCCGGCCGCATTGAGGGCCGCAGCCAGCGTCTTGAAGCTGCCGGCCGCCACGGCGGTGTCTACGATATCCGTTGTCTTTTTCGCCGATTCTCCGGCAATAACGACTTGCGGAGTAAGCAGGAACGATGCAGGAACGGCGGCGCCCATCAGAGCAAGCGCGGCCACAAAGGTACGTGCCTTCTTCATAACCAATCTCCACGGTCCACTGGACCCAAAAGGGGAAAGAACTATCCCGCATGGTCGCATGCGGGTTGGTCGCCGTTTCAACGACGACTGTTAAAAATAAGATTTAGAACTTCAGAGCCTTGAGCCTGGTCTTCGCGAAATGCGCCACGAAGCGTCGAGGTGACCATCGTGCTGCCAGATTTGTTCACTCCACGCATCTTCATGCAGAAGTGCTCAGCCTCAATCACCACCGCGACTGCCTTGGGCTGAAGGTGCTTATCGATCGCGTCGGCAATCTGATTCGTAAGCCTCTCCTGCACCTGAGGGCGTCGTGCGAAGACGTCGACCGTGCGGGCGATCTTGGACAGACCAACCACCTGGCCGTGTCCGGGCAGATACGCCACATGTGCCTTGCCGGTGAAGGGAAGAAAGTGGTGTTCGCAAAGGCTGTAGAACTCGATATCGCGGACCAGGATCACATCGTTGTGCTCTTGCTCGAACACGCGACCCAGATGCTTGACGGGGCTTTCCCGCAGGCCCCGGAACAACTCGGAGTAAGATCGGGCGACGCGCCGGGGTGTGTCGGAAAGCCCGTCACGGTCGGGGTCTTCACCGATTGCATAAAGAATTTCCCGGAATGCGCGTTCGATCCTGTCAAAGTCGATTGAATCCGAGGTCCGATGACGTGCAATACGGTCGGGGGAAGTCAGAAGCGATAAGGACATTTTTGCTCCGTAATCTTTAAGAACGTTCAAATCTTCCAAATCTGTCATAGGAGTCTAGGGATGGCCTCCCCAGAGAGTCAACAAAAATACTTCCAAATCTTCCAAATCGTTCATATCCGCCTATAGTGGGTAGTTGGAAAGCCGATTGCAGTCGTTTGGCTTACTAACGAAGAAAGACAGAATGAACACTTTCAACGGCAAATCATTGCTGACGCCAAAACAACTGGCCGAAACGCTGGGCGCCAGTGAGAGTTCGGTCCGCCGTTGGGTTGACAGCGGCGACATCCGCATCGCGCGCACGGCCGGGGGGCATCGACGCATTCCCTTAACGGAGGCCATTCGTTTCATTCGTTTGATTAACGCGCCGGTTGTGAGGCCGGAATTGCTTGGACTTGGAAGGCTCCCCTTCCAAGACTCCAAAGGTGAGAGCCCTTCGGATGCCGAAAATATCTTTCAAAGCCTGCGATCAGGCGACGGCGATACGATTCGTGATTTTCTGGTATCCCGCTATCTGCATGGACAGGCTCTTTCTTCAATCTTCGACGGGCCGCTGCTTGTCGCGATTCGACGGGTGGGCGATCTATGGCATCACGACGAGCGGGCAATACTGATCGAGCATCGCGCGACGGAGATTTGCATCGAAGCCGTTGGCATGCTTCGCAGGCTGCTCCCTCCGGTAGATGAGCGCTCGCCGCTGGCCCTGGGCGGCGCACCGCAGGGCGATCCCTATCAGCTCCCATCCATGATGGCCAGCGCGGTGTTGTTCGAGTCTGGATTCCGAGACGTAAATTTTGGTGCCAACACACCCGTTGAGCTTTTAGGTAAGGAGGCGATTGAGCGCGGTGCGCGGCTCGTCTGGCTTTCGATCAGCACACCCTGCGAGCCCAAGCCGTTCAAGGCTTCGCTCAAGAAACTCATGACTGATCTTGCGAAGCACAAGATTCATCTCATCGTTGGCGGGCGATATCACCAGGATTGCTTCCCCCGAAAGCTGCAGAACGTCACGTCCGTTCAATCGATGACCGAGTTGGCAGCGTTGGCCTCCGAAATGACCGGTTGGAAAAAAGGTCGAAGACTGGAGGTTAGTCCGTGACAACTAGCCAACCGTCTACAGAAAAACCTCTGATCTTCGTTGCCGGTGCAACCGGATACGTCGGTGGGCGCCTTGTTCCTCCGCTGCTGTCCGAGGGCTACAGAGTGAGATGCCTGGCGAGAGACCCTCGGAAACTTCAGGGACGCCCGTGGCGCAACGATCCGCGTGTCTCTGTCGTCGCCGGCGACATGTCCAACGTCGACCAATTAGCCGAGCAACTAATCGGGTCTGAATCGGCCTATTACCTCGTCCATTCCATGGAGACAACCGGGGGCGCGTACGCCGAGCGAGATCGTGCGCTGGCCAGCAACTTCGGGGCTGCCGCTTCGAAGGCAGGCGTCGGTCGAATTATCTACCTTGGCGGGCTGGGCGAGATGGGCGATGGGCTGAGCGAACACCTTCGCTCCCGCCGGGACGTAGAAAAGAGCTTGGCGTTCGGAGGCGTACCCGTGACCACGATGCGGGCGGCGATGATCATTGGCTCGGGCTCGGCGTCGTTTGAAATCCTCCGCTACCTCGTCGAGCGCTTGCCGGTGATGGTGACCCCCTCTTGGGTAAAGACCGAATCGCAGCCGGTCGCAATTTCAGATGTGCTGTACTGGCTGGTGCAATGCCTGAATGTCCCGGAAACGACTGGTCTAACGCTCGAAATCGGTGGCCCGGATGTGCTGCCCTATCGCAACCTGATGCGGATCATGGCCGAAGAACTGCATCTGCCTAAGCGAGTGATCATCCCACTGCCACTCCTGACTCCGAAGCTCAGTTCTCTTTGGATCAGCTTGGTGACGCCGGTTTCATATCGAATCGCGCGGCCACTTGGGGAAGGTCTGCGGAATCGCGTGGTCGTCACCACCGACACAGCCCAACGCCTGATGCCGCACGCCGCCTTGTCCGTGCGGGAATCGATCCATCAGGCTTTGCACAAAGTCGAAGCCAACGAAGTCGAAACCCGTTGGTCAGCCGCTGGCCCCATTCCCGGCGACCCGGAGTGGTCGGGAGGGAAGGTTTTTACGGATCGCAGAACTGTTTCCATTCAGGCCGACCCAAAGGCTGTCTTTGCTGCGATCTGTCGAATTGGAGGTGGCAACGGCTGGTATGCGGGGGACATCCTGTGGCGTCTTCGCGGGTGGATGGACACTCTGGTCGGTGGACCAGGGCTTCGACGCGGGAGGCGAAACTCCGAACGTGTTGAATTTGGCGAAGCGTTGGATTTTTGGCGCGTCATCGGCATCGACCACGACCGCTCCCTGGCACTCCTCGCGGAAATGAAGTTACCCGGAACCGCGATGTTAAACTTTGAGCTGAAGCCAGAAGAAGACGGGCAGACGACTCGACTCGAAATGATTGCTCGGTTCAGGCCCAAAGGACTGATCGGAATCCTGTATTGGTACGCCGTTGTCCCCCTGCATAACGTTGTGTTCGGTGGGATGCTCAAGGGCATCCGCGCAGCCGCTCAGGCGGGTAACGCGTCCACTGTGAGCAAACCCATTGCTTCCAGTCCGCGCGCAGCTCAAGCGGGATATGGCCGGGCGCGTTTGTGGTTGGGCATCTCCTCCGTTGGCACGATCGTGACGCTCGCGACACTCGGTTTGGCGACAGACTTCTCATCGAGATTCAACGCCTTTTTCGGTGCGTCCTTTCTAAATCAGATTCTCCAGCTATTGGCGTTCGTGGGATTGTACGTGTTGGTTCAGTTCCCATTTGACCTCTTCGGAGGCTACGTGTTGCCCCGCCGATTCGGGCGCCAGTGTCCGCCTCTGCGACAGTATTTACTAAGGCTCGCCCGGGGTGCATTCGCACATGCTGCGATGCTTTTGATTGCCGGCATCACCCTAACCCTGGCGGGCAGATACGGCGGCATTGCCGGATCAATCACCATCGGGTTCTTGACGATTGTGATGCTTCTTTCGGCAAGACTGTTGATTGCGCGAATGCTGGCACCACTGGTCATCTATCCCAGTCCATCTGCACCGGAAGATCCTGACCTATTTCCGGCAGTCATTGCAAAAAGCAATGATGAGGCATTCACCGGAG